>Ga0315268_10006247_pt1 | contig 12692 bp, 8 predicted proteins | sample C1_top_MG_FD_204535 | JGI IMG/M metagenome (GOLD analysis project Ga0315268, IMG submission 204535) | Sediment microbial communities from Yellowstone Lake, YNP, Wyoming, USA - C1_top | ecosystem: Environmental > Aquatic > Freshwater > Lake > Sediment | place: USA: Wyoming | collected 2017-08-01 | reverse complement strand
CGGCAAAAAACGCAAGCATGAAGGCATATGAACAACGGTTTCCATATAGATCGAAGTGTTTAGCTTGAAAATTTATCGTGTCTCACTGCCGCCCCTAAAAATTGAGGTGAATTTCAACAAACTGATATACCCGATATGCGGCGCGGCGGAGTTTTTTTCGCGCCTTGCATTTGGGCGAACTCTGAATTTTTAGAGGCATCCTGCACTTTATTTCAGCGCAACATCCGGCACACTGGCATGTTGATCGTGCATCACGATGCGCGAGACGAACAGGATCGCCAGCACATTTCCCGCTATCGCAACAAATCCCACCAAACCATAGTCAACGATCTGCCCCGCACTGTTTTGCGTGATGATGAATCCGGCCAGCGTTGTCGCCAAGCCCATGGCGAATGCCTGCACCGTGGCATTGAGCGACATGAACGTGCCGCGCAGTTTTGGCTGTGCCGCCGAGGTGATGATGGCCATCGCCGGAATCATGCGTCCCGAGACCAGCACGAAGAATGCCGTGGTGCAAATCAGCCACAGCCACAGCGGCGCGGCGCCGATATGGGTCACCACGAACAGCGGCAGCAGCGCGGCGAATGCGACCAGGCGATAGATTTTTACCTTGCCATTCAGGTCTGCCCAATGGCCGATCAGCCGTGCGGTGACCAGCGTTGCCATACCGCCGGTGAGGTAGATGAACGGGATGTCGTGCAGCGAGATGCCGACGTTGCCCACCGCGTAAATGGTGATGTAGGGAATCACCGTGAAGCCGGAAAAAATAATCAGCGCGGAGAACAGCAAAGCGCTCAGATGATTAGGGTCGCGCAGCACTTCGAACATCGCCGAGAACGGATGCGCGCGCTTCTTGTCGCTGATGTGATAGCGCAGTTCGGGCAGGATGCGCGCACCGACAAGGATGAACAGCACGGACAGCACCGCGATCAGTATGAACGGCGCGCGCCATTGGAAATGATTGGCCAGCCACAACGATAGCGGCACTCCGGCGACCGTGGAAAGCGAAAATGCCGTTGCCACGATGCCGCCCGCCTTGGCGCGCCGCGCAAAAGGGATCACATCGCCGACCATGGTTTGCACCATCGCGCCCATCACGCCGCCGAAAGCGCCCGCCAAGCCGCGCGCGACCAGCAGCGCGGCATAACCGGGCGCCAGCCCGCATGCCAGCGTTGCCAGGCCGAACAGTGCGAACATGCTCAGCAACAGGCGTTTGCGCTCGAAGCGGTCAATGAATGTTGCAGCCAGCAATCCGGACAGCGCGGCACTGAAGCTGTAAGACGCGACCAGCAGGCCGAACTCATGGGTGCTGATGCCGAATGCCTTTATCAGGACCGGGCCGAGCGGCATCATGATCATGAAATCGAGGATGTGGCTGAACTGGATTCCTGCCAGCGTGAATAGCAAATATCTTTCGCGTTGCGGGGTGAGCGCGGATTGCATGATGGAAGGCATTGATTACAAGGGGCGCATTCTACCAGCGACAATAAGAAAAAATTGCGCTTCCGGCAGTGCTAAAATTACCGTTTGAATTTTTAGCATTCAATCATGTCGCAACCTTCTTTCGTCCATCTCCGTTTGCACAGCGAATATTCAATTTCGGATGGGATGGTGCGCGTGGACGAAGCAGTTGCAGCCGCAAAGTGCGACGCGATGCCGGCGCTGGCGCTGACCGACCTGAATAATTTCTTCGGCCTGATCAAGTTTTACAAGGCGGCGCGCGGCGCCGGACTCAAGCCTGTCGCCGGGTGCGATGTGTTCATCACCAACGATGCCGACCGGGAGCGTCCGTATCGCCTGCTGTTGCTGTGCCAGTCGGTTGCCGGCTATCTGCTGTTGTGCCGTCTGCTCAGTCGCGCCTATCTGGAAAACCAGCATCGCGGACGCGCCGAGTTGCGCCGCGAGTGGTTCCATCAGGGTACCGGCGGGCTGATCGCATTGTCCGGCGCGCATCTCGGCGATACCGGCAGCGCACTGCTGTCCGGCAATGCGGCACAGGCCAGGCAGTTCGCGCAGGAATGGGCCAGCCTGTTCAACAACCGTTATTATCTCGAAGTCCAGCGCGCCGGGTTTGCCGACGAGGAACATCACATCCATGCGGCGACCCAGCTCGCCGCAGAACTCGGGCTGCCGGTGGTTGCCACCCACCCGGTGCAATTCCTTGCTGCCGAGGATTTCAAGGCGCATGAAGCGCGGGTGTGCATCGCCGAAGGCTATGTGCTCAACGACAAACGGCGCGCAAAGAAATTTACCGCACAGCAATATTTCAAGACTCAGGCCGAAATGGCGGAGCTGTTCGCCGATCTGCCGGAGGCGTCGCAAAACAGCGTGGAGATCGCGCGCCGCTGCAATCTGTCCCTCGTTCTCGGCAAGCCGCGCCTGCCGGATTTTCCGACGCCGAACGGACAGGGGCTGGACGATTATTTGCGCGAGCAGTCGGCAATCGGTTTGCAGAAACGCATGGCGATGCTTTATCCCGATGCAGCCGAACGCACAGCCAGGCAGCCGCAATACCAGGCGCGGCTGGATTTCGAGATCGATACCATCATTGCGATGGGCTTCCCCGGCTACTTCCTGATCGTGGCGGACTTCATCCTCTGGGCAAAAAATAACGGCGTGCCGGTCGGCCCCGGGCGCGGCTCCGGCGCGGGTTCGCTGGTGGCGTACAGCCTCGGCATCACCGACCTCGACCCGTTGCGCTATGCGTTGCTGTTCGAGCGCTTCCTGAATCCCGAACGCGTTTCCATGCCGGACTTCGACGTGGACTTCTGCCAGGACGGGCGCGAGCGCGTCATCGACTATGTGAAACAGAAATATGGCGCGGCCAGCGTGGCGCAGATCGCCACCTTCGGCACGATGGCTTCCAAGGCGGTGATCCGCGATGTCGGGCGCGTGATGGATTTTCCGTACGGCCTGTGCGACCGGCTGTCCAAGGCGATCCCGCTGGAAGGCGTGAAACCGGTGTCGCTGAAAAAAGCGCGCGAGCTGGAGCCGGAGATCAACAGCATCGCAGAGAGCGAAGAAGGCGTGCCCGAGCTGCTGGAGCTGGCCGGACGCCTGGAGGATCTGGCGCGCAACGTCGGCATGCACGCGGGCGGCGTGTTGATCGCGCCCGGACAACTCACCGACTTCTGCCCGTTGTATTGCGCCGACAGCAGCACCAGCGTGATCAGCCAGTTCGACAAGGACGATGTCGAAGCGATCGGCCTGGTGAAGTTCGACTTTCTCGGCCTGCGCACGCTGACCATACTGGACTGGGCGATGCGCCATGTCGCGCGACTCAACGGCGGCGTCGCGCCGTTCTCGCTGGAAACCCTGCCGCTGGACGATGCCGCGACTTACGAGTTGTTGAAGGCGTGCAACACCACCGCTATTTTCCAGCTGGAATCGCGCGGCATGAAGGACATGCTGAAGAGCGCCCGGCCGGATTGCTTCGAAGACATCATTGCGCTGGTGGCGCTGTATCGCCCGGGCCCGATGGACCTGATACCGGACTTCGTGCGGCGCAAGCACGGCGAGAAATTCGAATATCCGCATCCGGCGGTCGAGCCGGTGCTTCGTGAAACTCACGGCATCATGGTCTACCAGGAACAGGTGATGCAGATGGCCCAGTTGGTCGGCGGTTATAGCCTGGGCGGCGCCGACCTGTTGCGCCGCGCGATGGGCAAGAAAAATCTGGAAGAGATGGCGCAGCAGCGCGAAATCTTTATCAACGGCGCCCTGAAGAACGGCACATCGAAGGAGCAGGCGGGCCGCCTGTTCGACCTGATGGAAAAATTCGCCGGCTATGGCTTCAATAAATCGCATGCCGCCGCCTATGCGCTGGTGGCGTATCAGACGGCTTATCTCAAGGCGCATCATCCGGCGGCCTTCATGGCGGCGACGCTGTCGGGGGATCTGGACAATACCGATAAAGTGCGCACCTTCTACGCCGATACACTGCAACAGAATATTCGCGTGTTGCCGCCGGACGTAAATAGTTCCGGTTATGTGTTTTCCCCGGTTGACGAACAGACCATCGCTTACGGGCTGGGGGCGATCAAGGGAACCGGCGAAGCGGCCATTGCCAGCATCGTCAAGGCGCGCGAGCAGGGCGCGTTCCCTAAAGCTGGCTTATTCAAGGACCTGTTTGATTTCTGCCGGCGGGTGGACAAGCGCATCGTCAACCGGCGCACGGTCGAAGCTCTGATAAAAGCGGGCGCGTTCGACAGCCTCAACGACCATCGCGCCAGCCTGATGGCCAGCGTGGATGCGGCGTTGGCGAGCGCCGACCAGCAGGCGCGCGCGGCGAACCAGAACAGCCTGTTCGGGCACGACGAAGCGGATGCCGTGCTGATCGTGAAGTATGCCGACGTGCCGCGCTGGCGCTTGCGCGAACAACTTGCCCACGAAAAATCCAGCCTGGGATTTTATCTGGGCGGCCATCCGTACCAGGAATATGCCGATGAGCTGGCCAACTTCATCAAGGTGAAACTGAACGACCTGACACCGCAATTCGTCGGCCAAACGAATGGTTCTGGAAGCGGTTCGGGTCAAGGTTCTGGGCACACTTCACGGCGCGGCGTGCCGGTCGTGCTGGCAGGCATCGTGGCCGGGCTGCGCATCCAGCAAACGCGGCGCGGACGCATGGCGATCGTCACGCTGGACGACGGCAGCGCGCAGGTGGAACTGACCGTGTTCAACGAAATCTACGAAGCCAGCCGCCCGTGGATACGCGAGGATGAATTGCTGGTGGTGCGCGGCAAAGCCAGCATGGACGAGTATTCCGGCAACGTGCGCGTGAGCGGTGAAGAATTGTTCGACTTTGCTTCGGCGCGTTCCTATTTCGCGCAGCAGCTCGCCTTGCGCTGCAACGGCAGCGCCAGCATCGCGCAGCTAAAAAAATTATTCACGCCGTATCGCGATGGCAAATGTCCGGTGCAGATCCACTACCGCAACGACAATGCAAGCTGCCAACTGCGTCTGGGCGAGGCCTGGCAAGTGACCTTGCACGAAGACCTGCTGCACGATCTGCGCGACCTGTTGCAGCCGGAAAACGTGAAGGTGATTTACGGTTGAAATTTATGCGCGGTGTTGAAACAAGGGAATGGTCTTGGGCGCATAGAGCATTTTATGAAGTCAGTTTTTTGAAGCACAAATTTTCGAGCTGCAAAAAATAGTTTTTCAACACAATAGAACCTGAGCAGTCATTCGCCAACCCTTAGTTCGAGCCAACTGGCGACCTGCCTGCGCCATAAATCGGCAGACGCAGTCTATCCATATTTACGCTACCGCCCACTCCTGAGACAACAACTCTGCCTGCTCCAGCACGGTCTGAGTTGCCTTCTCTTGCTTGTCCGGCGGGTAGCCGTACTTGCGCAGGATGCGCTTCACGATCACACGCAGTTGTGCGCGCACGTTTTCGCGAACGGTCCAGTCGATGGTGACATTCTTCTTCACGGTCTCCACCAGCTTGCGTGCGATATGCACCAACGTTGGCTCACCGAGCACCTTGACCGCGCTATCGTTGACTTCTAATGCATCATAAAAAGCCAGCTCGTCATCGGTCAGCTTCAACACCTCGCCGCGCGCATCGGCAGCGCGCATATCTTTCGCGAGCTGAATCAGTTCCTCTATCACCTGCGCGGTCTCGATCGCGCGGTTCTGATATTTACGCACCGCCTGCTCCAGCAGCTCGGCGAAAGAACGCGCCTGCACCACATTGCGCCTCGCGCGTATCCTGATCTCGCCCTTCAGCAATTTTTGCAGCAGCTCTACCGCGAGATTCCTTTGCGGCATGCCTTGTACTTCCGCAAGAAATTCGTCGGAAAGAATCGAGATATCCGGCTTCTTCAGGCCGGCGGCGGCGAAGATGTCCACGACCGCATCGGAGACCATCGCCTTCGAGATAATCTGCCGAATCGCGTGGTCAAGTTCTTCGTCGGTCTTGCGTTCGCCTGGCACACTCTTGGCCAGCACAGCGCGCACCGCCTGAAAGAAGCCCACGTCATCACGGATACGGAGCGCCTCATCGTGCGGCACAGCGAGCGCGAACGCTTGCGACAAATCCGTCACGATTTGCAGCAACCGGTTCTTGCCATCGTTCTGCGCCAGGATGTGCTCCTGTGCCGCAGGCAACAGCGAGAGTCTCTGCGCCGGAGTGCCTGCCAGCCAGTGCGCCCAATCAAAGCCGTGGAACAGGCCACAACAGACCTCGTACTTTTCCAGCATCACCGCCACGGCCTCGGCCTGATCGATCGCCGTCTTGCCGGTGCCGCCGCTCTCGGTGTAGGTCGCCAACGCCTTCTTGAGCTCGTCGGCTAGCCCCAGATAGTCCACCACCAGCCCGCCCGGCTTGTCCTTGAACACGCGATTCACGCGCGCGATGGCCTGCATCAGCCCGTGCCCGCGCATCGGCTTGTCCACGTACATGGTGTGTAGGGACGGCACGTCGAATCCCGTGAGCCACATATCGCGCACGATGACGATCTGAAACTTGTCCTTCGGATCGCGGAAGCGCGCGGCGAGTGCCTCGCGGCGCGGCTTGTTACGGATATGCATCTGCCACTCCATCGGGTCGGATGCCGAACCGGTCATCACCACCTTCATCGCGCCCTTCTCGTCGTCCACGTGGTGCCATTCAGGCCGCAGCGCCGCTATCTCGCGGTACAGCTCGGCGCAGATGCGTCGGCTCATGCACACCACCATCGCCTTGCCATCCATCGTCGCGAGGCGGTTCTCAAAATGCTCCACCAGATCACGCGCAACAAGTTTGAGCCGGTTCTCCGATCCCACCACGGCTTCGAGCTGCGCCCAACGGCTCTTCAACTTCTCCTTGCGCTCGACCTCCTCACCTTCTGTCGCCTCCTCGAAGTTTGGATCGATCTTCGGGCGTTCCGATTGCTTCAGCTCCAGCTTGGCGAGCCGGCTCTCGTAGTAGATGGGAACCGTGGCGCCGTCGATGACCGCCCGCTGGATGTCATAGACGCTGATGTATTCGCCGAAGACGGCGCGCGTGTTGGCGTCGGTCTGCTCAATGGGCGTGCCGGTGAAGCCGATGAACGAAGCATTCGGCAGCGCATCGCGCATGTGCCGCGCGAAGCCATCGATAAAGTCGTATTGGCTGCGGTGCGCTTCATCGGCGATGACGACGACATTGCGCCGGTCCGAAAGCTCCGGGTAGCGGTCACCCTTCTCCTCCGGAAAGAATTTCTGAATGGTGGTAAAGACCACGCCGCCGGAGGCAACCTTCAGCTTCTCGCGCAGGTCGGCACGATCTGCCGCCTGCACCGGCGGCTGGCGCAATAGCTCCTTGCAACGCGCGAAGGTGCCGAAGAGCTGGTCATCGAGATCGTTCCGGTCGGTGAGCACAACAAGGGTAGGGTTCTCCATCACCGGGTGCAGGATCATGCGACCGGCGTAGAAGGCCATGGTCAGGCTCTTGCCCGAACCTTGCGTGTGCCAAACCACACCCACGCGCCGGTCGCCCGGTGCACCGCCTGGCTTGCCTCCGGCCTCGTAGCGGCCCAGCATCTCAGCCGCCTTGTGCGCTTGCGCCGCGCGCAGCGTTTCTTCTACCGCCACGTTCACCGCGTGGAACTGGTGATAGCCCGCCATCTTCTTGATGATCTTGCCGCCGCCCTCATCCTCGAACACGATGAAGTGCCGCACCAAATTGAGGAAGCGGCGCTTCTCGAACACACCTTCGAGCACCACCTGCAACTCCGCCAGCTTTGCCGCGGCATCTTCGCGCCCAGTGATCGTGCGCCACGGCTTGAACCATTCCTTGCCCGCTCCGAGCGCGCCAATGCGCGCCTGCACACCATCAGAAATCAACAGCGCTGCATTGGTGGCGAAGAGCGCGGGGATTTGTGCCTGGTAGGTTTGGAGCTGCTGGTGCGCGCTCCAGACAGTCGCGTTTTCATCGGCAGGGTTTTTGAGCTCGATCACCGCGAGCGGCAAGCCGTTCACGAACAGCACCATGTCCGGGCGGCGCGTGTGCTGCCCGTCAGCCACGGTGAACTGATTGATGGCCAGCCAGTCGTTGTTGTCGGGAGTATTGAAGTCGATCACCTGTGCCTGCGCACCCGCGATGGACCCATCCTTCCGCCGATACTCCACCGTCACGCCATCCACCAACATCCGATGCACGGCGCGGTTGCGCTCGACGAGCGTCGGTGCATCGGTGCGCGTCAGCTTGCGAAAGGCGTCTTCCAGCGCATCGGCAGGCAGGTCGCGATTCAGGCGCTCGAGCGCTTGGCGCAAGCGGCCTTCGAGCACCACATCGCGATAGTTCGGATCGCTGCGCTCGGCGCCCAGCATGCCGATGGCGATGTCAGGGCCGTGAAGGACGGCGTAGCCCAGCCCCGCCAGCCATGCGAGCGCGGCATCTTCGACGACGGATTCGTTGAGCGTGCTCATGACTTCGGTGGCTTGGGTTTCTTCGGTCTTGGCAGTTTTTGGATCAGTTTTGCCACCTTCTCAAAATCCGTATCCACCGCACGTGGCTGCGAATCCACAAGAGCCCGGTAGCGATCGTATTCCAGCTCGGACTTTGCCTTGGCGCTGTCGGCGGAAATCTTACCAGCGTGGTTCAGCAACTCGTGATCCGAGAGTTTCAGGAATTCATCCAGCTTCTCGATCCACTCCCGCATCGTCATCGCCTTGCGACGGAGCGCCTGCAGTTCCGCAAATTCGAGATAGACGTTCACGATGCGGTTCAGCACCCCGAGTTCGTCCGCGTCGAGGTAGTTCTTGGCGATGGAGACATCCTCTTTGCGAATGACACCGCCGGGGCGCGTCGTCTTCAGACCCATGAAGGGCTTGCCCGCATCCACCCGCGCATGAATCACCTCCGCCGCCGTTTGGCCGTGCGCCGCCCAGTGCATCTTATTTTGCACGGCGGCGAAGAACTGCTGCGACATCTCCACGTCTGGCGTGTAGTCAACGCTGGTCGCGTAGATATCCAGCACCTTCTGGTAAAAGCGCCGCTCGGAGGAACGAATGTCGCGGATGCGCTCCAGTTGCTCGTCGAAGTAATCCTTCTGACCCTTGCCCGGCGGGTTTTTCAGCCGCTCGTCATCCATGGTGAAGCCCTTCACCAGATACTCGTTCAAGCGTGAGATTGCCCACTGGCGGAACTGCGTGCCGCGATGGCTGCGAACGCGGAAACCGACGGCGAGGATGGCTTCCAGCCGGTAGTGGCGGAGCTTCCGCGTGATCTCGCGGCTGCCCTCTGAGCGAACTTGTAAGTAATCCTTACAAGTTGCCGCTTCCGACAGCTCCTTCTCGGCGAAGATAGCTTTGAGATGCAGCGTCACGTTTTGCGGCGTGGTTTGAAAGAGTTCGGCAATCTGCGCCTGCGTGAGCCACAGCGTCTCATTCTCGAAGCGGCACTGGATGCGTGTCCGCCCATCCTCGGTCTGGTAGAGGATGAATTCGGATTGGGGTAAGGGTTCGTCGCTCACGCCGCCAATTCCTCCCACACCTCTTCCCGTTTGCTCCATGCAATCGGATGCACGTTGTAGTTCTTGAGCGCATCGGTAACGGAGGACGAAAGCGCAATTTCAGAATCATTAAGCAGCGCGAAGGCCTTGGAATCCGGTGGTCGAACTTCCTTGGTGTCAATCCACGCAAAAGCCACCGCTTGGGCCGTATCCCGATTTGGCCGATTGATGGTCTGAATGATGCGCTCAGGCTGACTGCGCGACTTTGGAATCACAAAATCGAATAAATGGTCATACCCGGTCTTGCCTGAAAACTTCACCTTCGGCGTATAACGGACATCGTGCAAATCGAGCCATGAAACCACATCTTCGTAAAACAAGCTCGCCACCATTGGGACGGCCAGATAAAACATATCGTTCACAGCCAGCATCGCCTGGACAAGGTTGTGCTTGCGCAAGGAAAAGTTGTCGGGCGTGGCATGAACTTCAAGCGCATCCCCGTGAAGTTGAATACCGAACCCGTTCAGGGTCATCTTCAACAAATCCTGCCGCTTCGGACTATTCAGCTTACAACCGCTTTGTTCAAGGTCATCAATCGTGTAGCCATCATCCGTCAGAATATATGCACCATTCGATTTCTTGGCGTAGATTTGGACGTAATCGTTGTGACGATCCAGATACGGCGTCGTGATCTCGACCCAATCCGCAACTTGGCGTAGCGATGTCTTGTCTCGCAGCCAGACTACATAATCATCAAGCAGCTTTTGAATATCTTGGATCATGTGAACAACCCTCGTTCAATGTACGGCGGCATCGTAACACGGCAAAATCGCATGAAATCTTCCAAAGTGCCCCACAGGTCGGATGTCCTCGGAAAGTGCTCAACCGGGACATCCATTGCCCACTTGTCCCCATAGCCTTCGCGATAGAGATGAAGATGGGGGCTTCCGATCTCCTGGTCATCCGGGTTTCTGTGCGGCGCACCTCCAAAATCCAGCCGCACCAAAACGACGACTTGCCGCGCGCGAGCCTGGTACTTCCCTTTAAGCAAGTCAATGCGCCCCCTGCGGATGTCGAGCAGAAATTGTTCCCGCTTGTCCGGCGACTGAAGAGGGACGACCAATGACCCCGATGTTGGGTAGGCGTAGCGCTCATCATCGAGTCGATGCTTTTCCATCACGATCAGTGCATCGGCCTCGGATTGAGTCAGATGGATGTCAGCCATAAGCCATTCCTTTCATTGCATTGATGGTCATGCCATCTATCACCCGCAGTTCGACGGTGGCCATGTGCTGCCCATGGCCGATAGCATAGCCTAGCTCCCCCGAACCAGGTTAGGGCTGCGTCTTCTACGATGGATTTGTTGAGGGGCATTGCGCTGGCGCTGGGACTTCAGGAATCGCTGCACGGAGAGCGGCTACCAGCGCGCCAGCATCTTTGCTCCTCAACCAACGCATTATCTGATCTTGAAACTTTACGCCAAACACAGTGCCAGCTTCAGCCGCGAGTCCCTTCGTTTTGTAGTAGCGCAACACCGCCGCGTAGTCTTTTTCGGCGAGCGCGCGTCCAATCTCTTTGTCCCATTTAGCATAGATCGCCGCCGGGTCGATAGCGGCACAGGCACCCTTAACAGTTTGTTGAATTTATCGGTATTTGAAAATGTAGAAATTCTTTGACCTCTCAGGAAGCTCTACAATCGATTTTTAGATCACTGGGAGGGGTAAAGTGACCCCAGAAATTCACTGTTTTTCAGCAGCTATTGAGAATTTCAACAGACTGTTAAAGGCAGTAGATAGCGCTTCTGCACCATCACCACCTCTGCCGAAGGTTCGCAGGGCAGTCTCGATTTCCTGCCGAGTCAGATTCGAAACAACGCGAACCGAATTCTTGCTAAAGGCGGAGAAGACCCGCTCTTTCACTTTCGCGACCATTTCGGCGGGATTGTGTCCGAGCTTCTCTGCGGCAATGACCAAAATAGGTTCCAGAAGGAAAAGATTTTCGACCAATGCGACCGGTAACACGGCGATACCTAGCCCGTTGAGCATCTTAATGTCTGCTTTCGAACGCCCATCGTTATCGACGAGTCCGTAGCATTTGTTGTGATGCAAGCTCGGCATCTGCGTGAAACTGCGGGCCGAGTGCACGACCAGCTCGCACGAGCCACATGGAACGACGGTGTGTTCAGGAAAGACTTTCCCGTAGATGAAGTAATCCAAGCTACTGCGGTCGCCTTCGACAAAGAGGATTGGGCGACGACTTCCCATCACTTCCAACATCAATGATTCCGGAAAGGCATCTGATTCGGGAACCTCTTCCCAATCCCATTTGCCGTCGGTGTATTCGCGCAACCAAACCTTCGTTGCGTCTTTGCGTGAAGCAGCAAAGCCAAGGTCATGCGTGATGTAAACGAACGCGCAATCCGGCCTAGCAGACTCAACAGAGTCCCAGAGCCGCGCTTGGATGGCTCGGTGCAAATGTAACTCTGGCTCATCGACGATAAATACCCCGTCCTTGGGAACGCTCAACGCCTCGCCAATAAGATGGAAAACACCGCGCTCTCCGTCACTCATTTCCTTGGCGTGGTAGGAGTTTTTGTCTTGCCGATTTCGTGTTTCGATTCGGTTGCCGGTGATGATCAATTCGCGGGCCGGTAGGACAGCCTCCCAAATCTGTTTAACCAAATCTAAGCGTGTCTGCGGTGGCATGACATATTTGTCCTCTGCATGCATGGCTACGCGATACTGGTCACTAACGGTGAAGCTCTCGGAGACCATGAGCGTTACCAAGGGCTCAAAATCGTTCAGTAATGCGGTCGCTGGCTGGTTTTGCCATCTCTGGTGCTGCCGATGGTGAGCAGGGTTGCCCTTGTCCGTATGCCCGGTGAACAAACGCAATTCAGCCTCCTGAAAATCCATCGGCTGAACCCGCTCGGGAAAGACGAGGGAGCGATGCGCCGACACACGATGGTGGAGCTTAATATCCTGTGAGTCGAGCCATGCACCGAAGCGAGTCTTCCCAGACCCGTTTGCTCCAATCACAACAAGCACCCGATCTCGAAGCGGTAGTTTGTGGCCGTTCGGATATTTTCCGGTCGGCGGCATCTGAACGTAACGGGAGGTTGGTTCACTCATGCGGTTTGACTCCTTACTCATGAGTCAGTAAATAAGGCGACACACGAGGAACTTCAGGATTGAGATTGTGGTCAGAGTTTGCATGAAAAAAGATGGGCGCAAACTTGATCGAAAAGCACAGGAAGCGATACGGCTG
>Ga0315268_10006246_pt1 | contig 12693 bp, 10 predicted proteins | sample C1_top_MG_FD_204535 | JGI IMG/M metagenome (GOLD analysis project Ga0315268, IMG submission 204535) | Sediment microbial communities from Yellowstone Lake, YNP, Wyoming, USA - C1_top | ecosystem: Environmental > Aquatic > Freshwater > Lake > Sediment | place: USA: Wyoming | collected 2017-08-01 | reverse complement strand
TCGACAATACTGCGTTCGGCGGTCAAGCTCAATCAGGTGCTCGGCGATTGCCATGCCGCCGTGGTTCGGGGACGATGATCAGCGCCCATGCTGTTGCTGCGCTACATCGCCCGCACCATCGTCGCGCCGTTCCTGGCGTTGCTGTTGCTGCTGGCCCTGATCACCAGCGTGATGCAGCTTTCGCGGCTGGGCGAGGTGGCCTTTGGCGCGCTCGGCGACATCGCCGTGTTCCTGAAGCTGTCGCTCTACGTCGCGCCGTCGATGGCCGGGGTGGCACTGCCGGTCGCACTGTTGCTGGCCTGCCTGATCGCGTTCGATCGGCTGGCCGACAGCGGCGAGCTGTTCGCTTGCGCTGCCGGCGGCTGCTCGTCACGCCGCCTGTTTGGCGCCTGTAGCCTGGTCGCGCTGCCGGTCGCGGTGCTGTCGCTGTGGGTGCAGCTGGTGGCGGTACCGTGGGGGACCAGCCAGTTTCTCGACGAGATGGCCGCGCTGACTACCCGCTCGTTCGCGCAGGCGATCAAGCCGCAGGCGTTTACCGAGATGCTTGGTACGACCGCGCTCTACGCTTCGGCCATCGACGCCGAGCATGCCACCTGGCGCGGCGTCTTCCTGGCCCACGCGCCGGCCGACGTCGAGCGCGAGCTGCTGCTGTTCGCGCCCGAGATTTCAGTCGTACCCAAGGCCGAACAGCGCGCCGCGGTGCTGCAGATCGAGCGCGGCCAGACGTTGCTGCTCGGCGCCCAGCCCGACGTCGTCGAGCTGGTCAGCTTCAAGAGCGGTCAGGGGTTGCTCGACCTGCGGACCTGGGCGCACCGCGAGACCGCCATCTACTACGATTACCAGGCGCACGGCCTGCTCGATCTGGTCGACGATCTGGTCGACGAGACCCGGCCGCGCGATCACCGCAAGATAGAATTTTTCATGTGGCAGAAGCTGACGCTGCCGTTCGGATGCTTTCCGCTGGCGCTGATCGGGGCGCTGCTCGGCGCCGGTCGCCGACCGGAGCGGCGCGCCCGCGCCTACGTCTGGGGATTGCTGGCGTCGGTGCTGTTCTTCGTCGGTCACGAGGGGGCACGCGGCTTTTGCGCCGATGGCAGCCTGCTGCCGTTGGCAGCGGCCTGGACCGCAGTGGTGCTGGCGGCGGCGGCGGCGGCGGTCCTGTGGCGTCAGCGCGCGGGGCTGCGCACATGACGCTGCGCAATTACATCCTGCGCCGCGCCATTGCGACGTCGCTGTTCATCTGGCTGGCGGGTATCTTGTTCTTCGTCGTCGTTGACCTGATGGGCACCTCGCAGCAGATCGCGCGCGGCACTCTGACCGACGTGTTCCGGCTGTACCTGCTGCGCTGCCCCGAGATCGCGGCCACGCTGCTGCCGGTGGTGCTGGTGCTCGGGTCGTTGCTGGCGCTGGGCAGCCTGTCCAAGAACTACGAGCTGGCTGCCATGAAGTTCACCGGCAGCTCGATGCGCCGGGTGCTGCTGCCACCGCTGCTCTGGCTGGCGCTGTTCGAGGCGGTGGCGCTCGCTGCGCTCTCCCAGTGGGCGGTCCCGCACACCGCACCGCAGGCGGTCGCCCTGCAGGACGAGGTCTTCGCGCTGCGCGGTCCCCGTTTCTGGGCGTTCTATCAGCCGCGGCGCTGGCTGCGCACACCCTCCGGTTTTCTGCACGCGCACCGTCTGCAGGGCGGCGTCCTGCATGACATCACCTACATCCGCCACGACGCCTCATTCTCGCCGGTGCAGCTGATCCGGGCCGCCGAGTTGCAGCCGCGGCCCGATGGCTACGCGTTGATCGACGGCGCGAGCCGTGCGCTGGAGCCGGTCGGCGCGCCGTTGCTGGCGTTCGATGCCTTGGCCTTCCCCGAGCCGCTGGCGGCTGGTTCGCTGGCGCAGCACCTCGGGTTCCCCGAGGTGTTCGATGCGCGCGGGTTGTTGACGGCCGTGCGCGAGGGCGCCATCCAGGGCGGCAACGTCGTGCCGTTCCAGCTGGCGCTCTGGCGCCGAGTTGGCGATCCGCTGCTGCTGCTGGCTCTGGCGCTGCTGGTGATCCCGTTTGCGGCGTGGGCCAAGCGCGGGCAGCCGACCGAGCGCCGCCTGATCGAGGGGGCGCTGATCCTGGGTTACTACTTTGCGCTGCGCGGCGGCTTTGGCACGGTGGCCACGGCCAGCGCGAGCAGCTGTGCAGTGGCAGCACTCGGGCCACCGCTGGTGACGGTGGCGCTGGCGGTGCTGCTACTGTGGCGGATCGAGGTCGAACATCCCCTGGCCTGATCTGCTCCGCAGCTTGACAGGTCGCACCGCCGACACAATATTGCAGCTGGCAATCGCCTGGCGGGGGCGGAACGAGGTTGTAAGATGCTCAACGAAGATTCGGTGCGCGCAGCGCTCGACGAGATCAGGCCGGCGCTGCAGGCTGACGGTGGCGACGTCTCGCTCGTCAAGATCGAGGGCAACGACGTCTACGTGCGGCTCGAGGGCGCCTGCCACGGCTGCCCGGCGGCCGGCATGACCCTGCTCTACGGCGTGGCGCGCGTGCTTCGCGAGCGCTTGCCCGAGATCGAGGAAATCTACCCGGCGTAGGGATCGGGCTCCCCCGGTACCGGACTAAAACCCGCCCGACATCGCGAAGAACGACTTGATCTTGTCGTTGGTTTCGCGCAAGCGCGACGACAGCGTGCGCACGAAGTTCCACAGCACGTCGTAGGCGAGGTCGCGGTTGACGAACAGCAGCTGCTCGAACGCGCTGCTCTCGATGGCGCCCAGCACGACGTCGGTGTGGGCGATGGCGTGAGCCGAGCGCGGCGACTGATCGATCAACGCCATCTCGCCGAAGTAGGAGCCGGCGTTGAGGATCGCCAGCGCCTCCTCGCCGATGCCCGGGATGAACTTGCTGATGCGCACGCGGCCGTCCAGCAGCAGGTAGAACTTGGTGCCCCGATCGCCCTCGGCAAAGATCTGGGTGCCGACGCCGTACCGTTCCTCGATCCCCAGCGCCACCAGCTGTGCCAGCTGGGCGCGTTCGAGCGACGCGAACACCGGCACGCACTTGAGCTGTTCGGGTTGCAGCATGCGACCTCCGTCCTGCGCCGTCACGATAGCCCAGTCCCGGCGGTCACCGATAGTGCTCGAGGCGGTCGATCAGGCGCACGTCGCGCGCCGAGACCCAGCCCGAGTTGAGCTGATCGATCAGCGAGCGTCGCTGCCCGTCGTCCAGTCGCTCGAGGCTGAGCGTCTGTTGCAGATCGCGGCCGGCGGCGTCGACCCGATCGAGACCGCGCTGCCGCTCGTCGTCCGCCAGCAACGGATCGTCGGCGACCAGCGCACGCAGCTTGACCAGCTTGGCATCCAGCTTCTCGACCTCGCTGAAGCGCTGCACCAGCGCCTGGGCGTCGGCCAGCTCGATCGGCTGTTCGTACTTGAAGCGCAGCGTGGTCGCCTCGGCCAGCAGTGCCTCGAGGTCACCGTTGGTCGTGCTCACCGCGACCAGTTCGTTGCCGAGCAGCCGTGCCAGCGCGCCGGCCGCCTGGTAGCCGTGGCTGCCGACATACTCGAGTACCGCCTCGGCCTGGTGCTGCGCATCGGGTGCGGCGCGCAGCGTCTCGGCCAGCACCAGCAGCGGCGCCGCGCGCGTTCCGGCGGCTGCGGCCGCTTGCCGTAGCTCGGCCTCGGCCAGACCGGCCAGCCGTTCCAACTCCTCCGGGCCGAGCCAGCACTCGACCTCGAACGAACGGGCGTTCTTGAGCGAGGGCTCGTGGAAGGGATCGATGTGGGTGCCAAACGCGTTGTTGATCGCCCGGATGTCGCGGTTGGGCTCGAGCCCGCGCGCCTTGGTGTCGCTCAGGTAGGTGATGAGGCGCAGTCCGGAGAACGCGGAGTGCGGCGTGCCGTCGTCGTCGAAGCGGGTGCTGCGCAGCAGGCTGGCGCGCACGCCACGTGTCTCGTCGCCCGAGAGTGGGACGGTGCGGCTGATCTCGGTGCTGCGGGTCAGCTCGTCGACGCGGCTCTTGCCGTCGCTGGCGCCGCGTTCGAAGCGGGCGCTGTGCGCGGTGACGCCCAGCTGCAGCAGTGCGAAACCGATGTCGCCGTGGAAACGCAAAGTGCTGCCGCGGATCCATTCGAACGAGGTGCGGTTGACGCCGGTCGGCAACTCCTCGAGCTCGGGCAGGGCGCTGTCCGCAGGAATCGCCCGGGTCGATCGCGCCTTGCCGCCGCCCGGCAGCTCGCCCTTGAGCAGGGCCTGGTAGGCAGCGACCGCGGCCGGTTGCCGCAGGTCGAAAGTGTAGCTGCGCGCCAGCGCCTTGGCGCTCGCCCGCGCCGCGGTGACATCGAGCACGACGCTGCGGCCCGACACCTGGACGGTGCGCACGTCGGTCGGCACCAGCGCCACCCGCAGCTCGTCCTGGGACGTGCGCTCGACGTTGAGCACGAATTCGCCGCGGGCCGTGCCCTGGACTCCGACGTAGGCGAGCGGCACGCAACCGACCACGGCGCCGCCGCTGAGCGAGCCGTCGGTGGTCAGTTCGATCTGGTCGCCGACCTTGAGCTGGTCGAGCCGGGACAGGTCGGGCAGGGGCAGCGGCTCGTTGACCAGGCCGAGCGCGCGGCCGCGATCGCGCAGCGAGCGCGTGATGCGGTTGCCGTCCTCGAACAGCATCTCCCGCGCGCGCTCGCGATCGACGTGGGTCCGGTAGCTGACGGCTTTCTTGCGCGAGATGCCGAGGCGGCCACTCAGCCCGAGCGTCGCCGACAGGCCGGGCAGGCCGACCGCGTAGCCGCTCAGCGTGCGCCGCAGCTCGACCGTGCGCGTGTCTTGCAGCGCCGGGTCATGGCCGCGGTAGTCGCCGTGGTCGACGATGTGGCGGATGATGCTGCCGCCGCCAAAACCACCGATGCCGAGGGTCAGGCCGTCGGCATTTTTGAAAGCGAGCGACCCGGTGACGCCGCCGCCGCCCGGCTCGTAGAACAGACCACCGCCAACGCCGCGGGCGCCACCATCGAACTCGCGCCGGTAGCGCGTCGAGACCGAGACGAAGTCCTTAGCGATGTAGGTGCCGGTCGTGTGCTCCCGGTTGGCGCGCAGGTCGCTGAAGTTGAACGAGGTGCCCCAGCGGTCGAGCGACGACGCGATGCGCACCTCGCGGTCCGCGCTCGGCAGTCCGATCGACGAGCTGGCCGTGCGCTCTTCGACGCCGATGTCGAGGTGCCCGGCCGAGGGCGCGATCGGATCGGGCGCCGACGGCGGCGCGGTGTACAGGTAGACGCTGTTGACATCGCTGTACGTGTTGTCGACGGACCGGCGGATCGCGGGGTCGGCCGTGGAATCTTTGCCCGCGAGCAGATCGGCGCGCACGCTGATCGGGCTATTGCGGAGGCCGCTCGCCGTCTGCTCCTCGGTTTGCTGGGCCGCCGCGAAGTCGGTGGCCTGAACGTCGAGAAAACGGGTCTGGGCTGGGTCGGTCTGCGGCCTGGTGACGGGCACTTGTAGAGAGGCCTTGGCTTTGGCGCCGGCATCGACCTTGGCGCCCTTATCTGGTGACGGTTGCTGCTGCGAGCGTATCCGGATTGCCAAAGGACATACCTCGGCTCTGTATTTCGTCAAAAACACCTTATCATGGGCGTCGCATGTTTGGCCGTCGTCACTCTGGAGCACCACTGCCGCGGCCGCAACCGGCCGCCCTGGTCGCGGCGGTCGGTCTGGGCGCGCTCGCGGTCGTGGCGCAATCGATCGCGGCGCGCGAGGCGCTGGCGGTGTTTGCCGGCAACGAGCTGGTGATCGGCCTGCTGCTCGCGGTCTGGTACCTGGGCATCGTCGGCGGTGCACTGGCAGCGGCCTGGCTGCCGGGTAGCGCGGCTGCCTGGCTTGGTCCGGCGTTGTTGCCGTGCATCGGGCTCGCCATGGCTACCGGCGTGGCGCTGCTGCGCACCAGCCACGACTGGAGTGGCGCTGCCGCCGGCGAACTGCCCGGGCTCGGCCGCATGCTGCTGGTCGGCCTGGTCGCAGTGACGCCGCAGGGCGCGCTGATCGGCGCCGCGTTTCCGACGCTGTGCCGGTTGTTGGCGGATTCGTCCGAGCGCCCGGTAGCGATCGCGATCGGTCGCATTTACGGAATCGAGGCGCTGGCCTGCCTGGTCGCCGGCCTGTTGCTGTCGCTGTTGCTGCTGCCTCGGCTCGGCGTCGAGGGCTGCGTGCTGGCCAGCGTGCTGTTCGGCGTGGCAGCGGGTGGCCTGGCGGCACTGCTGTTGCGTCAGCGGTTGGCCGCCCTGGCCTGTGCGCTGTGTTTGATCGCGGTCGCACTGGCGGTCGGCGGCGGCTGGTGGCAGCAAGCGGCCGAATGGACCCGTGCGCTGCGGTTTGCCGCCTACGGCTTGGGTTACCAACGCCAGGCCGAGATCGACACCCGCTATCAAAACCTGGTCGTCGCGGGCAGCGCCGGCCATTCGTCGTTTGGCGCGGCGACCCCGGCGGTCAGCTTCTTCTCCGACGGCCACTACCAGTTCACGTTGCCTGATCCGTTTGCCGTGGCGCCGCGCGTCCATCTCGCGCTGGCGCAGCATCCGCGTCCGCGCCGTATGCTGCTGGTTGGCGCCGCCATGCTGGGTGCGCTCGACGAACTTTATGCTCACGGCGTCGAGCGGCTCGATGTGGTCGAGCTGGATCCGGTCCTGCTCGGGCTGATCGGCGCCACCCTCGACGCGGGTGCTCGCCTGCGCGTGCAGTCCGGCCAGCTGCAGCTGGTCGGCCGCGATGTGCGACGCCTGATACGCGATAGCGATCAGCGCTACGACCTGGTCGTTGTCGATCTGCCGGCGCCGACGACGGCGATGATCAATCGCGCTTACACCGTCGAGTTCTTCGCCCAGGTTCGCCGTCTGCTGGCAACGGATGGCGCGCTGGTCGTGCTGGTGCCGTCGCCCGAGGCGTACATCGGGCCGGCCGAGTTGAGCCCGGCAGCGGCGATCTGGGCCGCGCTGGGCCAGGTGTTCGAGCAACGCATCGCCACCCCGGGCGACGACGGCTTGCTGGCTGCCGCAACCGGGCCGGCCGTTGTCTCCGCCGACCCGGCGATCTTGGCGCGGCGCTTCGCGGAGCGCGCTGTGCAATCGCGCTACTTCACGGTCGCCGAATATGCGCTGCAGGTCGCGCCGGAACGCGTCGCGACTCTGCGCGATGCGCTCGATCGAACCGCCGCTCCGGTCAACAGCGACCAGCAGCCGATCAGCTATTTCCGTAATTTGATCCTGTTTGGCCACTACACATCGCCGGCGCTTGCGATCGTGCTGCGCGACCTCGAACGATTGAGCGTGGCGGTGGTCGCAGCCGCGCTGGTCGCGCTCGGCGCCGGGGTCGCCTGGTTGCGCCGACGGCGGACCGGCAGTCAGACGCCGTCGCGGCTGCCCGCGCTGCTGGCGATCTTTTCGAGTGGACTGCTCGGCACGGCCGAGAGCGTGGCGCTGCTGTACGCGTTTCAGAACAATCTCGGCGTGGTCTACGACGGGATGGCTGCGCTGGTCGGGTTGTTCATGCTCGGGCTCGCTGGCGGCAGCCTTGGCCTGGCGCAGTTGCTCGAGCGCGGCCGCATCGATGCCGGGCGCGCGCTGCGCTGGAGCGAGATCGGCAATCTCGCAATGGCGCTGTTGCTCGGCGCCGCGGTCGTGCTGACGGCACAGCTCGCTGCGACCGGTGCCGTCGTGGTCATCGCCGCGACGCTGGTGCTCGGAGGCGTCGGCGTCGGGGCCGCCTTCACCGCGGCGGCGGCCGTGTTGCGCGGCCAGGCCGCGACTGCCGCTGGCCTGGTCGACGCGGCCGATTGCTTGGGCGCGGCGATCGGAGCGCTGGTGACCGGGATCGTGGCGCTGCCGCTGTTCGGCGCCATCGGCACGGCGCTGTTGCTGGCAGCGCTCAAGCTGGCGTCGCTGCTGGTGGTGGCGACGGAGCGGTCGTTCTCGAAGGCGGGCTCTACTTGATCTGGCGGACGACGCTGTTGCCGGTGTCGACGACGAACAACGTGCGGCTCCGGGATTCGAGTGCGAGCCCGCTCAGGCAACTGAAACGAGCGGCGTTGCCGGTACCCTCGACGTATTCTCCCGCGCAGTTGTTCTGCACCGGCAAGCCCGCGACCGTGGTGACCGTGCCACTCGGCAGGTGCAACTGGCGCACGGTCTGCATGACCTCTTCGGCGAAGTAGATGCTGATGCCGTCGCTGGCGAGCGCGATCGGAAAGATCGTGCCGGCCTCGGCAGGCGTGCCGTCGATGCTGGCCCAGCCGTTGAACAGCGTGCGCACCTCGAGCGTGCGCAGATTGATGCGGCGCAAGCTGTGCCTCTCGCCCAGGTAGACAAAGCCGGCGCCGTCGGCGACCACGGCGCGCGGCTCCTGCAGCAGCGCGGCAGCGCCAAAGCCGTCGATGATGCTCGGGTCCTGTTCGTCGGCCGACACGCCGGGTTGACCGGCCAGCGTCGTCACTGCAGCGGTGGCGAGGTCGAGCCGGCGCAGCGTGTGGTAGTCGATATCGACCAGGTAAAGCATTCCACGGTCGTGGGACAAGCCATTGAGTGTGGCGAACTCGGCCTGCGCTGGATCGCTGTGGTCCAGGTAACAGAGGCCGGTCTGGTCGTCCTTGCCGACGCACAATCCATAGCTCGCAGCGTCCCAGGCCCGGTAGCGGCGGCCGGCGATCGTACGCACACCGTGCGGTATGGCAAGTTCGACGCTGCGGACGACGTGGTTGCCGCAGTCGCCCACGTACAAGAAACGACCGTCCGTGGCCATGCCCCCACCGGCGCCGCTGTCGCTGTCGCAGCGCAAGTTGAAGCGCGCGCCCAGCCCGTTGTCCGCGGCGTCCTGGTAGCCGCTGTTGCCGGCGATGTCTCCGGCAATGGTGCGCACCTCGGCGCTGACCGGGTCGATGCTGCGGATGCTGTGGTTGCTGATGTCAGCCAGGTACAGCAGCCCACCCGTCACCACCAGCGCGCCGCCGCCGCTGCCGATCTGTGCTGCGCTGCCGGTGCCGTCCTGGGCGCCGTCGACGCCTGGCTGGCCCGCGAGGTGCCGGGTGGTGGCGCTCAACTCGCAGGTGAAGTTGCAGTCGCACGCTGGCTGGCAACTGCAGATGTCGCTCGACGACCACGAGTCACAGACATCGCCGTTGCGCAGATGGCAGCGCTCGTCGCCGATACCGGCGCAGTTGGCGTCGACCGCGCACGGCTGGCCGTCACTGCAGCGGTGACCGTTGTCGCAGCGCTCGCCCGGGTCGACCACGCCATCGCCACAGGTCGGGCTGACCGGTTCGAGTCGGCAGGCGGCCGAGCAACCGTCGCCCGAGCGCGGCGCGCAGGTCGCGCTGCCGATGCCAGCGCAGTCGGTCGGGCTGCGGCACGGTCGGCGGTCCTCGCACTGGCGGCCATCGTCGCAGGCCTCGCCCGTGACCAGGTCGAGCGCTTCGTCGCCGCAACTGGCGGGTGGTTCGATCTGGCAGGCGGCCGAGCAACCGTCGCCGTCGCGCTGGCCACAGCGCCCGCTGACGATGCCGAGACATTGCGTGTTGCGCAGGCAGCTGCGGCCGTTGTCGCACTGCTGCCCGTCGTCGCACTGCTCGCCATTGCGATAGTCGATCACGCCGTCGCCGCAGGTGGTCGGCGTCTCGATCAGGCAGCCGGCGCCACAACCGTCGCCGCCGGTCTGGTTGCCGTCGTCGCATTGCTCGCCGCGGCGCAGGTCGAGGATGCCGTCGCCGCAGCGGCCGAGCTCTGGATCGTAGCTGCGGCAACGCTCGAGCTGCGGGTCGCAGTAGGAGTAGGGAGGGCAGTCGTCGCTGCGCTGGCACGGTCGCGGCCGCGGATCGGTCGGACACGCCAGCAACAGGGCTGCGCCGAGCGCGGCCGCTGATACCCGGCCGCCGCTAGCGTTGATCGTCGTCGGATGCGGGCGCATAGATCTGCCACACCATGAGGCCGGCACCGGCGGCAACCGCTGCAGCGCCGAGGCCGCCGACAGTCAGCGCGACCGGCCACTCCCAGCTGCCATACCAACCGACCCAGCTGCGATACTGCTCGGGATTGGTCACCACGCGCTCGCCATTGGCACCGCGTGCCTCGGTTGCACCGTCGAGCATGGCCCAGCTCACCCAGTACAGTCCGGCCAGGCCGGCGCCGAGCGCCAGCACTGCGGTGCCAGCACCGGCGCTGATGGCGCCGCCATAGAACAGCGGTGTCGTCCAGCGTGGCGGCGGCGGCGGCGGCGGTGCGGCGGCGGCGGTCGGGATGAAATCCACCTCGACCGGCGTGCTGCGGCCGAACTGGATCTCGACGAAACGGTCGACGTCGCGAAAGCCCTCGAGCACGATCTTGACCGCGTGTTGACCGGGGTCGAGCCGGGTCGGCGGCAATGGCGCCACGCCGACCTCGACGCCGTCCACCAGCACCTGAGCGCCCGGCCGCAGGCCGCGCAGCTCGAGCTGGCCATGATACTCGTCCGGCGCCAGCAGCTTGGTGGCGATCGCGCGCACGCCGTCGATCATCACCGCCTTGTCGCCCGCCAGCAGCTCGGACAGGCGCCGCTCGACGCTCTTGCTCTCGACGTCGATCAGCTTCAGATCGATCGCGTAGGACTCACCAAGTGTCGCCGCCGTGCCGTGGATCAGCTTGGTCGCTTTTGCTGCAACCGCGATCTTGGCCAGGCACTCCTCGTTGCCATGGCAGGGCTTGCCGCGTTTTTCGAACTGCTCGATGAGGCGCCTGGTCTCGACCACGTCGACCAGGGTCACGCCCGGCACCTTGGTCACCTCGGCCCGCAAGAACGCGTCCAGCCGGTCGGCGACATCCTGGGCCGTGCCCAGCGGCTGCAGCGGGTAGATGACCAGCGTGATCGCGGGTCGCGTCGCCGGGGTGGCGGCGGGCGCCAGCGCAAACGCGGTCAGCGACAGTGTTGCCAGAACATTCATTGGCCGCTCACTCCCGCCCTCCTGGCCAGACCATAGCGCGCTTTGCGGGCTGCTCTCCAGCAGCAAACAAGGGCCGCAACCCCGGCTGAGCAGGGTGACGGCTCGGTCGCCGTGGTATGGTGCGGCGCATGAAGCCGTGTCCGATCTGCAGCGCACCGGTGGCGACCGATTGTCGCTGGCGGCCCTTCTGCTCCGAGCACTGCCGCCTGGTCGACCTCGGTCGCTGGTTCGGTGGCGACTACCGCGTGGCCAGCGCGGCGGCCGATCCGGAGCAGGAATCGGTGCCCGTCAGCGACCAGGCCGACGACGGCGATTGACAGCCGGCGCTGCTACATGTACTTTGGAAACTATGCGGGTTTCTAAAGTTTCCAAAGCCCAGATCATCGACCACGCCAGGCGCGAGGTGCTGACGCACGGTTTTCACGCGGTGCGCGTGGAAGACATCGCGGCCGCGCTCGGCATGAGCAAGAAGACCTTCTATCAGCACTTCGAGAACAAGGAGGCGCTGGTGCGCGCGGTGGCCGTGACCACCATGAGCGCGATGTTCTCCGAGATCGATCCGGTGCTGCAAGGCGACGGCCACGCACTGCGCAAGATCAGCGCCTTGATCGAGTCCGTCGCCCGTCGCTTCGACCACCTGCCGGCGTCGGCGCCAGCCGACCTGCAACGCCACTATCCGGCGGTGTGGGGCGAGTTGATGGCCAACCGGCGCGCCTTTCTGCAGCGTTACGCCAAGGTGCTGGCCGCCGGGCAGCGGCGTGGCGAGGTGCGCCGGGATTTTTCGGCGCAGGCCCTCACCGCGATGGTGGTGGCGATCGTCGAGGCGATCGGCAACCCCAGTTTTCTGCAGCAGAGCAAGCTCGAACTCAGCGATGCACTGCGCCTGATCCGGGCCTTGCTGGTCGGTGGCCTGAGCGCGCGCGCGCAGGAGGAAACAAGATGAGCGGACGGCAACGGCTGGCCTGGCCAGCGCTGATTTTTGTCGTGGCGACGGCTGCTGCCTGGCCGCGCTGTGGCGACGAGCAGAATGGTGCGGCGGTCGGCTATGGCGCGGTCGAGGCGATCGAGGTGCGGGTGGCACCGCTGATCGGCGGCACCATCCTGTCGGTCTGCTGCCGGGAAGGTGTTGCGGTCCAGGCTGGCGAGGTGCTGGTCAAGATCGACACCACCGACCTCGAGTTGCAGCTGCAGCAGGCCGAGGCTGCGGTGCGGGTGGCTGAAGCGCGCGAGCGACTCACGCGCAGCGCGGCGCGGCGCGAGGATCTGCAGGGCGCGCAGCAGGCGGTGCGCGCGGCCCAGGTGCAACTCGAGACGGCCAAGCGCGAGCAGGGGCGCGTCGACAAGTTGTTCCAGCGCGGGGCGGTCACCTCCAAGCAGGTCGACGACGCGCGCGCCGGTGTCGAGTTGACGACCGCGCAGCTCGAGCAGAGCCAAGCCATGCAGGAGAAGCTGCAGCGCGGCGCCCGCAGCGAGGAGATCCAGGGGGCGCAGGCGGCGCGCGAACAGTCCGAGGCGGCGGTCGCCATGCTCAAGACCAACATCACGCGCGGCGAGGTCAAGGCGCCCGTGGCCGGCCGCGTGCTCTATCGATTGGCCGAACCGGGCGAGGTGGCGCGACCCGGGTCGCCGCTGCTGGTGCTGGTCGACCAGGCGCACCCGTTCGTCGACGTCTATCTGCCCGAGACCCGCATCGGCGAGGTCAGCGTCGGCGGCCGCGCCAGCGTGGTGGCCGATGCGTTCCCGAATCACATCTA
>Ga0315268_10006245_pt1 | contig 12694 bp, 9 predicted proteins | sample C1_top_MG_FD_204535 | JGI IMG/M metagenome (GOLD analysis project Ga0315268, IMG submission 204535) | Sediment microbial communities from Yellowstone Lake, YNP, Wyoming, USA - C1_top | ecosystem: Environmental > Aquatic > Freshwater > Lake > Sediment | place: USA: Wyoming | collected 2017-08-01 | reverse complement strand
CCTATCACAAAACAAGATATTCAGATAGCCTTAGGGGCAGCTAGGGATCGATACGACCACTTGGGTCTGATCGATGAAAACTTCAATAAGCGGTTGGTTAGAGGAAAGACCCTATCCTCGAGTGATCGATTTGCATATAGATTTAGCCAGAGTTACATATGGGCCATCAATTTATTTATTTTATTATATGTTGGAATGCCCTTTCTTGCTCCTGTATTGATGAAAACCCATCATCCAAGTCTCGCTAAAGTTATATATACCCTATATAGCCCACTTTGCCATCAACTTGCTTTTCGCTCGTTCTTCCTGTTCGGTGAGCAAGCATTCTATCCACGTGAGGTTGCGAATATCCCAGGTGTAATTACCTATGAAAAATTGACTAATAGCAACCAAATTAATCTATTAGACGCCCGCAGTTTCATTGGAAATGAGCAGGTTGGTTATAAGGTGGCTATCTGTGAAAGAGATGTGGCTATCTATGGGTCTATTTTATTATTTGGAATCATATTTGGCCTGACTGGTCGTAGGTTTAAGGTGGTTCCCTGGTATCTTTGGATTCTAATTGGATTATTACCAATTGCGGTAGATGGGCTCTCACAATTGCCGGGGATCATTCAGAATCTCTTGCCAGTCTGGTTCCCAGTCCGGGAGAGCACTCCCTTTTTAAGAACATTTACAGGATTTCTTTTTGGGTTTTTGACATCTTGGTATATATTCCCATTAATCGAAGAGAGTATGCTAGAAACTCGCCGAACACTTGCGCGGAAAATCGCGCTGGTGGAGCAGAATCTGGTTGAATAAGATAGGTCTACGAGTAATGTTTAACGAAGCAGATGGTTTGAGGTACTATTCCTTCGATTACTTACAACCGATGGGTGTGATCCATGGCATATTTACCCGCCACGGTGGTGTAAGTCCTGCGCCGTGGGATTCTCTGAATTTAGGTGGTACGTTAGGAGATGAGCGGCAAAACATTATTGAGAATCGACGTAGGATTTTCAACGTGTTTGGACGACCTGTCGAGTCAATATTTGATGTTTGGCAGGTGCATGGAACTGAGATAATCTGTGCCGACGAACCGCGGCCTTTAAATGCACCCCACCAGAAAGCGGATGCCATCCTTACCAACCGACCAGGAATATCGCTCTTTATGCGATTTGCGGATTGTGTTCCTATTCTTCTTTATGATCCGGTGAAACGCGTTGTCGGTATCGTGCATGCTGGGTGGCAAGGAACTGTTAATAAGATAGCGGCACTCACTATCCGTGCCATGCAAAAACAATATGGAAGTTATCCTCCATACATATTCGCAGGAATTGGTCCTTCCATCGGTCCCGATCATTATGAGGTGGGGCCTGAAGTTATGACAATGGTAAGGAAAGCCTTTGGGGAAACTGCTGATTTACTTATTAGTCAAAAAGACAGAAAGCCACATTTTGATCTATGGAAGGCCAATATATTGGCGTTAAATGATGAAGGAGTAGAACACATCATATTATCTAGTATCTGCACGACCTGCAATTCAAGCGATTGGTATTCACATCGCGGTGAGCATGGTAGGACTGGAAGGTTTGCTGCCATAATTGCTTTAAGTGACCAAGGATGAAGCAGTGAACGAGCTTGTTTGCCAAATTAGGTCCAACCTTGAAAAAGTCATGGAAAGAATCGATCGTGCTGCAGAGGTTAGTGGGAGGTCGGCAAGTCAAATAAAATTAGTACTCGTAACGAAAACTCAGCCAGTTGAGGTCGCTCGAGCAGCAATCCTAGCCGGTGCAAATATCCTTGGAGAGAATTATCCTGAGGAAGCTCTTCCAAAAATCAGAGCGCTTAAAGAGTTTCCAGAGGTTGAATGGCATTTAATAGGCCATGTACAAAGCCGCAAAGCGAAGTTCGTTGTTGAGGATTTTGCCTTAATTCATTCCATCGATAGCTTTCGCCTTGCTAAAAAAATAAACGATATTCTCTATATGCGGAATAGAATCCTCCCGATCCTGTTAGAAATTAATATGAGCGGTGAAAAAAGTAAATACGGTTGGTTGGCCGATCAGGAAAGTCAATGGAATAGAGTGTTACCGGAAATCGAGCAGGTATTCTCTTTATCCAACCTGCGAATTTTAGGTTTGATGACTATGCCTCCATTATCTGATAATGCAGAGATGAGTCGGCCCTTTTTTGATAAACTTCGGAAGTTTCGAGATTTTATTGCACAAAGTTCACATAAATCTTCTTTACCCGAACTCTCTATGGGTACAAGCATGGACTTTGAGGTGGCTATTCAAGAGGGGGCGACTATGGTCAGAATTGGTCAGGCGATCCTTGGAGAACGTCCAATAAAGAAAAAGGATCAATTCTAAAATAAAATTTACAAGAGAAGAGGATATTAGGAGGATCACAAGCGGAATGATGACGAGGGTAAAACGCAACTTCAGACTCCATGGTGGGCAATTGGGCGCGGCATTGACGATACGCATAACCCCCCGAGCTAAGAGTGATATGATTCATGATATAACCAATGACGGGATGGTTAAAATATGGTTATCAACCTTGAATGAGGATGAGAAACTAAACCAATCATTAATCCATTTCTTGGGTAAGATTCTTGAGATTCAGGAATCAAATATCGAGATTGTCGCAGGGCACATTGGCAAAGATAAACTTGTGACTGTAACAGGAATGGATACCACTACAGTTCAGGAGCGGATTAAACGTCACCTGGGAAAAGTTTTAGTGGACTAGCTAAATGGATAAGCACCTTATCTGGGGGATTAAGTTGTTAATTCCATAAGATTTAAGATAAAAAGCTGGCTGGCGGAATGGGCGGTATAAATACCCCGCTACAGGAAATTATCCATAATGTATACAAGCCGGCTTCTGCCATTAATCCTTGCTCACTGGAAATAAATTCGTATATTCCCTTTATGACTTTTTCCTCAGGCAATTGACGCAGATATTGGAGCGCTGCAATGCGTTCTTCGAAACTACCTTCTCTTAGTACTTCAAGGAGAAGATCCGTAACCGGATGATCTGGGCTTACTCCTACACCATGTTTACTAGCAAAGGTGATTAACCAAGCTGCCTGATCTGGATCAGGTAACCGGCGAGGTAGATAGGCTGGAAGGTTCTTAATGCTTTCAAGGGCCTGACCGGCAGCATTACGAACCACCCATTGTCCATCCTCAATGGTGATTTTCTCCAATACTGATACGATCCATTGCTCTCGAATCTGTGCAAGTCCATAGATTGCAGATCGACGTGTGAGAAGATCGGGTGACGCAATCGCTTCTTTCAGTAAAGGATGGCCATTTGTGGGGTCTGTTGCCAAGAATTCGGCAACAACCCGGCGGGATTCCTCGTCTCCTTGCATTAATATATCCGAAAGAAGCGAAAGAGAATGTCCATCTCTCATTGCTGCAATAGCAGCGCAGGCTGCGATTCTTACCGTATCCACAGGATCAGAAAACAATCCTAATAAGTCATTTATTGATTTGGTATCCCGGATCGCTCCACATCCAAGGGCAGATAACTGGCGTATGGTATCTAATTTAGATGTCAGCAGTTGCCGGAAAAGTAAAGATAAATTGGGATCATTGGAACAAACCAGCGCGGCGACTAGTTTTGCACGAATGCCAAATGGAACCCGTTCATGGTGAAGGGTATTCACAATGTGTTTAAAAAGGTTTGACCTCCACACAGCTTCTTGTGGAACACCGTTGAGCCAGCGGCAGACCATTAGAAGATTCTTATGAAGAGGAGGCGTATCTTCTTTTACGGCTTTTTGGATAAAAGAATTTGCTTTGCCCTGGGCTACCAGGAAACGCAAGGTGTTCAACCTGACCGCCCAATTCTCGTGATTGTCAAAACTCTCGGCTTGGTCAGGATTAATTGCATTACTAGCAAGGAATCCAGTGAATATAGAATGAGTAAACCGGATTTGCTCATTTGCATGTTCCACTAAAATTCCCGAATCCAGAAGGTTATTAATGGTTCTTTCACTAGAGGAAGGTTGGCGACCCTTTATGGACCTTTGTTTTCTGGGCTGTTGTAACCCGGCGTTTTCCTCCTCCTGAGCAAATGAACTAGACCTCTTCAAATTTGATGATGCCTGACCTTTATACAAAGATTCTATGGCTGTGTAGCTCAGACTTGCTTTTTTACTTTTCACCATTTCCAAAGCCAGATCTTCAAGGAAAGATCGCACATTCATAGGGTGCAGTAGACAATCCAGCACGGCCTCAAGTGCATCGGATGTTGAGGGTCCACGAAGATTACCTGCATAGACTGACCAAATCTTGATCGTCCACTCCAAGGGGGTGAGATAAACTGGATCGTTAGTCAACCAATTAGTCAAAATGTTCACATCTGGTTCCGAAAAATCCCCGACTCTTTTTCTAACAGTGGGTGTTATTTTTTCGAGCCATAATTTACCCCAATTAAGAGCGAATTTTTCTAGTTCCCGATTATTCCAAGATGTTAAACCAACAGGAAAAAATCCTAAAGAGACCAGACCGTCCATGTATTCTGAGGAAGTAGCACATACGATGCGCATCTTAGGATATGCTTTTATTAATCGGGCTAGATAAGCCACTGCTGTTTGCATTTCCTCTGAAAGCATTTCGTCTAAACCATCGACCAATATAACGACTTCACCTTTTTTAGACTCTTCTCGTAAGAAAGAAGGTATTCTACGAGCGATTAATACTGGAACTCGGCTTGAAACGAGTTGAATAAGAGGTATAAGAGGATCGTCATCTCCAGAAGTGTTATAAGAAAGATCTAGTATATGGAAGAATAGAGGTATACACCTTATCAGATCGCCTATAGCGGAGTCTTGACGTGAAATTTGTGATGCAAGGTGGGCTAAAGCAACAGTCTTGCCACACCCTGGTTGCCCGAAAATAGCGATATTGGCGCCATTTGATAATGCTTGAGCAAGGCTTATAGTCCTTGGAGAGTATTGCGATGCAAGTTCTGGCCAATCAGGCAAATATGGTAATGCTTGATTTAGTCTAAGGTCATCTTCCTCAGGATTTGTTGGCGGATCAATATAGATTGGAGAAGCAAGTACCATAGGAGGGATGAGTATCTCATCCAAGGAAAATAACCCGTTACCTAGATGGGTTCTTTGAGCGCGTTTAAGTGTCTCCTCGCGGATATACAATCCTATTCCTGCTAAAGACCTTTGACGAGCTTCTTCTGCACGTTGGGATATAACTTTACGTAAGCGAGGAAACCACCCCCTGATCTTGCTGAATATCCACCAGAACAAGACACCCGAGAAAAAGCCCAGTATAAAGGAAATGATATTAAAGGACAAGGTTGATGATCCCCGCATAAATTAGGTTATCCTGAATAAAGGATACGTCCACAAGAAGAGCAATATGCCATTTGATCTGGGGAATGTGCCGCCTGCCGTTCTGCCGGGCGAAGAGCATAGCCACATATAGTACATCCATTTTCATCGATTGGTGCGACGGCGATTCCACGTTTCTGCTTGCGCAACGTCTCGTAAATTGCCAGATTGTCATCAGATATAGAATCGAGCGTGGCTTTCCTTTCATACAGTAACTTTTGATTATTTTTTAAAATCTGAGTTTTCTCTCCGCTCAAACTAGCCTTTTGGCTTATAGACTCAGCTTCCATTTTTCCAAGTAAGGCATTTGCATTAATTAAATTTTCCTCCAGTTGCTCTATGGCTAACATCGCTTCGATTTGTTGGTCTTCCAGTATTGCTCGATGCTTTTTTAAGGAAGCCACCTCGTTCTGAAGATCCTGCAACTCTTTTGGATTACGAATTTTTCCAGCATATAACGAAGCTTCACTGGTGCTTATCTTGATATGGATCTTATTGACGCTTTCTTCAATTGATCGGAGATGTTGTCTTCCTTGCTGTAGTTGTGCATTTACAATGTTTACCTGTTTTCGTGGATCGATAAGGCCATCATCCGATTCGATCAAACGCTGGATTTCAACCAATCGATTGTTATTCATATCCAATTCGAGGTCAATTTTTTGGAGTTGGTACAGGCGTGAAGATTGATTCATATTAAAATTATAGAGGTGGATAGTATATTCAGCAAGTGTTCTCAGCGGCATTGAATGAATAAAAAGTTGATCTTTGCTATTTCCATCGTGCTATTAACCCAAGTGTTTCTTTATCTTGCCGGTGTCTCTTTTGCTGGAAAAGAATTTGTCTTTGGGGGTATTATTTTCAATCCCATTGACGGGAATTCATATCTGGCTAAGATGCAGGAGGGCTGGTCGGGTTCTTGGAAATTCACACTCCCCTATACAGCTGATCCAGGTGAGCCAAGGTATCTGTTCTTATTTTATATTTTCCTTGGTCATCTCAGTAGATGGATGAGAATATCACCTGTTTTGCTCATCAACTTCGTTCGTACCATCACCTCAGTATTCATGTTGGCCAGCTTATGGAAATTCTTCCAAATTCAATTCTCTGGCGATCAAGTAAAGACTTGGCAGGCTTTTCTTTTGGCCGTTTTTGGTTCGGGATTAGGTTGGTTAGTAATACTATGTGGCGGATTTACATCTGACTTTTGGTTGGCTGAAGCATATCCATTTTTATCATTGACCGCAAATCCCCATTTCCCATTAGGCATCGGCTTGTTATTATGGATCTTTATTTTACGTTTTGAAAACTTGAAGGCTCGTGAAGGGATCGTGTTAGCCAGCCTCTCATTTTTATTAGCGATCGTTTTACCCTTTGGTATTGTTGTTATTCTTCTTGTTGAAGGAATTTGCTTAGTTTGGGATTGGTTTAGGAAAGAAGAAGTATTGTGGCGTCGGTTAATTTGGTTAATCTTTGGTGGCTGCCCTGTATTGTTTTACCAAATTTGGATCACGCGTGTGGATGCACAATTGGCGGTTTGGAATAACCAAAATTTAACGCCGGCACCAGCATTATGGGATACAGTTATTTCTTTTTCCCCTGCAATTTTATTGGCAATCTGGGCACTTTTCTCTTTCATTCGGTTTTCTGAGATCCACGATCACAAGATTATTGTAGCCTGGGCATGTATCAGCCTATTTTTATCGTATTTTCCATTTTCTCTTCAGCGACGTTTTGAAATAGGTTTATATATCCCAATTGCTGCTTTGGCCATTTTAGCGTTGAATTATATACTTACCAGAAAGTCTCGGTGGGTATGGCTAGCAATGTTTATGTTATCCCTGCCCACCAATTTGATAATTATCTTGTCTGAATATCATGGCTTACTGACCCATGATCCACTTTTATACCTTACTCGTAATGAATATGATGCGATGGTATGGGTCAAAGAATCCACTACAGAAGGTTCACTAATTCTATGCGCTCCTGAAACTGGGATGTATATACCGGCTTATACTGGTAGGAGAGTAATATACGGTCATCCTTTTGAGACGGTTCATGCTGAGATTGAAAAATCAAATGTAGATAATTTTTTTTCAGACAATTGGAATCTAGAAAAGGAATCCGATTTTATAAAATCCCGTAATATCAATTATGTGTTCTATGGTCCGCGCGAAAGGGAACTCGGCTATCCTGAGATTCTCAAGACACTCAATGTAATTTACGCAAATTCAGAGGTAATTATTTATTCGATAGAGTCGGCTAGATGAAAACAAGAGTGTTGTATCCTGTTTTTATCCTCTTGGTTCCACTTTTATTGATTTCTACTCATATAAATGATATTGCTTATGGTTCTAATTCTTCGTATTCGGATTTATTAATCACCCATTATCCCAATTTATTGTATTTAAAGCGCTCAATTATTGATTTCCATCAGATTCCATTGTGGAGTGATCAAATTTTCGGAGGTTATCCATTTGCTGCGAATCCCCTGGCTGGAATATGGTATCCCTTTAATTGGATTTTATTAATCTTACCGGAGCCCTTTGGTTTTAATTTTTCCGTTATTATTCACCTGCTCTTAGGAGGATTGGGACTATATCTTTTCTTAATTGACCAGCGCGTTTCATCTATGGCTGCTCTATTGGGGGCAATCAACTTTGAATTGATGCCAAAGTTGTTCGGTCATTATGGGGCAGGCCACATAAGTTTGCTCTTCGCAGTAGGCTGGACTACCTGGTTGTTGTGGGCTGAAGAACGTTCACAATCCTGCAAATCACTCAAGAGATATTCTTATATCCAGCCGATATTGTTAAGCATGATTATCCTTGCTGATGTGCGATGGGCACTCTTTGCAGGGCTTGTTTGGATGGCTTACAGTTTCTATCTTTACATTCATAATAGGAAATCGGCAAGATTTATTGGCTGGATATCGAGTCTATTAATCAAAGTCTTGTTTGCGAGTTGCTTAGCAGCTCCATTACTCTTGCCCTTAGCAGAATTCACTTATTTATCTACACGTAGCCTGATGACTTCGGCTGATCGATTGTTCCTTTCTTTACCTCCTCCTCGTTTACTTGGCTTATGGATTATGGATATTGGAGGTGGCGCAGAATGGACTGTGTACCAGGGAGCTGTTGCTTTCTTATTGGTTATATCAGGTGTAAGTGTATCAGAGTTCCGTAAAAAGCATATTTTCTGGTGGATCGTTCTTGCTTTATCCATGACCTATGCCTTAGGGTCTTATATACCAGGAATGGATATCTTCACCCAATTGCCGGGAATTAACCTGATTCGAGTACCAAGCAGGTCGATGATCATAGTTGGTTTAATCTTCTCTATTCTAAGTGCTTATGCAATTGATGCTTTACTCCAAGAAAAGAATTCACAGATACATGAACAAAAAGTTCAGCGATTGTTATTGACGGCAGTGATTGGATTTGAATTGATGATAACCATTGGGATCATCTGCCTGACAAAAAAAGCGCCACCCCCCGGTTTTATTTGGAGTACAGTGGCGTTACTATTTATGTTGCTGATACTCTTCTTAAGAATTAATCATTTATTAGATAGTTTTAGGTGGCTTCTACTTGTTTTTATATTTTTAATCCTGGATATGGGTACTTTTGATTATTTACAGATACGGTACCAGCCATTAGACGTCGTTTTATCTAAGGGGGAAATGATTGCCGAGTACATGCAAAATCAACCAGGAATTTTCCGTGTATACTCTCCATCCTATAGCCTACCTCAAGAGAATGCGGCATTACATTCCATAGAGCTGGCAGATGGCATTGATCCTATGCAATTGTTGAGTTATGTCCGTTACATGGAAAAGGCGACGGGTATTCCCAACGAATCCTATAGTGTTACATTACCTCCATTTCCAACTGGAGATACAGTTAAAGATAATCGCCTTTACCTACCTGATAGCAAAAAACTAGGTTTGTTGAATGTGGGTTATGTTGTAGCTGAGTATGAGATAACCAGTAAATATCTATTGTTTAAAGATAAGATAGGTAGTACTTGGGTTTATCAAAATAAAGCGGTTCTCCCTAGAGCATGGGTTCAGAGGAGCGATATTGAGTTAGGCAGAAACATCCAATCTGTACCAAGCTTATTATCTCTTACGCCCAATCAAGTGGACCTCGAAGCTGAAGGGCCCGGAATGTTGGTCTTATCGGAAATTTATTATCCAGGATGGCACTTGATGATTGACGGTGCTTCGCAGCCTATGTACCAAGTAGGTGAATTGTTTCGTGGGGCAATTCTAAGCCCAGGTAAGCATTCAGTAAGGTTTACCTTCCAACCCCTTTTAGTTTACCTGGGCTTGGGGATAGCGTCATTAACCTGGCTCTTCATAGGGTATTTACTTCTGCGGAAACCATAATGGAAAAGAAGGAAAAACGTTGGGTGTTCATTTATGCTGTGGTTTTGCTGGCCTTGACATCCTTACCTTACTTGATTGGTTATTGGCGACAGGGTTCAGAATGGCGCTATACAGGATTTGTGTTTGGTGTAGAGGATGGAAACTCATACATAGCAAAAATGTTAAGCGGGGCGGTAGGAAGTTGGTTATTTCGATCTCCATATACGGCCTATCACCAGGATGGCTTCCTGGCCTTCCTACCCTATATCATTCTAGGAAAATTAACTACACCCCCTGGTCAGCATGAGCAGTTGGTAGCGTTGTATCATTTATTCAGGTGGTTATCTGGTTACTTGATGATATGGGCGACTTATGATTTCATTGGAATTTTTATACAACCGATAGGATTACGCAGACTGGGCCTTGCTCTTTCGACTGCAGGTGGCGGTGTGGGATGGCTATCATTAATGGGCTTGAGCTCTTTGTGGCAAGGACGGATTCCTTTAGAGTTTTACTCCCCGGAGACCTTCGGTTTTCTATCTATATATGGTTTACCCCACTTGGCGATGGGTCGTGCTTTTTTATTATGGGGTATCGTGATATTTCTACGAGATAGAGTGCAATCTAATTTTAAGGTAGGTCTCAAAGGGGGGCTTATTTTCTTAGGATTGGGATTGATGCAACCATTATTCGTGACTATAGGTTGGATGGTATTAGTTGCTTTTCTTACGGTTTAACTTACTGCTAAATTAATTAGGACAAGGAATCTAAATGAGATAGACTGGAATGATTTTATACGGTATTTTTGGAGAGCCGTTTGGATTATTCTTATTTCTTCACCTATAGTGATCTATAATTTTGCTTCATTTCAGCTCAATTCGTACCTGAAGGGATGGTCGGAACAAAATATAATCTCTTCTCCCCCAGTCACTGATTACCTTTTAGGTTATGCTATCCTTTTACCATTAATTTTTGTCGGAATATTACGGGTTCTTCGAAGTCAGATGTATGGGAAGGAGATTCTCTTTGGGTGGATTATATTATTGCCATTTCTAGTGTACGTACCAAACAATCTACAGCGAAGATTGGCCGAAGGAAGCTGGGTGCCATTGGTGGTATTGTGCTTATTGAGCCTCAAAGACCTAAAAATTAATAACTCAAAATGGATTCATGGTTGGTTATTACTTTCATTCCTATCGACCTTTATGTTCCTGGTTGGGGGAGTCATCATCATTTTTCGCCCCGCTTTGCCTTTATATAGAACATCTCTTGAAGTCGACGCTTTTGAAGAGTTAAGGAATCATGTGCTAGCTGGACAGGTTGTGTTGGCCGATTTTGATACTTCCAATGCTATCCCTGCCTGGGTACCTGTGCGGACGTTGATTGGTCATGGACCAGAAAGCCTTAATTTAGCCACATTAAAACCCAGGGTTGATTTGTTCTTCCATCCAGAAACAACTGATCTTGAAAGGGTCAGCTTGATTAAGCAATTTCACATTTCTTATATTATTTATGGACCAATAGAGAGATCCCTTGGTAATTGGGACCCGGGATCTTTGCCTTATCTGGTTCCAATTATCCAAAAAGGTGCAATTCAAATCTACAAGGTAGATTATTCATTTCCCATTTTGAGTGAATAATGTGAAACAACGTATTCGGATACTTCTGAGATTTTTGCCGTGTGTAATAGGTCCATCAATATTAATCATCCCTATGTTGATTAAGGGCCGGGCATTGTATTGGGGAACTCCAGCGTTACAGTTTATTCCCTGGCGAATGTACGCTCTTCATAGGATGTTACAAGGAGTTGTACCTTTGTGGAATAATTTGAATGGAATGGGGGCTCCCTTAATAGCAAATCTTCAATTGGCGTTTTTTTATCCTCCAACTTGGTTGGCGTTCTTGGCTGGAGCATTGGGAGAAGCTCCCTGGATGGCTTGGACACATACCCTCCTGATATTGTTACACTTGATCTGGGGAGGAATCGGTATGGCCAAGTTTGTTATGAAATTGGGTCTTGGAGATCTTGCACAAGCTGTTTGTTCACTCTCGTTTTCATTGTGTGGCTATCTAGTGGCGCGGCTGGGCTTCTTCAGTATGATTTGGACGGTAATCTGGCTTCCTTGGATATTGTTGGCGATTGAGCAGATGATTACGCGAGAGAAAGCTCTTTATAAACCTCCATCCGGGATCGGGCGGTGGATTGATGTTCCGCTTCTCATATTAATAGCGATGATGTTGTTAGCTGGCCATGCTCAATTAAGCTGGTATATACTGCTCTACACTGCTGCTTGGGGAATGTTTAGGGGATGGCAGCAAGGCGGATTGAAAAAGTTGGCTGTTGTAGTTACGAAATTCTGCTTAGCATGTTTGTTAGCGGCAGCTCTTTCTGCTATTCAACTTATGCCGACTGCTGAGTATTTGTTCCAATCCCAACGGTCAACTACTGTTGATTATGAATCAGGAATGGCTTATTCATTCTGGCCTTGGAGGTTCTTGACTCTTTTTACACCGGATTTATTTGGGAATCCCGGATTGGGAGATTATTGGGGGTATGCAACCTATTGGGAAGATGCAATTTATATTGGCTTCTTACCAATTACACTCGCTATAAGCACTTTAAGATTCTTGGGTAAGAAACCTATTTCAAATGCTCACTTATCTGAAATAAAACCTGTGATTCGGTTCTTATGGTTGGGGATCACAATCACAGTTCCAATAGCGATTGGATGGTACTCTCCTATTTTTCCTTTTCTGTATCGATATATCCCTACCTTCAATATGTTTCAGGGTCCTGCCAGGTTCATGATTTGGTTGGAAATCTCAATTATTCTTTTAGCAGGAATTGGTGTTGAACTCTGGAGGCCTGCGACAGGGAAGGGCCTTTACTGGATACGGTTATCCACTGCGGGGGCATTTTCTATCACTATTGGAGCATTGACAGCTTGGGCCTTTATGGGCAATATAAGACCTTCATT
>Ga0315268_10006244_pt1 | contig 12694 bp, 18 predicted proteins | sample C1_top_MG_FD_204535 | JGI IMG/M metagenome (GOLD analysis project Ga0315268, IMG submission 204535) | Sediment microbial communities from Yellowstone Lake, YNP, Wyoming, USA - C1_top | ecosystem: Environmental > Aquatic > Freshwater > Lake > Sediment | place: USA: Wyoming | collected 2017-08-01 | reverse complement strand
ATAAACAACGCTATCCTTTATTTCAACAAGTTCTATATCCCCTCCATCCCTCTTGAGACCTGTTCGTATCTTTTCAAGAACCTTTTCAACATCTTCCTTCAGCATATACCCTCCATATTCTTTCTCTAATGATAAAAAAATATCTTTATTTATTCAAGTTTTATTTATTACGTTTTTCTGAGTTTTTCTAAGAAATACCTGACATAAAATCGGTATTGTTCATATTTAGAGAATTCGACACATTATCAAAAATGAGATTGCTTCGCTACGCTCGCAATGACAAATCAAGCAATGAAGCCCCTTCTCTGTCATTGCGAGGAACAAAGTGACGAAGCAATCTCTCTGTATATTTCTGCTTAGAGACTACAATGGAAGAGTTCTAACCTTATACATGCCTTGACAATTCATATCAATTTATATTTATATATATCAATAAATCTTATTCTCGATGAAAGTATGTTAAGGAATTTTGCAGAATATCTTGTATATGATGTTATACATCTGGAATATAGTTCACGCCTTGCGGATGCCCTTGTTTTTTTTATTTACGATACAAATAAGATATTCCTTCTGCTTTCAGTAATCATATTTGTTGTATCAATAATTAGGAGTTATTTCCCGCCTGAAAAGACGAAGCGGATATTATCTCATAAAAAAGTATTTATGGGTAATATCCTTGCGGCATTGCTCGGCGTTGTCACACCATTTTGCTCTTGCTCAGCAGTGCCCCTATTTATCGGCTTTGTGGAAGCGGGTATTCCTCTTGGAGTCACATTCTCTTTCTTAATCTCATCCCCAATGGTAAATGAGGTTGCTGTTGTTTTACTTTTTGGGCTCTTCGGATGGAAAGTAACGGCGATTTATATCGGTACCGGCCTTCTCGTAGCTATATTCGGGGGGATTATTATCGGGAAACTCAGGCTCGAAAAATGGGTTGAAGAATACGTTTTTACATTCCACAATGGACAGGAATATGAAATAACCAAACAGACGTTCAAAGGAAGACTTCAATACGCAAAAGACAGCACGGCAGATATATTAAAACGAATATGGTTATATATTCTAATAGCCATCGGGATCGGCGGATTCATCCATGGTTATGTGCCTGAAGACTTTCTCGTCCATTATGCAGGGAAGGGGAATTTCTTTGCAGTACCCGTAGCAGTATTAATCGGGGTGCCTCTTTACTCTAATGCCGCCGGAGTCATCCCTATCGTTTATGCTCTGATGGAAAAGGGATTAAGTATGGGAACAGTGCTTGCCTTCATGATGGCGGTAACCGCATTGTCACTCCCCGAGATGATAATTCTGAGGAAGGTCTTAAAGATTCCGTTGCTTGGCGTATTTGCCGGAATAATGACTGTAACCATAATAGCCGTCGGCTATCTGTTTAATGCAATTTTATAGGAGGTTAGTTTATGGAAATCAAAGTGTTGGGGCCAGGTTGCCCGAACTGTCATATGTTAGAGGAAACCGTGAAGAAAGCAGTCAAAGAACTCGGCATCGACGCGAAAGTTGAAAAGATAACCGATATGTTTGAAATCATGAAGCATACCATGTCAACCCCTGCTCTTGTTATCAATGGAAAACTCAAGCATTCAGGAAAACCTTTACCAAGTCTTGAGAAGGTAAAAGAGTTGATACAGCAGGCAACTATCTAATGGAGTGTATCCGTAATACCTTTACTTTTTGTCATTCCGCACTTGATGCGGAATCCAGTTTTTTTGGCTCTGGATTCCCGTTTACACGGGAATGACAGCAGTAACGTTATTGTAAAGATGAGTTAGATACACAACACTAAAAAGGATAAAAAAATGAACAATGTTCTCAATATCTTCAAAGCACTGTCTGATGAAACACGTCTACGGATACTTAAACTTCTTGAAAATGGTGAGTTGTGCGTATGCGACATCGTTGCCGCCCTTGACATGATACAGCCAAAGGTATCCTTTCATCTTGGGGTTCTGAAAGATGCAGGTCTGATTAAAGACAGAAGACAGGGGAAATGGGTTCATTACAGCATAGATGATTCAGATATCTTCAAAAGGTTTCTGCTCCTGTCAACACTTGAGAGGATTTCTGCTGAATCCGTAATGGAAGACAGCAAGAGGCTCAAAGCTTTCTTAAAAGAAAAGGCGGAAAAATTAAACGTTGTTTCACTGAGTAAAAGAACCGTCTGCTGCGGGAGGTAAAGCATGGCTGAGGCAGTGAAGAGATTATCGTTTCTTGACCGTTTTCTCACCTTATGGATATTCCTGGCAATGTTTATAGGGGTTGGCGCAGGATATCTCTATCCTCAAATCACCGATTTCTGGAATATCTTTCAGGTGGGCACTACCAACATCCCAATAGCAATTGGACTAATCCTAATGATGTATCCGCCCCTTGCAAAAGTTAAATATGAACAGCTTGGAGAGGTCTTCAGGAATGTAAAAGTGCTAAGTCTTTCTCTTGTGCAAAACTGGATCGTGGGACCCATTTTGATGTTTCTTCTTGCTGTTGTTTTTCTTGGAAATTATCCGGAATACATGATGGGCTTAATAATGATCGGGCTGGCTCGCTGTATCGCAATGGTTATTGTATGGAATGATCTTGCATGCGGCGATAGAGAATATGCTGCCGGTCTCGTTGCGTTCAATTCGATATTTCAGGTTCTTTTCTATTCACTATATGCCTATGTCTTTATAACGGTGCTCCTTCCTTTGTTTGGATTGAAAGGCGCTGTTGTAAACATTACCATCGCGCAGATTGCAAAGAGTGTATTTATATATTTGGGCATCCCGTTCATAGCCGGGATAATAACACGTTTCAGCCTGATGAAAATAAAAGGGAACTCATGGTATGAAAAGTCGTTCATCCCGAAAATCAGTCCTGTTACTTTGATCGCTCTGCTCTTTACCGTAATTGTCATGTTTTCTTTAAAAGGTCAATACATAGTTCGACTGCCATTTGATGTGATAAAGGTGGCAATCCCACTTTTCATCTACTTTTTGTTGATGTTCCTCGTCTCCTTCTATATGGGAAGGAGGTTTGGTGCCGGATATGAAAAAACCACCACGCTTGCTTTTACAGCAGCCAGCAACAATTTTGAACTTGCGATAGCAGTTGCGATATCGGTCTTCGGCCTTAACTCCGGGCAGGCCTTCGCCGCCGTGATAGGTCCCCTGGTGGAAGTGCCTGTTTTAATCGGTCTCGTGAACGTGGCGCTGTATTTTCGGAGAAAATATTTTGCTGCCGAGTACTGCAAGATTGAAGGGACTGAGCCGTTATAATCGGTGCAATAGTTGAATAAACATTAAGGAGGTTGTAATTGGATATCAGAAAATTGATAAAAAGTCTGCTCTTCATTTTTGTGGTTTTGAGTTTGGGAGTTCTTATTTATAAGGAATTCTCTCCCAAAAAACAGAGCAATGCAACTAATAACGCGGAGGCACTGGGTGATAAAACAACCGTATCTGTTGAATCTGTGCCTGCTCCGGACAACCAGCGCTCAAAAGAACCCGCAACAAAGCAGAAGGAAAAAGCCCCTTCACCTCGGACTACAGCGACATCACAAAATTCAAAGGTTGTCGCCTATTATTTCCATGGGACGTTCAGATGTTCGACATGCCAGACTATTGAGAAGTATTCAAAAGAAGCCATTGAACACTACTTCGCAAACGAACTGAAGAATGGAACACTTGAATTCAAGTCGCTCAATCTGGAAGAAGCAGAGAACCGTCACTATATTCAGGATTATCAATTATTCAGCAGATCCCTTGTGATTTCCCTTGTAAAACAGGACAAGGAGGTAACCTGGAAAAACCTGACGGATGTCTGGAAGCTTGTGAGGGACAAGGACAAATTCTTTCAGTATGTAAAAGATGAAGTAGAGATATTCTTAAAGGAGACCGGATAAATGGAAGGAATTTTCCTGTTCACGGCGATATGGCTTGGGATTCTTACCTCGGTCAGCCCCTGTCCGCTTGCGACGAACATCGCTGCAGTATCCTTTATTTCACGGCGAATTACGCAAAGGAATACCGTATTTTTATCCGGCATTCTCTACACCCTTGGAAGGAGTCTCACGTATATTGTCCTCGGTGTCCTTATCGTAAAAACGCTGGTAGATGTCCCGATCCTATCGGATTTCCTCCAGAGGTATGTCAACAAAATTCTGGGCATCGTGCTGATTCTCGTCGGGATGGTACTGCTTGACCTGCTGCGGATACCCCTGACTATTCCATCGGTATCAGAAAACGTCGCAAAAAAACTGGCCGAAAAGGGAACCTTTGGTTCATTATCTTTGGGCATCCTGTTTGCGCTGGCATTCTGTCCTGTCTCCGCCGCCCTGTTCTTCGGAGGGCTAATCCCCATAGCAGTAAAAGCACAGTCAGGGATAGGTCTGCCTCTGATCTATGGTATCGGAACCGGTCTTCCGGTACTGCTCTTTGCTTTCCTCGTAGCAGCAGGCACAGGGTATATCAACAACCTCTATTACAGGATTACAAGAATTGAGTTTTATACAAAAAAGGTAACCGGGATTATTTTTATTCTGGTAGGCATTTACTATGCCCTGGCGTACATTTTTGAAATCGTTTAAAAACAGAAACTGTCTCAAAGGAGGTGAACAGAACTTCGTAAAATCAGGCAGCAGATGCAACTGGTATCTTCAAAATGCCGGTTATTTGATAATTTAGAAACGCTCTTGAAAAGGAGGAAGGAAATGTGTCTTGCAATTCCATCTAAAATAATAAGAGTTGAAGGTTCACAAGCAACTGTTGATGTTTATGGTGCACAACGTGATATAAGCCTTCTTGTTCTTGATGAGCCGGTTAATATCGGAGACTATGTCATTGTCCATGCAGGGTTTGCTATTCAAAAGTTACGCGAGGATGTAGCAAAAGAAACACTCGGATATTTCAATACATATCTCAAGGAACTGGATAAGCTGGAAGCAGGCTAAAGACTTCTATTTACAACCTATGCGCTGATAGCTTTGCTATCCCAAGGTCAGGGCAAATGGAGCACTCAAGACCCTCGCTGCCATACAGAAGGAAGCGATTAGAAATATCAATAAGAGGATGCCTATGAGCATTATTGAAACTATTCAAAAGTTTGTACAAAACGATGCGCAGCTTGCACGGTTATTCGAAAGGGTGCAGGAATATGCGGAACTTTACTTAATCGCAAAACAAAGGCAAAAAGGTTGTGACGGGATGGGTGAGGTTGCAATGCTCAAGGATGAATTCATCTATTCCCTGAATGAAATGATCCGGTACTGCAAGGAGAAGGGATATCTTTCAGGCGATGTTTCTTATGATATTGATTCGATTGCTCGTGATATTTGCAGGATTCAGCAGGAATGATTAAAGGCACAACTTTGTCATAAAAGGAGGATTGAGATGAACGATTTAACAAAACCCTGGAGAGGGATACCGAGGGAGTTGATACAATGGAACCCTCAGATCGAGGAGGAAATTTGCATTGGGTGCGGCATGTGTGTGACCGGATGCGGAAGGATGGTATATAAATTTGATTTCGACAAGAAGAAGCCTGTTGTTGTCACACCCCTGAATTGTATGGTAGCCTGCGTTACCTGTGCGAATGCATGCCCATCGAGGGCTATCAGTTTTCCGCCTTTAAGCTATGTGCACAAAATGATCAAGGAGAACGACCTTATCAGGAAATCAAGGGAAGAGCTGAATAACAACAAAGAAAAATATGAGAAGAAATAGGAGGTTCTTATGGAAGACAAACAGGTACTTCTTGAAGCACTTAAGTTTCATGGACATATGTGTTGGGCCAGCGTTGCAGGCGTGCGTGTAGGGCTGGCAGCATTACGGGTGCTGGGAGTGAAACGATCCGGTGGTACACAGCTTTATGGCATCGTGGAAATAGGTGAAGACCACGGCGGGATGTGCTTTGGCGATGGTGTGCAATATGCTACTGGCTGCACCTTGGGCAAGGGTAATATCCGCAAGCAACCCTATGGCAAGCTCACTTTTACTCTCATTGACAAAGCTACCAACCGCTCCATTCGCGTGAACTATAAGCCGACGCTGCAAAAGCAGATTGCTAAATCTGCTTTTATGCAGAAGCGTGGCATGGGTATCATGCCCGACGAAATACCAATCGAAGAGCAGATGGAACTGGTGAATTTGGTCTGGGATGCGCCGGAATCCGACGTGCTAACAGTCGGCGAGGTGGTTACGTGTAAGTGCGAATGGTTTCCCGAAGTAATGGGTTTTACGCCCTGCGATGTCTGCGGCGAGTTGACGGCACAGGCATACCTGCGTGTGGCGGGCGATAAACATGTCTGCATCCCATGCTCGGGCTATGACAGATAGAGGAACTGACAGGAGATGACATGGTAACTCTTATTTTGGCAGCGGTACTCGTTTTTGTTTTTACAACTGTTCTCACTATTGCCGGGGTGGGTGCGGCATTTATATTAATACCTGTATTCCTGGCTTTGGGGATTCCGCTGCTGACCGCCATGTCAACCGCCCTTCTTCTGAATGCGGTTGCGATGGTTTTTGCCTCGATAAGTTATTCAAGGGAAAAACTGATTGTCTTCAAGACCGCATTGCCGATCTTGATTGTTGCATCAATACTCTCCCCGCTGGGCGCAAGGACAGCCGAGCATCTGCCAAAAGCTGTGCTGTTGTGGATGTTTGTAGGTTTCTTAGTCTTTGCCGGTTCGATGATGTTGTTTTATAAGGCGAAAGAACGGGAAGTTGAAACAAATACAAAAAAGCTCATTGGCTATGGGGTTGGTGTAGGTTCCTTTGCAGGTTATCTTGGCGGACTTTTAGGCGTTGGCGGAGGAAACTTTATCGTGCCGGTTTTGGTCTGGCTCGGATTTAATCCAAAAAAGGCATCGGCAACAACAGCTTTTATCGTGATATTCTCTTCGTTCTCAGGATTTTTAGGCCATGCTTCCCTCGGGAATATTGATATGAAACTATTGTCTTTCTGCGCAACAGGATCGGTTGCAGGCGCTCTGTTCGGGGCGTATCTGATGAAAAAGAAATTGAGCGGTAAACAGGTAAAGGTTGCCATAGGCCTGATACTCTATCTCATCGCGGTTAAGATGGTGTGGGATTTAATAAAATGAGGCTATTTATCAAGTTTGGAAAGTGAGGTAACTGCCTGAATGAAAAAAGGTAAACAATTGTTTTCTGCAGGAATGAAGGGTGTTCAAGGAAAAAATCAGTTTTTATTCTTTGAGGAAACAAAGACAGTTACAGTTGAATAATGCCGATGCACTTGCGAAAATAATTATATAAGCAATATTAACCGGCTCAAGGAGGTAGTTATGAGAACAAGAAGTATAGTTGGTCTGGTTGTGATAGTGTCGATGTTTTTTACTTCTTCTTTAGCTCTTGCTGCATGGAAGGGCTATAGAGGAAGCGGTGGATGGGGTATGGGAACGTCCTACCAGAGGATGTATAACCCCGCATCAGTGGAAACTCTTACAGGCACTGTTGAAGCTGTGGACAAAGTCATGCCGATGAAAGGGATGTACTATGGAATTCATCTCTTATTAAAAACAGACAAAGAGACTGTATCCGTCCACCTTGGACCTGGCTGGTATATTGAAAGACTTGATATGAAGATCGAAAAAGGTGATAAAATTCAGGTGAAAGGGTCAAAGGTTACCATGATGGGAAAACCTGCTATTATCGCTTCTGAAGTGAGGAAAGGTGACTCAGTCCTTATGCTCAGAGACGAAAACGGAATCCCTCTATGGTCAGGATGGAAAAGATAGTTCAGAAAACAAAAATCAGACCCAAGTTAAACAAACAGAAAAGCCCTGCTTCGAGCCGGTGCAGGGCTGATTATAAAAGAGGAGGTAAATGATATGAAGATGGAGGATATCAGAAATATTGCAAAAGAGAGAGGTTCTAAAGTCGGCAGCAGAATAAACAAGACTGAACTTATAAGGTCAATCCAGAGGGCTGAGGGCAATGCCGACTGCTTTGGAACAGAACATGTGAATATATGCGGCCAGACAAACTGCCTCTGGCGGGAAGATTGCCTGGCAATTCAAAAAGCTTGAGCCCACAGGCCTACATTATGAAAGGATGGTTTTATGGTAAAGCTTTTTTTGAATGTGTAGCTGTGGGGAGATAGCGATGATTGGAGAGATTAAGAGATTCTTGTCGGGAGATGATGTCGTTACTATAAAAGAACTGAGAAAAAGTTACAACACATTTCCGGCCCTTGACGGAATCAGTTTCTCGATAAGGAAGGGAGAGGTCTTTGGTCTCCTTGGCCCGAATGGTGCAGGCAAAACAACAACGATAAAGATTCTATCGGGTTTATCAAGACCATCATCCGGGTCTGTTCAAATAATGGGTGCAGATATTGTAAGGGATGCACTAAAGGTTAAGAGATTTATTGGCGTTGTTCCAGAAACATCAAATCTTTATCCTGAACTTAGCTGTATTGATAACCTTGTCTTTGCAGGAAGGCTCTACGGGATAGGCACGAAGAAGGTAAAAGCAAGGGCAGACGAGCTTCTCCATCTGTTCGGTCTTGAAGAAAAACGTGACGTTCTTTTCGGGAGATTATCGAGCGGGATGAAGCGAAGGCTCACTGTAGCATCCTCAATTATTCATGACCCACCGGTATTGTTCCTTGACGAACCAACAACCGGCCTTGATGTCATGAGTGCACGGGCATTGAGAGAGATTATACAATCCCTGAAAAACAGAGGCATAACAATACTTCTTACCACACATTATATAGAAGAGGCAGACAGACTTTGCGACAGGATTGCTATTATTGTCAAAGGCAAAATCATTACCATTGACACACCTGAGGCATTAAAAAAATCTGTCAGCACAGAAAAGGCAGTGGATGTCAAAATCAGTCAGGAAAGCCCTTTTACAGAAGAAGGGTTTTCAAAGATAACCGCAGCAGTGAGATATGAAAAAAAAGAGGACATGTTCAGATTTTTCATAAACGACCTAAATGCATTCCTCTCAGAAATTTCTGCTTTCATAAAAAAACAAGGTCTGAGTATAGAAGCGGTTCGTACGGTAACTCCTTCTCTTGAAGATGCGTTTGTACAGATCACGGGCATGGGGCGGGAGATAATGATTCAGGAAAAGGGCGGCGGCAAATGAAGGATGCATTGCGAAGCGTTTTCTTTATCGCACTGAAAGACATGAAGGCATATTACTTTAAGCCGCCGAACATAAGCTGGGGAATACTCTTCCCGCTTGTGTTCATCCTATCGTTTTATCTCAGGAGCCCTGTTGACTTTGCGCACCTGATACCGGGACTTCTTTCCCTCAGCCTCTTGTTCAGCACAACCTCCATGGAGGCAATAGTCATCACCTTTGAAAGGATGACTGGAGCGCTGGAAAGGCTGATGCTGTATCCCGTGTCTGTAACGACTATTGTAGTGGGAAAAATATCGGGAGGAGCATGTTTCGGCATAACTGTTACAATAGTTTTTTTCTTAGGCCTGATTATTCTGTTTCCGTTCCATCTTGAAAACCCCCTGTTGTTTTTGGCTACTGTTGTTATTTCATCATTCACTTTCTCGTCCCTCGGTGCATTTGTTTCTGTTTCAGTGAAGCAGGTTTTTGAGGCACAAACCCTTGCAAATCTCTTCAGATTTCCCATGATCTTTCTGAGCGGTGTCTTTATTCCCGTACACAGCCTGCCGTCTATGATAAAACCGATAGCGTATCTGATGCCGCTCACCTACAGTATCGACAGTATAAAAGTGTCTTTCGGTTATCAACCACAAATAATGCATCCTCTATTGAGTCTGCTTGTTCTAACAGTTTTTGCTTTTGTATTCCTTGAATTGTCAGTGAAGATATTGAAAGGCAGGATGTCGTGAATATCTATTGCTGGGAAGTCCATATTTTGATACAGGCAGGGTTACGATGAAGCTGACGCTGGAAAAACGCCTGCTCGTGAGTTTTGCACTTACACTTCTGATCTTATTCGCTGAGGTTATCGGCGGGATAGTCAGCAAAAGCCTTGCGCTTTTAAGTGACGCGGGACATATGCTCACCGATGTATTTGCGCTCGGACTGAGTATGATCGCTATGCGCATCGGCAGGAAGCCCTCAGACCGCATGGCAACCTTTGGCTATCAGAGAATCGGCCTTCTATCAGCAGTCATCAATGCGGTAAGCCTCATCGTAATCGCCCTGTTCATATTCTACGAATCATATCATCGGTTTCTTTCACCGCCTCGAATCCACACCACCACAATGCTTATTATTGCTGGAATTGGATTAATCGGCAATATCCTCATAGCCTTGATTCTTGGTCACAGCCATAAAGACCTGAACATCAAAAGCGCATGGCTTCACGTGCTTGGAGATACCCTGTCATCTGTTGGAGTTATCATATCGGGCGTCATAATCTTTTACACAGGATGGCCGTATGCCGACCCTGTGGCAAGCATCCTTATCGGGGTCATTATCTTATTCGGAGGAATCAGGGTAGTAAAGGAAGCGCTTACGATTTTTCTTGAAATGACACCCACGGGGTTTGATGCAGAAAAGATAGTAAAAGAGATTGCAGTGATACCCGGGGTGATGGGCATCCACAATGTCCATCTCTGGTCTCCATCAGACAGGAGCGTGGCATTTTCTGCCCATATATGGGTGCACGACCAGAAATTGAGCGAGGTCGCAGGACTCAGGCGAACAATTGAAGAGGCGTTGATGGCAATGGATATCCGCCATATCATGCTTCAGTTCGAATGCGCTGAGTGCGAGACAAACGGACTTTACTGTCAAATTCATATGGAAGGGAACGGCAACGATGATAGTCATCAGCACTGAAAGCGAAGATTCTGAATGTTGATGCTCATTATTCTTCTTGCGACATTTATTGTGAGCCTGATTTCATTGATAGGGATATTTTTTATCGGAATGAAACAAGATACTTTGACAAAGATAATCAAATACCTTGTCAGTTTTGCAGTGGGGGGACTTCTCGGTGGTGCATTCTTCCACCTGCTTCCCGAATCCATGGAGTCAGGAAACCCTTCCCTGTTTGTTTATGTCCTTTCAGGAATCATGATCTTCTTCCTGATAGAAAAATTGCTGCACTGGAGACACTGCCATAAGGGACACTGTGATGCCCACACGTTCACTTATCTGAATCTTATAGGAGATGGTATTCACAATTTTATTGACGGCATGATTATAGCTGCTTCCTTCGTTACAGACATGCGGCTCGGCATTATTACCACATTGGCTGTTGCCGCTCATGAAATACCCCAGGAAATAGGCGATTTCGGAATTCTTGTATATGGTGGTTTCAGCAAATTGAAGGCCCTTTTATTTAATCTCCTTTCGGCGCTTACCGCCATGGCAGGAGCAGTAATCGCCTATTTTTCATTCAATCAAATCGTATGGCTTAAAGGATTCCTCATACCTTTTACTGCCGGAGGGTTTCTCTATATAGCCCTTGTAGACCTGATTCCAGAGCTCCATAAAGAAGCGGGGAAGGACAATATCGCTTTGCAGTTCATTACGATGATCGGCGGCCTTTTGTTGATGTGGCTGCTCAAAATTTACTTTGCCGGGTGAACAACAATGAAACTATTTGTAATTATCTTAATGGCTTTGCTCTTTTCTCCGGCTTCGGGATATAGCACTATGGCTGATGAAACAAAATATAGTCATATCCTGCAAAATGACATTATAAGGATCGGAGGGACGTATCGTTTGCGCGGTGAAATAGATGACGAGTTCAACGTAAAGAAATACGGCACCGGTACTCAGGATGACTTTCTCCTTTCAAGGCTGAGACTCGAAATCGATCTGAAGATGACAAAGAACATGAGAATACATGCACAGATACAGGATGCAGAGGTTTTGGGATCGTCTCTTTCTGACAGAGATTTTTCAGGAAGCAACAACCCTTTCCATGATCCCTTTGATATCAATCAGTTGTATATCGAATACTGGCCGGTTGAAAAGTTTGGCATTAAGGCAGGCAGACAATCGATCTCCTTTGGCGACCGGAGGATTTTCGGTCCGGGTGACTGGGGCAACACCGGCCGCTACGCGTGGGATGCCGTCCGTGTCCTGTACAAAAGCGATAGCATTGACAGCAACTTGATTACCGGTCGTTCCATAATCCACGACCCGGATATCTGGCCGAATGAACAGATCAATGGTGTAACCGCGTTTGCGACATACAATACCATCAAGACATTGCCGTTTCTTCTTGACCTGTTTTATGTTGTCAAATACGACGACCGGGGAATTACCAAAGGTGAAAAGTCCACCGGCAATCTTAACTCGCACTATGCCGGTTTCAGGATTGATGGAAAAAGCGGGCAATGGAACTATGACACAACAATAGTCAAAGAGTTCGGAAAATGGGCTACGGATACTATAGATGCCTATGGGATGGTGTTTACGATAGGATATACCTTCGATACAAAGTGGAAGCCCAATCTCATCCTGCAATATGTGATCGGGTCGGGAGATAAAGACCCGAAAGACGGTAAACACGGCACATTTGATGGTGTATTCGGCGGGGCGGACACGGTCCTCTATGGATGGATGAACCTCTTCTTCTGGCAAAATCTCAGGGAGCACCGGTTGGATATTGTCCTTACTCCCGGCGAAACATTTACTTTACGCGGAGAGTATCATTATTTCATGCTCGATGAGGCGAAAGATGCCTGGTATTTCCCGGGCAATGTACAGCGCAGGGA
>Ga0315268_10006243_pt1 | contig 12695 bp, 10 predicted proteins | sample C1_top_MG_FD_204535 | JGI IMG/M metagenome (GOLD analysis project Ga0315268, IMG submission 204535) | Sediment microbial communities from Yellowstone Lake, YNP, Wyoming, USA - C1_top | ecosystem: Environmental > Aquatic > Freshwater > Lake > Sediment | place: USA: Wyoming | collected 2017-08-01 | reverse complement strand
GAGAAGGGGTTTTGGGTCTTCTCGCAGAGGATGTCTCATGGCACCAGCAAATCAGGCACTCCGGCGGCATTCTAACAGAACGGCGCGCTCAGCAGTAGGCGATGTTGCGCCGAAAATGCTCAAATCTCGAATCCCAGGTGGTGTCCGAGGTTGATGGCGAAGGTGTCCGTCATGCCGGCGATGTAGTCGGCGATGCGACGCCAGACAGGATCGTCGGGCAGCGTGAAGTCGGAGCTGATCTCGTCGGGATGGGCCGTGTAATACTCGAAGAGGAAGTAGACCAGGCGGCGAGCAGCGATGGCGTCAGGCTGCGAGTCCTCCCAGAGGTACACTCGCTGGAACATGAACTCCCGCAACTCGTCGGTGGCGGCGAGCACGGGCGGGCTCATAGCGATGGTCGGCACCGCGTCCTCGCCCAGCAGGCCCGTTGCCGCCCACGATTCGTCGACGATGTCACAGACGAGGGTGTTGATGCGCTGCGAATGGCGCGAGCCCAGGGTGTGACGCACCGCCGCGGGCAGGTCGTCGTCGCTGAGGAGGCCCGCGCGGATGGCATCGGCGATATCGTGGTTGAGGTAAGCGATGGCATCGGCCAAACGCGCTATCTGCCCTTCCAGCGTTGCCGGCATGTCGGACTCGGTCTGCATGACCCCCCGACGCGACTTCGAGTGGTGCAGGATGCCGTCGCGGACCTCCCAGGTCAAATTCAGTCCCATGCCGCCTTTCTCCAGGCATTCGACGACCCGCAGGCTCTGTTCGTTGTGAGAGAAGCCCTGCGGCAGCAGATCGGCGAGCGCGTCTTCGCCCCTGTGCCCGAACGGCGTATGGCCCAGGTCATGCCCCAGCGATATCGCTTCGCTGAGGTCTTCGTTGAGGTTGAGGGCGCGGGCGATGGTGCGGGCAATCTGCGCCACCTCCAGGGTGTGCGTCAGGCGTGTGACGTAGTGGTCGCCTGTTGGGGCGACGAAGACGTGGGTCTTATTCTTGAGACGTCGAAACGATTTCGAGTGGATGATGCGGTCGCGGTCGCGCTGGAACTCGAGGCGTACCGGCGACGGTTGTTCCGGGCGCTCGCGGCCGCGGCTGGCGCTTGATCGTGCCGCAAACGGGGACAACGACGCTTCGCGCCGCTCGAGCGCATTTTGCACTTCTTCGCCGTGGGACATCGCGGGAGGGTTCAGGGCTTACCGCACCAATCGGGAGTCAAATTACTGACCTGCCTACTCGGGCTTGACCCCCAGCTTCGCTTCCGCAGCCGCGATGATCTTCCGCGTCCGGTCGATGACATCCGGGTTCACTGAGACCGACGTGATGCCCCACTCGACGAGCTTCTCCGTGAGCTCCGGGTAGTCGGACGGCGCCTGGCCGCAGATGGACGAGGTGACGCCGCGCTGGCGACAGGTCTTCACTATCTGCTCCAGCGACCGCATCACCGCCAGGTTGCGCTCGTCGAAGTCCTTCGCCAGGATGGCGTTGTCGCGGTCGATGCCGAGCGTGAGCTGCGTCAGGTCGTTGGAGCCGATAGACACGCCGTCGATGCCGACGTCGATGAACTCGTTGAGCAGGATGACGTTGGAGGGTATCTCCACCATCATCCAGAGCTTGAACTCCGGCGATTGCTTCAGGCCCAGCTCCTCCAGCGCCTTCTTGACGCCGGCCATCTCCTCCGGCGTGCGCACGAAGGGGATCATCACGTGCAGGTTCTTGTGCTGCTCTCGCACCCGCTTGATGGCCTCCACCTCTAACTGGAAGACCTCCCTGTCGCGGATGTAGAGGGAGGCGCCGCGGTAGCCGATCATCGGGTTTTCTTCGGACTCCTCGTACTTTTCGCCGCCCTTCAAGCCGGCGTATTCGTTGGTCTTGAAGTCGGTGGTGCGGTAGACGACAGGGCGCGGGTCGAAGGCGGCGGCGAAGGCCATGATGCCCTTCGCCATCTTCTGCGTGAATTCCTCGCCGCGGCCCTGCTCCAGGGCATAGCGCGGGTGCTCGCCGATGTCGGCGACGATGAACTCGGCGCGCAGGAGGCCCACGCCGTCGACGTTGCGGGCGGCGACGCGGTCGGCCAGATCGGGCTGGGCCAGGTTGACATAAACCCGCGTCCTCGTCTTCGCGGCCGAAGCTGTAGCGGCGGCCTTCTCCTGCTGGTACTGCGCCAGCGTGGCCTCGGCGCGGCCGTCATAAACGACGCCGCGGGCGCCGTCGACGGTCACGATCTGCCCATCGTGCAGCGCCTTGGTAGCGTTGCCGGTGCCGACGACGCAGGGGATACCCAGCTCGCGGCTGACAATGGCGGCGTGCGCTGTGCGACCGCCGCGGTCGGTGACGATGGCCACGGCGCGCTTCATGGCGGGCACGAAGTCGGGCGTAGTCATCTCTGCGACGAGGATATCGCCTTCATGGACGCGGCTGATCTGCGTCGGGTCAAGGATGATCTTGACTTCGCCCGCTACGACGCCCGGACTGGCCGGCGAACCCTTGAGCAGGACCGGCGCCTTCTCTTCGATGGCCTCAGCGGGCGCGGCCGGGCCTTCGGCCAAGGTCGTGACGGGGCGCGTCTGGACTATGTAGAAGTGGCGGTCCTCTTTCGCCCACTCGATGTCCTGCGGGAAGCCATAGTGTTCTTCGATGCGCTTGCCGATCTCGGCGACCTCAATGATCTCGTCGTCGCTGAGCTTTTGGGCTTTGCGCAGGCCGCCGGGTACCTCCTGCCATGAAATGTCGGCCATGCCCTTGCCGGCGCCAACGGCTGTGCGCGAGAGCTGTCGGTCTTGCTCCGCGACCCGCTTTTCGACGATGCGCATCGACTGCTTATCGACGATGTACATGTCAGGGCTGATCTCGCCGGAGACAAGCCCCTCGCCGAGGCCGACTATCGCCTCGACCGTGATCTTGGAGCGGTCGCTGGTGACGGGCTCCACGGTGAACATGACGCCGGAGTACTCCGACTGCACCATCTTCTGCACCGGAACGGCTATCTTGACCTTCATGTGCTCGAAGCCATTCTCGACGCGGTAGAAGATGGCGCGCGGCTCGAAGAGCGAGGCCCAGCACTCTTTCACCGCCTGCACGACCCTGTCAGCGCCCACGACGTTGAGGAAGGTGCTCTGCTGTCCGGCGAACGACGCCTCCGGCAGGTCTTCCGCCGTCGCGGAGCTGCGCACGGCGACCGGCGACTCGCCCGTCTCCTGATAGCGCCGCTTGATCTCGCCGGCGATGTCGCCGGGGACGGGCGTATCGATGATCATCTTCTCGATGTCGCGAGAGGCCTTCTGAAGAGCGTCGCTGTCGTGAACGTCGAGCTTGTCGAGGATGGCCTCTATCTTCGGCCGCAGCCCGGACTGCTCTATGAAGCGGGCGTAGGCATCGGCGGTGACGATGAAGCCGCCGGGCACGGGTATCTTGGCGCGAAGCATCTCACCCAGGTTGGCGCCTTTGCCGCCGACCAGGGCGATGTCACCCCTCCCTACCTCCTCAAACGCAACAACGTCTCGCTTGTCGGTCATTGAATAAGCCTCCCTTGCTGCCGCTTGAGCGCCATTCCGCGCGCTGCCTTTGCTGGAACGATGCGGAGGGTCTTCGGCAGACGATACGTCTCACTACACTATCGATAATATCGGGTGGAACAGTGTTACTACAATAGTGCGTCTCGCCGATCGCGTGCCTATTCGACTGTGACGGTCTTTGCCAGGTGGCGCGGCTGATCGACGTCGCAGCCCCGGTACACCGCGATGTGGTAGGCCAGTAACTGCAGCGGTATCGCCGTGAGCAGCGGCATAAGCATGGGCGTCGCTTGCGGCAGGAAGATGACGTGCTTCGCCAGCCTGGCGATCTCCTCATCGCCCTCCGTCGCCAGGGCGATGACGATGCCGTCGCGGGCCTTTACCTGCTCGATGTTGGAGATCATCTTGTCGCGCAGGTCATCCCGCACAACGATGGTCACCACCGGCATCTCCTGGTCGATCAGCGCGATCGGCCCGTGCTTCATCTCGCCCGCCGGATACCCCTCGGCGTGGATGTAGCTCACCTCCTTGAGCTTGAGCGCGCCCTCCATGGCTATCGGGTACTGGATGCCTCGTCCCAGATAGAGGAAGTCCTGGTAGCGGAAGAACGTGTGGGCCAGATCCTCGAACTCCTGCGCCCTGCCGACAACGCTGCCGATAAGCTGCGGCATGTGCGCCAGCGGCGTCAGGAACTCGTTGAGGCGCGCCCCGTCGAGATGACCTCGCTCCCGGCCCAGATAGCAGGCAAGCATGTACAGGGCGACGATAGAGCCGAGGAGCGTCTTCGTACTGGCGACACCGATCTCCAGGCCACAGCGCGTGTAGACGACGCCGTCGGCGATGCGCGTCGCCTGGCTGCCGGGGGTGTTGCAGACAGTTATCTCCAGGGCACCGCTCTTCTTCGCCTCTGCCATGGCTTCCAGCGTGTCGACGGTCTCCCCGGACTGGGCCACGGAAATGAGGAGCGTATCCGGTCCGATTATCGGATTGCGGTAACGGAACTCGGAAGCGTTGTCGACCTCCGCCGGCAGCCCCGCTATCTGCTCGATGTAGTGCTTGCCCACCATGGCCGCGTGCAGGCTGGTGCCCATCGCGACGAGGACGACCCGCTCGATGCGCCTCAGTCTCCTGGGCGGCGGCATGTCCTCCAGTTGCAGACCCAGCGGGTCGAACTGGATGCGGCCGCGGACGGTGTCGAGCACGGCCTCCGGCTGCTCCATGATCTCCTTGAGCATGAAGTGCTTGTAGCCGCCCTTGGCCGCCGCCATGGGGTCGAAGGGCATGGATTGGGGTGTCCGCTGCTCGGGCGGGCCGTCGTTGGCCCAGTACGTTGCGCCCTGCGAGGTGACGGCCGCGACGTCGCCGTTGGTGAGGAAGACCATCCGGTTGGTGTGCGGCAGGAGCGCGGGCAGGTCGCTGGAGAGGAACATCTCACCATCGCCGTAGCCGACGACGACGCCGCCGGCGTTGCCGATGCGCGCCGCTACCACCGTGTCCGGCTGGCAGGCGGACATGACCAGCAACGCGTGGGCGCCGTCGATCTGGCTGATGGTGCGGCGCACGGCGTCGACCAGCGACTGCCCCTGCGCCAGCTCCGATTCGATGAGGTGTGGGATGACCTCTGTGTCGGTGTCGGAGCGGAACGTGTGGCCCTGCTCGCGCAGCCGCTGCCGGAGGGGAAGGTAGTTCTCAACGATGCCGTTGTGGATGACGATGACGTCGCTGTCGCAGTCGCAGTGAGGGTGGGCGTTGGTGTCGCTGGGGCGGCCGTGCGTCGCCCAGCGCGTGTGACCGATGCCGATGGTCCCTTCCGGAAAGCAGCCGTCCAGGCAGGCGGCAAGGCTTTCCAGCTTTCCGACCGACTTGACCAGGGAAGGAACGCCGCTGCCGTTCATGACGGCGATGCCGGCGCTATCGTAGCCGCGGTACTCCAGCCTCCGCAGGCCTTCGAGCAAAAGTGGTCCCGCCTGGCGCGGGCCAACGTAACCGATGATGCCACACAAGGCTTCCTGCCTCCCTCTCCCATCAGGAACGGCCCTACAGCGCCATTGTACTCTAGGCGTACGGCAGTTGCACAGAGACCGGCGTTCAGGGACGAAGCAGGTCGCTCAGCGTCGACGCGAAAGCGATGGGGGTTGCCAGCGCGGCGCTGACATCGGCGGGCGTGACGCCGTCGAGGAAGAGGGCGCCGTCGTGGTCGAGGGCGTGGCGCGGCAGGACGAGGAGGTCGCCGAGGCTGCGGCCATGGAGCGCGTCTTTGATGTCGGCTCCCGCCAGCAGGCCGGAGACCGTGACGCGCGGGCCAAACAGGCGGTTTTCGACCGCAACGACGCGCATCTCGGTTTCCACCCGCGACGCTAACTCGGATGCCAGGCGCGACAGCGTCGGCGCGATGAGGGTCCCACAGACGAGCGTCATCCGCGCGTGGCTCGGACGGGGGCTGTCGCCCTTCGCGAGCCGGCGTCGCAGGCGGCGCCAGTCGTCGATCAGGCTGCGCGTCATGCCGATGCCGTTCTCATACTGCGGATAGCCGTCGTAGCGCGACGATGGCGGTAGCGGCGCGCCCGCGGCCAGGTAGAACTCGTCGGCGAGGTACACGAGGCCGACGCCGAGGCGCCGCCGGAACTCCCGCTGCCGCGGCCGCACCTGCGCGATGACCCGGCGGGCGTATTCGGGGGCGCAAGGAGCCAGGCAGGCCTTTTCCTCGTCTGTAGCCCGAGCCCAGGCGTGACGGCTCGCCGCCACGGGCACGATGCCTATCGACTGCACTGCCGGGTGAAGCTGCGCCAGGTCGTCGACGGTGCGGGCCAGGTGCTCGCCGTCGTTCAGGCCGGGGCAGAGGACGACCTGCGTGTTGACGCGGATGCCGAGATCGCCCAGCCGCCGTAGCTGCTCGACGATGTCCGGCGCGCGGCGGTTTCGCAGCATGAGGCGTCGCAGGTCGGGCTCCGTGGCGTGAACGGAGACGTTGATCGGGCTGAGGCGCTGCTCGTCAAGTCGCTGCCAGTCGGCGGCCGTCAGGTTCGAGAGCGTGACGAAGTTGCCCTGGCTGAAGCTGAGACGAAAGTCGTCATCTTTCACATAAAGGGGGGCGCGAAGGCCGGCGGGTAAACCTTTCAGGAAGCAGAAGAAGCAATCATTGTTGCAGGTGCGGACGCGGTCGAAGACTATTGATTCGAACTCGACGCCCAGGTCTTCGCCCGCGCGGCGCTCGACTTCGAGGTCCGTACCCCGGCCGTCGCGCTGGAAGGCAAGGCGAAAGCGCTCCTCCGCCGCGTAGAAGCGGAAATCGATTGCGTCGCGCAGGGGGTAGCCGTCGATGGCGAGCAGGCCGTCGCCGGGGCGCAGTCCGATTCGAGAAGCGAGGCTGTGGGAAGCAACGCGCCGGATGGCACCGACCGGCCCGCAAGCAGGGGTCATCCGGCGAGCTCCTGGAGGCGCGCCGCCACGGTGTCGATTGCCTCGTTCGGTGTCGACGCGCCCGCCGTGAGGCCGATCCTGGCGCGGCCACGCAGCCATGCGGCGTCGATCTGCGCCGCCTCCTCCACCTGGTGCGTCTCGACGCCCTCGGCCTCGGCCACTTCGGTCAGGTGACGCGTGTTCGCGCTCTCTCGCCCGCCGACGACGATCATGAGGTCGACTTTCCGCGCCAGTTCACGAGTCGCCGCCTGCTTGCTTTCGTGGCGTTGCAGAGCGTGTTGATGACCCGCATCTCGCGCACGCCCTTCAGGTGGAAGTCGAGCAGGCTGCCGACAAACGACGCGAAGCGCTCCTCCGTCTGCGTCGTCTGCGAGAGCACGGCGATGCGGGAGGGCAGGAGGACGGAGTGTAGGGCGTTGCCGTCCGGGAATGCCAATCCCTTTCCCTGCGCCCAGCCAAGGACGCCGCGCACTTCCGGGTGGTCCGGGTTGCCGAAGATGATGACGGTGAAGCCGTCGCGCGACAGGCGCTTGGCCCATTGCTGCGAGCGCGTGACCATGGGGCACGTGGCGTCGATGACGCGCAGCCCCAGGCCGCCGGCCTCCACCATCACCTCCGGCGCGACACCGTGCGATGGGATGATGATAGCTCGACCGCGCGCGTCGGCGGGGTTTCGGACAACACTCACGCCCAATGCAGCGAGATGCTCGACGACCTGACGGTTGTGGACGACGGAGCCGAGGCTGGACAGTTCACCGAGTTCAGCCGCCGCCCTCTCGGCCATCTCGACGGCGCGGCGCACGCCGAAGCAGAAGCCCATATCGCTCGCGCGGATGATCTCCATCTCGGTTACTGCGGCCTTTCGGGATCGGATGCGGCGGAAACCATGCCGGCGTACTCGCCGCGGTACGACGGCGGCAGCAGGGCGGCAATTCGCCCCATGATGATGTCGGTGCAACGCGTCACTTCGTCGGTGGTTATCCGCTCCACCGGCGGCAGGAAGAACGGCTGCCCGACGACGACGCGGATACGCGGGCGCCGCCGCCGCAGGAGGTCGAGCGGAAGCCTTATGATGACAACTTTCTCACTGCCGGTGATGGCGACAGGCAGGACCGGCGCCTCGCTTCGAAGCGCTAAGAGCGCGGTGCCCGGGTGTGCCTTATGCATCCTGGCATCCGCGCTGCGGGTGCCCTCCGGGAACATGACGAGCGCCTCGCCGTTGCGCAGGACTTCGCCGGCCTTTCGTAGGGCGCCGAGGTCAGCTTCGGAGCGACGCACGGGGAAGGCGCCACCGAGCCGCGCTGCGAGGCCGAGGACGGGCCACTGGAACATTTCGTGTTTTGCCATGAACACCAGGCGACGCGGCATCGTCGCCCCGAGCACGGGGGGGTCGGCGTTGTTGACATGGTTGGCGGCTATGATGAGGGGCCCTTTGCGCGGCATGTTCTTCTTGCCGGTGACCTCCACCCGGGCGAAGGTGAAGACTATGGCCCTCACTATACCGAGGAGGGACCAGTAGAAGGGCGGGGTTATATACTTCACCGTGCCAGCGCTAATATCCTCTCGACAACCTGGTCGGGGTTCAGGCCGTCTGTCGGCAGGACCACGGCGTCGTCAGCCACGCGCAGCGGTGAGGTCTCGCGGGAACTATCGATACCGTCCCTGCGCTCCAGCTCGTCGAGGACGCTCTTCAGGGTGATCGACTGGCCGCGGAGTCGCGCCTGTTCGTAGCGGCGGCGGGCGCGCTCCAGTCGGGAGGCGTCGAGGTATATCTTCAGGTCGGCGTCCGGCATGACGACGGCGCCGATGTCGCGTCCGGCGACGACGATCTCGCCCTTCTCCGCGATCTGGCGTTGTAGCCTGACCATCGCCTCTCTGACGGCCGGCAGCCGCGACACAAGGGAGACGGCGGCTTCCACGTCGGGCCGGACGAGGAAGTCGGTTGCATCCTGGCCGTCCACGATCACGCGGCTGCTCTCCTCCGAGCCGGGAAGAGCGGCGTTAACTTCCATCTTGACTTCGCTGGCCAGCTTCGTCACCGCGTCCTCATCCTCGGGGTCAATTCCGCGCTCCAGAACGAGCCACGTACAGGCGCGGTACATCATGCCTGTGTCCAGAAAACGGAAACCGAGGCGACGCGCCACCAGATTGCCGACGGCGCTCTTGCCGCAGGCAACCGGCCCGTCGAGGGCTATTTTGGATGGTGGATTAGGATCTTCCGTCTCCATGTCTCCTCCAGACGTCCTTTCCATTGCTCGCGTCCCTGTTCGATTATAGGCAGCGCTTCTCGGCGCGGGCAAGGATGAGCGATAGACGTCATGCGCCCACCTATTTATCGGTAATGAGAGCCGTCGGTCTAAAGGCGTATGTCTTTCGGCACACCTCCGAAATCTACGGCCACGAGGCGAAACGCCGACCCCAGTACATGCCGACGGATAATGCGGCCGCCAGCGCCACAACGCCGGCAACAAGCGACGCCATCAGTCGCGGCAGGATGCTGCTCGTCGCGTCCCGCGTCGTGGTCTCGGGCGGCGATATCGTGCTGCTGCTGATGGCCTGCCGCTGGACGGCGGCGCCCGCGACGGCGGCCTCGCCGATGCCTCTGCCCGGCGACGGGTTGGCGTTGTCGACAAAATCGACGGCCGCGTCCGTGTCGTGCCCTGGCGGTGAGCGCTCGATGCTGTGGCCGGGCGCGACGGCGCCAACGGCCGGCGCCAGCACGCCCACGTCATCGCCCCAGGAGACGCCGTCGGCCAGGTTGCCGGATGAGTCGTAAAGCAACACGCGGTCGCCTTTGTTGGCCAGCCCGTTCCCGATGCGGCCGTCTTCGAGTGTTATGAGCGCGCCGCCGAAAGCCGGGTAGGTGGCGCGAAAACGCTCGCTCGCCGCGATGAGGGCATAGCCGCGGGCCGCCAGCACGAGCGACGGCAACTCGTCGCTTGCGCTGTTGTCGGTCAGCGTCCAGCCCGCGAGGTCGACCGGCTGGCTGCCCGCGTTGTACAGCTCCAGCCACTCCCAGGCCGCCTCGTCGCCGGGTTGCGGCGGGTCATACATGACTTCGTTCACCTTCACGGCGAACGGCGACTCTCCCTGCCGCAGGACGCTGCGTGCGGCCGCAGGGGTCGGTTGCTGCCGCTCGTCTGGCGGTCCCTCGGCCGCAACGCTGCTCTCGTCTGAGCCGTCTTCCGTGGCCGGAGGAGGCGCCGGCGTGGCAGCGAGCTCCGGAGCGGCCTGCCGGACCGACGCGTCGTCCATGTAGACGGTCGCTGGGGCTGACGACGCAGGGACCAGCATGATCCTGAATCTGGCGGAGCGAGCCGTTTCAGGCGCCAGGGCTGCGCCCGTTGTCAGGTAGCGAAACGACGGGTCGTTTCCGCTGAGCCGCGCCTGCGAATCTGACACGGCGATCGCGCTGCCGCTGGCATCGTCGCTCTCGTACCAAGAGATGCGGAGGAAGGCCTCCTGGGCGCCCGGGTCGTTCAGAAGGACGTACGCGTCGAACTGGTAGGCGCTGCCACCGGCCACCGTGAGCGCCTGGTACACCCACTTCGTCGAATCGGTCGTGCTGCGGAACGCGCCCGAATGGCCGCCACTGCGATAGTGCGCGGCCGTCTGCGACAACTCGCCGCCGTACTTCGACCAGCCGATGAGAACGCCATCGTCGGCGTCCTCGAAGCCACCGTTGACGAGCGAGGTGAGGACGCCGGTCGTGGGAGTCGCGCTCGGGACGGCGCTCGGCGAAGGCGACGCGACGCGGGTGGGCGTCGCCGTGCCGCTCAAGGCTGCTGTCGCGGTCGGCGAAGGCTCCTGCGGTGGACCTTCAGCCGGAGACGGCGTCGCGGTGGCGGGCAGAGCCGGCGGGCCCTCGAACTGCACATCGTCGAGGTAGAGCCGACCGCCAGTAGTGGCGGTGACAAGAACGCGGACCTCGGCGAATGCAGCATTCTCCGGCGATAGCACATCGAAAGTGAGATATTGCCAGCCCGCCTGGTTGTCCGTTAATCGGGGTGACCGACTTTGACTAAGATAAGTGTTGTCGTCTCTCTTCCAGATCACGCAGAGGACGATTGACTCGACGCGCGTGTCGTTATTGAGAAAGTACGCCCTCAGCGAATAACTGCGGTGCGACTGTACGGGGATTGGCGCCTGATGTTGGATGACGCCCGTGCCGGTGGGATCGTCGATGGACATGGCGGTAAACGCCGCAGACTGGACCCCTTCGTGGAAGAAGGCTGACGTTGTGGCCAGGACACCTCCTTCGGCATTCCAGGCGCCGACGCCGTCTTCGAAGCCCTCGTCAAGGAGCACGTCGGCTGATCCGCGCGCTGTGGGGCCGCCTATCAACAGGGACGAGGCAACCAGCGCTGTTGCCAGCAGATACAGCAGGCCGCTTCGCACGCCGCACGCTCCCTGTACCGGCGAGCAAGGGGTCCGGACCCGCGAATTGAAATCGGACGGAGTCGGCTTCCTTGCGCCTTGGAAGTACCCGTGCCGCCATGAGGCGGAAGTCGGAACAGGAGCGTATGTTAACGGATATCCGGGGTTAGCGCTATAGTAGGCGTTTCAAACGCGGATTAGGGGTGATGCCCGGTATTCGACCCCGCTTGGCCACGGGACGGCCTTCGACCGCGTGGATGTCGGCCGTGAAATCGATCGGCGGCGCGCTGGTGATGTAGCTGCCGATGCCGTAGCCGTCGACGCGGGCGCCCTCCTGCCGCATCCTCACGATGCGCTCCGGTGTCACGCCGCCGCTGACGAAGATCTGCACTTGCGGGAAGCCCGCGAGGTCCAGTCGCGCCCTTACCTCTTTGACGAGGTCCGGCGTCACGCCGCCACGCTCTCCCGGCGTGTCGAGCCGGACTCCTTGAAGGTGCTCCCTCATCGCCTCGGCCACGCGCAGTGACTCCTCTGTCTCGTCGCGGAAGGTATCCACGAGGACAGTGCGCGGCACGTCCGGCGGCAGATGCTGATCGAAGGCGAGCGCCGCGGCGACCGTATCGCCGAAGCAGATGATGAGCGCGTGCGGCATCGTGCCCGCCGCCGCCACGCCGGCGAGGCGCGCGCCTTCGACGGAGGAACACGACTCGCAACCGCCAATGACTGCAGCGTAGTCCATGGCAGCCGCCACGTTGGGATGGACGTGACGCGCGCCGAAGCTGATGACCGGCACGCCATCCGCGGCATCGACGCAGTCGCGCGCGGCAGTCGCCCAGGCGCTCTCCTGCGCCAGAAAGCCGGCGAGCGCTGTCTCGTAGATGCCGTAGGATTGGTAGGGCGCCGTGATGCGAAGGATGGTCTCCTTGCGCGACATCGTCTCGCCCTCCTCGAGACCCCAGACTTCGCCGTCGGGCGGGAGGACCTGCTTGAGCAGTGTGATGACCTCGCGCATGCCGCAGAGGAGGCCGTCGCGGGCCGGGAATAGCTCCATCGACGCGCGAGGGTTCAGGCCGGCGCGCTCCAACACCTCACGGGTGCGCAGGAAGTAGACATCGGCGGTATCGCCGTTGAGGACCGAAGGCAGGATTGGCGGTTCAGGTTTGTCCAAAGCGCTTCCCTACGCTCGTCGCTGCTAGCCGGACCGCGGCGCTGCCTGCACGAGCTTAGCGCCGAGCACCTTCTCTATATGCTTCAGCGCGAACGCATGGGCCTCTTCGTCGAAGGTGGCGACGCAGTCTATCGGCACCTCCACGCGGTAATCGCGGTCTCGCAGATCGGCCACGGTGTGCAGGACGCATATGTCCGTACACACGCCGCACATGACGACTCTTTCCGGCG
>Ga0315268_10006242_pt1 | contig 12695 bp, 17 predicted proteins | sample C1_top_MG_FD_204535 | JGI IMG/M metagenome (GOLD analysis project Ga0315268, IMG submission 204535) | Sediment microbial communities from Yellowstone Lake, YNP, Wyoming, USA - C1_top | ecosystem: Environmental > Aquatic > Freshwater > Lake > Sediment | place: USA: Wyoming | collected 2017-08-01 | reverse complement strand
CCGCCTGCCAGTCTATTTTTTCAGGGAATTTTGCATAAGTGGATTTGAGATTGGGCCAGTTGTAGAAAAAGTCCGGCTCCAGATGCTCTGCAACCCAGACATTGTAAGTTACTTCGTCCTTATCCGCGATTATTTGCGGCAATGTGCTCGTGGCATCTGCAGCCATTTCATGTGCAATATGCCGTGCTCCGCTCCTTTCCCCAGGCAGATACGTTCTTAGTTTGAAATGCCCGTATTCATGGTTTTCATGATATTGCGCAAGCTTCTTGCTGAAGTCCGTAAGCTTTCTTTCCAGGTCGCGAAACTCCTTCTTGTAAATTTCATCGGACGAGAATCCTGCCAGCAACAACGCCTGCCCGAATGCTTTGTCGTCATCATCACCGCATTTATTTCTGATAAAGCCCATATTTTTGATTACATCATTGATTATGTTTTGCAGTTTTACAGCCAGCATGTTTCCATGCCGAAAGCTCGTGTCTGGACTGAGAACATCCAACGCAACTTCCTTACCTGCCCAATATGCGATCGCATCGCCGCGATTCCTGGTGCAGACCGGGATTGCAGCCCATGAAGTCAATAGGCCTTCCTTGACATTCTGATAAATCAAAATGCCTTCTTTAATGCCCTGGCGCGGTTCTATTTTTTTATACGATTTATTTCGGATTTCGCGCCACTGCGGAATTTTCAGTTTCAACCAGGAATCGAGTTTGCCAGGATCCTGCTCATGGAAAAACCGCATGTTTTTTTCAAGATAGAAGCATTCTGCATATTCGTATTTGTTAGCAGGTTTGTAATATCTTGCGTTAGTAATCTCGCAATTGTGTTTTACATCAGAAATGAGCTGCTCTAAGCCTGATTGCATCAGGCAGAAAATATAAGATAAAAATAAAAAACTACTCTACGCCTGCTTAGGCGAAGAGATGTGAGTTTCTTTCCAGAACCTCAGCGATTCTGTTGATGTCTTCCAAAACAACCTTTTCTTTTTGTGGCTGTCCGACTTGCTCGTAAGCTATTTCAGTTTCGCCGCTTGACCTGTCTATTGTGACAGATATTTTAGCTCTTGGTTTTCTGTTAGAATCGAATAATGTGTATACTGATTTAGCGTCTGTTTTGGTGACTTCTCTTTTTTCCTGGGAGAATTCCCTGTATTTGCCGTATGCGCCGTAGAGTTTTCCCAATGCGTCCAAAAGGCCTCTATAGTCGTTAGGGTCTGCTAATTTAGTATAAGCAGTGCCATTTGGGTCTGATTCGAATTTTAATTTTGTGCCTAATTTTACTTTGCCAGAATTATCAGAGGTGTATTTAGCATCAACTGCACTACCATTGCCATCTAATCCCTGAACGTGGTCTGTACCAACTATTTCATCAAGGCTTGTAAAGGCCGTGCCTTTTGCACCGAATGTTCTGTTAACCAACCAATTGTTTCTTAGTCCCATAGTTATCTCCTATGATATTGCTATATGGCAAATATAGGTATATAAATCTTTCGGTTATGTGCTACTAATAGGTAGTTCTATGAGGATTCAGCAACAATCAGCTCCGCAGTATGGTGATGTCCTTTTCTCAGAGCGGTCATTGGATCGCAAAGCAGGCAGCCGTCAGAGTCCAGTAAAAGTGCATCTTTTAATTTGCTGCAGACCTTTTTTCGGATATCATGAATTTTAGATTCGTAGAAAATCGGCTTTTTTTCTCCGATGGACATGGCCGGGAGATACTTCACTAAATACGCTCGGGCAATAATGTTGTCTAAAACCTTATAGAATTTTTCAGTTACTTTCAGCTCGTCAAATCGCTCGTCATAAACTTCTGACTCTGGGTCGCAGTTTTCCACAGATTTTTTTATAAGGTCATTTAGTAGTGCTACAAAGTCACCAGTTTCTTTAAACGTGCCAAAATTGTTCTCGTGGATTTCAATTATGCTGTGTCTATTCTTCAAATTTAGGTATAAGATTTCTGAAAGAACCGCACCCTGTTCCTGCATCGATTTTCCATGTATTTCAGAGTAAATCTCATTTAGCGGTTTTATCAGTTTGATAAATTCGTTCTGCGCACATATTATTCTGCCTTGGTAGGATATATTTTCAAGCAACGAATGCATCGTATTCAGCTGGCGTTGCAGGTGTTCTTCCAAAGTGCGGGAATCTTGCAGATGCGATCTTTTTTGCTCGCTTTTCCAAAACCATTTTTCGAGCCATGACTTTGGCGCAGTATCTTTCGGAAGGTTCAGAATGATTTCGTAAAGATTTTTAACAAATTCAGAATCATCTACTGCAAGCGCCATATCTTTTTCGTTAGCCAGAATGTCTTTGTCATATAATTTTGCAATTTTCTCCAAATATAATGTAGAAGTCCGAATCAGCGCGCGCGGATTATAAATTCCCATACTATTATGAAAACGATAAATTAATAAACTTGCGTATATATGCAGAAAACATGGTCACAGCTTCAAAAAAACAAATGGAGGCTGCTCTGGAAGCAGCATATTTATTGGACAAGTTACGACAGCAACTGCCTAAACTCAGGCACGTGTTAAAAGCAGAGACGTACAAAAGTCTAACCGCAAATGTAGATAAGTGGGAAGAACAAGTAAGAAAGCGGGTGGTGATGTAAAATGGGTTGGGGATTTTTGAAAACAGTAAAAGCAAAGGCCTGGTCAATGGGCATAAACGTAAGAAGAGGAATCGCGGTATTTGAGAAGGCATTTTTCAAAGAGCAGGCGCAAATCAAAAATGCGGTAATAAAGGCAGTAGACGCTTACAACCTTTCTTCACACAAGATTACATGGGCCAATCAGCTGATCACATTAGGCAGGCAAGAAAATATCGAAATACAGAGAGTCAAATCACAAGTACAACACATGACTGGCGTTCTAGATGCAATCATAGGAACTGCAGCAACAATGAATCGTTTGGGAAAACTATCAACAAGCATGCAAGCTAGTGCGCAATCACAATTGCAAGAATTAGCTCAAGAAAAACGGGCAATTAATGTTAACCATCGCGCACTTATAGAAGCTGTAGGAAGTTTGAATGAAACAAAACGGTTGCGCAGCGTTTTATTGGAAGAAAGAATGATTTTGAAACAATTAATGAATGCGGTAGACCAGCAATTAATGGACTTAAAAATTGAAGCAGAAGACCTCGCAGCAGCAGAATTCGCAGATAAAAAAATGCAGAGTCTCATGGGCAAAATGGAAACAGAAACACTTGCTGAAGGTGCTTTGCTGAAAAAAGCAGGCATAACAACTTAATTGTAGTTTCTTTTTCCCTTTTATTTTTCTTTTATCATAACGTTAAAGTTATTAATATCATTTTTCTAATGAATAAACTATGGTAATAGAACATGAAATTACGCATCTGGAAAAAGTTGCAGCATACATAAAGAAACAGATTGAACAGATTGAAGGCAAGATAAAAGCGCTTGAACACTATAAAGACAAAAATATGGAACATTATGACAGGCAAATCGAGAGATTTGAGAAGCATGTTAAATTTCTGAAGGCGCAGAAAGACCGGTTTAAGAAGCATATGAACCACAAGATAAAGCAGTGGGAACACCTGAAAGCAGTGCGCGAAGCCAGGCTCAAGTGATATTCTAAGGTCATATTCGGCTATAGTTGCCCCTACCGAAACGTTTAAATAGTATATTATTGCTATATAGTTTATATATAGGACACCAATATGGAAAACAAAGTATATACAATCACAAAGAAAATAGCAAAGCAGGGAAAGCAAGCAGTTATATTGATACCTAAATTGCTGGAATCTGCTTTGAAGCCCAGCACCATTGTTAAGCTGACAATTGAAGTGCTGGAAGGAACAAACTAAAATGATGCAGCCAACATCTTACTTTGGAAAGCGTTACAAGGGAAGCTTAGACAGCATTCTCAACGACGGAGATTTTGCAGCCAACAGCCTGCAGCAAGTAGAGGTAAATCAGAAAGGCTACACGCCTGATGGTTTCAAAGCAGGCAAAAGCACATTCTACAACGGTGCCAGCGGCGACGTCCAGTACAAGCAAATGCAGTTCCTTGGTGGACACAGTTACGGCAAGGAAAAAAGATTAGTAAAAAGACTTGCAAGAGAGCTTGGCTGGGGATGGTGGATTTTCGGCTTTAGCGCAGACTACGGACATTATGAAGGCGAAAAATTCGTCAAAGGCAAACCAAAAGTTGAAGGCACAAAATCAACATACGTAATCAAAGACCTGTCAGCTGCTTTGTCATTGTGCACAGGCGGAAGAAAAGGCGAAGTTGAAATCATATTCGACAAAGCTGCAAACACAGTCGATGTCAAGTACATGATCAAACCTGAAAAAAGAATGAGAAAAGGAACTGAAGTAGTTCTGCCAGTCCATCAGGATGTGGTTCGCGGATATCTGAACAAGATATACAAAGGATTTGCATACGGTGGTGGCCTGCAGTTCACTGAAGTTGTGAATGCGCAGAGACAGGCTCAACAGCCTGCTCAGGCACCAGCACCGCAGCCAGCACCTGAAGATGCGCCAGCACCAGGACCTGCACCACAGCACGGACCGCAACCAGCAGGCGGATAAATAACGACGCATCGTTTTATTTTTTAATTTCTATTTAATTTAGAAACCTTTAATAATATCGGATATTTCTGTATTCTCAGAGGTTAAAACATGGTCACGTTTTTAGCACAGGCAGCTGGCGAGGCTGCAACAACTTTTGCGCCAATGGAGAATGTTCTCACATTATTAACGCAGTTCGGATTTTTCAGGGTTGTATTGCCGTTCCTGCTGATATTCGCATTGATGTATGCAGTCATAATTAAAACAGGAATACTCGGCGATGCCGGAAAAGAGACATGGGTAAAAGGCGTTGTTGCAGTCATATCGATGACTATAGCATTCTTCGTGATATCATCAACCCCGGTCGTAAATCTGATGATGACGTTCATCCCGCAGGCAGCATTCATGATTTTGGCAGCGTTTTTCCTGTTAATGATACTGATGTTTGTATTCCCTGGTGAAATTCCGGGCGAAGGAATGGACAAGAAAGTAATAGGCATAGTCGGTGTTGTTTTAGTGATAGTTTTCTTGGCGATAATTGGTTCAGCCACGCCAAACATACCGTTCCTTTCAGGCCTGTCGCAGGCAATGATGGGAAACCTTGCACTGCCGGAACTGACAAAAGAAACAGTGAACCTGATAATCGCGGTTCTTGTTATGTTCGGGCTGCCAGCAATAATAGTCTGGATGGTAGTACGCGGCAGCGGACCAGGCGCACCACGCACACCATAATTAGGATTTTCATAACACAATATTTATATTCTGTAATCCACAGGTTTCTGCATGGCTACTTTACTTGACGCACTTGGCATTTTGAAAACCATGGGATTCTACCAGACAGTCTTCCCTTTCATTCTTGTGCTAGCATTTACTTTCGGTGTACTTTCAAGATTCAAGCCATTCGGCGATAATAAGGCCCTTAACGGAGTTATAGCAACCGTTGTGGCATTATTTTTCATTTCAATGGTGCGGGCGTCAGCATTTATAGCAAGTTTGATACCGATGATAACCGCCATATTTATCGCACTGCTATTCTTTGTTTTGATATTCATGTTTATGGGCGTCAAGGAAGAGAAGATAGCAGAAGTCGTGACCACGGAGAGCACAGCTTATTTCACACTGTTTGCAATCTTTCTGATTGTTGTTTTTATTGTGCTGTCACAGGTGTTCCCGGAACAGGCGTTCATGACGCAGTTCCCGGGGTTGGCCAAGGAAATGAATGTTTCAGTAATTCCTGAAAATGCAACGCCGGGCCAGCAGGCTGCGGCAATCCTGTCAGCGCAGGCAGGCGCAATAATTTTCTCGCCAACAATTTTATCATTAATAGTATTGTTTATAACATTCGCAATAGCAGCCTACTTTATTGTCAGGGAAAAAGGCGGTAAAGGCGGCGGCGAATAATTTACAACTGCGGGTTTTTTATAGAACTATCTTCTCTTTCGCTTTTCTTTTGATTCTTCAACTAAACCCTGGAGCTCTTTTATGTTTTCAGTAAATGCAGGCATTGTGTTTTGAAAAACTCTTTGCATCGCCTTCAGCTCGGTGCCGACATCGGAAATGCTTTTTCCATACTCATCAACTTTTCCTAAAATAGCCTGCTCCACAGAATCCATTTTCATCTCGAGCTTTGTCATCCTGTCTGATAAATTAGAAAGATTTGTTTCAGTCTCGTCTTTCCATTTTTTGATAGAGTCAATTTCTTTTACAGAGCCCTTCCATTTTTCTTCAACAATCTTTTCAGCAATTTCCTGCATCTCTTCAGTTGAAGGTTTTATCGGTGCAAATCTTTGCGGCGGAGATGGTGCCGGCGGCATAGACATGCCACCCGGATATACTGCAGGGGAACTCTGCGGCGTCTGGAATCCTGCCATAATATCATTTGCTGAATAGCCTCTAGATGTTAAATCGCGTACAATGTCCCGTGAGGACATTCCCGAAGCGCGCATCTGATCAACTGGTGGCATTGGAGGCGCCTCAAGTTCAGACGGGAGTGGCGGCATTTCAGGGAGATTTTCCAATTGTGGAGGCATTTCCGGAAGGGACATATCTGCTGGTGCTTTTTTCCTGAAAAAATCGAATGCCATTAAACCTCCTCCTTAGCCTCTTCTTTCAATTTAAATCCTGCCATCTTTAAAATACTTTGCACGGATGATTTTAGCTCTGACCTTGTTACAAAATTAAGCGGCTGCCATAATTCTACGTACCGTTCCAGAACCTTTACTTCTTCTTTTGAAGCGAATGCTTCCAAGCGCCTTGTAAGCCGTTCAACAATGTCCTTAAGCATGTCCATATCTGCCCGTAATGCGCGTTGGCTGTCTTCGATACCTCTTACTTCCGAAATAACTGTCTTGTGCTTTTCAACCAGAGAAGCATCAACTAAGTCAATATGATTTCTCAGATTTTCTGCGCGCTCTTCCAGTAACTTCACTCTCGAGCCCAGGTCCGCAACAATTCCAGAGACTTTTCTCTGTAGCTCCTGGAATTCAGGGGTGACTTTCTGAGCGAACATCGAAGAAGGCGCAGGTTTCTGGGCAGGCATCTGTGCGAATGGCCCAGGTGGTAATGTGTCTTGCATATCATTAGGTATAAATCCATATTATAATAACTTTGTTATGACAAAACAGGGTGTAAAATCTAAACCTGTGTCCAGCAAACCTAATTCAACCAATAGACTTTGCCATCGTAGTTTAGCAAAACTTAAAACCCAGCATGATTATAAAAAAACATGGCCGTTGAGGAAGAATATAAAATCACGACTGAGGGGGGCTCCAAGGTTCTGAAAATCAATTACGAGAATTCGATTTACACCCCGTCAATCGAAGATGATGCCAGTATAATGTCAAGGGTATTTGACATCCTGCTTGAAGTCGGGAAAGTTACAAAAATTTCGTTCATACAGCGCGAAGAGTACACTTACGAGTACAATCAGGTCAGGCTTCTGACCGAATTTATTGATGTTTACAACAATCTGATGAAGGAGCAGAATATTTTGGATTTCGGCGAAATGGAGCTAAAGCCGGAAGCCCAGCGTTTCATTCCTGCCTGGCGCGATTTTCTTAACAATACAATAATGATGAAGCTGAAGGAAGACCCGATTGGCGCTTATGTTAATTTAATCAGGCGAAAAAGGGAGGAAGAAGCGCGAGTAAAAGTTCCGCCGGTTCCGGAATATGCAGAATTCGTTACAGCATTCATATCTGCATTGGCCAAAGCAATTTCAGCTTTTGAAAGTACGACGCTCGTAAAATTGGCTTTGCCTTACATACCAGGTTTCAAGCCGGATGACAGAAGTATATACAGGAAATTCTTCAGGCCGAGCATAAGGCCATTTTTCATGTACACAAAACTTGTCACGGCGTATCCAGCCGGCGCAGAGGAAGTTGAGGCTTACAAAATTGCCGAAGACACGGATGTCCTGATTTTGAGAGTTCCATGGGATATCAGGCCGCAGTACCACATCATACCTCCGGAATTCAGATTGTCTGAAGAAAAATATTCGCTGCTGACAGCAGCTAGAGAAGTAATGGCAGAGCACAGGCCAGAGCGTTCTGAATTTACAAATCCTATACGAACGAGAGAGATTTTTCTGAACATAGAGCGAGATCTATTGTCAGATTTGGCGCGAAGCCGCGGGTTGAAGTTAAGCTATACAGAACTCGAAGAGCTTGCGAGAATTCTTGTACGCTACACAATTGGTTTCGGGCTTATTGAAATTTTGCTGGCAGATGACAAGATTCAGGACTTAGTTGTAAATGCGCCATTAGGCACATCAACAATCTCAATCATACATGCAGACTATGGCGAATGCAGGACTAATGTAACGCCTTTGCCCCAGGAAGGGGAATCATGGGCAACTAAATTAAGATTGATTTCCGGACGCCCGCTGGATGAAGCAAACCCCGTTCTCGACTCAGATCTGCAACTGCCTTATGCTCGAGCCAGAGTAGCAGCCCTGCAGAGGCCGCTGTCGCCATCTGGCTACGCATTCGCTTTCAGAAGACACCGTGATAAGAGCTGGACGCTCCCGTTATTCATACAATCAGGAATGATGACTTCATTAGCAGCAGGACTGATTTCGTTTTTGATTGACGGCGCAAGGACAATGCTTGTCGCAGGAACGCGTTCTGCAGGTAAAACGTCCTTACTTGGAGCAATGCTTATTGAAATCCCGAGAAATAACAGAATCATTACATCTGAGGATACTCTGGAACTGCCTGTTGTGCAATTGAGACAGTTAGGTTATGATATTCTTTCAATGAAAACCCGCTCCGTAATTACAGGAGCAGAATCAGAAGTTGCTGCAGAGCAGGCTATTCGTACAGCATTGCGTCTGGGAGATTCTGCGTTGATTGTGGGCGAAATCAGAAGTACAGAAGCCCTCGCACTTTGGGAGGCAATGCGAGTCGGCGCATTGGCAAAAGTTGTCGCAGGTACAATACACGGTGATTCCCCGTACTCTGTTTTTGACAGAGTCGTAAATGACCTGAAAGTCCCGAAGACTTCATTCAAGGCCACAGACATAATTATGATTGCAAATACAATAACTTCACCTTCAGGATTGGAAAGATACAGGCGCCTGACGCAGGTTTCAGAAGTCAGGAAATTCTGGACAGACGATCCGTTGCTCGAGAAAGGCTTTGCAGACCTTCTGACATATGATGCAAAAACTGACAAATTAAATGCAACAGATGTCTTGCTCGAAGGCGAATCGGAAATTGTTAAAGCAATCGGCAACAGAGTTAAGGAATGGGCCGGAAACTGGGAAGCCATCTGGGGCAACATTGAATTGCGCGCAAAAATAAAACAGGCGCTTGTTGATACAGCTAAAACGATAAAGGATCCGGATTTGCTTGAAGCAAATTTTGTTGTAAAATCAAATGATGAGTTTCACAAATTATCGTCTTTAGTTGCGCAGGAAGTAGGTTTTACAGACCCGAAGAGAGTTTATTCCGAATGGGAATCATGGTTTAAGTCAGAGCTGAAAAAAAGAGCAAAAAGGGAAACATAATGGTCACTAACGACGAACTGGTCGAATGTTCCAAGAGAATAGCATGTAAGAAAAGAAGGACAACATGCAGCAAGAGCGGAATACAAAGACATTGAACCCGTAGTCGTCAGTCAAAATAAAAACATGTCAAAAGAAGATTTGGTTGCAAAATATCAGAAAAAACTGCAGGAGCAGTTACTGCCGGATGCAGTAGCTCCGGAATTAGGTTACTCGTATTCGCAGGCATATAAAATTTTCAAGCAGGAGCAGATAGGTAGAGGACATATCTTGTACGAAAAGCTCTGCAACGGCGCGGAAAAAATCCTGAAAGCAACACCGACGCAGGCAGATATCGACAAAGTAGCATTGCCCATACGACTGGCGCATCTTGCGATTACGCCAGCATCAGTTTATTCGCTGGCATATCTGATGACTATTGTTGTGGCCGCAGTTTTTGTGATTCTTACAGTTATCTTAGCATTCAATTACCTTATTTTGATAATTGGATTGATTGCGGCAGTTAGTATGCTCGTGTATTTTCCAACAATTCCAAAATCCATTTTGACAAACTGGCGCGCCCGCGCATCAGACCAGCTGGTTCTGGCGGTCCTGTATGCAGTCATATACATGGAGCACACACCGAATCTGGAGCATGCCGTGAGATTCGTGGCCGAACATACATCGCCACCGCTTTCTATCGACTTTATGAAAATTTTATGGGATGTCGAGACTAAAAAATATTCGTCAATCGTCGAAGCACTTTCAGATTATGCAGAGACCTGGCGCGGATGGGATGATGATTTCATAGATTCCATAGAGTTGCTGGAAAGTTCCCTGTACGAGGCAGACCCTAACAGAAGACAGGACATCCTGGACAAGTCAGTTTCAGTCATAATCGATGGAACTCAGGACCATATGCTTGGATTTGCACATAACCTGCAATCGCCAATGGAATCACTGCATATGCTGGGTGTCGTCCTCCCAGTAATGGGGCTCGTAATGCTGCCTATGATTAGCGCATTCATGGGCCAATCAGTAAAATGGTATTATCTTGTCGCAATGTATGATATCTTACTGCCGATTACGATTTACGCAATCAGCAAATCCGTATTGGCAACAAGGCCGGCGGGTTCTGATACGACAGATGTTTACAAATTTGTACAGCAGAAATACCTGCGTCCCGCAATTAAAATTGGGGACAAAGAAATTCAGATTTCGCCGAGAGTTCTCGGTGTTTTGGTTTTCATCATGATAAGTTTGCCAGGGATATTTTATCTTACGAATATGTTTTTGAAATTAACTGGCGATGCATTGAGAAAGGCGATATTCTCGAATCTGGCGCTGTTCTCGTCAATAGACCTAATCGCGGCCATAGGAATAAGTTTTGGAATCTATTACTGGTGGTCTGTGCAGCATCTCATGAAAATAAAGAAATCCATCGAGTCAATGGAAAATCAATTTTCTTCATCAGCGTTTACGCTGGGCGAGAGGCTTGAAGAAAAAACACCCGTTGAACTTGTGTTTTCAAAAATGGCGCAGACTGAAAAAGGCGACATCGCAAAATTCTACCAGATAATAGATTATAATATGCGGGAGCTGGGAACTTCCCTGGCGGATGCAATCACCAATGAAAAATACGGCGCGCTTGCGTCATTCCCCTCAGCTGCAATAAAGAGCGCAATGGCTGTTCTGATAGAGGGTGCGAAAAAATCTCCGGCGATTGTCGGAAAATCAATGCTGACGATTTCAACTTACTCGCAGGCAGTACATAAAGTTACAGAACGAATGAAAGACCTGCTTGCAGATACAGTCAGCTCGATGTCTTCGCAGGTAAAGATTTTCATCCCAGTCATTTCAGGAATCGTAATTGGGCTTGCGGCTTTGACAACAAACATACTGCTTAATCTGGGAGAGCAGCTGCAGGCAGTTTCAACTGTTGGCGGGCCGGAGCAGTCTGCGGCAGTCGGAGGCGGGTTGCTGGATATATTCCAAATCCAGTATATGATGCCGAGCACGACTTTCCAGGTAATTGTCGGCATTTACGTGATTGAACTGATATGGCTTTTGTCTTTCATGCTTTCGGGCGTCATATACGGGCATGATGAAATCGAAAGAAGGTGGCTGCTCGCACAGAATTTCCTTATGGCGACAGTTTTTTATGTAGCAATTACTGCTGCAACAGTATTGCTGTTTTCGGCGCTTGCCGCACCGATAACGCAGATAGCATATAGTTGATGAACTAAAATGCCAGGTGCCATTTTATTTCAATGGCACTTATCAGAGAAGAATATACCCGAGGATTAAAATAAAATGTCAGAAGAACTTCCGTTGGAATTCATAAGGGACACGCTGATAAAGATTGCAGTCGTAGTGCTTATAATAGCGCTGTTCACATTCATACTCTATACGAAATTGTAAAAATGGCAGACATGAAAAAAGTACTGGCATATGTGGTCATAACGTTTCTAATTTTTGCAGTTATGATTACGGTCGCGTATTTATTTTACGGAGGTGGTGCAGAATTTTTAGCAACAAAAAGCTTCAAGCCCCCCGTATGAGCAAAAAGGGCTTTGAAATGTCCGTGAATTTTATACTGGGTTTCATACTCATATGCATCGTAATTGGTGTTGTGGCTGTGTGGCTTTATTTTGGCGATAGCGGCGGCTTGAAAGGAAAGCTCGCAGACTATGTCAGCAATAACATAGTCAAAAAACTCGGAGGTTAAAAAAATGGTGGAGTTGGCGAAGTGGGCAGTTTATGTTATCATCGCAATAATCGGCTTTATCATGATTTACGTACTTGTAATATCAGGCTGGCTTCCAGCCCTTTTCGGCAAATCAAGCGGCATGCTAAACACGCCAGTTGCTCACAGCATAGTAACTTATTTAAATGTGTAAGTCTCAGGCAGAATAAAGGAGGAAATACATGGCTAAAAGAGCACAAGGTTTACCATTAAACTTGATAGTTTTAGCAGCCATAGCCGCGCTGATATTAGTCTTGATAATAGCTTTTACAGTCGGCGGAGCAGGCTCATTTTTCGGAAAGATTTTCCAGACGAGCACGACAGCAGTCGGCGATCAGATGGAAACAGTGAAGACCACTTGCAACAGTTTATGTTCACAGGCAGAGTCTTCAACAACATCAAATGCATTTACCAGTTCCAGTTATTGCAGCA
>Ga0315268_10006241_pt1 | contig 12695 bp, 10 predicted proteins | sample C1_top_MG_FD_204535 | JGI IMG/M metagenome (GOLD analysis project Ga0315268, IMG submission 204535) | Sediment microbial communities from Yellowstone Lake, YNP, Wyoming, USA - C1_top | ecosystem: Environmental > Aquatic > Freshwater > Lake > Sediment | place: USA: Wyoming | collected 2017-08-01 | reverse complement strand
TCTCTCGCTCGCAAACTTCACGTTTGCCCTAATCGTCAGGTCGGTTAGGCGGCACTCAGCGATCACGGCTCTGGGATCCCTCGCAGTCGCGCTTGTGCTGCTGGCTTCCTATGCTTACATGTGGGTTGTCTTCACCGCCGAAATATCGCTTGTCTTGATCGCGTCGATTGTCGCGTACAGAGAAGCTGGCCGTCTTGACTGGAAACGTGAAGTTGGACTACTGAGCGCTGAACTCCTCGGCATCATCGTGATCCCTCTCGCTCTCTTCCTTGTCGTGGTTCCGCTTCTAGGGGTTCGCCCGCAAGGGCTCGACCCACTGGCTTGGTTCGAGGTCGGCTGGAAGTACGTTGCAGAGACCCTGACGCCGCAGAATCTTAGCTCATCATTGAGTGCGCTTGAATTGAGCTTCGACTTCGCTGGCAACCGAATCGACCTACCCTTCCTAACGCTCCTCTCCATCCCATGCTTGTTCGGTGGCAAATCACAGACGCCGTCTTTCCGTAGAATCATCGCTGCGATGATAATCGTGCCCTTCATCGTTACGATGCTCGCAACGGACATGTACTATACTTGGAGAGGCCTCTACCTGATTCCGCTCTACTTGACGGGCGCGTTGGGCGCCGAGTACATTGTCCGTCAAGTGAACGGACAGGAATCGTCATGGAAGAGCCGCAGCAGATTGGCGTTCACTGGAACATTCACAGCCTATATATTCCTCTCTCAGTTGGCGTACTTCTTGAGGGCTCTGGAACTCCTCATCATGGTCGCATAGTCACGACAATCGTCCAGATCCACTCGCCAAGGCCATTCTACAACGACGAGCGCAACTGCTGCGATCGACCCGAAGAATGCCTAGCGCGCCATCACTAGGAACCAGGTCTGTTGGACCTTCTGTTCAGACTCATTCTGCCAAACCTCCGTGTCCAATGCCTTGTCGAGACGACTGTGAAGAAAAGTCACACGCTGTTTCTCATGGATGTCAAGCCAAGAATGAATTGTCCGGGCTGGGCGAACGCAACGATCAGCTCTGCGCCTCGAGGTCGCTGAGCTTCTCGAATTCGGAGACCCTCTTCATCCTGTGCCTTGCAATCGTGGTCTCAAGCTCTTCTTTCAAGAGCGCGAAGATACTCTTGTGAGCGTGAATGAACTCTGAGTGAGTCTTGTCTCTTGGCCGCTCTAGATCCACATCGAGTATCTTCTTCACGCGTGCCGGCCTCGAGCTGAGGACGATGATCTTGTCCGCTAGCTCCACCGCTTCGACAAGGTTGTGCGTCACCAGAACGAAGGTCTTCTCTGTCTCAGCATGGATGTCCGCAACTTCCTCCCTCAAGGTCTCTGCTGTGAATTCATCGATCGCGCTGAAGGCTTCATCCATCAGTATCACGTCTGGGTCCACAGCCAAAGCTCGAGCGATGCCTACACGTTGCTTCATTCCGCCTGAGAGCTGCTTCGGGTAAAGATGACCATACCCGGCAAGCCCGACCATCTCCAAGTACTTCTGGACGGAGTCGATCCGCTGAGCTCTTGGAACGCCTTGAGCTTCCAGCCCGTATTCCACGTTGCCTGCGACTGTTCTCCAAGGGAAGAGCGCGAAAGACTGGAAGACCATGCTGATCTTCGGATGAGGCCCTGTGACGGGTTCCCCGCAAAATCGTATTTCACCGGACGTAGGCGTGTCCAGACCGGCAGCCATCTTTAGCAGTGTTGACTTGCCGCATCCACTTGGGCCGACAACGCATGCGAATTCTCCTCGATTCAAGGCAAAGCTGACGTCTTGAATCGCTGGCATTGATCCTTCTGCTTGGCCGTACTCCTTGTAGACGTTCTTGAGCTCCATCTGATAGCTCAGTCCATCCACCGCCTGATCCATCTCTCAGCTCGGCCGAAAAGCAACCTGTCAATCGCGATAGCCAACACACCAACCGCAAGTATCGCGGCAAATGCGCGTGTGACGTCGCCTACCTCGACGGCGCCTGAAATGTACGACCCTATTCCCGCTACGTGAGAGAAGATCTCGATTGCGAGAACGATCTCCCACACAAAGTCGTATGCCAGCCTCAATCCGGTGAAGAGCTGGGGAGACACGGCGGGGAGTATCAATTTGCGAAACGTGTCGAGCCGACCTGTGTTGAAGACAGCGGCGACATGAAACAGATCCTTTGGAATGTCCTTCGTGCCCTCACGAATTGTGAAGTACATGGGGAAGAAGGCACTGAAGGCAGCGATTGCGATGGCAGCGATGTTGCCCGGACCGACCCACAAGACCAACACTGGGAGTAGGGCGATGTCGGGCAAGGCTCCAGCCAACATCACCAGCGGAGTCAACGTCGTGTCGAACCTGTTCCGCAAACCTGCGAAAATGGCAAGGGGTAATGCCATGGCCAGTGCGGCAAGTATTCCACCCGTGAGGTTCAGAAAGCTCTGCGCTACCCGCATCAGAAACTGCGCGTCAAGAAGGGATGAGGCTAGAGTCAGTACGGTCGCTGTGAATGCCGGCAGTTTTGACTCAGGCACTATTCCCAAACACACAGTTGCTTCCCAAGTCGTGAAGATGCCGGCGAGCGACACTAACCACAGATACTTTTCAGCCACAGCAGCATGATGAGCGTCAGCGCGAGTCGAAAGCATTCGCTTCGAATAGGCTGCGCCCATCTCGTCAATTCACCGAGATCGATTATTCAGCTCGACGTGTTAGATTAGGCTTCGAGTACCAACAGCTCATGAAGTGCAGCCACATGCCTCACGAAAGTTGTTGACTTACGAACCGTTTCTGTCGTGAAAGAATCACTAGACCATGTTGACGCCAAGACGCATTTACAGGTGCATGTAAAATATGCCGGAGAGAATCTCCGGAATCCCGGAACTTTACCGAGCGTGTGCATCTGGAGGCGGTGCCACGAACGAAGATATCGGTCCGGATTCAGGAACAGTCATCCCAAGAAGCGCAACAATTCATTCCGAGACGAAAGAGTCTGTTGGATACGAGAAAGCAACACCAGAGTTTCTTCTTAAACCCAGAAACTCATTGTTGAAACCTAGCCCACCCAAGCAGTCTCGAACGATGGGAGCCACGTCAAGACGTGATGGCTCGGAGATCATCCGCTTGATCTATATACGTCTGGAGGGCCCTATCCCCAGAAGAGATCGCAACACGACAAATGACAATCCAGAAGCGCAACTAGAATGAGTGAATTCAAGACGTTTGCTGATTTCCGTGCAGAGATATTGCGCATCGTAGACCAAGGAGCCCAGAAAGGGATCCCCCTTCGTATCCTCGGAGGAGCCGCCATCCGGATACACTGTCCCGGCTCAGACCACATGTATGACTTGCTGAAGCGAGTCCCGAAGCACGATATGGACTTTGTTAGCTACAGCAAGTACAGGCCGCTGACCAGGCAGTTCATGAAAGAAATGGGCTACACTCCATATGTTACACTCGCAATGACAAGTGGGGCCGGTCGACACAGACAGATCTTCAATGACGCGGACGGAAACAAGGCGATCGACGTGTTCCTCGACATATTGCCGATGTGCCACGTTATAGATTTCAGAGGAAGGCTTGAGGTCGACAATCCGACAGTGCCTCCAGCTGAGCTTCTCCTTCTGAAGGCGCAGATCTGTGAGATGAACGAGAAAGACTGGCAGGACATGTGCATACTTCTACGCGAACACCCAGTCGGGAATACCGACAAGGACACAATCAACCTCAACGTAGTCAGCAAGACTCTCGCAGATGATTGGGGCTTCTACTACACCGTCACAACGAACCTGAAGAAACTGCACGACTACGTTGGCCAATGCCCAGGACTGTCAAGTGATGACCGCAAGAACATTGAAGGGAAGATCACTGCAATCAGTGATGCGATAGAGAAGGAACCTAAGACTTTAAAATGGAAGATGAGGGCGAGAGTCGGCACCGCTAGGAAATGGTACAACGTGGTCGAGGAAGTCCAAAGGGATACCTTATCAGGATCCTCGTAGGGCACCATGGGTGCGAAAACTGCACGGCGACAAAAAGGAGCTTGAGAGTTGACTAAGGTAAGATTCCTATTCTCCACGGACCTTCACGGATCGGAGGTCGTATGGAGAAAATTCCTGAATTCGGGAAAGATCTTCAACCTTGACGCCCTTGTCATCAGCGGCGACATGACTGGCAAAATGATAATTCCAATATACAAGCAAACTGATGGAACGTACAAGGGAACGGTGTTCGGCGAGGAGAGTATCCTCAAGGAAAACGACCTTCCGGAGTATGAGAAGAAGATACGCAAACTCAGCTATTTGCCCTACCAGACCACACCTGAAGAAGCAGCCAAGATCGCAGAGGACGAAGACCTGAGAGAGAAGGTCTTCGAGGGCCTTCAGATCAAGGTGATCAAGGAGTGGCTGAAGCTTGTGCCAGAGAAGGTCCCGCAGAAGTGTCGAGTCATACTGACTCCAGGTAACGATGATGTTCTAGCCATAGATGATGTGATCCGAGCCGACAGGAACGTAACCTATGGCGAGGAGGAAGTTGTTTCACTAGATGATCAACACGAGGTCGCTTGTTGCGGTTGGAGCAATCCGACCCCATGGCATACGCCACGCGAATGTTCTGAGGAAGTGATGATGCAGAAGCTTGAGCGGACAGTTGCCAAAGTGAAGAACCTCGAAACCGCGGTTTTCTGCTTCCACTGCCCACCATATGACTCTCAGATCGACTCTGCTCCGAAATTGAATCCGGACTTGACACCCGTCTACGCTCATGGCAGGCCTTTGATGATTCCCGTGGGGTCTAAGTCAGTAAGAGCGATCATCGAGAAGTATCAGCCGCTACTGGGTCTTCATGGCCACATTCACGAAAGCTCCGGCTACCTCAAGATCGGACGAACTCAGTGTGTCAATCCGGGCAGCGAATATGGTGAGGGCATACTCCGGGCATACCTAGTTGAACTGGATGGAGCGAAAATAACGCGGCTGCAGCGAGTTGAAGGCTGATCAAGAGCCAGGCGACGACGCCTTCGTCACAAGATCTATGACCTGAAGCCTAAACTTGAAGGGGTCAAGCTTGAGCTTCGACGCAGGGATCTCAACAACGTCTCCGTTGCTGTAGAGTTTGACCTTGAACTCATTGTACTCGCTTCGAGCGAGCGACACTTTCGAGAACTCGCTCCACTGATGGGCCATCGGTGGATTCTTACCTTTGCTCAGCTTGAATCCGGCATCATCGTAGGAGAAGACGATGTGGTACCACTGCTTGTATAGGTACCAGCCAAGGACACCTGCAACGATCAGGTTCACGGCAAATATCTGATACCATATTGGAGCGACAAGCCCACTTGGCATGATGAGAACCATAACTGCCTGAATCGTGAACATTGCCACGAAGGACTTGAAGAGATTGTACAGTTGAATTGGTGAGCGCTTCTGCTCCATTCTCATCACTTGATCTTGACGTACTTCTTCAGTTGTCTTCCGAGATATGCGTCAGCAGAGATGACCTGCCGTGAGCTGGCATCAGCGTACGCGACTCCGACGGTGCGATCCTGTGCCTCCTTAATGCATTTCTTGACCGACTCGCTTGGAGATTGGCCGACGAGCATGAGCCAAGCCCATTTCATCTCATGCTTCTGCATGCACGATTTAACGGCGAGGATCCATTTCCTCAGTCTTCGATCATTAGGTTCATTTTCTTCGTCTAGCGAAATCGCGAAGAATCCTACTTCGTAGTTTGGATTCAACAGGAACGAGAACAAGCGAGATAGGATGAATCCCTTTGATCGCGTATTTCCAGCAATGAACAAGTCGAATTTCACGTCTCCCTCTCGGTAATCGAGGAAGGACTCGTTGAAGTCCGCGACCCAGCGGGCCTGCCCCGTCATCATCTCCTTCTCGAGTCGCATCATAGTGTCATTTGTGACAGGCAAAGCGAGGCACATCTGGGAATGTCTGATCCAGTGTCACATGCGGAGCGCCATTATAAGTTGAACGAGTCGCTACCGCACAAGTCCGAGAGCCTCGCACGTCAAGGCGCTAGGATAGAAAAAAAGAGGAAAAAAGAGGGGGAGGGGCTTATTCCGGCGGTATCTCTGTGTAGATTGTGGCGTAGTCGACTCCGACTCTGCTGCCCTTGCTTCTGTAGTAGTAGTAGATAATGAAGCCTACCACTAGCAGGAAGATGGTGAAGTACCACGGTTCCATTGCGCTGCCGTATCCTGTTCCGACAAGGTAGAGTAGGTAAATGTTCGCAATCGTGGCGATGAGGCCGATGCCTCCGACCAACCACCTGCCAGGCTTGAACGGCGATTTCTCGTAAATGTCGTTACGCCTGAAGACCAAGAGCATTCCTGCAAACGAGGAGAGAAGGAAGAATAGAGTATCCCAAACGTCGGTTGCTGTGACCCCTCCGCCAGAGTTAATGTAGGCAGTTATGAAGTTGCCAGGGAGATACTTGACTAGGATGTCGGATTCGCAGAAGCATCCGATGAATGCGATTACCATTGTTACGAGTATTGCGTTCGTGGGAGAATGCCATCTCTCGTTGACTTCTGAGAGTTTCTCTGGGAGTACTCTGTCAAACGACATAGCGAAGATTATTCGTGATGATGTGATGATGAATGGTGGAATGTCGTTTGCGACCCATAGCACCGCGAAGATCGGGATGACCGCCAAGAACCAAGTCGCGCCCATGCCCATGGCACTGAATCCTGCGATGCTAGGCATCCAAGCTCGACCGACTCCCGCTGGAAGAGTTCCTCCTCCGTACGAGAGGAAGGCGTAGGCACTGAAGAATGAGTAGTCACCGATCTTGCCGACAAGCATTGCCGCGTGAGCTGAAACATAGGATATGGTGACGTAGAGCAGAATGATGACGATGTTTGCGGCGAAGAGGGTTCTAGGAAGCGCCCTGCCTGCTTCCTTGACTTCACCGCCCACAAATGTTGACGCTGCGAATCCGATGAATGCCCAGTATGTGCCTATTGTTGCGGCAGCCATTGCTGCCCAGTAGTCACCTTTGAATGCGGTTGCCATACCCTGATCCAGAGCCATTTGAGTGAACTGCGTCGGTGCAAGGCCGGTCAAAGCCTTCACTCCCGCTTCCATGATTGCTGGGGTTGCTGACAGCATGAAGCCGTAGAGAACTATCGTGATTATTGCGGGGATCCAGAACATGACTTGTAGGATCCTTCCAGTCATTGAAGCACCAAAGTATGCGATACCGGCGAAGACTATCACGATGACCATCCCGCCGATCAACCCTACTTCGGAAGAGTACCAGTTTGCTGACCAGCCTGCAAGCCAGGAGTATATAGTGATGGCTTCGAACACAGCGGTCCCTATCTGTCCCCATGAGACTGTGATGCTGAAGTACTCAAGCCATGATGCCAAGAATCCGACGACTGGGTGTGTAATCCTCGAGATATACACGTAGCCGCCCCCAGATCTAGGCATGGCCGCCGATAGCACCGCGAACATGAACACCGTCAACAGCACGATGATTCCTACGATCAGGAATGACATCGTGACTGGTGGCATTCCTAGGACGTAGCTGGTCTCAGGTACAGGCTTCAAGAACTGGAAGACTCTTTTCTGCCAGCCCAGGCCGACGACGTTGCAGAAGACGATGATTGCTGCGGTCCAGAATCCGATTTCTCTGACGAGCCCCGTAGCCTTTCTAACGAAGACTTTCTTTTCGGTTGCCAATTTTCATTTTCCTCTATTTGTTGTAGGGTCCATGCGACCCTAGTGAACAATGAATTGCCGCTGTGAATGTATATTAGACTTGTGACTATTTCGCACGCAACCATCGAACGCTTTAAGAACCCTTCGGTTTGCGTCGCGTTATCGTATCTTCATTGTGAACTCGTCAGTGCGGACGAAACAGGAGAAGCAGAAGGAAGAGCACGGGGAACATCGCGAGGGTCAGAACGAAGGTATACTTGCGCCGTCTTTGGAGGCGTTTGTTTTCATCTTCGCATGCTGTGCTGCAGAAGTCCTTGCTCATGGGGATCGGAGTGGAGCAGATAAGACAGTGCTTATGCTTGACGATTACCGGTGCAGTCTCTTTCTGATGCTTCGACACTTCAATGCCGCCTCGTCACCTTGCTTCTCGTTTCGCATATATAGCCTAGTGTCAAGCACCCGTTCTCCGTCTTCTGAAGATGAGTCGGGTCTCGAAGGAAAGGGTAATAAGCCTAAGAGACAGGTGATGCATGCGAAACCACCACCCCCTGCAATTTTCGCTTGTTTCAGTTCTTGGAGTTGATTTCCATGATGCGTGGTCCACCTCATTATGACGCTCCCGCGCCTGAACCGTGCTTCGATGGTTGCACATTCTTCAAGTGCTCCCAAGGTCACTTCAGCGTTAGAGAGAACACAGGATGGTGCCGTCTCGTCGACGACAAGTGCACGCCAGAGACCTGCAAATTCACGCAATGCTTGAAAGGAAAGTTACTACCTAACGGCACATGCGCGTTTACCGTGAAGACGAAGACCGTTCCGACGAGGCCGCGAGAGGAGTTGAAACCGATCCGAGCACCACCGAAACTTGCACAGAAGATCAAAGAACGCGAACTGTTCTAGACCCAGATTCCCACGGGAAGGAGGAAGGGACAGACTTTCAAAGAATATCTCAGGACGCAAGAGGTCGGCCCCTATGTCAGAAGGGTCATAGGGAAGAAAGACCTAGCCTGCTCGAGCATACGTGGGCTAGTGTATAGACTATCTGACACTCAATGCGCTTCATGCGTGGAACCCGTGGAATCAATGACTTCCGTCCCTTGACGCCCTCTCTCTCCCCCCGACGCGCTCATCCAGTAGAAACCCAGCAGCGCCATGACCTCAAGGGACGTTGTGTCTCAATCCTCTTGACGATCTTTTTCTTGAGTGGACCGACTGGGCACGCAGTCGTCCCGCCTGAAAGATCAGTCGGCAAGATCAAAATACTTCCTTGAGGCATGACATGCTGGCCGCCATGAGCTGAGATGTCAATTGATGACCCACGTAGGCGTTGACGATGGTTGACTTTGCCAGCTCACCGTTGACCATAGTGTCACTGGTTATCGCGCTTTCTTTCTTGGCAGCCATCCTAGGTGACAAACTCAAGGTCTCATACACGACAGTTCTGATCACCATCGGTCTTGCGCTGTCATTTCTAAGAGTTGGAGGGCTCGCAAACATCAGCTTCGACAGCAGTATCATACTGGGTTTCGTTGTCCCCCCTTTGATCTTTGAGGCTGCGATGCAGACTCGCTTTCAGGTTTTCCGCACGGTTCAGAAAACTGTCCTGAGCTTGGCCATATTGGGGGTTGTAATCTCGGCTTTCGTGACCGGCCTCGTTCTGAACATTGCTCTGGGCCTGCCACTGGCACCTGCGCTCATGTTTGGCGTAATAGTGTCTCCCACCGACCCCGTTTCGGTAGTCTATGTCTTGAAGAGAGTGCAAGCACCTGAAAGACTGACTGTCATTCTAGAATCAGAGGCCTACTTCAACAACGCAACGCCAGTCATCCTCTACTCGATCGCCACGTCTCTGACGTTCAATCCGATTCGGGATCTCGGCACGTTCGCTTACACACTGGTCGGAGGAGTAGCGGTCGGCTTCGTTGTGTCCGGGATTGCTGAACTGCTTCACCGGCTAATTACAGAGCCGTTGGCCGAAACGTCATTCACAATAGCTGTTATGTTTGGATCTTACGTCTTCGCCGAGAGCTTGGGCATGTCGGGCTTGATCGCGGTGCCTATCGCCGGCTTGTACATGGGAAACCGGACAATGCGAACCGCGATGTCCCAAGAGACGCGTACGACCATGACTAAGTTCTGGGAAGTGGTGACTTTCATGGCGACCTCTTTCGCCTTTCTGCTTATTGGCTTGAAAACCGATTTCGCCCTTCTCATCACCTTCGCTCCATTCATAGTGGCGGCTTTCGCAGCGATACTCGTGGCTAGAGTCATCAGCGTCTATCCAATCCTATCGCTCTCGAATGCGGCGGGAGAGCAAATTCCGCATTCGTGGACAAGAGTGTTGGGGTTTGCCGGACTGCGTGGAGCAGTTTCAGTAGCTCTAGCACTCTCACTTCCGGAGAGCAAAATCAAGAGTGTCTTGGTTGCGATGACGTTCGGGGTAGCACTTCTCTCACTAATTGTTCAGGCAGAGATCCTGCAAACCTATCTAAGGAAGGCGAACCTATCAGAATCGCGTGATGTGCCTCATGTGCTGCGACCTGACCAGTCTTTGTAGTTGCTACCTAATTGGATCACGAGGAGTACACGTTCGCTGCAAGCGCTCAATGACCACCCTATTACGTCGGCTCCAGTGGTTGAAGAAGAAGGAGCGAGAAAATGGATCTGACCACGCATAGCATGAACGCGATGACCACGAGTCCCAAGCTGTCATCTGCCAAGCCCAAGCTCATGTGATTGTCTCTGACGTTCGTCAGAGAAAGAACTTGAGAAGAATAATCAAGTTCGCCACTAGGGTCGTGAGAACTAGGACAGCCATTCCGGTCTTCGCAAACTCGAGGAACGTGATTCTCACGCCTCTTGCCTTGGCGAGAGCTATTGCGATCACATTCGACGAAGCACCTATGACAGTTCCGTTCCCTCCGAGCCCAGTCCCAGCTGCGAGTGCCCACCAGAAAGGATAGACATTCAGCCCAGAAACGCTCCCGAGGGTTTTCAAGACCGGAATGAACGCGGCCGCCAATGGGATGTTGTTGATGAAGGCTGACATCAAACTGAAACCCCAGAGCACCGCGCTTACGCCAGGGGCTGTGCTTCCACCAGCGAAACCCAAGATCGCTTGGGCAGCTGAGTCCATCCATCCTGTCTTTTCCAGAGCACCTACAACGATGAAGAGCGATCCGAAGAAGAGCAGGGTGCTCCATTCCACATCTCTCAGTATGTCAGGCATCTTCCGTCCCCCGACGAACAGAAGCACAGTGGCAGCGAGCAGGGCAACAGTGGTCGGATAGACACCCACGATATCTTGCAGGCAAAAGAGCGCCACGGTGCATGCAAGCGTGGCGAGGCCGGTCCAGAGAAGACGACGATCGGCAGTCATATCTGGCATTTTGAGTAGTGCTGTGGATTCCTCCTCCGCCGACAATGTATTGGCAGCATTCATGCTATTTCGGTACTTTCTCCAGATGTAGGCAAGTGAGATGAAGAGGGCGAGGAATGAAATCAGGCCAAGGTTGGCAAGAAACTCTAGAAAGGAGAAGCCTGTCGCGGTCGCGATCATTATGTTAGGAGGATCCCCTATGAGCGTGGCTACGCCTCCAATGTTGGATGCGAAGATTTCGCTGAGGATGAATGGTTTTGGATCCAACTTCAGCAACTCGGCTATCGCGATGGTTATTGTGACCATGAACAGAACTGTAGTCACATTCGGCAGAAGAGCGGAGAGGCCGCCTGTCATGAGCGTGAAAACGACTAGGAGGTAGGTCGGACGACAACGACACCATTTCGCGGTGGCGATTCCGACCCATTGGAAGAAATGCGCTTCACTCAAGGCTCCAACGATTATCATCGTGCCAAAGAGCAAACCGATCGCGTTCACGTCAACATAGGAGATCATCTCTTCAGGCGAGAGGATCCCGAACGCCCATATGGCTGCAACCCCAGCCATGGTCGCAATTGTTGCCTCTCGATACTCTGTTGCAAGCAGAACGTAAGTCACAACGAAGATCAAGAGTGCGATTAGCTGCTGGCTAAGAATCTGCATCATGGTTCTCGGGACAATTGCTGGCATATCATCTAAGTGCGTACGTACTCGGCGTACGTACTCTGCGTAGGTATTCCGCCTACCTGAATCATTATCGGAGGCCGTTCCGACACTACTCATCGTTGATGCGAGTTTCGACATCTCATGAGAATGCTCTTGGAAAGCAGCCCTAGTGACGCGTTCTCGTCAATTCTGGCAAATGACATCTTTGTCTACGTCTCATTCGGCGTCATGGTGGCCGCAACATGTCTCGTGATCTACACCCTCGCTAGAATTCTTGACTGGTCGAGCAACAAACCGCTCCCAAGAGTAGTTCACAGCTCAGCCTTTAACGTTTTATTTGTGAGTTCGGTTATTGCGATTGCATTACTACTGCTTCGTGGTATCGACTTCATCGGTTCGTTTGCGATGGCTATGGGCCCTTTGTGTGGATAGTTGAGGACTATGCCCCTGTGGTCATTGTAGGCTTAGCGATTGCTATAATGCTCATAGTCGTCCAATGGCTGCGTGCAGGTTAATCTAAGCCGAAACGTCTCAAGACTTCAGCGACTTTCTCGTACTCGGATACGAAGGCCCTGCCTTTCTCCGTGCTGGTCAAACCTTCGCCATGTTTGATGAGTCCTAGCGCCTTCATATCTTCAAGGTGTGTCCGGAAACGGTCTGAAGGAAGATTCACCTCATTCTGAACCCTTGTAATTCTCGCAATGTCACCAGATGCTTCTTGCTTGACTATCGAGCACAGGATATCGTAGAATATCTGCGGACGATAGCGAGGACGAGGCCTCTTCTGTTCTTCTGCAGGGCACAATCATGATCATCCGTGATGGAGTCCGGTAACAGCAGTCGCAGCCTCAATCAAGAGCGCGACAAGACCAGCGAGTCGGAACAGGTTCGCCAGGGCAAAGGACCAAAATCCCTGGTCCAACGTCCAGAGCAGGAGGCTGTACTGCCCGAAGGCGAGAAGAATGAAACCTGTCTGGACTAGGAGGTC
>Ga0315268_10006240_pt1 | contig 12696 bp, 10 predicted proteins | sample C1_top_MG_FD_204535 | JGI IMG/M metagenome (GOLD analysis project Ga0315268, IMG submission 204535) | Sediment microbial communities from Yellowstone Lake, YNP, Wyoming, USA - C1_top | ecosystem: Environmental > Aquatic > Freshwater > Lake > Sediment | place: USA: Wyoming | collected 2017-08-01 | reverse complement strand
CGCCAGTTCCGCTTTCCCCACGAAACTGCGGCCAGCGCGCAGCGGCACCGGCCGGGCGATCCGAAAGAAACATGATCAGCACGAGGCCGGCCGCGAACTTGAAGGCGCGCAGATTCCGTGGCATGGGCGCAGCATGCCAGAATCGGCGAGCGGGATCAAGCGAGGCCGCTCGACACCACGGCCGCAGCCAGGTTGTAGAACGCCAGGGCCAGGCGGCGGGCGCCGGCCGCGTTGGGGTGGCCGCCATCGGTGGTGTAGCCGGCGTACATCTTCTGGCAGGTCTTGCCGCCCGACCTGAACGTGGACTGAACGCCCTTGGGGCTCCAGGCCTCGATGTCCGCAATGTCCCAGAGGATCTTGTTGTTGGCGGCGGCGAAGGCGCGCAACGCCGAGTTGAACTGGTTACGGGCGATGTTGTCGCCGCCGTTCTCGGTGGTCAGTGGAATCGTCGTGTAGACGAACTTCGCCGCCGGGTATTTCTGCTCGAGCTGGCTCATCGCGCTGCGCTTGCGATTTGACACGGCGTAGTACTGAAGTGTGACGCCGGGGTCGATGTAGCAGAACTTGTTGATGAGCACGCCGGCTCGCGTGCCCCAGCCTTTGGCCAGGTAGGTCTTGAAATCGTCCACCTTGCGCTGCCAGGAGGGATTTCCGCGGTCAAATTCATACACCCTTCCCTTGCGCACGGCGGGCGGGGGCGTCGCATCGTCCGAGGCGATGATGAGCTTGTATCGTCTGGGGGCGGACTGGTGCAGCGCATAAAGGCCCGAAACGATATCGCCTCCGACCGAGGCGTGTGCGAAGAAGAAGCTGTCGCGCGCCGCGAGCAGATCCATCGTGCTCTGCGGCAACCGGGCGGCCGACGTCACCCAGCGATGATCGATGATGATCGGGCTGGCGAGCATCGAAGCGGCGACCTGCGCCTTGGGCGCCGGCGCCGCTCTCGAGGCGAGACTGCTGAAGCTCACCGCCGCCGAGTCAGAACTGGCTTGAGCCTCCGCCAGCAGGTAAGGTTCGACCGCTGCGCTGAGCAGCGTGCGCGGCTCCATCGGCTCGATGGTCCGCCAGGATGGTTGCGGCGAACGGCGTAGGGTCCGCCGGAAATACCGGACAACTCGCCCCATAAAGCCACTCGAAGAGAGCATTGGTTCTCCTTTCCCTGAATCCGAAGTGAAGGCCGGCTTGGATGTCGGCCGGTTTGTCTTTCGGCGAAGCAACCAGCCTGCGATGGCCGCGACGGATCAGCGGCGGCGACGGCGCAGGAACAGAGCGGCGATGGCGGGCAGGACCAGCATTCCGGTCGCGGGATCGGGAATGATTTTCAGGACGAGCACCTGCGGGGTCTGCACGAGCTGAAATGACAGCCCGTTGCCGGGGTTGGGCAGATCGATGCTCCCGTTGTACGCGATGTAGCCCGCGTTCAACAGCAGGTACTGACCGCCATCGGGAGGAGTGAAGCCGGGATCAAGGACAACGCTCATATGGCCCAGCGAGAGGACTCCGCTCACAGTCACGCGATCGGGGCCGCCGGGCCCGAGATGCATCACAAGCCCGCTGGACGGGCCAAAGCTGGCATTGCCCGCGATGTACACGGGAACCGACGGGCTGTAGCTCTTTTGGAAGAGCACTGTGCCGCCGCCCCCGAAACCGCTCGTGCCGCTGACGTCTCCATCAAAGGTGGCGACCGCGCCAACGGCCACGTCGAAGATGCCCTCCTGGACCACGGGGCCGCTGAAGAGAGCCGAGCCGCTCGTCACGGCGATGCGCCCGCCGGGGTCGTTTCTCAGCGCTCCGTGCAAGGCGGAATACCCGGTGTCGAAACTGAGCAGGCCCTGGTTGCGAAGCCCGCCGGCCGCGACGATCTGCCCCCAGCCGCCGATGTTGCCGCCCACCGTGTTCAGCAGCTCCTGCGCGAACTCGAGCGTTCCGCCGGCCACCAGGACCATTCGCCCCGCGTTATCGACATCGCCCTTGAAGGTGAGGTGCTCCGCGCCGGTGGCCATGATCCGGCCGGCGTTGCCGACCTGCGGCGTCCAGACGACGCCGGTGCCGTGGATCAGGCCGGTGTTGGACAGGTTGTAGCCGGTGAGGATGGTGTTGGCGGTTTCGAGGCGCACTTGACCCTGGTTCCAGAACTTTGCGCCGACGAAAAGCGCATCGCGCAGAACCAGCCGCGCCTGTGGGCTGGACTCGACGTCTTTCCATGCGCGGATCGTTTGCCCCGCGTTGAGCGCCACGTTGGCGCCCAGGGGCCCGGCACTGGAAAGAAACAACTTCGAATTGGTCAGCTCCAGCTCGCCGTAGGTGAAGCTCAGCACGCCGGTGCAACTGATGCTCCCCGCCGAGAGCTTTCCGCCAGCGAGGCTGACGGAGCCGCCGCTGCGAATGTCGATCTGGCCGCCGACGCCGAGCACACCGCCGCCGATCACGACATTTCCGCTGCCGGCGTTGGCGTTGCCGACGGCGAGGCCTCTGCTGATGTTCCAGGCCGATCCCGCCCCGCTGATCGTGACGTTGCCCCTCCCACCGGCGGTGGTGCCGACGGAGCCCTCATTGGAGCCCACGGCACCCGCGCTGAGCACCGTCATGCCGCCGGCGCCCGCCGAACCGACATCGAGCCGGCCGGCGTTGCTCCATCTGCCTCCGTTTACCACGATGTTGCCGCTGCTTTTCGCAGCGCTGCCGACAACGCTGCTGCCCGCATTGACGGTGCCGCTGTTGAAGACCACGCGCGCGATATCGTTGGCCTTGAGGCCCAGCGTGATGCCCGTGCCGCCGGACTTGACGTTGTAGGTTGTGCCGTTGAGCTCGAAGGTGACCTTGTCGTTGCCGAATTTCAGTTGATCAGTGGATCGGTTGGCGGTGAACGTGACGGAATAGGCGCCGGCGATGTCAAACTGGGCAACATCCCCCGCCTGGGGCGCGCCGGAGGGATTCCAGTGATTCGCGTCGGAAAACGCTCCGCCCATCGGCTCGGTCCAGAACTTGGACTTGGCCGCGACGGGATGGTGTATGGCACCGATGCCCGCCAGGGTCAGGATGATGGCGATTTTGCGACGCCGAGTCATGTGCACCCTCGCGCCTGACAAGATCCTGCCTGCCTCACGCCTCTAAGTACAACAGCTACGGGGGGATGAAAATTGCACGCCCGGCGCATGCCGCCTGCTGCGCCCTCGACGGCCACCCGAAGCTGATCTGAAAAATCATATCACGGATGAGGCCGGCATACAAAAAGAAAGCGCTCCTTTGCCCGCGGCTTGGATGACGACCGCAACCCGAACATGTGCAATGGATTACAGTGTCAGCAACACGGCAGCACGGGAAAAAACGCCCGGAAGGCCACGCCTGAGCCGGGGATTGCATCACGCTTGGCAACCAGAAGCTATTCGAATCGCGTTTGCACGGCCGTTTGCGCCTCCCCGGCCGTCGCGGCCTGGGGCTTGCCCGGACGGAACCTGACGGTGTAGAACAGTCCGATAACCAGCATCAGCGCTCCCCACCACACATCGGCGTGCTTGTCGCTCATCACAATTTCTTTGGGCGGATTTGACCAGTGATAGAAGCCCACGCCCATGATGAGCAGGCCGTAGAGCCCGATGAGCAGGCCAACAAAAAACCAGATCGGGATCATATGATGTTCTTTTTGTTCCATGGGTGCGCCTCTACCAGAAAATGACGTCGATCGCGACCAGAACCAGCGCCACGATGCTCGCCCAGAAGATCGGCCGCCGAAGCAGCGGCACACGTGCCATTTCGGGCAGCGGTGTCAGGCCCATCACCAGGTTTTTCAGTTCGGAATCGGGCTTGGGCTTGGTGAAGAGGCTGACGATGACGGTCACCGCCACGCAGATGCTCAGGGTCCAGATGGCGCTGTACACGTTGACGGCCATCGGCTTGGCCTTTTCGGAGCGCGCGATGTACCTGGTGTGATCGGGGTTGAACGAACCCGGAGCGAACCGGGTGTGCACGTCATTCGCGATCAACTGAACCCCTGGCATCAATTTGACCTCAGCACCTTCCAGCCCAAAGCCAAATCTCTTCTTCGCGACATCGTCTTTTCCGGTGCCCGGGGGAACCGCCTCTTTGGCCATCACGTTGACGATGAATCGCCGGGTCGGGTCCTCCCCACTTGCCATCGAGGCCACAACTCCGGTCGTAGGCAAAACCAGTTCGCGGCCCGGTCCAATGACGTACTTGCCGGACAAGCTCGCCGGCTTGCCTGCTTCCAGAGTGACGGGCACGTTCGTGACCTCCACCGTGCCGCTCTCGACGACAACGATGTCCTTTTCCCCGGGGGCCGCCGCTTTCTTCCACGTGACCGCCGGAAGTTCGCCGTTGGCGCCCGCGTTCAGCACGATCTTAGGCTGGGGACGATAGTCGTCGGGAAATGTGTGGACATATACCCACGCCCCGATGGAGAACACGATGGCCGCCAGGAATCCCCAGAACCCACCGGCGGGAGTCGTCCGCTTCCATAGCATCCCCAGCAGCACTACTCCAAACAGCGGCACGATGAAGAAGAAGATCATTACCTGGAGAAATTCAAGGATGTTCGAGAACCAGAACAGCAGGTAAGCCGTGCCGATCGACAACAACACGCCGAGAATCGAGCACCATCGGCCCATGTTGAGGTAGTGCTTGTCCGAAGCCTTGCGGTTGATCAGGGGCTTGTAGACGTCGTAGGTCCAGACGGTGGCAAATGCGCTGACGTTGCCGGCCATGCCCGACATGAAGCCGACGATCATCGCCGTCACGCCAAGCCCCAGCAGCCCGGGCCCCAGATATTTGCTCATCAGCAAGGGCAACACGTCGTTGAACGTACGGTGCGTGATATTGGCCCGGGGATCGCTCTCGGGGACGAGCACCATCGGCGATCCATCGGGGTTGAGCAGCACGGCCAGGCCGAGCAGACCGGGGATGGTGACGATCAGCGGCACGCACATCTTCAGCACGGCGCCGATGATGGTGCCGTTCTGCGCGGCGCGCAGGTCCTTGGCCACGATCACGCGCTGCACCTGGAGGAAATCGGTACACCAGTAGGCGAAACTGACGGCCAGCCCCTGGCCGAAGACCATTCCGAACCAGTCGATGCCCATCGGGTTGGTGTCGAAGGAACCGAGGTTGCGCCATAGCACGGTGAAGTCGGCGTTGGCCACGGTCGGGTGAATGATCTTCACATGCTCCTGGATCGTCGCGAGCATCTTGTGCCATCCGCCGGCGCTGATCAGCCCGAGAATGGGAATCAGCAGCGTCCCCATCCAGATCAGGAAGAACTGGAGCACCTCGTTGAACACGGCCGAAATCAGCCCGCCGAGAGTGACGTAGACGGCCACCGTCAGCGAGGCCACCCAGATGCTCATGTTCATGTCCCAGCCCAGCAGCAGGTTCAGAATCTTGGCCATGGCGAACATGCTGGCCCCACTGACGAGGATGGTCATGGCGGCGAACGAAATTCCCGCCAGCGAGCGGCTGCCCTCCCCGTAGCGGAGCTTCAAATACCCCGGCACCGAGTGCGTCCGGCTGACGTAGTAGAACGGCATCATGACCACGGCCAGGAACAGGATCGGCAGGCCTCCGCCGATCAGATACGCGTGGGCGCCCAGCATGCCGTACTGGTAGGCCATCGCCGACCACCCCATCGTCTCCAGCGAGCTGAGGTTGGCCGAGATGAAGCTCAGCCCCGCGATCCAGGCGGTCATCTTGCGACCGGCCATGAAGAAGTCTTCGCCGGTGCTGGCATATTTCTTCAGATAGATTCCGATGGCAATGACGACAAGGAAGTAGATGGCGACGATCACGATGTCGATGCTCGAGAGCGTCAACAGTCTCGCCGCTCCCAGCACACACGGTACGAAGGGGACCTCCAGCATGGCTGTGTCATCCTCGAATTGGAGTTTTCATTGAAGACCCTGGCCGCCGCGCGATTTATAACACGCGCCATCCCTGCCCACAAGGCTCAGTCCGTCGGCTGCGACGGCCCGGGCTCGGACAACTGCATGATCACGCGGCGCCATCGCCCCACTTCGGCGAAACGCGGTGCGCTCGTCCAGCCTCGAATCGACACCCGCACGCTGTAGGTGCCCGGCGGCACGTGAAACGTGCAGGCGTATTCCCCTTCTTTCGTGATCGTCCCGGTGAGGGTCTTTTCGCTCGGCCCTTCGATCGTGATCCGCGCGCCATTCCATCGCTCGCTGCCGCGAACGACCAGGATGGCCGTGGGCGCCGCCGGCCGGTTCCATACCGATTTGTGATAAATAATCGCGACCAGCGCGATGAACAACACCGACACGGCGGCGATGGCCACGAGGACGAAGACCTCGCGTGCCCTGCCCTCCTCGCCCCCGGCGGGCCGGGGCGATTCAGGCGCCAGCGTCGGTTCAGGTGAGCCCTGCGCCTCGTTCACGGGAAGACCCTTCTGACTTCCTGTGTAGCAGATGGCCGTCGACAATGCAATCGAGCCGGACGGCCGCCACAGGCACGTATCGCGGATGATTTGCCGACCGGAGCCTTGAGTTTGTCACCCAATCAGCCCGTTTCAATGCCCGCTGGGGCTGCCGGACTTGGGCACGCACCACAGGCGCGATCGACACGATGTGTTCAGTTCGGTCAGGTATTCCGGCAGAGTCAGCATCCCGACGCTGGCGTCGGCCATCCCCACCACCGAGGCGACCTTCCGGAAATTGCTGGGGTTATTCCGGGCGACCGCGAAGCTGATTAATCGTCCTGAATGACGCAGTGAAATCCCCTCGTCGGGGTAGTTCGAGCCATCGTTGAATGTATCCGTGAGAGGTTCCATTTCCCAGAAGATGATCGCGTTCTTCTCGAATTCGGTCGTCTTGAAGAAACGCGCCCGGCCGGTGCTTCGATCGCCGTACCAGTTAACCGCACCGTTCATGCCGTAGCTGCTGATCATGTAAACCGGGCCGGATATATTGTACGGCCCCACATCAAATGGGCAGCGGTAGATTTTGGGGCTCTTGAGAAATTGGAAGTACGCGCCGCTGGAGACGACGCGCAGACGGTCGACATTGGTGCCGCTCTTCAGAATGTCCGGCCGCACCGTCGGGGTAACCCCCTGCACGCCCGGCCAGTAGAGCCAGTTGGCCGTGGTGGTCAGATCGTCGATGCGGAGCCAGTTGCACGCGCCGGCCGAGCCTCTGTAGTCGTTGGCGTACATGACCCAGGCCGTGGTGAGCTGCCGCACGTTGCTCATGCAGGCGACCCGATTGGCGGCAATGCGGGCGGCGTTGAGCACCGGCAGGAGGATCGAAATAAGCAGTGCGATAATCCCAATTACCACCAGGAGCTCAACGAGGGTAAAGGCCGATCTGCCTGATCTGCGACCCATGGCCAACTCCCGAGGTGCCCCGCCGGACGCAAACCGGCATCCCGCAGCATGATATACCTTCCCGCCAAAGCCGCGGCAAGGCAAATGCGATCGGCCCGGAGCCCTGGCACCTCACCGTCCGCTCAGCTCCCATAACGGTTTACGGAAATTGGGTGGCTGCAAGTGGGCCGCGAAACTGCCTTTTCAGCACTGGGACGCGCCTTTGCCCCCCTCGAAACACAATGTCCCCCGGCGCGTGTATTATTGAAACGGCCCTTTGGCCGACATACTGTCGTCGGTCGTACCTTTACAGCTTCGAACGGGAGCACTATGCGCTTTCGAATTCTCGCTGCGATCCTCATGTGCGCCGGCACGGCACTGGCCCGGCCGGCCACGAGACCCTCCCGCCCGACAACCACGCCGGTCCTCGCCGTCAAGGCGCCGACGAGCCGTCCGGCAGCCAAGGCCGGCGAAAGCAAATCGGAATTCGCCAAGGAGATCTTCGCCAAGTTCCAGGAGCGCAAGCGCAGGCAGAAGGAAGACCTCAAGGTGGCCTTCATCGACCTCGATCGCCCCATGGACGAGCGCCCCGCGCCTTTCGCGCTTCTGGCCGACACCAGCCTGACGCTGCAGAGCGTTATCGGCCGCCTTCACCAGGCGCGCGATGACAAGGACTGCCGCGCGGTGCTGCTGAACGTGGGCGCAACCGAGTTCAACCTTGCCCAGGCCCAGGAGCTTCGTGATGCGCTGGCCGAGCTTCGCAAGGCCAACAAGCGCTCGTTTGTCTATGCCGACTCGTACGACACCGCCTCGTATATCGCCGCATCGGGCGCTACCAACATCTGCATGATGAGCGGCGGCGAACTCATGATTCCCGGCGTCGGCCTCGAGACCCTCTTCGCACGCGGCCTGCTCGACAAGATCGGCGTCAAGGCCGACTACATCCAGATCGGCCAGTACAAGGGCGCCGACGAGCAGTTTACGCGCACCGAGCCCAGCCCCGAGCTTCGCGAAGAGCTGAACAAGATCGTCGATTCGCTCTATGAGCAGATCGTCGACGGCATCGCCAACAGCCGGAACATCTCGCGAAGCCAGGTCATCGACATGATCAACGGCGTGATGCTCAACGCCCGCGCGGCCAAGGAGCGCGGCTTCGTCGACCACCTTGTGGACCAGGATGGTCTGCGCGAGCTGATGAAAAACGAACTGGGCCGCGAGGTTAACCTTGTGCATCGCTACGGAGCGGAGCAGCACCAAGAGGCGGACCTCTCCAGCCCCCTCTCGCTGCTGGGCCTGCTGACCCGCAAACCGGCCGCCGAGCCCAGCGACAAGCCCCAGATCGCCGTCATCTTCGTCGAAGGCGTGATCGTCGATGGCCAGACCGATGACGATCTTCTCGGCGGCGGGCAGGTCGGCTCCACCGATTTCCGCAAATACATCCGCATCGCCAGCCGCGATGAGAACACCAAGGCCATCGTCGTCCGCGTCGATTCCCCCGGCGGCAGCGCGCTGGCCAGCGAAGTCATGTGGCAGGCCCTGCGCCGCGCGGCCAAGACCAAGCCCGTCATCGTCAGCGTGGGCGGCATGGCGGCCAGCGGCGGCTACTACCTGGCCTCCGGCGGCGATTACATCTTCGCCGACCCCTCCGCCATCGTCGGCTCAATCGGCGTGGTCGGCGGAAAATTCGTGGTGAAGGATCTCTTCGGAAAGATCGGCCTGAGCAGCGAAAACTTCACCCGCGGCAATAACGCCGATCTGTTCGCATGGAACAAGCCCTTCACCGAGCAGCAGCGCCGGCTGGTCACCAACTGGATGCAGCAGACCTATGACCAGTTCACCGACCGCGTCATGACGATGCGCAAGGGCAAGATCAACCAGATCGACGATGTGGCCCGCGGGCGAGTGTTCCTTGCGAAGCAGGCCAAGGCGCTGGGCATGGTCGACGAGTTGGGCGGAATCGACGCCGCCATCGCCTATGCCGCGCACAAGGTGAACCTCGAGGATGGCAAGTACCGGACGAAGGTCATCCCCGCCACGCGAACGCTGCTGGACCTGCTGCGGGGCATCGAGCCGGAGGAGACCGGGATGCCCTACCGCCCCGAACTGAAGCTGACCGACACCAGCATCCTGCGAATGCTGCCAAAGAGCAGCTCGCGACTGCTGGCCACGCAGGTGCAGGCGATCCAGCTTTTGCAGCGGCGGCCGATCGTGCTGATGTCGCCTTACGTGGTGACGTTGAAATAGGCGCCCTCGGTACGCCACTATTCAAACCGAGCCCCAGCTTGGGCGGGGGCCTTTGATTGCGCATTGGCCTCGGCAATATGCCCGCCTAGAACTCCTGCGTCCGCCCGGCCGGTCGCCTGACCGGGTCATTTGTACGCGGCGTCGCGGGCGGCGGACCCGGGATCGAGAGCACGTCAACCGCGGCCTGGCCGCGGGAGGGAGCAACGCTGCGCAGGACGATTCTGGGGGCGGTGTGGATCAGCAGCTTCCTGGTTGGTGCAGAGGCGCGGCCAACTCAGACATTCCAGGCCTTCCTCGACGGTTTGGCCAGCGTTCCGCCCAACGCCAGTCCCGCGACGGGCGTCCGTTCGGTGGTGCTCAATGACGCTCAAACCCGGATCACCGTGGACCTGTCGTGGTCCGGCCTGACCGCCCCGGCCACCGCGGCGCATATTCACGGTCCGGCCGCCCCTGGAACGAACGCGCCGGTCCTGTCTCCATTTACGGGCGTGCCCGCCGCAACAAGCGGGGCGATTCCGGAGCAGGTCTTCTCGATCACGCCGACTCAGGTCGCCCAACTCGAAGCGGGGCAGTATTACTTCAACATACACACCTCAAACTTCCCCGGCGGAGAGATCCGCGGACAGATCGTGCTCCCTGAACCCGCGACGATCGGGGCACTTTCGCTGTGCGTCGGGGCGCTGCTGCTCAGACGACGAGAGCGATCTCTGCGGCGGTGAGCCTCGCGCGGGCCGTTCGCCTTGACAGGCCGGGTAGTGCTGCCGGGCCGCAAAACTCGACGGGCATGCCGTGGGCGCACGGCTCCCCACGCTATCCACGCGTTTCACCGCCGGGCCCGGCCATCCTGGCGATTCTTGCCCGTCTTCCCCTGCACCGGCTGATTCGTCTGCGTGGCCGGCGCTGGAATATTCCGCCTGCTCAGCACATAGACCGCGACCGCCAGGCCCACATTCGCGGGCAGCGCCAGCGCGATCATCTGCCCGTTGTCCTGATAGAACCACGGCAGCGACTTGAGCAGCAGCCCCAGCGCCGAGCTGCCCGCGCACGCCACCGCCAGCCACAGCGTGTGTCGCCCCCCCCACCGCTTCCCGAAAGCCAGCGCCGGAACCAGCACGATCAGCGGAATCGTCAGCGGGCTGAACTGGAGAATGTTCTCGTTGCGATACGCCGCCACGTGGCTCGTGAATATCCACACCGCGGCCGAGAATGTCCCCGCAAACGCGACGATCAGCAGCCAAAGCCCGGCCACGGCCGCGAACGCGAGCCGGGCTGCCAGTCGCCTGGAAGCGAACAGGGCCAGCAGGACCATCGCCAGCCCCAGGTGCTCTCCAAATAGAAAATACCCCGGCGCCCACCTCGGCGGATAGGTATGCTCCGGCGGGCGGCGGCTCGCGTGAAGCTCCTGTGCCCGCGCCACAAGCGGATGCACACCGCCGCTGGAATCGACGACGTTTATCGCCGACAGACAGTCGCGCAGCCTCAACGGCAGATAGCATTCATCCCAGGCCGATATGGGCAGATCCACCCGCGGGCCGAGGATGAAATACAGGCCCGTGTACAGCGGCAGGTTGTATTGCATCAGCCGATCGGTGTCGTAGCGAAACGTGACACCGCTGTTTCGAGAGGCCAGCGCCTTTTTGATCTGGCCGCCCAGCGCCCGGTCAATGGCATCGCGAATCCGGGTCGAGCAGTTGGCCGTGTAATAGTCATAGCGGTAGCGCTGGTTCGTCTGCTGCTCGAGGATCGCGCGGATGGTGTGCACCTGCTGCGGCGAAAGGGCCAGGTCCTGCACCCACACCGACCGATCCTGCGCCATGTAGCTCAGGACGCTCTTGCAGGCCCGCTCGGGTTCCATCCAGTAGTACATGCGCCCGCGGACGAATCGCCAGATGAAGTTCTGCTCTTCAAAGCTGAACATCCCGTAGTTGTAGAAGAGCGAATCATCCTCAGGCACCAGAAGCTGCCCGTTGAGGCGCTGATAGACGGTGCTGCGGGAATGCACCCAGAGGGCGTTGTGGCCGAATTTCTCGTATACGGCGGAGCCGGGACCCATGGTGATCAGCGAGACGACGACCTGGTCGTCGGGAAGAGACTGGGTGCTCTGGTTGGTCTGGGCAAACGCGGGCCAGTGGATGGCGAGCAGACTCATGCAGATGGCCATGGCGCCCGCGGGTCGGCAGATGCAGATTTTTTGATGCTGAATTCGTCCGTTTGCGCTTGCATTTGCTGTACGTCCCCGGTGATAATGCTTCGCGGCGCGTATGGCCATGGGCTCTCTTCCTTAAAGGTAAACTCGTGCTGCGTCAAGGTTTCAACCTTTCCGGCCGAGAATGGCCGTCCGCCGCGATGCAGGTTCGCGGTAGATACCGCACCTGTTTAGGTTCTAAGGTCGGTCGAGGATTGGGAGCAGGCCAATTCGCGCCTGAAAGCTCATCATGCTGTCTTTGACAAAGAAGACGGACTACGCACTGATCGCACTGGGCTACCTGGCCGAGCACCGCGCGAAAACCGTCTCGGCCAGGGAAATCGCCGACGCGTTCAACATGCCGGCGGCGCTGGTGATGAACATTCTCAAGACGCTTCATCACTCGGGCATGCTCTCCAGCACGCGCGGCACCAAGGGTGGCTATCGCCTGACGGCCGACCTCGACAGGATCTCGATGCACCAGTTGATAGAAATCCTCGAAGGACCGGTGAAGCTGGCCGAATGCGTGATCGTGGCTAACGAGGAGGAGAAGTGCGGGCGCGAAGGGCCGTGCAAGATAGGCAAAGGCTGCCCGATCCAGGCGCCGATCCGGGCTCTGCACGGGCGGCTGGTTTCGTTCCTTCGCGAGACCAAGCTGTCGGAACTGCTGCCGACCAACGGGCATTCATCGGGAGTAGGGACGGCGGTTAGTGCCTCCGCCTGAATTTGTGCATCTTTTCACAAGTCGTGCCAAGGCCATTTGCTGGTCTTCCACTCTGCACCGCAGGATATAGCACCAGCCTTGAACTGATTGGCGGCCCACGCATATCATTCCCCAGTCTATTGCTCAAAAAGGAGACTTTGAATGGCGATTTCGTTGACCGACACGGCTGCCCGCGAAATTAAGAAGATCATCAAGGAGCAGGAACTTGGCGAAGAG
>Ga0315268_10006239_pt1 | contig 12696 bp, 7 predicted proteins | sample C1_top_MG_FD_204535 | JGI IMG/M metagenome (GOLD analysis project Ga0315268, IMG submission 204535) | Sediment microbial communities from Yellowstone Lake, YNP, Wyoming, USA - C1_top | ecosystem: Environmental > Aquatic > Freshwater > Lake > Sediment | place: USA: Wyoming | collected 2017-08-01 | reverse complement strand
TGCGCTGTGGAAAGGAAAGCTGGTCGCGACTTTGTCAAGTCTTTGTACTCTGGTAGGCTTTTTGACCAGGCGCGGAGGTTGCGTCAGTTTTACGCTCGGCCTGTTTTTGTTGTTGAAGGTGACCTGCAGCTTCTATTCGGCGAAAGTTCTAAGCCTAGGGCTTTTTGGGGTGCTTTGACCACGCTTGCTTTTCAGTTTGGCATGAGTACGTTCTTTACGGCTAATGCTGGGCAAACGGCGGATTTAGTGTACACGCTGACTAGAAGGGCTGGTTTAACCAAGGCGCCGACGAGTCCGTGGGTTCAGAAGAAGCCAAGGACAGTTAACATGCAGAAGGCGCAGTTGGCGCTTGTCGCATCCTTGCCCACGATTGGTCCAAAGCTAGCGGAGCGTGTTCTCCTGCGTTTTGGGACGGTTCGTCGAGTGTTTTCATCTTCGGTCGCTGAGCTGTCAACTGTTAGGGGTTTGGGCAGGGTTAAGGCGGATAAAATTGTCAGATTTCTTGATGCTGAGTACAGTGCGACTGGTTTGAAGCGTGAGAGACATGCTACTTTGGACACTTCTTAAGTGTAAACCTTAAAAGCAAACATTCATTTATTCTCCATAAAATAGTTCACAATTGCTTAGAGGCTGGTTGAAATCAAAGGTAAGTCGAAGAGGAAGCGGATGCGCAGGGAAAAACGCAAACGCAAGAAGAGACGCGAAAGATCCAAGTAGAATTCTACAGTTGGCATCAGATAAGTACATATGAGAATTGCAAATATAGTATTGCTCGGGAGAACGAATTGAAATTAGAAATTTCCGATGGAAAATTGAAAATAGACCTCGGAGATTTAGAAAAAGCCCTAGCCATCAAAGGCGGGTTTGAAATTCCCTTAGAGCACATAATAAAAGCTGGAACTGAAGCTCTTAGGACAGGCTGGAAGGAAACGAGGGCTCCTGGGGTGCATTTGGAAGGAGTGACGAAGGCGGGGACTTACTATACGCCGAGGGGAATGGAATTTTGGTATGTGACGGAGAAAGGCGTTTTGGTGCTTGAGTTAGAGAATGAATCTTTCAAGAGAATTGTCTTGAGCATAGATAACAATAAGGAATGGGCTGAAAGAATTAAGAAAGCTATCTCGAAACCTCTTTGAAGCGTAGCAAAGGCAACGCCGATTATCACACCCACAGCTGCAGCTATTGCCGAAATTGACGATATATCAAGCATTTTATCACCTAGACGATTCTCATTTCAAGTTGCATAATAACTTAAGCTCGTTCTCTAGGTTTCTGCAAAGAAATTCTATCCCACCAACCAAAAAGGGTAGCAGATTGAATTGTCTGTGGTTTGGGATTAATCATTAAAGCTGAACCTTTTAGAGAAGCTTTAACTTTCTTTCTATGAGAATAAATATAAAGTATATGAAGAACCCTAGAACCAATGAGATTAGACCTAGAAGTATGGATATCTCGAATATCGAGAATACTCCAAAAGCAAGAAGGATTAGCCCTATGATACCCATGATTCCAAGAAGGATTAGCCCTTTTCTGCTAACAACTTTCTTTTGACTCGTTCGTTTAGTCATTTTTTAACTCTTCTCTCAGCATCCTTTTTGAATCAATGCGAATATAAACTGATTTTGGGTTTGGGGATAGAAATTCTATACAAACCAAACCAAACCAAACTAGCGCGCGCTGGGTCAGTTATTCTTTAGTCAGTTTTTGTTAACGAAAAGTCTTTTCTTATTGGTTCCAACCGTTGTTAACCGAGGAATTGTGATGGGCGAATTCGAGGAGGAGACGTACTCCGTCGTTTTTGCATCTTTGAGGCATCCAATTCGAAGAAAAATACTGCGGGTTCTATCCAAGGGTCCCAGAACCTTCACAGGCATACAGAATTCCTTCAACGTTAACAGTCCAGTTTTGACTTATCATCTTGAAGCCCTCAAAGACTTGATTTCCAAGACTGAAGACGGAAAATACAGGCTGTCTGTCACGGGCGAAGGCGCCATAGCACTGATGGAGAGAGTGGAAGAAGCTCCACAAACAATGCCGAGAACCGTTTCATCACCCAGACGCAGGCGTGCCCTGAGTCTCCTCCAGCTAACAGCCACAATCCTAGCCATTACATTGTTCATCAGCGGATGGTACCTAGCATCCATCTCAACAACACAGGATTCCTACACCCTGCCCTTCGAATATTCTTCGCGCAAAATCCCCACAACAGTAGACGGAGTAGTCTACAACACCTACATTACCATACGTGCACCTCCCACTAAAGAATTGGTCATCAACAGGGTTGATCGCATTTCTGTACGCATCAAGAACGCTGAAAACGTCTCACTGGGAATCTGCAACGTCACACTAAGATACCTCGAATATTCACCTGTCGAAGACAAATACATACCAAAGGAACTGAACTACACAGCAGGGCAGTTTATGCCCGCAGAAACCAGCGACGGACTGATTTTTTCAGGCTTCATGACGTTACCCGCGTCCATAGGACTTGGAATAAGTGAACAACCAATACCGCGAGACATCGTAGTCACAGTGTTGACCAACATAACAGCCTCAAATCCAGCACCTCTGTTTAAAATTGAAGCACCGCTATACGGCTTATACGTGGAACGCCAACCTTACAGAGACCAAGGCTTTCTATGCATCGCCGCAGGCGTCATCATTCTGATTGCAACGCTCGCGGTATCAATATTCCTCCTGATAGACGACTACAGACATTAAAAAACAACACACTTTGGCGGCACGTAGCGCACTTTCAAGAAACATTTACTTCTTTGGGTTTGGGTTCCCTGTTGGGTTGTTTTGTCCCCGTGCGCGTGCGTGTGCGAGATACGTATGTAAGAGTAAGAGAAGGGGAAACGTATGGGTAAAAATACGTAAAGGTGTGTGTGCATAGAAATTCTATCCAACAACAAAAGACAACATGCCTGAAGGGCAGAAGAAGGCTACTGACGGGTTATTCCAGAGGCAAGTCCAGTATTACGTGTGCAACAAATTTCTTGCCACTTACATAATCTGACAATGCTTTATTAACCAAACCAATGAAAAGACCGCACATTGTCGGATTGCCAACGATTCCGTCAAACTTCTCAATTCCGTGATACGTAGATACGTCAAATGCCAATTTTACTTGCGGCTTTGATAGCAGGGGAGCAAAATATGAAAGAAATGACGTTTCTACTTTAGCCGATGGTGGATATACCCCAACAATTTCACTCAATGGAATTTCTGTATATTTACCGTCTTTGTACTTAATGAGTCGTTTGTTCGTGACACCATAGAAGTTGTCACCCTGTTCCTTGCTCAGAGTAGAGTAAAAATACTCATCAGAGTGAAGGTCATTTATGAAAGATGGTGACACTTTTTTCCTCAATTCCTGCTTCATTTCTTGTTGACCAAATCTAATCCTGCTCTGGAGCTTTTTGAGTATATCAACATCTTTTGTTAGGATTGTATTGCAGTTAACGCAAAACCAACTGGAACTCTCATTTATGGCTCCGCAGCTCGGGCAACTTGACTGATTTCTAAATCTGAAAGAAGACGCCTCAGGCTGCAAGACCAATTCTGCTCCACAATACATACACTTCATTTCTTGCCTGCCAACAGGAGCTCCGCAATTAGGACAGTTTAATGCAACAATATAGGACAACCCATTGCACCATAAGGTCGTATTAGTCGTGAAGTCTTATTCTTTGTGGTATCATGCGTGCGCTTCACTCTCAAGTTCAATAACTGCTCTCGTTGAATACGAGTACTAACCAACTAACTGCCATGCCTACGCCATCGTGCGACTTGCCCTAACCACCGTGATTGTGTGTGTGCATAGAAATTCTATCCAACCAACCAACATCCCCCCTATACCTATATCTAATGCCTCACACAACCAAAAACAAACAAACACAAACAAACACGTTAGTCAAGAGCTAAATGGTGGTGGACGAGTTATGGAATCACAACGGATTGAGATGTTACTGAAAGACTTGCTTCGTATAACAACAAGAGCACCCTATAAACTATCAGAAATATTAGCTGAAAATTTCAACTTTTGTGATGAACAAATAGTGAAAATCCTATGAGAAGAATACCAAAAACCAAAAAATGATTGGAAAGTAATATGTGGTTGTTTTTCGGTAATTTGGCAAGCCTCTCAAGAGTATCCTAGAATAGGCAATGAGGTCTTTCGAAGTGGTTATGTCTTGATTAGCAAAGGATTACTAGACAGACGTGTTTCTGTTAAGCGACTCGCAACACTATCTGTTCTAAATATAATTTGCAGAATCTACTTGGAACGGAGACTCATCCGCATCAGTAAAGCGAACGATAAAGAGATTAATGCAGAGATTAGCGAATTAAGAAAGAACATCAAATCAGTGGTCTTCTTAGAATCTTTTAATTTGGCATATACTCATCAATTAGATAGAAGGATGTTTTGCGAAAGTGCTGGCATAAAAGAAGAATCTCTGGTTAAGGTATCTAAATCTATACTTGGTTAGGAATAACCGCACATAAAAGCGTGTTTTGTGCTTAGATGATTTCGGGCAGATAGGCATGGGTTAAAATGGCTTGCTAAAAGAATAGGGGTCTGTGAGTACTCAGAGACCCCTATTGTTTATCCCCAGTCCAACCCACTCTGTGCCTCGCCAGAGGCACGACTCCCAACTCTGACCTGAAAGTCCCAGAAGCCACCCTTGATTTTGGGGGGCATAGAAATTCTATCCCAAACCCTAATCCAAATGACCTGAAACCAGATCCGTTCTGATCTTTCGCTATTCTGATTTCGCAAAACTGTATGTTCTTTTCCCTTTTTTCAACAGCTTAAACTGTCCCGTGTTTGTCAAGTTTGACACTATCTCGTTCTCTTTCATGTGGTGGTCACTGAATGACAGTATCCCGTTTGGCTTCAATACTCGATGCAGCTCTTCCAGCACGCAATTAGGATCTGCTAATCCATGAAAGGTATCGTAGAGCAAAACTGCATCTACACTATCGTCGGGTAATCCTGTCTTGCAGTCTGAAAGAATCGTTTCCACATTCATCAACTGGTTTCTTGCAGCTATCTTCTTAACCAAGTCAAGAGCAAGTGGCTGAACATCCAAAGCATAAATCTTCCCAGACTGTCCAACCAGTTCAGCAACAGCTTTTATGTAACTCCCAGGTCCACAGCCGTAATCCAAAACATGAAAACCCTCCTTAATACCAACCTCTTGGACAATGTGCCTGCGCGGCCTGAAGAAATCTCTAATCTTGAACGTGAAAGCCATAACCTTGAAACCAACATCAGACATCTGCTCGTCCCTTTACTATTACCTGAACTGGCTAGCTGACTATTTTTCTCCTTTGATCCAGCCCTTGATTCCAAGTTCCTTAACCGTTATGGTTATTGGTTCAGGCTCGTGGGATTTTGCTTTGCCGTTTTCGTCGAGATATAGTATTCTCGGCTTCAGTCGGAATACGCCTTGAACTTTTGGTTTAAGAACAAGCCTTACTTCTTCCGTTTTCAGAGGGTCAAGTCGTTTTCCTTTCATGTTGAGATAACTGTCTTCAACGCGGTAGATTTCAGACTTTTCTGTTATTTCGAAACCTTCAGGAATAATTTCTGCGAGTTTAATTAGGAGAGCGGGTCCTTTCCCAGCGTTGACGAGTTCTACTTCGAGGTTGAGGTTTTCGCCGACTTTGAGTTCTTTTTGGCGGGTTATTATGTTTGCTTGTATGTCTGCGTGTTCGAATCGTTCTAGTCCCGTGGGCGTTTCCTCTGTGGGAGTAGGGGTTGCGAATGTTGCGGTGGTTGAAGTCACTAGTGGTGCATGTAGAATTTCGGTTAGGGATAGAGCCAATTCTCTTTCATTCTTGACTTTTTCTAGGAGGCTTGAAACCTGTTCTTGCTTTTCAGGATGGTTTGCTTTGAGGTATGATCCTGCTGAGGCTTGAAGTACCTTTTCCGCCATCATGTAGAATTGGGCTTTCTTAGTTGGATCGGTTTCGGTCTTAGCGTTGTGCATGTACAAGTATGCGTCTAGAAGTTTCTGAGTTGCCTCAGCGTATTCTGAGGCGTTCTTAAACCCTGCTCTCAGGTAGTAGCTTGCTGCACCTTCTAGATGCTGTGTTGCCAATGTATGAAGGGACGTATCTCGGATAGCTTCAAATCTGGTTCCTGCTTCTAAGGCCTTGCAGAAGCTGCTGTGACCTAGAGCCAACATTTTGGCTTTTTCATCAAGGCTGTGTTCCTTTGCTTCCTCGAAGAGTTTGGATGCCTCCTTGTACATGTCGGGTGAGGCTTCCGCCTCTGCTCGTGTCATCGTCTGCCAAGCCCGGCAGAGATAAACTATGGGTTTTAGTTCTTGGCGGTCCGATTCGTCTTTCATGGTATCAGTTGCCTTTTGGAATTTTTCGGTTGCAGAGCCATATTTTCTGGAGCTAGCAGCATGGTTGCCTTGTTTGTCGAGGATTTTTGCTTCCTCTAGGGCGATTCTTCCGAGGCAGTATTCTTCTCTTATGTCAGAGGCCTCGGCAAGGTTGATTAACTGTTCTTTTTCATCTTTGCTTTCGGTTTTTTCCAGTTTGGCTTGGATTGATTTTTTTGCTTCTGCAAATGCCTTGGCTGCCTGTTGGAAGAGGTCTTTGGCTTCTTCGGTTTGTTCTCTTCGGCTTAGGTCTTCTCCTTCCTCTAGTTTAGCCCATGCTAGATAGTTTGGGCTAAGGTAGTTCCATCGAGTTGTTGATCTATGGAGGTCAGCCGCCTTCTCATAGTGCTCTTTTGCCTGTCCATATTGCCTTTCTGCGTGATGGTGTCTTGCTTTCTCGATTGCGTTCCATGCTTCCATATAGGATGCGTGATCTTGATAGAAGTCTTTGAGTTGAGGAATTTTCTTGGCCGCAAGGATGTAGTTCTCTGATGCCAGCTCAAAGTTCTTGGCAGATTCTATGTAGTTCCCCATCTTGTTGTAGGCCTTAGCCAGTTCCCAATGACTTTCCGCAACACGGCTGGAGGGAGAATCAGCCTTTCCATAACTCTCAATAGACTCCTCAAAGGAATCGATGGCGGCGACTAAAACATTAAAGTCATTGGTGAGCGCGTATAACTCACTTAATGTTTTTCCAAATTTCATAATATTTCTGCCGAACATAAACCACTGTGGTTTATCGACTCGTGCCCACGGAGATTCAGCCCATTTTAGCCAATATTCACGGGCGCTTCGCATGTTTGCAATCGCATTTTTAAGCATCTCTATTTTCTCTTCGATCGTTTTTTCCATATTTGCTAGCTCAGCCTGATTTAGGGCTAAGACCCAGATGCAACTGGCAAGGTTAGCTTCTCTTGGTTCTACATCCCCACATGCTGATGCTTGCTTTAGGATGGTGGTTCTCTCCTCTGTATATTTTGAAGATTCCTCGAGAAGAGCTCTTTTTCTGCTGGTGTCGGTTTCAACTTTTGCTTGTGAAATCAACGCCATACTGAGCGCCGCCGTCAGATGCCACACACGTCCCATTGAACCTGAGAGGCGGGCGTGCTCTAGGCCTTTGTAACCAAGCTTAACAGATTCCTCTATTAGCCGCCGCTTGCTTTCCAAGTTAGTTTCCATCGCAGACCGTTGTCCAGTTCGAGAAATCAACACGCTGTAAGCGAAGGCGATCCCTGCATCATGAGCGATGATATTACAGTGGGCTACAGCATCTTCACAGTATTCCTCAAGCTTTCTATACTCCTCTCTAGCCTTGTCAGGATCCTCCTGCGCCATTGCACTAAAACCCATCGCGAACTCCAGACCCCATAAAGCGTCAGCAATGAGAAGATTGTCTTTCGTTAAAATGCCACACTGTAATGCCTTCTCGAAATGCTGCCTTTCCTGCAGTCCTGTCGAGCCCAGAACGTCCAAATGAACATCCGCTAGGCGAAAGTTGGATAACCCAATAAGATATGCGTCGCCTATCTCCTCAGAAATCTCTATGGCCTTTTCTGGATAGCTTAAGGCCTTCTTTCGGCATTCTTCCCTTCTCTCAACTTTGAAACCTCTAGCGAAAGCCGCATTCCTATAGAAAGACGCGATTAAAGTATAAGCATGTGCGAGTTGCTTCTTGTCTCCAGACTTGGAAAAAATGTCTATGGCCCTCTCCCCGCACTCCAATGCCTCCTCAATTATCTTCTCCCGCGACTCCGCATCCCACTCAATGTCCAAACGATCAATCAAAAGAATCATGAGGTTGTTGCAGGTTTTTCCCGCATTCATGTGGTCTGCCGCTTTTTCATAAACCTTAAGCGCTTCTCTCTCAAGCCTCCAACCCTCGTCTAATTGTTTCTTTTTTGCAGGCAAGTCTGCCGCAAGCCGCGAATTAACGTACAAGACAATAGCCTTAGAATGGCTTGTTTTAGCCAGTTTCTCTAAGCCTTCAACGTTATCAAACAACTCAGCAGCTTTCTCATAAGCCCCAACAGCCGACTCTATGCGGCTCTTGAAATTCTCTCGAGTCTCAGCTTGAAAAGCAGCTCGATAAAAACAGTAACCAATCCTCTCCTGAACCTCACCCATCTTCAAAGAATCAGTTTCAGACACTAAGTTCAAGGCTTTCCTGTAAAACTCAGACGCTCCCAACCAATCATATTTCCCTTCTTTTTCTTCAGCTTGGCTCAGAAAAACCTCTACATCTGATGATCCTGACATATCCCCAGACCACTACAGAGTTATCAACAACCCTTTGAAAAGGCTTTTTATAACAAGCAAGTACTCCATACCTTCATGAAATTCTGGCTCTGCAAAAGGTTTTGGAAGCCTAGGTTCTTTCAAACTCCATATCCTAGTATCAACGCTTCTTGCGTAATTGGTTAGTTATTTTTCTCCTTTTAGCCAGCCTTTGATTCCGAGTTCTTTAACCGTTATGGTTACGGGTTCCGGCTCATGAGTCTTGTACCTGCCCTTTTCATCAAGGTACATTATCCTCGGCTTCAGAGGAAATGTCCCCTGCGTCCTTGGCTGAAGAACAAGTTTCACCTCTTCCATCTTCAACGGGTCAAGTCGTTTTCCCTTCATGTTGAGAAAACTATCTTCCATTCGGTAATTCTCAGGTTTTTCCTTCAGCTCGAAGCCTTCTGGAACAACGTCTATTATTTTAGTCAGCAACGCTGGACCTTTTCCCGCATTGATTAGCTCTATTTCCAAGTCGAGGTTTTCGCCGATTTTCAGCTCTTTTTGACGCGTTATAATATTCGCTTGTATGTCAGCTTCTTCAAATCTTTCCGCACCGACTGCATTTTCTTGGGTTGGAGTCGGAATGGCAAAAGCAGTTGTCGCTGAAACGATTGAAGGTGCATGTAACACCTCGCTGAGAGATAAGGCCAATTCTCGTTCCTCTCGAGCCTTCTCAAGCAGTCTCAGCACTTGTTCTCTTTTTTCTGGATGCCCTGACTTCATGAAGGAACCAGCCGAGGTTTGCAGGACTTTCTCAGCCATCACATAGAGCCTCGCTTTCTTATCGGGGTCTGTTTCTCCTTTGGCGTTGTCCATGTGCGCGTAAGCATCAAAGAGCAACCCTGTGGCTTTAGCGTATTCTGATGCGTTTTCAAAGCCTGCTCTCACATAGTAGTTGGCGGCGCCTTCTAGATAATTTATGGCAGCAGCGTGCATTGCTTTGTCTCTTGTGTCTGCGAACTTCGTTCCAGCTGCAAGCGCTTTGCAGAAACGGCTGTGCCCTAACGTCAGAATGCTTGCTTTTTCACTGCCGCTATGTTCGCTTGACTGTTCAAAAAGCTCGGACGCCTCCATATACAGTTCTGGTGAGGCTCGGGCTTCAGCTAACATCATTTTTTGCCAAGCTCGAGAGAGACTGATCATGAATCTAAATTCCTTTTGCTCTTGTTCAGACTCGAGCGCTTGGCTGATTTTCTCGAAAGTTTCAGCTGCTGAACCATATTTTTGTGAGCTGGAATAGTGGTCGCCTTTTTTATCGAGGATTTTGGCCTCTTCAAGGGCGGTCCTCGCTGTACAGTATTGGAGCCGTAGGCTGGTTGCTCCCAGCATGTTGGTTGCCATGTCTTTTTCATCAGGGTCTTCGATCTCACTGAGTTTTGTTTGGAGCGATTTCTTGGTTTCGTTGAAGAGTCTAGCCGCTTGTTCGAAGGCCAGTATGGATTCTTCACTTTGTTCCTTTCGACTCAACTCTTCAGCATGTTCAACCCGAGCCCAAGCCGCGTAGTTTGGAGCCAGATAGCTCCTCTTTCTCAAGGATTTGTGTAGGTCAGCGGCTTTTTGGAAGTGCTGCTCTGCTATGCCGTATTCCTGTCTCACATGATGGTGCCTTGCTTCCTCAATTTCACTCCACGCCTGCATGTAGAGCGACAGGTCTTGGTAGAAGTCTCTCAGTTGAGGAATCTTTTGTGCAGCACCCTTGTAGTTGTTTGAGGCGATGTTGAAATTTTCAGCAGCCTTCAGATGCTCGCCTAAAGCGTCATATGTTTGGGCGATTTTCCAATAACACTCGGCCAACCCACTGATTATATTAAGTTTTTGCGCTGATTCCGCAGAGTCCTCGAAGGCTTCTATTGCCTTTTTTAGACACTCCTTGTTGTGAGTAACGTCATAGAGACGTTTTAACAAGTTGCCGTATCTATATTGCCAGAGTCCTACGTTCGAGTATTGGTTTGATACTATGCCCTTCCTTTCCCAAAATGCTAGGTCTCTAAGGAGGAGTTTCAAGCCGTTTTCAGTATCTGTGGCGGCTGCTTCGAGCATGTTCTTTTTATCTTCATTGTCCGATGCAATGTTGGAGAGTTCAGATCTTATATCAGCTAAGTATAGCTGCATGATTCCTCGATTCCAGTAGTCGAAGGGCGTAGTTTGCTCAGCGTATTTGATAGCCTCGTTCCTATGCTCCAATGCCTTTTCTAAGAGCCTCTTTTTCTCCTCCGAGTTGGTTTCCATCGTTGCTTGAGACGTGAGTACCTTGCCGACCACGTGATGTGCATAGTGAATGTCTTGCGGATATCCTGACTTCTCAGCTCTGCTCATAAGGTCTGATGTTGCTTCTACTGCTTTTTCTAACAGTTCTTGTCTTTTCCTAAGATTCGTCTCATAAGAAGCCGAACACCAGTAGTATTCGGCGTGGGGCGCTTCCACCCACAACACGTCACCAAGCGGACTCACGAAGCAGATACTAGAGTAATGAAGTTTGGCGTCCTCAGCATAATACAATGCCTTTGCGAAGAGCCTCACATTTTCATCAGGATCTTCACTGTACGCCCAAAAAGTGTGAAAGCCTAGCCATTCAAATGCGCACCCGATTCTGAGTTTATCTCTTGTTCTACTTGCATACTCCAACGCTTTCTCAAAATTCCTCAAAGCCTTATCGGTGCCTAGCCCCCAATCTAAACTGAGGACTCCCAGAACAGAGAGCAATTCTAGAAAAGCTACCTCTTCAGAAAGCTCGTTGGCCTTCTGCCAATAATCCCAAGCCTTCTGAAAGAACTTATCCCGTCCGTCTAGGTCTTGAAAATAATAACCGAACACTTCTAGGAAACTCGCTGTGTCCACATAGGCTCTTGCGAGCTCATCAGAGTCTCCACACGTTAAAAGGAACTTGATCGCTTGTTCCCCAAACTCTACCGCTTCCTTGGTCGTATTCTCTCGGATCTGAAAATTCCCCTCGAGAACTGAACTGAAAACAGCGCTCATTAACAGTTGGTTATAGGTTTTCCCATACTCCAAGGCGTCTCCCGATTCCCTCAAGCCTCGCAAAGCCTCCTTAGTCAGTCTCCAGCACTCACCTATCAGCCTCTTTTTCTCGGGCACTTCAACTGACAGCCAATAGGTCAAGAATGCAACCATAGCATCGCACCGCAACATTCTCGGCGTTTTGCTCGACTCACTCATTTTCCCATAATATTCCTTAGCCCTCTCGTAATCTGCAACAGCTAGACGCATCCTCTCTCTGAACTCATCCACGCTTTCAGCCTGCATAGCCGCCCGATAAAAAGCGTGACCGATTCTCTCCTGAACCTGTCCCAACTTCAACAAATCCATCGCAGAGATTGAACCCAAGGCTTTCTCGTAAAGCTCAACTGCGCCCAGCCAATCATATGCCTTCTCCCGCTCTCCGCCCTGACTCAGAATCACATCAGCACTTGACACGCTCGACACACCAAATAACCACTAAAAAGTATCAAGAAGTCTCTAAAAGACTTTTCATAACACAACAATCCAACGTCAGTATTGGAATCTTAGTTCTGCAAGAATCCATGCTTCTCAACATTGCTAGAGACATGTCCACTCGCCGACTCATCGACCAGACACATGATAAATGACACCCACATCTTCCAAAATCACACATTAAAAGAGTCACTATTGACAACATTGAAAGTGGCTTTCAACAACATAGAAAGTGCGCTAAACCAGAGTCAAACACAACCCAAAACACAACCAGAACCAAAAAAGCAACCAAAAACACAAACCCAACAGCCACGATCAAACCCAAAAAAAATTTTCCCCACTCATACTAGCCTCCAGAGCTCTAAAAACCAACATAACAAAGCTTATATCCCTCATCACCGTGTCTTCTGAAACGTAGCTTAGTCACATGCGGAGCCAAGCACAAAACGCGGCTTTTGCCGACGAAGCTGAAGCATCCGATTGACCAAGCTCAATTTCCGCGACGAGGACGAAAGAAACACATGCCGAAACGGCTCCACACAAAACCACAGAAAAACTAACT
>Ga0315268_10006238_pt1 | contig 12697 bp, 8 predicted proteins | sample C1_top_MG_FD_204535 | JGI IMG/M metagenome (GOLD analysis project Ga0315268, IMG submission 204535) | Sediment microbial communities from Yellowstone Lake, YNP, Wyoming, USA - C1_top | ecosystem: Environmental > Aquatic > Freshwater > Lake > Sediment | place: USA: Wyoming | collected 2017-08-01 | reverse complement strand
CCACGCCCGGCCATCCGGAATCCCCGGACCGGGTCCGCTCTGCTGCCACGTTGCTCCACAAAGACCATTACCTCTGGGCACATCCAACTCCCTGCTCAGAACAAGACATTCTCCGCGTCCACTCCCCCGGCGTGCTCGCCGCCGTCCAACGCGGACCCGACACTGATCCCGAAACCCCGTTTTTCCCGAACATCTTTGAAATCGCCAGCCTCGCCGCCGGTGGCGCCATCGTCGCCGCCCGGCATGCCGTCGCAGGCCAACCGGCCTTCTCCCTGATGCGTCCGCCCGGCCACCACGCCACGCGCGACCGGCTAATGGGCTTCTGCTACTTCAACAACATTGCTATCGCCATCGCCCAACTCCTAGAAACCGGCGCCGCCCGCCGCGTCGCCATCGTGGACTTCGACGCGCATCACGGCAACGGAACCGAAGACATCTTCCGCAGTGACGACCGCGTCCTGTTCGTTTCGTTGCACCAATCCCCCTGCTACCCCGGCACCGGCCTGCTTACGCTCGACAACTGTCTGAACTTCCCGCTCCCGCCCGGCGTCGGTCCGACGGCGTTCCTGAAAAGCTTCGACCACGCGCTCGACAAAGTCCGCGCATTCAACCCCGATTTTCTCGCCATCTCCGCCGGATTCGATGCGTTCAAGGACGATCCGATCACACACATGCAGTTGGAAGTGGAAACCTTCCACGACATCGCCAAGCGCCTGAAGGCGCTGAAACTCCCCAGCTTCGCCGTGCTTGAGGGCGGCTATGCGGCGGACTTTGCCCACTGCGTCGAAGCCTTCGTGAGCGCCTGGTGACAACATGAACCGCGACCGCCTCACCCTCACCGTCCTCGCCGGGTTGTCGCGCTCGCGGAAATTCGTGCGTTCGCGTCGAATATGCTAGCGATCTCAGCCGGGTTTGATATGTACAAGAATAATCCGATTACCAACATGGCCCTGGAAATTGACACCTTTCACGAATTTGGCCGCCGCGTCGTCGCGTTGGCACTACCGGGGTTTGCCGTGCTCGAAGGCGGCTATGCATCGCAACTGCCGGACTGCGTCACGGCGTTTATCAAAGGATGGTGTCCGTGAAGTTGCGCCTTGCCCTCATCACCGGCTTCGCCGGGCTGACCGTGCTGCGGCTTGTGCTTGCGGCGCACACCGAATTACTGCCCGAGGAAGCCTACTACTGGACTTACGCGCAGCATCCCGCGTGGGGCTACTACGATCACCCGCCGATGGTCGGTTGGGTTATTCGCGCTGGGACCGCCCTGCTCGGCAACACCGAAACCGGCGTGCGTACTGCCAACATCGCACTGGCGGCGCTAGCGTGTGTCTTGCTGGTCTTGACCACGCGACGCTGGTTCGACGAATCCACTGCGATTTGGGCCGGTTTACTGTTCATGCTGACGCCGATCTTTGCCGGGACTGCATTCCTAGTCACGCCGGACGGACCCCTAATTGTTTTCTGGTTGTTGACGTTGTATGCCATTACCCGTGCAGTTGCTTGTGACAGTGCGTGGTGGTGGCTGCTGGCCGGAATCGGCTTTGGTGGCGCGTTGTTGTCGAAATATTACGGACTGCTGCTCGCGCCATCACTCTTGTTGTTCCTGTTGTGGTCGCCCGAGTACCGACATTGGCTGGTCCGATGGCAGCCGTGGGTGGCACTGGCGCTGGCACTGGCGCTTTTCAGCCCTGTCGTGTGGTGGAACGCGCATCACGAGTGGGCTTCGTTCGCCTTCCAGACCTCGCGCACCTCGACGACGGCCAAGGGCGGCAATCCGCTCGTGCAGTTCGGAGAGTTTTGGCTCGTGCTGATCGTGATCCTGACCCCGCCGGTGTTTGCGCTGTTCGCGCTCACCGTCCGGCGCGCGGTGTGCCGCGGCTGGCTCGGTGCCGGGCGCACGGTTAACTGGAATTTCGTTGCTGCGTTTGCGCTGCCCTTATTTGCGCTATTCGCGTGCGCGAGCCTGAAAACGGAGGTCCACCTCAACTGGACGGCGCCCGCGTTCCTCTCGCTGGTGATGGGCGGCGGTGCCATGCTTGCTGAGCAATCAAAGCGAGCAACATCAGAAATCAATCCGGAAAAAACTACGAGTATTTCCGCTCTTTTGTTTTCATTTGAAGGCCGCATTACCCGCGCACAGTGGTGGGGTTATTTTGTTCCGTATTTCGTAATCTACTTGGCTCTTGTGATCGTTGGTGTCTCATCGCAGAGTACTGCTGTCGGCTTCGTTTACGCAATATTAATGCTGGTCCCCACAATTGCCGTAAATGTTAAGCGATGCCATGACCGTAACCGTAGCGGATGGTTCATGCTGATAAGCATAATACCAATTCTAAACTTATGGTATCCAGTTGAGATTTGTTTTCTCCGTGGCACGGAAGGCATGAATAAATATGGCCCTGCCCCTGCGCCCCTCGATAGAAAGCAGGTGCGCGACGTGCTCGCTTGGTTTACCGCCGGGCTGTGCGTGGCCGCGATTGTGGTTGGGCAACTGGTGCTCATGGCCCGCGGCCCGAAGTTCCTCTCATACGCGCGTGTGGGGGGCTGGCGGCAACTGGCCCGGCAAGTTGGGATCGCGCAAGCCGACTTGGCCAAGGAAACCGGCCAGCGTCCGTTCATCCTCGGCGTAGACAAGTATAACCTCGCCGCCGTGCTCGGGTTTTACACGCACACGCCGCACGACTGTGTGAATACCCTCGCGCTGGGCGAACATGGGTTGGGTTACCGGTACTGGCGAAACTTACTGGACTGGCAAGGCCGCCCGGCTGTCGCGGTGCTCTACGACAAGGAAGAGAAAAAACTGGTGAAGTTGCGCCGGTACTTTCGGGAAATCGGCACGCCAATGCCGGTAGAAGTACCGGCATTGGGTAAGTCGAAGCGAACCGTTTATCTGGTCAATTGCTACGACTACCGGCCGACGCCTACGGAATCGTCTCGCGAGTGAGCTTCGTCAACGTCTTCCACATCGCTTCAGGCGTGTCGCATTCCAGCAAACTCTTGCGCGCCGCCGTTTCGCTAAACGCGCGCACCATCCCAGCGAGCAGCCGTAGATAAAATGCGCTCGCCGGCGTTGGGATTGCAATTAGAAAAATGATCTTCGTCAACTTCTCGTCGGACGCGCCGAAATCCAACCCCTTCTCCTTCAGCCCGACCGCAAACGTCAACCCGCCGCCCTCGACATCGCGTGCATGAGGGAACGCGAGGCCGTGTTCCACGGCGGTGCTGATCATCGCTTCGCGCCGCAACGCCAATCCCGCCAATGTCGCGCTGTCCTCGATAAATCCGTTCGTCTGCATCACAACGGAAAGTTCCTGAATCGCTTCCTCGCGTGTCGTCGCTGCCAGCTTTGGCACCATCAATGCCGGGGCAGAAAACTTCGCGATCCCCGCCGCCGCCGGCCGGTCGTTGGACATCGGTTTTCGCGGTTGGCGCGCGACGGCCTCCGGAAGGTAAAGGAACCGTCCGCAATGCGGACACGTTTGCACCTGATCCGCCGCTTTTACCGCGTTGACCACCGCCGGCGGCAACGCGATTCCACAAGGCGGACACGTCCCGCGCATCATCGGCACCACCGCGAGCGGAAACCGGCCGTGCAGGCGCTTGTAACGAGCGCCGATTTCCTCGGGGAGCTGCTGTTGGATTTGGATAATGGATTTTTCGAGTTGGTCGAGCGGGATCTTGGCGGAGGACGCCTTGTTCTCGGCGAGGACGAAATCGAGTTCTTGAAGTTGAACCAGCTGGTTAAGTATTTTTTTCATAGTGGTCACGTGGCGCGCAACTCCGCACACACTCTAGCGCGTTCCCGCCCACAAACAAATGAAAAATTTGCCTCCCTTGCCGGCCCGTGCTAAACAATTGCCGTGAACTTCGTCTGTCACAAATCCCAATTACGCGGTGACGTCACCATTCCCGGCTCGAAATCACACACGATTCGCGCCGTGGCCATCGCGTCGCTCGCTGCCGGCACCAGCCGCATCGAAGCGCCGCTCGACTCCGGTGACGCCCGTTCCGCCGTCCGCGCCTTCACTGCGCTTGGCGCCAAAATTGATTGCCAGCCGGATGTCTGGACCGTCCAAGGCACCGGCGGCGAACTACGCGCTCCCTCCGAAGTGATTGATGTCGGCAACTCCGGCACCACCATTAACATCGCCATAGGTTCCGCTGCATTGGTGCGTCAGGGACAAGTCACCCTTACCGGCGATCACCAAATCCAACGCCGCCCCTCCGGCGCGTTGCTTACCGCCCTCAACGACCTCGGCGCGCACGCCGAATCCACACGCGGCAACGGTTGCCCGCCTATTATCATTCGCGGACGCCTCAAAGGCGGCACGACCACCATCGAATGTAAATCGAGCCAATATCTCACGAGCTTGCTGATTAACTGCCCGCTCGCCGACGGCAATACCGTCATCAAAATACCGGTGCTCGAAGAAAAACCGTACGTCGAAATGACGCTCGACTGGCTCACCCGGCAAGGCATCAAACTCGACCGCACCGGCCTGAGCGAATTCCGCATCCCAGGCAAACAGACTTACCGGCCCTTCACGCGCCGCATCCCGGCGGATTTCTCGTCGGCAACATTTTTCCTCTGCGCCGGTGTGCTCGGCGACAACGATGTGACCGTGCGTGGCCTCGATCTCGCCGACCCGCAAGGTGACAAGGCTGTGATTGATTATCTGAAACAAATGGGCACTCGCATCGAAGTCCTACCGGATGGCGGCATCCGTGTCCGTCCCGGCAAGCTGACCGGCTGCCGCATCGACATGAACGCCACGCCGGACGCGTTGCCGATGATGGCGGTGGTCGCGTGTTTCGCAGCCGGTAAGACTACGCTCGGCAATGTCGCCCACGCCCGCATCAAGGAAACCGACCGTATTGCGACGATGCGCGAAGAGTTGACGAAGCTCGGCGCGGAAGTAACGGAGTTGCCGGATGGATTAGTGATTGAAGGCAGCCAGCTAACCGGCACGGAGGTGGATGGTCACCACGATCACCGGATTGCGATGGCGATGGCCGTTGCGGGTTGCTCAATACCGGGAACTACTACTGTGCGCACGGCAGAATCCGCCACGATCACCTTTCCGACCTTCACGAACTGCATGCGTGGTCTTGGCGCGGACATCAACGCGCTTTCTTAGCCCCCTGCTTCTTGCGGAGCAGTGTGAGTTCGTGTTGGTAATCAGCTTCCAACTGTTTCTGGGCTTGAATCCAGTTGGCGAAAGACCGACCGGGAGGGCGTCCTTCCTTTTCCCAAATCAAGTAGGCGAACTGAGCGATTTGTTGCTGGTCAGGGAAAGTTGTTTGCGTTTGATTCATAAATTACCTCATGCGGGCGACGCCAACACCCGGTGGATGACGCTGCGCAGTTCGACAGGGTTCAGCGGAAATTGAAGGTACTTAACAGCGCCTTCGGCTAACGCGCGGGCGCATCCTTGCCAGTTTCCGTCTCGCGTCACCATCACGACCGGCATGTGACGGGTCCGGACACGCACAGCGTGCAACAAATTCATCCCTTTCCCACCTTGAATGGCTTCTTCGATAATGACAGCGTCATACTCCTGAGGCCATTTTTCGATGTTTTCCAGCATCCCGTCGCAATTGGCAACCGTTGCCACCCGGCAGTCTTCTTCCCCTAAAGTTTCCAACACAGCCTGACAGCCTTCCGGCGAATCTTCGATGAGTAAAATACGGTGATGCATCGTACAACTCCTTCTCTGCTTGTTCACTGAATAATACGCCCACCGGGCAAAGGCCGCAATCAGGCGGAGGCTGATTCTACTGTAAGGATTTTCCTTACCGGGAAGCGGCCTTTGGGGGAGAACGTCTGGACGGAATTTCGCCGGGGGCGTACTGCACCGCGTACTGCAACAACTCCGCCAGAGTCCTCAAGCCAAGCTTCTGGCAAATCTTAGTCCGGTGGCAGTCCACCGTTTTGACGCTCAGATTCAACTCGGTGGCAATCCGTTCGCGTTGATGTCCCTCGCCGAGAAGATAAAAAACCTCCAGTTCGCGATCCGACAACAAACTCACCTTGGATTGCGTCTGCGACGTCCCCGCGTCACTCGCGTTGCGCAAGATCCGGTTCGCCGTGGCGGCGCTAACGGCGATTTCCCCGGCAATCACCCGACGGATGGCGGTAATCAGTTGATCGGGCGGCATACTCTTCATCAGATAACCGGCCGCCCCGGCGCGCAAGGCGCGTTCCGCGTACAACGACTCGTCGTGAAACGATAACGCCAACAACACCGCCTTCGGAAAACGGCTCCGGGCATCCTTCAGCAATTCAATCCCATCGCGGCCCGGCAACGAAATATCCACAATCGTCAGGTCCGGCTTCAACCGCTCCATCGCCTCCAACGCCTCCGCGGCTGTACCGGCTTCGCCGCACACCGTCATGTCCCGCTCACGATTGATGCGCGCGCCCAATCCTTCGCGCATCAGCGGATGATCATCCACCAAGAGAATGCGCGTCTTTGTCGCTGGCTTCACACCGGTCTTACTTCTCGCCATACTTTGTTCCCTTGTTTGAATGCGACGGCTTCTGCCAGATACAACGTACCACTGTCCCACGACGTGGTCCCGGTTCCACGCTGCAAGAAGCACCCATGATCGTAGCCCGGTAACGCATGATCTCAAGGCCGATGCCCTTGTGAGATCGCCGGCGCTTCTTGATGCCGCTGCCGTTGTCGCGCACTTCCAATGTGAGCGCGCCGTCGTCCTGCGTCAAGCTGAGCCAGATGCGCTTGGGTCGGCCGTGCCGGAGGGCATTGTGCACCGCCTCCTGCGCAATCCGGTAAAGGTTGGTAGCCACGTGTTGATCGTGCACCCTGACCGGCCGCGGACATTTGAACGAACAGGCAATGCCTTGCAGTTTGCGAACGCTGCCGGCCAGTTCCGTCAGGGCGGACATCAACGCCTCAGGATCAGCCTTGACCGGGTGCAAGCCGCGAGACAAAGCGCGTACTTGTTGAATCGCGCCACTCAGCAGCTTGCTGATGCGCGCGACGTTGGCTGCGTCTTCCCGTGAAATCTTCGCCAACTTCCCGCGCAATGAACTCGCCAGAAAACCAATACCGGCCAATTCCTGCCCCAGACCATCATGCAAATCCTGCCCGATACGACGCTTCTCGCGTTCGCTGATTTCGAGAATTTGTTGTTCCAGATGCAATCGCTGGAGCATCTCCTTCCGCAGTTCATCCGTGCGCTCCCGCACGATCGCCTCCAACTCCTGCTGCGACCGGATCAAGATCGCCTCGACCTGTTTCCGGTCATCGATGTCCGTGGAGGTGCCGAACCATTTGACGACGTGCCCTGCGGCGTCCCGGATAGGTACCGCGTGACTGAGGAACCACCGGTATTGGCCATCAAACCGGCGCGCTCGAAATTCTGCCCGGTAATCAGTCTCGCTTGCCACGGCGCGCTCCCAAGCAGCGCGCACGCCCGCCAGATCGTCCGGATAAACCACGCGCTTCAACCCCTCCTGAAGAGTTAGCGGTTGCGTCATCCCTATGTAATCGAGAAACCATTGATTGATATATTCCGATTCGCCATCGAGCTTCCGAATCCAGACTCCCTGTGGCATCGCCTCAGCCAAATGGCGGAATCGTCCCTCGCTTTCGCGCAATACCTGCTCCGCGCGCTTTTGATCATCAAGGTCGGTGACCGTGCCAAACCACGCGACGATTTGGCCGGTTGGGTCCTTCAGGGGAACTGCCCGAGACAGGTGCCAGCGATAAACCCCGTCCGCCCGCCGCAACCGGTATTCGTTTTGGTAGATCTCCCCACCGTCCTTGTCGTCTTGGAATTTCTGCATCGCCCGGCCTGCGTCGTCCGGGTGGACCACCTTGATCCAGCTGTCGCCCATTGACTCCTCGAACGTCAGTCCCGTGTAATCGAGCCACCGGCGATTCACATCGGTCGTGGCTCCCGCCGCGTCACAACGCCACGCCATCTGCGGAATCGCGTTAATCATAAGACGGTAGCGCTTCTCGCTCTCGCGCAGCTTTGTCTCTGCATTTTTGCGTTCGGTAATATCGTTTAAGAACCCAATGAGCATCTTGCGCCCACCAATACTCAACAAAGCTCCGGAAATATCGGCGTAGAAAATCGTCCCATCTTTTCGCAGACACGGCATATCCGCTGACAGTGTCTTTTCATCCCGTGCTTGTGCTGCGAATTCCTCGACGACTCGCTGAAGACTCTCTTGCGGATGAATCTGTTTCACTTCCAACTGAGTCAGTTCTTCTGCGGTATATCCGAGCATCCGGCAGATGGCTGGATTGGCGTAGTTAAACCTCTGGGTCTCCACGTCCACCACTATGATGCCTCCGGGCGCGCCCTGGAACAGCACCCGGTATCTCTCTTCCGACTCCCGCAGCGCCTCTTCCACCTGCTTGCGCTCGGTGATGTCTTGGAAGAAACCATAAACTCTGCGCTGTTCCAGATCCGCTTTTCCTACGGCATGAACGCTCCGAAAATTCCCCTTGGCGGTAATGATTTCCAGTTCCACATCAAATGGCTCACCAGATTCGATAGTCCGCTGCACTGCCGCTGTAATAATCGGTCGCGAAGCGGGGGTATAGAACTTGATCCCGTTTTCCACAGTCGGTTCGAAGTCAAGATCCACCTCGTGGATGCGATAAACCTCTTCTGTCCATGTCTGTTTCTTCGTCTCGATGTTGAATTCCCAACCGCCAACTTTTCCTATCTTTTCCGTTTCTGCGAGCAGCCGTTGGCTCTTCTTCAACATCTCTTCAGCCTGCTTGCGTTCAGTGATGTTGTTGGCCCAAAGCATCACTTGCTGCACTTTGCCATCGGCGTCGAGGATGGGCTTGCAATGCTGCACAACCCAAATCCACGAACCATCCCGGCATCGAATGCGGTGCTCGAAGGTTACAGTCTCCCCCGTTGCAACCGCAGCTTTGACACGCTCGATATCAGGAAGATCTTCCGGGTGCATGCGCGTGCGCCAGTTGGATGTGACCATCTCTTCCGGTGTCCAGCCAGTCACGCGGCGGTACGAAGGGCTGACGTAGAGGTGGTTTCCTTCCGCATCCTCCAGCGATATAAAATCATCGGCGTTATCCGCCAACAGCCGGTAGTGCGCCTCGCTCACGCGCAACGCTTCCTCAATCCGCTGGCGCTCTGTCAGATCCAAGTCCAGGCAAAATAATTGATGCGAACCATCCGGACCGCACACCGCCGTGTGCGTCGAGTGAACCAAGACGCGGCTACCGTCTTTGCGCAGCAACGACAACTCGCCCGCCGGCATGAACTCCCCGGACTGCGTCATTCGTTGTCCGAGCGCGAGCGCTTGCCGGCAACCGTCCTGCAATTCTGGCGGGACGATCAGATCGCTTAGTTTCCTCCCAATCGCCTCCGCTGCCGCGTAGCCATACACTCGTTCGCTGGCCCGGTTCCAATACGTGACGATGCCGTCCGTGCCATACCCCTGAACCGGCGCCGGCAAATTGTCCATCAACGCCCGCCAGCGCTCCTCACTCGCGCGCAACGCCTCCTCCGCTCGCTTGCGCTCCGTCGCGTCGCGCATGGTGCCGGTCACGGACATTACCTGTCCACGCGCATCCTTCTGAATCGTAAACCGGTCCGCCAACCACCGGTACTGTCCGTTCTTGCACTTGAACCGGTACTCCACAGCCCCGCGGCTGGTCGCCTCAACCTGAGCCAGCGCCTTCCGGACTGCGGGAACGTCGTCTGGATGGATCCGTTTCAACACAGCGTCCAGAGACATCTCTTGCATCTCCGTTGCGTCGAACCCCAACACCTGTGTTGCAACAGGGCTGACGTAGTCGTACCGGTCAATCTCCACATTCCTCCGGTAAACCACCTCCGTCGTGTTCTCGACGATGGCGCGGAGCCGCTCCTCGCTCGCCCGCAACTCGTCCTCCGCCTCCCGCCGTGCCGTGACATCCCGGGAGTTCAACACAACACCGCCAACCGCCTCGTCCTCCAGTAAATTCGTCCCGAAGGTGAGAAACCACCGCCACGCGCCGCTCTTGGTGCGCATCCGCACCTCCACGTGCTGCGTCATACCGGGCTGCCTCACCAACTCCTTGAACACCGGTATCGCTCCGCCGAGATCCTCCGGATGAATCAGATCAAAACAGTTTGTCCCCTTCAACTCGCCCGTCTCATATCCCAGCCAAACTTCCACATTGGGGCTGTCCAAAATAATGATCCCGTCCTTGTCCACCAGCGTGATCAGTTCCCCGCTCTTCTCCAACATCGCCCGAAATCGCCTCTCGCTCCGTTGCCTCTCCGTCACGTCGTGCACCACCACCAACTGCGCCATCCGCCCTGAAAACGCAATCTCACTCACCGAAATCTCCACATCAATCAACGTCCCGTCTTTCTTCCGGTGGTGAAAACTCCCGACAAAAGCGGCGACGGCTCCCTTCATCCCGCGTGCCGTCTTCACAAACAGATCAACGTCCTCTGACGAGCGAATCTCCTTCGCTGTCATCCCCAAAAACTCGTCCCGTGAATACCCGTAGAGTTTGAGCGCGGCTTCATTCACCGCCAAGAACTGGAAACTTTCGATATCAAAGACGAACATCGGATTCGGATTCGCCTCGAACAACAGCCGGTAAGATTCCGGAGAAGAAGTGCCAAAGCTAAACTGTTGCCCGTTCGTATCCATGGTCGAAAGCCTGACTGCCATTAGTCAACTCCGCCCACCAGCCTCCGTCAAGCCAATTAAACCTTCTGCCGGCGCGTCGCCAAGTAATATATCACCGGCACTGCCATCCGGCTCAACACCAACGACGCAATCTCACCGGCCATCAACGAAATCGCCAGCCCCTGAAAAATTGGGTCGAACAAAATCACGCTCGCCCCCACCACCACCGCCGCCGCAGTCAACATCATCGGACGGAACCGCACCGCCCCCGCGTCAATCACCGCCTCTGCCAGCGGCATTCCCTCCGCCACGCGCAGCTCGATGAAATCCACAAGAATGATCGAGTTCCGCACCACAATACCGGCTCCAGCAATGAACCCGATCATCGACGTCGCCGTGAAAAACGCCCCCATCGCCCAGTGCGCCGGTAAGATTCCCACCAGCGAGAACGGAATCGCCGCCATGATGATGAACGGCGTCTTGAACGACCGGAACCAGCCCACCACCAGCACGTAAATCAGTATCAACACCACCGCGAACGCCGCGCCCATATCCCGAAACACCTCGAACGTGATATGCCATTCCCCGTCCCACTTCATCACCGGCTTCTCCGTCGAGTCCGGCTGGTGCGTCGTCAATATTTCCATCCCCAGCGGCTTGAGTTTTTCGTTCAGTTTGAAAATCGCGTACACCGGGCTTTCTTCTGCCCCCGCCACATCGCCCGTCACGTACACCACCGGCTGCAGATTCTTGTGATAAATGCTCTTGTCCGCCAACACCGGCGCCGCCTTCACCAACTCACCCAACGGCACACCCTGTACCCGCAGCGCCATCAAGTCCGGCACGCTCGACCGCCGTTCCACCGGCAGCCGCACTAAAATATCCACATCCTCCTTTTCCTTCGGTTGATGAATCAGCCCGACCTGCGCGCCTTCCTCCGCAATCTTCAACGTCTGCGCAATCCGGTCCGCCGTGATCCCGTGCAACGCCGCCTTCTCGTGATCAATGGCGAACACGTACTTCGTCTGGTCCGCCTCCATGTACCAATCCACGTCCACCACGCCCGGTGTCTGTTTGAAAATCTCCCGCACCTTTCGCGCCATCTCGATTTGTTGCGAATACACCGGCCCGTAAATTTCCGCCACCAACGTCTGCAACACCGGCGGCCCCGGCGGCACTTCCGCGATCTTCACGCGCGCCCCGTACTTCGCCGCGATCTCCTGAACCCTCGGACGGATCCGTTTCGCAATGGCGTGGCTCTGCGCCTTGCGTTCGCCCTTCGGCAACAAATTCACCTGAATGTCGGCCACGTTCGGCCCGCGCCGCAGGTAGTAATGCCGGACCAGCCCATTGAAATTAAACGGTGCCGCCGTCCCTGCATACACCTGATAATCCGTCACCTCCGGCTCCACCCGCACCGCCGCCGCAATCTCGCGCGCCACCGCCGTCGTCGTTTCCAGCGTCGTGCCTTCGTCCATGTCCACGATGATCTGGAACTCGCTCTTGTTATCAAACGGCAACATCTTCACCTTCACCGCCTTCAACGGAAACAGCGCCGCCGCCCCCAGCAATAACAACGTCATCACCACCAAAAAAATTGTCTGCCATACCGGATGATGAATCAATGGCCCCATCACACGCCGGTAAAGCCGCGTGCTCCAATCTTCCTTTTCTCCCTCGTGATGTTCATGGCTTGCCGCCGCACCTTTCAAAATCCGCCGCGCCGCCCACGGTGTCACCACGAACGCCACCACCATCGAAAACACCATCGCCGCGCTCGACCCGATTGGAATCGGCCGCATATACGGCCCCATCAACCCGCCGACAAACCCCATCGGCAGAATCGCCGCCATACCCGTGAGCGTCGCCAGAATCAACGGCGACCGCACCTCGTTCACCGCTTCGACCGTCACGTCCAGCAACGACCGCCCCTTGTTCTTTGGCATCCGGAAATGCCGGACAATGTTCTCCACATCGACGATCGGATCGTCCACAAGAATGCCGATGCTGAAGATCAGCGCGAACAACGTGATCCGGTTCAGTGTGAACCCGAGA
>Ga0315268_10006237_pt1 | contig 12697 bp, 8 predicted proteins | sample C1_top_MG_FD_204535 | JGI IMG/M metagenome (GOLD analysis project Ga0315268, IMG submission 204535) | Sediment microbial communities from Yellowstone Lake, YNP, Wyoming, USA - C1_top | ecosystem: Environmental > Aquatic > Freshwater > Lake > Sediment | place: USA: Wyoming | collected 2017-08-01 | reverse complement strand
AGTAGAAGTGTTCATGGGCAGTTCCTCCGCCCACGATGTTACTCGCTTCGGCTGACTTTGTGCAAAATCGCATCTGATTCAACGATTCGGCTTCTGGTTGCGCAAAAGCTACGCTAGACCCAATCACACGGAGGAGAAAATGTCAGACTCTAATTTGACGGGCAAGATGACCCGCCGCGAGATGCTCAAGTTGAGCGCCGCCGCCGGGGCAGGCGCGTTCCTGGCCGCTTGTGGTACGCCGGCCGCGCCTGCCAAGACGGCTGAGGAATTGCTGAAAAGCGCCAACACGATCCCCATGGACACGCTGATCGCCGAAGCCAAGAAGGAAGGCAGCCTGACGACCATCGCCCTGCCGCACGACTGGGCCAACTATGGCGAGATCATTGAGACCTACAAGACGAAATACGGCATGAAGATCAACGAGTTGAACCCGGATGCCGGCTCCAGCGACGAGCTGGAAGCCATCCGGGCGAACAAGGGCAGCAAGGGGCCGCAAGCGCCGGACGTGGTGGACATCGGCATCGGCTACACCGACGCCAGCAAGAAAGAAGGCCTGTTTTCCGCCTACAAGGTGTCCACGTGGGACACGATCACGCTCAAAGACCCCGACGGCTTTTGGTTCGCCGAGTACTATGGCGTGCTAGGCTTTGAGGTCAGCAAGGCACAGATCAAGAACATCCCACAAGACTGGGCCGATCTGCTCAAGCCCGAATACAAGGGCCAGGTTGCTATGGCCGGCGATGTGACCAAGTCCAACGAGGCTGTCATGTCCGTTTGGGCCGCGGGGATGTCCAGGACCGGCAAGGCCGACCTGGCAGCGGCGCAAGAGGGGTTAAAGTTCTGGGCCGAAGTGAACAAGGCCGGCAACTTTGTGCCCGTCATCGGCAGCGCCGGCACGCTGGCCAAGGGCGAGACGCCCATCCTGCTGCATTGGGACTATTTGGCGCTGGCCGATCGGGATACCCTAAAAGGCAACCCAGAGATCGAGATTGTCGTGCCCAAGACGGGCCTGATGGCCGGGCCTTATGCGGGCGCCATCAGCGCCTATGCTCCGCATCCGTTTGCCGCGCGCTTGTGGTGGGAGCACGTCTTTTCCGACGAGGGCCAGCTCATGTACCTCAAGGGCTATGCTCATCCCATCCGCTACAACGACCTGGCCGCCAGGAACAAGATCCCGGCCGACCTGGCCGCCAAGCTGCCACCAGCGGACGCCTACAAGAAAGCTGTCTTCCCGACGCTGGACGATCTCAACGCGGCGAAAAAGTATATCACCGAGAATTGGCGCACGGTCGTTCTCGGCCAATAGGAGACGGCACGTATGTCTCAAACACCAAGCCTCAGGCTTGGGAATGGGGACGCGCCTGGGGCGCGTCCCCCCTCCCAAAAATTCACGTGGGCATGGGTGGGCCTCGTGCCCTTCTTTTTGTTCGCGATTGCCTTTCTGCTGCTGCCTTCGGCCTCGATCGTCGTCAACAGTTTTAAGGGCCCGGAGGGGGGATTCACATTCCAGAACATCATAGATGTGGTTGCCCGCAAGGACCTGCGCTCGGCTTACCAGGCCAGCCTCAGCATCAGCGCGATCACATCAATCGGCGGCGGGTTGTTCGGCTTTTTGTTGGCGTATGCAGTGATTTTGGGCGGCCTGCCCAAATCGCTGCGCACCTTCCTGGTCACCTTTTCTGGCGTGGCTTCCAACTTTGCCGGGGTCCCGCTGGCGTTTGCCTTTATCGCCACCATCGGCAATACCGGCCTCATCACTCGCGCTATCGAAAGCCTCTCCGGCGTGGACATTCACCGGACGGGATTCAGCATCTATAACATCTGGGGACTGTCCATTGTGTACATGTATTTCCAGTTTCCGCTGATGGTTCTCATCATGGCCCCGGCGCTGGACGGCCTCCGGCGCGAGTGGAAGGAAGCGTGTGAGAACCTGGGCGCCACCGATTGGCAGTACTGGCGCTACGTGGCCCTGCCCATCCTCTTGCCGACTCTCCTGGGCACGACGATTCTACTGTTCGGCAACGCTTTCGGCGCTTATGCCACAGCCTACGCCTTTTCAGGCAGTTTCATCAACCTGGTGACGATTGTGATCGGCGGGCAGATCCAGGGCGACGTTCTGTTCAACCCCGGGCTGGGCAATGCGCTGGCACTCGGCATGGTCATCATTATGGGACTGTGCATGCTCGGATATTCGTGGATGCAGAGAAGATCGGCGAGGTGGACACGATGAAAAAGGTAAACATCTGGGCCTGGATCATCTTGGCGATCGGGATGATCTATTTCTTCTTGCCGCTGGTGGCGACGTTGGACTTTTCGCTGCGCGCCGAAAAGGACGTCTATCCGAGCCTTGCGGCGTACCGCTTTGTTTTCGGTGACCCCGCGTTCTACCAAAACTTTGGCTCCTCGCTCCTATGGTCGCTGCTGACCATTGTCGTCAGTCTCTTGTTGATCGTGCCCACCACCTACTGGGTCCATTATCGCCTTCCCAACTGGCGGCCGGCGGTCGAGTTCGTTACGCTGATGCCGTTTGTCGTCCCGGCGGTGGTGCTCACGTTCGGGATGATCCGGCTGTACTGCTGCGATCCACTCCCGCTGGTCAGCAGCCCGATTCTCCTGATCGCGGGCTATACGATCCTTTCGTTCCCTTACATGTTCCGCGCGGTGGACGCCGGGCTGCGCGCGATTGACGTGCGGACACTGACGGAAGCCGCGCAGAGTCTGGGGGCCGGGTGGCCGACCATCCTGTTCCAGGTGATCTTTCCCAACCTGCGTGTGGCGCTGTTGAGCGGCGTTTTCTTGACGTTTGCCATCGTGGTAGGCGAATTCACCTTTGCCTCTCTCTTGAACTGGCCGGCGTTTGGGCCTTACATGGAGTTTTTGGGCGCCCAGCGGGCCTATGAGCCGGCGGCACTGGCCCTCGTCAGCTTTGCGCTGTCGTGGGGCTCGATCGGCATCATTCAATACGTGGGCCAGGGCAGGGGCGGCGAAGCCAATCTTGCAGGCGCGCGCTAAACTGACGAGGTAAGCATGGCATTCCTAGATATTAACAACGTAACCAAGAGTTTCAGCCAGGGCACGGCAGCCGTCAAAGAATTCAATCTCCAAATAGAAAAAGGGGAATTGGTATCGTTCCTCGGCCCGAGTGGTTGCGGCAAGACCACCACGCTGCGGATGGTGGCCGGGTTTGAGACTCCCACCACCGGCCACGTCTCAATCAGCGGTGAAGACATCACCAACAGGCCGCCGAACAAGCGCAACGTGGGCATGGTGTTCCAGGCCTACGCACTGTTCCCCAATATGACCGTGGGGGGCAATATCGGCTTTGGACTCAAGCTCGCCAAAAAACCTGCCGAGGAGATCAAGCAGCGCGTAGACGAAATGCTGAATCTGATCCACATGCCTGGGCTAGGTGACCGTTACCCATTCCAGCTGTCTGGCGGCCAGCAGCAGCGCGTGGCGCTCGCCCGTGCATTGGCGATTCGCCCGGCGGTGCTGCTGCTCGACGAGCCGCTCTCGGCGCTCGACGCGAAAATCCGCGTGTCGCTGCGCGCCGAAATCCGCGCGATTCAGCAACAACTCGGCATCACGGCCATCTATGTCACCCACGACCAGGAAGAAGCCTTGTCTATTTCCGACCGTGTCGTGGTGATGAACGAAGGGCGCATGGAGCAGGTAGGCACGCCGTTTGAGATTTACAACTTTCCCCAAACGGAATTTGTAGCCCACTTTGTCGGAACGTTGAACGCTCTGAGTGTACAAGTGCGCGACCCGGCGAACGGCCACCTGGTGGTGCAAGGTCAATCCATCCGGACAACCCAAAAGCTGGATGGCGTCCGCGCGGGCGACACGCTCATGATCTCGCTGCGGCCCGAGCGGCTCAGCTTTGCCGCCGACGGGAAGAAAACCAACGTGGTCACGTGCGCGGTCGAAAACATTACGTTCCTCGGCTCGATTGTCCGCGTCCAACTCCGTCTGGGCGAAAGCCTGCTTTACATGGACACGTTCAACAATCCATTCCTCGAGCTGCCCAAGCTCGGCGACAAGACCGAGATCACATTTTCAGCCGAGGCTGTTTTGGTGCTGAGCAGCTCGGCTGCCGCTTGACTTTTAAGCCGACCCCATACCGGGCGTGCGCGTGAGCCATCGTGCGCACGCTTTTTTATTAATTCAGAACGCGTTGGATACAACACCCGAGTGTAAGCAGCGGACAGAGCGATGGCTCGTCCGGTGGTTTTTGGGCGACTGGAAACTGTCGCATTTTGAACGTTGGAGTATAGGCTCAAGTAGGACTATAATCATGACGTGCAAAGGTGCAAGGCAAGCGTAAGCCAGAAGAGGTGGCGCCATGTGGAACTGGATGAAAGAATATCTTTCCCCTCCCGTCTTTGAAGGCGACGAAGACAAAACCCGAGCCGCGAGGCTGGTCAATACCTGCGTGCTCACTTTGCTGGCCACTTTAGCGCTGAATGCTGTCGCTTTTCCCATGCTCGCGCCAGGTAGGGCATACCGTATGATGATCATCGTGCCGATGTTTCCGTGGCTACTCGCCACGCTTCCGTTAATACGACGCGGCCGGGTTTACCTTGCCAGCGCACTGCTTGTCACTGGAGCCTGGCTAGCTTTGACAGTTACTGCACTCACAAGTGGAGGGGTGCGTGCTCCGGTCTTTGGCGGCTACATTTTAGTGGTGCTCGGCGCGGGCCTGCTGTTGAGCCGACGCGCGGCGTTTGTGTTTGCCGGGGTAGGATTGTTATCCGGGTTGGCAATGGTTTACGCTGAAATCAACGGCATCTTGCCCGCCTCCGATTTGATTGACCTCCCGATGACAGCATGGGTGACACAGGCAGTATTTATGAGTGGGGCTGCGGTGCTGGTATACTTGACGACCCGGAGCATGGATGGAGCGCTGGCGCGTGCCCGCCGGGAATTGACAGAGCGGCGGCAGGCTGAGGCGGCGCTGCAAGAAAGCGAGTCCAAATTCCGCAGCATCGTCGAACAGTCGTCGGATGGTATCATGCTGCTGGACGAGCAGGGAACGGTGATCGAATGCAATTCAGCCATCGAGCGAATCACCGGCATCCGACGGGAGCAAGCCTTGGGGATGGCAGTCTGGGACTTTCAGTTTCAACTGCTGCCCGATGAGGGTAAAACACCTGCTGCTTACGAGAGGGGCAAATCAGCTCTACTGCAAATACTCAATACCGGCCAGTCGCCTCTCCTCAACCAAACGATCGAGGCAGTTTTTCAGCGGGCCGATGGGATACGCCGCACTGTCTCACAAACGCTGTTTACTATACAGACCGACCGGGGCTTCCGGCTAGGTAGCATCTCACGTGACATCACCGAACGCAAGCGAGCCGAAGAAGAAATCCGCCGTCAAAACGAATACTTGGCGGCGCTGCACGAGACGACCCTGGGAGTGGTGGGGCACCTGGATATCGCAGAGCTGCTGGAAGCGATTGTCGAGCGAGCGGTCAATCTGGTCAGCGCATCGGAGGGCTGGGTCCACCTGGTAAGGTCAGATAAGAACGAGATCGAGTCAATGGTTGAAACGGGCCGGTACCGCAAATACGTGGGCCTGCGCCTCAAACCGGGCGAGGGTCTATCCGGGAGGGTCTGGCAGTCAGGCCGACCTCTGGCCGTGGAGAACTATCATACCTGGCCGGGCCGCTCGCCGCAATACGATGCTGACCAGATCGGCCCAGCGATAGGAGTGCCGCTCAAGCTCGGCTCGGAAGTAGTCGGTGTCATCGGCCTGACACGCACACTTCTGGCTCCCTCGTTCAGCAAGGACGAGAGGGACTTTATGGATCGCTTTGCCCAGTTGGCCTCCATCGCCCTGGAGAATGCTCGCCTGCACACGACTCTCCAAGAAGAGTTAACCGAGCGGGCGCGCGCAGAAGAGGCGCTGCGGGAATCAGCGCTACAATATCGCACGACCATTGATGCGATGGGCGACTCGATCCATGTGGTTGACACCGACTTGCGGTTTGTTCTGGTCAATGAGGCCTTGGGAAAGTGGAACATGGAATTAGGTCTGGAGACGGACGCGATCGGTCGAACGATATTTGAGGTCTTTCCCTTCTTACCAGAAAAAGTTCGTAATGAATATCGCCAAGTCCTTGACTCCGGCAAGATCATGATAACTGAGGAGAGCAGCGTAGTTGGGGGCAAAGAACTTGTCACCGAAACACGCAAGATACCTATGCTCGAGGGAGGTCAGGTCGCCAAAGTGGTCACCGTGATTCACAACATCACTGAGCGCCAGCGGGCAGAGGAGGCATTGCGGGCGAGTGAAGAACGTTATCGCGCACTTTTCGAAAATTCCCCTGTTCCGCTTCTGGAAGAAGATTTCTCTGCTGTCAAGACGTACATTGATAACCTGGGAGAGGCTGGGGTCCAGGATCTTGAAAGCTATTTCGAGGATCACGCAGAAGCAGCCAGGCAATGTGCGGACATGGTGCAAGTGGTTGATGTAAACAAGGCCGCGCTGGAATGGCACCATGTCGCGAGCAAGGCAGCGCTTCAAGTCAATCTGGGTCAACTACTTGGCCCAGAGGGGCGCGAGAGTTTTATCGAAGAATTGATCGCTCTTGCGGGAAGCAGAACCCGCTATGAGCTCGCCAGCGCCCGCCGGACCCGGGCCGGCAGTCCACTGCACCTGATCATCAACGGAACGGTGGCGCCAGGCTATGAACATTCGTGGGGCAGAGTGTTAGTCTCCCTCCTTGACATCACCGAGCGCAAGCAGGCGGAAGAAGAAATCCATCGGTTGAACGCCGAATTGGAACAGCGCGTGATCGAGCGCACGGCGCAACTAGAAGCGACGAACAAGGAACTGGAGGCGTTCAGCTATTCAGTGTCGCACGACCTGCGCGCCCCGCTGCGGGCGATTGACGGCTTTTCCCGCATCCTCCAGGAAGAGTATGCCCCCACCCTCCCGGCAGAAGCGTCCAGGCTGCTGGCTTCCGTTCGGGTCAATGCCCAACAAATGGGCCATCTGATAGATGACCTGCTCAAGTTCTCGCGCCTCAGCCGGCAGCCGCTGAACAAGCGACCGGTCGAGCCAGCCGAGCTGGTTCACCAGGCGCTGCAAACCCTCAGTCATGAACAGGCAGGACGGCAGGTGGAGGTCGTGGTTGGCGAGATACCTCCCTGCCAGGGTGACCCTGGCTTGCTCCTGCAAGTGTGGATTAATCTGCTCTCCAATGCGCTCAAATTCACCCGCCCACGCGAGGTGGCCCGGATTGAAATTGGCTGCCAGGTCAAAGAAGATGGTGAGCGGGTCTATTACGTCCAAGATAACGGCACCGGCTTTGACATGCAGTATGCCGACAAGCTATTTGGCGTCTTTCAGCGATTGCATAGCGCCCAAGAGTTCGAAGGAACCGGTGTGGGATTGGCATTGGTGCAGCGGATTATCTTCCGCCATGGTGGGCGTATCTGGGCAAAAGCCCAGCCCGGCGTGGGTGCCACATTCTACTTTGCGTTGTGAGAGCCACGAATGCGCAGAACAATCCGTCCCTGTCCATGCCGATGGCAGCGGACTCACGTCGGGTTTTGACGACCCTTCGGGTCTATTCTACTTACACCGCCATCACCACTTGCACTTGGTGTGTTTGCCCGTCGCTGAAAATCGGCAGGCGATTCCCCATGACAGGCCGACCATCCACGGTCACCTGCTTCACACCCCGGCAGATGTGGCTGGGATTGCGGACAGTGACGACGTAGGTCGCGCCGCGAAACCGGCGTGTGACACTGAACCCATCCCACGCGGACGGGATGCATGGGTCAACGATCAATCCTTCATGGTCAGGCCGCACACCCAGAATCCATTGGCTGATCGCGACGAGGTTCCATGCAGCGGCGCCAGTGAGCCATGAATTCTTGGCCTCGCCATGTGTGGGTGCGTCACGCCCGGCAATCATTTGCGCGTATACGTAAGGCTCGCAGCGATGTACCTCAGTCAACACTTCACGCGCCGATGGGTTGATGCGCACGTAATAATCGAACGCGTGTTCCCCTCGACCTAACCGTGCTTCGGCGATCATTGCCCATGGATTAGCGTGGCAGAAAACCCCACCGTTTTCTTTGTAACCGGGTGGGTAGCTGGAAATCTCACCCAGGTTGAGATAGTAGTGTGTGTAGGCCGGTTGATGCAGCACGATCCCATGCAGTGTAGCGAGATGCTCACGCACCGAGTCAAGCGCGCGCTGAGCGTGGCCACTTTCCAGCCCGATGCCGGCCATCACACACATCCCCTGCGGCTCGACAAAGATGCGCCCTTCCTTGCATTCGCTCGAGCCGACTTTGGCCCCAAAGCGGTCATAGGCACGTAGGAACCATTCGCCGTCCCAACCGTGCTCTAACACCGTCTGCGCCATCGCCTCGGCGTGACGCTCGTATGTTTCGGCCTCGCCCGCGTGGCCATAGCGACGGCCAATCTCTGCTATCTCGCGCGCGGCCAGTACAAACAACCCACCGATGAAAACCGACTCCGCCGTCTTCGTGTTGCCCTCGTCAAAGTGAGTCTGGAAAGATTCGCCCGGCTCGGACGAAAAACAGTTTAGGTTCAAGCAGTCGTTCCAATCGGCGTGGCCAATCAGCGGCAAGCCGTGCGGTCCCAGTCGGTCGAGCGTGTAGCGGATCGTGTGCTGCAGGTGCTCGTACAGCGGCGTCTCGCTTCCGTCTACATTGTCGTGAGGCACTCGCTCATGTAGAATGGAACCGTCGCCAGTCTCTTTGAGATATGCCGCCACCGCCAGCACCAGCCACAGCGGGTCGTCGTTAAAGTCGCTGCCAATGGCATCATTGCCGCGTTTGGTGAGGGGTTGGTACTGATGATACGCGCCGCCGTTGGGCAACTGCGTGGCGGCTAGGTCGAGCAAGCGCTGGCGTGCGCGCGAAGGTTGAAGGTGCACAAACCCGAGCAAGTCCTGGCTCGAGTCGCGGAAGCCCATGCCGCGCCCGATGCCCGACTCGTACAGGGAAGCGCTGCGCGAGAGATTGAACGTCACCATCACCTGAAAAGGATTCCACACGTTGACCATGCGGTTTGTATGCTCGTCAGGCGTCTGGACGTGGTAAACGCTTAGCAATTCATCCCAGTAGACACACAACTCGGTCAGCGCCGCGTCCAGCACCATTGGGTCTGTGTAACGCGCGATGATAGGTCGAACACGCGCTGTGTTAAGCGCACCTGCCTCGGAAAATTTCTCGTCGCGTGGATTTTCGGCATAGCCCAGCAAAAAGATGACCTCCTGGCTCTGACCAGGTTGGAGCGCAACGTTCACCTGATGCGCGCCGATGGGCGACCAACCATGCGCGATAGAGTTGCGGCAATAGCCTTCTTCCACTGCTACCGGGCGATCAAAGCCGCGATACATACCGAGAAATTCATCGCGTTGCGTATCAAAGCCGACCAGTGGCGAAGAGCAGGCAAAGTAGGCAAAATGATTGCGTCGCTCGCGGTATTCCGTCGTGTGATAGATCACGCCCGCCGCCGTGTCCACTTCGACTTCGCCAATGTTGAGATTGCGCTGAAAGTTAGTTTGGTCGTCCCAGGCATCCCAAAGGCAAAACTCGACGAGTGAGAACAACTGCAGGTCCACTGAGGCCGGATTCAGATTGGTCAGCTTGACACGCCACGCCTCCAACGTCTGGCCTAGCGGAACCAGGTACATCACCTCGGCGGCAATGCCTCGATGGGTCGAGGCAGTCCGCGTGTAGCCCAGGCCGTGGTGACATTCGTAGGAATCCAGCGGCTTGCGCGCCGGCTGCCAGGTCGGCGACCAAAAGTCGCCATCTTTCAGACGCAGGTAGAGGGCGCGCCCGCCCGTGTCGGCGGGCACGTTGTTGTATCTGTAACGGAGCAGCCGCCGCAGGCGTGCATCCCGGTAAAACGAATAGCCGCCGCCCGTATTAGACATCATGGCAATATAGTCTTCTTGCCCCAAGTAATTGATCCAGGGCAGGGGTGTGTCGGGACGTTGGATCACATATTCGCGAGCGTCGTCGTCAAAGTAACCAAATCGCATCAGCACTCCTCCACAAAATAAAAGCGCAAAACGTGAAACGCACACGCGCCTCACGTTTTACGGTCTGCGTTTCAGGCCCAAAGGGTCTGGGATAATGTGAGATCCAGCCGTTGGGCCAGCGCGCCGAAACGTAAATCGATTGCCACCCAACTTACTCCATGGTAGGCTGGTCCACTCTGTTACGCGCGATTACTTGGGCATACCACTTGGCGCTGTCTTTGACGATGCGTCTCTGTGTCGCGTAATCCACATGGATCAAACCAAAGCGCTTGGAGTAACCGCAAGTCCATTCAAAGTTGTCGAGCAGCGACCAAACAAAATAGCCGCGCAGGTCTACTCCATCATCCATCGCCAGACGTGCCTGGATAAGATGATCGCGCAAATAGACCAGTCGCCTCGCGTCGTGCACACTTCCATCTGGGCTGACCGCCTCGGCAAAGGCCGCACCGTTTTCGGTGATGTACAATGGCGGAATCGGATATTTCCGCTTCAGTCGAGCCAACAGTCGCTGGAACGCTGGCGCGTGGACCTCCCAGCCCATGTCGGTATACTCCGAGCCGGGGACAGGCGAGATAGTCTCGGCGTTCCTCACGAGGTTCCGCGAGTAAAAGTTGACACCTAGGAAATCGAGCCACTGTGCGATTAGCGCCAGGTCGCCCGGCTGGACGACGGGTGCATTGGGACTGCAAGCTCGCAGCGCCTCTGGTGGATAATGCGCGCGCAGGAGCGGGCTAAGGAACCATCCGGCGCCTTTCTGCCAAGACTGCTCGGCCATGGCGCGATCTTGAGGTGAATCGGTGGCCGGCTCGACGGGCCACATGTCAAGAACGATGCCCACCTCGGCATGCGGCTCGCTTTGCGTCGCGCGGATAGCTTGCACAGCCAAGCCATGGGCAACAAGCAAATGATGCGCAGCTTGCAGCGCAAGCTTTTCGTCCCGCAAGCCGGGAGGGTGTCCGCCGTCGCGGTGACCTGCGAATGCCGACACCGCCGGCTCATTGAGCGTCACCCAATACCGCACACGGTCGCCCAGGCGGCGCACCACCGTTGCGGCATAATCGGCAAAATAGCCGCACACGTCGCGATTGCCCCATCCGCCGCCATCTTGCAGCGCCTGCGGCAAGTCCCAGTGGTAGAGCGTGACAAATGGTTGAATGTCGGCTGCCAGCAGTCCATCCACGAGCCTATCGTAAAAGTCCAATCCGGCTGGGTTGACCGCACCCTGCCTCGCTGGGATGACGCGCGGCCATGATATGGAAAAGCGATATGCCTTCAATCCTAACTGGCGCATCAACGCAATGTCTTCTGCGTAGCGATGGTAATGGTCACACGCCACATCGCCGGTGTCGCCGTTGTCAATCTTGCCGGGCGTGTGACTAAAACGATCCCAAATGGACTCACCCTTGCCGTCAGCGTTCCACGCGCCTTCGATCTGATAAGCCGCCGTCGCCGCGCCCCACAAGAAATCCGATGGAAAAGTCATCAACTCTGTCACTCGCTTCCTCTCCTTCCCCACAAACGACAAGTAGGTTCGATTATTCTTTCCCTTCGCCAGGCTTCCAACGAGATGTCTGGCGAGTTGGACGAGGTCGTATCTCGAATCTCTGCGATCAACACAGTGGCATCCGGACAAGGCGTGTGGGTATGCCAACAACCGCGCTTGACGTTGTACAGCTTCAGGGATCAAGTCCCAGGAGGATGGTGTGCACCTGATCCAGGGTTGAGGGTGTACCCAGGCCACTGTAAAGCTTCCATGTCTCGACATGCGTCACAGCCTGCCCCGGTTCCAATCGGCAGAGCGGCCCCAAAGTCTCCAGCTCAATGAAACGCTCGCTGCAATAGACTTCGACGTTGCAGTTCATGTCGGTATGTAGTTGATCGGCCTGGGGTTGAAAGCGTTTGACGAACAAGACACCCTCTCGCACGTATCCGACCCAGCCGTGGTGATTCATATAGCCCACTTTGCAAGCAGACGGCTGAGGTTGCGCCTCAATCAACACGTATTCATCGTCAAGGCGTAAGCGAGAGTCTTGCCAGCGGGTGTATGGCCACAACACCAGGTGACGATTAGGCAACAGTCCGTCGTTATCCGACGGTTCGACTCGCTGAGGCAACACGGCCAGGCCGCCTAACCGCATTTGAGTGATCGCCCACGGCGAGAGCTTGACCGGCCGCGAGCCTTCGTTCTGCAATCGGTGGCAAAGTGTAACACCAGGTCGGTCATCGAGCAAATGGATCTCTATGCTTTTGCGGATACCTGTCAGCGCTTCCACGGGTTGGCAGAGGCACACGCCATCCGGCAATTCTTCAACCACCTGCCCACCGTTATCTGGGATGTAGGATCGCGGGAAGGCTTCCGGCGCGTGACACAAGCGGTGTCCACCACGAACGAAATAATCGCCATAAGGCGTTGCCCACTTGAGTTCGGGCAACTCGACCAGTTGATTCTCGTCTGACGCGTTCAGCATCAGGCGCACAATGCGCGGCCCCGCCTCGGCCAGGAATTCCAGCCGCAGGTGTTGGTTACTGATGATGCGCGTCGGTAATCCGAAAAAGTCCCCGGTCATCACGACTATCTCAAGCTCCCATCACCACATGCACGTGATGGGTCTTGTCATCTGCAAACACCGGCACGACGTTACTCTGCATCTGTCTGCCAT
>Ga0315268_10006236_pt1 | contig 12698 bp, 8 predicted proteins | sample C1_top_MG_FD_204535 | JGI IMG/M metagenome (GOLD analysis project Ga0315268, IMG submission 204535) | Sediment microbial communities from Yellowstone Lake, YNP, Wyoming, USA - C1_top | ecosystem: Environmental > Aquatic > Freshwater > Lake > Sediment | place: USA: Wyoming | collected 2017-08-01 | reverse complement strand
CCTGCTTTCGCAGCAACTTGACGAAGGAGTTCTTGTAGCCGGTGACGCGCGGCAGGTCGAAGTTGGGGTGGCTGTCGAACAGCACCGATAGCCCGGGCAGCGTCGGCTGGGCCGACGTCATGTAGTTGGAAAAGGTCTGGTCGCGGATCTCGGGCGTCGACAGGAAGAACGGTGTGGTCTCGATTGGCAACTGTTTGTTGAAGGCGCCGATCAGGTCGAGCGACAGCGACTCGGTCGTCAGCAGCACGATCTTCTTGAACGGCTTGAGGTCGAGCGCCGGGTACTGGCGTGGGCCGATCGGCAGCTGGTAGCGATCGATGGTCTCCTTGAGCGGCCCGGCGCTCGAGGCAATGCGCGCCAGCTGCTGCTCCTGCTTGAGAAAGACCTCGTTGACGAAGTTGATAAGGGTGTTCTGGGTGGAGTACTGCAGCTGGGTGTTGCGAAAGCGGAAGATGTAGAAATCGAGTCGCTCCGACTCGTTGATGAACTTGTAGATGTAGTCGTTGGGGTTGATCAGCACGCACAGCGTGGCCAGCGCCGCCCACTTGAAGATCGAGCCCCAGCGCACCCGCTCGCGCATGCGCCGCAGCACGTAGCCAGTGGCCGCCGCCAGGGCGAGCACGACCAGCGTCATCCCCACGAACGCCACGCCGACAAAGCCGCGCAGCGCGTACCAGGTCAAGAAGTCGAGGTGGTGGTGCACAAATAGCGTGTTGCCCCAGTAGTAGATGCCGGTGTCGGCGGCGGTGAACGTCAGATAGACCACCGAGAACAACGTGGCCGGCAGCCAGTGGCGGCCGAGCTTGAGCAGCAGCACGTTGGCCGCGGCAAAGATCCCAAAGTCGGTGAGCAGCTTGCGCAGGAAGAAGAGCGGGACAATGCCATCCTTGAAGTCGAACTCGCTCTTGTTGAAAATGACAGTGAGCTGCGCCAGCTCCATCACCATGAAGACGCCGAACAGGGCGAGAAACCAGCGGTCAAACTGCGGCCGCAGCGAACGCCAGAGCCAGGCAAAGGGCGGGCTGACAAAGCGCAGGCCGCGACCGACAAATCTCAGACCGCGACCGACGAGGCGCAACCCCTGCCCTACCATGTTGATCGCGCGATGCAGCATGCTGCCTTCAGCCCCTCCACAGCTCTTGATAGAGCGCGAGATACGCGCGCGCCATCGCTACCGGCGAGAAATCGGCGGCCGCGCGCCAGGCGGCAGCGCGCGCCCGGGCCTGGGCAACCGGATCGGAACACAGCTCGCAAACCGCAGCGGCGATGGCCGCCGGTTGATCGGGTGCGACCAGCCGGCCGGCCTCGGCCCGCCCCTCCTCGAGCAGCTCGCACAGCGGCGGCCGATCGCTGATCACGATCGGCAGCCCGCGCGCCAGCCCCTCGAGCAGCACCAGCGGGTAGTCCATCTTGCGCGCCAGCGACGCTGGCGCCAGCACCTGCACGTCGCTTGCTGCCAGCAGCGCGCGCATGGCGCGCCACTCGCCGAGCCAGTACGTGGCCGGAAGCAAACCCAACTGCTCGACCCGCGCGTGCAGCCGCCCGACGGCGGCCGTCGCCGCCGCCGACTTCGGCCGCGCCGCCAGCACAAAGCGCGCGCCCGGCAACTGCTCGCGGATCAACGCCGCCGCCGCGACGAACGCCTGAGCGCCGCCGGCCGGTTCGAGATCGCCTGCCCACAGCACCAGTGGGCTGCCGTCGAGCCCGAGTGCGCGCCGCAGCGCGAGCCGCCGCTCGTCGGTCAGCCGAGGCGGCCGCCGCACGGCCGGGGCGATGCGTTGCACGTTGCGCAGGCGGGCGTCGTTGGCGCGCTGCACGGCGTGGCGCGAGAGCACGACCACGGCGTCGGCAAAGCAGCCACGCGCGACCGCGTGCTCGTCGTCGGGCAGGCTGCACAGTGTCTGCACCGTGGGCGCGCGCCGCTTGCGCCAGCCCAGGACCAGCCGCGCGGCCAGCGCCGCGGTCGGGTTGGGCGCAGCAAAAAAGTGGACCAGGTCGGCCTGCAGCGATCCGGCCAGCCGCGCCAGCACGCGCAACTGCTGGGTGACACCGGGCTGAAACCGGCCGGCGCTGGGATACAGCGGTTCGAGCACGAGCTGCGGCCAGGGGCTGCGCTGTCCGGCCGCTGCCAGCGCGCGAAAGCTGACCTCGTCGCAGGCGCGCACCAGCTCGCGCGCCAGGTTCTTGGAGCTGTCGCGCCAGGGCGGCCCGAAGGGCTTGCTGACGACGAGCACGCGGTTCATGTCGACCTCGATCCGACCTCGAACAATGCGCGCACTGCCGCGGCGTGGCAAGCGGGTGTCCAGCGCGCGGCGGCGCGCCGAGCTGCGCGTCCGCAGCGATCGCGCCCGGGTGCATCAGCGAGCGCGCGCTGTAACGTCGTCGCCAGCGCCGCCGCATCGCCGGGCGGCACCAGCCAGCCGGTCTCGCCGTCGACCAGCACGTCCGGGATGCCGCCGACATTGGATGCGATCACCGGACAGCCGGCTGCCATGGCCTCGAGCAGCACGGCGGGCAATCCCTCGGCGTGACCATGGGCGTCAGGCCGCGACGGCACCACCACCAGGTCGGCCGCAGCCAGCAATCGATCGCGCTGCGCGGGTGGCACGACCCCGAGAAAGCGGGCGTCGACCGCGCCCGCCTGTGCCAGCTGCTGCAGCCGCTTGCGCTCGGGCCCGTCGCCCGCGATGAGCATGAGCGGTGGTGTCGGCAGCTGCGCGAACGCGTCGATCAGCGTGTCGACACCCTTGCTGGCGAGCAGCCGGCCGACGAAGAGCACGACCGGTCGCTGCCCTGGCAGGTCGAGCTGTTGCCGCGCCCGGTTGCGATCCGGAGGCTCGATCTGGTTGCAGATCGGCGGCAACACGGCGACGTTGAGAACGGGGCCGTCGACCAGCGTTGCGAAACGGCGCGCCAGATCGGCACTGACGCAGCCGATTCCCAGACAGCGGGAGGCCAGCGACCGCGCCAGCGCCTGACCGCCCGGCACCCGCTCGAGCAGCGCGAGGTCGCTGCCGTGGACCACGGCGACCACGCGTCTGGCGCCGGCAAGGACGGCAGCCAGGGCCGCGGGCACCAGCCAGTGCGCGATGATCGGTCGATCGCGCCGCTGCCACGCTGCCAGCCAGAGCGCGCCAAACAGTCCGGGCAACAGCAGACCGCGCAGCGGTCTGGCTCGCAGGTTGGGCCAGATGCCAGCGCCGTAGCACAGCTTCTGCAGCCGACGCAGCGGCGCATAGCGCACCGTCACGACGCGGTTCGACCAGGCGGTCGCGGCGGCGTCCCCCGGCGGGGATTTCCGAGGGTCATCGTCGGGCGCGATCACCTCGACCTGGGCGCCGGAATTGATGAGCGCGGCCACCGAGGCAACGACCGTGCCGCCCGCACTGTCGTCGGCAAAGCGCGGATAGCTGGTGCTGATGACGACCAGCGACATCGTCGTCACCGCGGGTCGGTACGGGTCGCCAGCGCGGCAGCCAGCCGCTGGGACAGGCGGCGTCCACCCGCCGCCAGGATCACCGCGCTGACTGGATAGATCGCGTGCCACGGCCGCAGGCCGCCGGGTTGCTCGCCGTAGATGGCGTCGACCCCGACCTCGGCCACGGCCAGGCCAGCCTCGGCCGCGCGGGCGACCAGATCATTGGGAAAACCGTAGCGCGGCCACAGCGCGTCGAGGTCGAGCCGACGCAGGGCGCTCGCGGTGAGCGCGTGATAGCCAGACTGGCTGTCGCTGACTTTGGCGACGCCGGTCGCCCAGCGGGTCAGGGCGGACAGCGTGCGGATGGCGAGGCGCCGCGAGGGCGGCATGCGGACGATCGTCTGCGGCCGCGCAAAGCGATTGCCGCGAACCAGATCGGCGCCGGCGTCCAGTTCGCCGAGTAGCGCCGGGATGTCGTCCGGGTTCATCTGGGCGTCGCCGTTGCTGCCGACGATCAATTCGGCGTCGAGCTCGAGTGCGCGCCGGTAGCCGGTGACCGTGGCCGCGCCGACGCCACGGTTGCGTTCGTGGCGCCGCAAATGCAGACCAGCCCGGCCCGTGGCCAGCGCCTGCGCGGCGGTCTGGTCGGTACTCGCGTCGTCGACGACGATGGCGTGGTCGACCCAGGGCGGCAGCTGGTTGACGGTACGGCCGATCAGCCGCTCCTCGTTGTAGGCCGGCACCACCACCGCCACGCTGCGTCCGCACCACACGGGTCAGCCTCGCCGCCGGCCCAGCAAGGCCCGCACCAGGTCGAGGTCGCCAGCTCCCAGCTCGCGGCTGGCGACCAGCAACAGCAGGTAGATCAACCCGAGCCCGACCATCTCGGGCAGGGCCCACAGCGCACCCAGCCGTGGCAGCAGCGCGCCAATCGCGCTGGCGATGACGCCAGCTGAAGCGATGCGCAGCGTGGATAGAAGCGCCGGTCCAGAATGCGTGGCGCGCCACAAGAAGAGCAGCACCAGCGCGAGCGCGACCGCGGCTCCGGTCATGGTGCCGGTGGCTGCCGCGACCAGGCCAAAGCGATCGATGAAAGCGACGATCACGGCGCTGGCGACGGCAGTGGCGGTGGCCACCGCGGCAAACGACCACAGCGGTCGGCCTGCGGCGTTGAGGATGGTGCAGCCAATGGCGACCAGCGCCAGGATGGCGTAGCCGATCACCAGCAGCGCGAGCGCCGTGTTGGCCGCGCCGTAGCCGGTCGGGAACAGCAGCGCGAGCAGATCGCCAGCGCTGCCAGCGATCGCGGCTGCGCAGCCGATCGCGAACAGCGCGCCGTAACGGAACGAGGTGCGCACGTAGCGCCGGGTGGCCGCAGCGTCGGCGCCAAAGGTGCTGGCCGAGATCAGCGGAAACGCGACAAAGGTGATTGCGACCACCCCAGCGTAGGGGATCTGGGCGACGTTGACGGCGGCATTGTACAGGCCGGCCGCGCTGGCCAGCTCGCCGCTGGCGTGGCGCTTGACCAGCAGCAGGTCGACGCTCATCAGTGCGTTGAGCAGCGCCTGATAGAGCATCACCGCGCCGGCAAACGAGAGCAGTTTGCGCGCCAGCTGCGACCAGCCGATCACTGCAGGTTCCGACGCTGCAACCGTGGCCCGGCGGGCCGCAAACTGCGCAATCAGAGCCAGCAGCGCGGCCGCACCGGCAAAACCGAGCACGCCAGCGATGGTGCCACCGTTGTCGTCGGCTGCGGTCGGGCGCATGACGTAAACGAACCCGATCGCCGCGCCCAGCACGCCCACGCATTTGGCCAGCGAAAAACCCATGTCGAGCAGCGCCTGGGTGCGAAAGCGGCGCAGCCCATTGATGACGCCGACCCCAGCGGCGTAAATGCCGTAGCCCGCCGTGATAAACGCGGCCAAGGCGATCGCCCGCTGCAGCCCGGTGTCGAGCAGCGCGCCGGCGATCAGCGGCGCACTGGCAGCAAAGACAGCCGCGATGGCGGCCGAGGCGATCGCAGCGATCAGCGCGGCGCGCCGTCGCAGCGCGGCCGCGGCAGCGGGATGCTCGGCGGTCAGCCGGGACACGCTCTGCAGCAGCCCGATCACGGTCATCATGTTGAGCAGCGACACCAGGCGCACCACCACGCCGTAGTCGCCGTAGGCGCGTGGCGACAGCAGCCGCGGTAGCAGCAGGTTGGTGGCGGTGGCCGCCAGCATGAACCACACCTTGGCCAGCGCGATGTAGATCGCGCCGCGCCCGACCTCGCGCACGGTCGCGCTTTCGGCAGCCGGCTCGGTCATGGGCCACCGCCGCGCAGCTCGTCGAGCAGCGGGCAGGCCGGGACCTGTCCCGGGTCGGCGCCACGGCGGAACACCCAGCTGTGGCCGGCGCAGAAGACCAGCGCGTAGTCGCCGCGCTGGGCCAAGCGCCGGGCCAGCTGCTCGATGAACTCGGTGCTGTACGGCCACGGGTTGGTGGTCGGGTTGACCACCACCACCTCGGCCCGTTCGGCCAGCGCCAGCTCGTAGGCCTGACGGCGGTCGGCCAGGTGCGCCAGAAAGTAGTTCTGCGCGGCCACGCTGACGTCGGGTGGCACGGCAGCCACCGCGGCGCGCATGGTTGTGCGCTCGGCCGGCGCCGGCAGGTACGACTTCTCGAGCACGAACAGATCGGTTGGCGACCAGTGGCCGGCGACGTCGACCAGCAGCGTGGATCCCAGGCAAACCAGGCCGAGCAGCGTGGCGGTGGACGCGCCGGGCAACCAGCGCCGCAGCGCCGGTCCGAGCCGGTCGTCGAGCCGGATGCAGCCGATCACGGCGGCGCAAACCGCGATGGCGGCGGTCGGGCCGCCGTAGTGATGCCCCCACCAGGCGTTGCGAAAGTCGCCGAGAAAGCGTTCGCCGACCGCGGGCAGCGCGACGATCAACGGCGCCGGCGCGGCCAGGCACAACCACGCCGTCGACGAGAACGGGATGAACAGACCGTCGACCTTGTTGCCGGGCGTCACCAGCTGGCTGACCGCGCGCAGCGGCGACAGCACGACGTTCAGGGCCACCTCGCCAAAGCCGCTGCCCAGCTCGCGAAAGTAAAAGTGCCTGAACCCCTCGGGCCGGAACAACGGAAACAGCAGCTTGAGCTCGACACCAAACAGCAGCAGCGCGCCGGCCAGCACGCTGGCCCCGAGCTTGACGCCGTGGCCGTCGACCAGCAGGTAGACGCCAAACGCTGCCACGTAGAGCAGCAGGTTCTCCTTGCACAGCGCGATCAGCACCAGCAGCACGATCAGCCCGCCGTAGCGACGGCGATCGGCAAAGTCGAAGGCCCAGGCAAACAGACCGACGCTCATCGTGGTCGGGTTCCAGTCGAACTGCACGCCCTCGGCGATCGGGTAGGCGAGAAAATAGCTCAGGCCAAAGCACAGCGCGGCCAGCCCGTCGTTGCTGCGGCGCTGCGCCAGCCGCATCACCGCGGCCACGCCCGAGCCGGTCACCAGCGCCTGCGCCAGCAACAGCGCACCGGCGTCGCGCCAGATCCAGACCAGCGGCACCACCAGCAGATCGACGAACTCCATGTGATCGGCGAAGGCGTTGATCGCATGCTCGGGGCTCTGGATGTCCATCAGCGTGTTGATCGGCGCCTGCCCGCGCGACAACAAGAAGACCGTCTGGAAGAACAGCCCCATGTCGCGGCTGCCGGACCCGAAGTTGGCGTGGCGGTAGAAAGAGACCGCAAAGTACCAGGCCGCGGCCAGGCCAGCGACGACGAACGGCGCTGCCCGGTGGCCGAGCAGCGTGCGGGCCCGGGCGAGCGCGGTCGGCGCCAGCTCGAGCGAGGCCAGGCCGAGCAGCCCGCCGACCAGCGCCAACGCCGGTAGCATGGCGTGGTTGGCGTAGGCCGACATGCAGGGCGCGATCGCCAGCAGCGCGCACAGCCAGAGCAACGGAGCCGCGCGTTCCACGGTCGCGCCGTCGACCAGGGTGCGGCCGCGCCGCAGGTGCAGCCGCTGCAGCGCGACCAGCCAGAGCGCGACCACCACGGCGAACAGCCAGGGCAGCCAGGCCAACCGGCCGAGCCGCGCCACGAAGTCCGGGGTGTGGCTGAACTGGCGCGCCAGCGCCGCCTGCGCGGCCAGGGCGCCGATCCCGTAGCAGAATGCGATCGCGCTGGCGCCGCGGCGCAGCGTGCGCTGCCAGCCCCCGTCCGCCGTCGGCTGCCGCTCCGTCACGGCGCGAGAAAAATCGAAAGCGCCACAAAAGTCGAGGGCAAACGGCATCATCTAGCGGCTGTCGGGCAGCCCCTCGCCGGTCGGGAGTGAATCCCGACCGACTTCACCCAACCAGCAGGTGACAGCCGCGCTTTGCAAATGGGGCGACCGGTGTTAAACAAAACGATCTTGACTGCGATCGATCCGTCCACCAGGGCGCGCGATCAGAGGCGGATGACGGAAACCGCGATGAAGATACTCTCGTGGGGCATGACCGACGTTGGTCGCAAACGCGATCACAACGAAGACAACTACGGCTGCTTCGACGACATGAAGCTGTACGTGGTGGCCGACGGCATGGGCGGCCACGCCGCCGGCGAGATGGCATCGAGCATCGCGGTTCGCACCATCGAACAGCGCATGGTCGAGGGGCGCGAGATCATCACGCCCAGCGCCGTGTACGGCGGACCGGTCGAAGAATCGCCGGTGCCCAAGCTGCTGGCCGATTCGGTGCGCGAAGCCTGTTCCGAGATCTTTCGCAAGGCGCAGACTGCGCGCGAGTACGGCGGCATGGGCACCACCACCACCGCACTTCTGTTCCACGGCAGGCACGCCTTTGTCGCCCACGTCGGCGACAGCCGCGCCTACCTGCTGCGCAACGGCAAGATCCTGCAGCTGTCCGAAGACCACTCGCTGGTCAACGAGCAGCTACGCGCCGGCATCATCACCGAGGCCCAGGCGCGCACCAGCCGCTTCAAGAACATCATCACCCGCTCGGTCGGGGTCGAAGAGGACGTGGCGGTCGATCTGGTGGCGGTCGAAACCCAGCAACACGATACATATGTGCTGTGCTCGGACGGTCTGGCCAACCTGGTCAATGATCTGGAGATCGGTGAGACGGTGACCGAGAACTTCTTCAAGCAGGTACCCGAGCTGCTGGTCGACATGGCCAATGGCCGCGGCGGCGACGACAACATCACGGTCATCGTCGCCTACGTGCAAGAGATCTAACGGGTTGTAGACACGCGATTTTTTTTTTTTGGCGCCGACCGCGATCGTTGACACGAAGTCCGGCTCATCGATAGAGTCGGTCACCAATTTGTGAGAGGACAATTGGCGAGCCGATCCTTCACCATCCTGGTCGTGCCCGAGCGCTCGAGCGAAGTGCGCCGGATCCAGATCCCGCGCGCGCTGCTCAACGCGCTGGGCATCTTTGCCATGCTGTTCGTGACCGCGCTCGGCGCCGCCGGCGCACACTACTATTTCATCATCGATCAAGCGGTGCAGAACCGCGTGCTGCTCAAGGAAAACGCCGAGCTGCGCGGCAACATCGAGCAGATGTCGGGCAAGCTGGACGACGTCAACACCACCCTCAACCGGGTCGACCTGTTCGATCGCAAGCTGCGCGAGATCACGCGGCTGTCCGATCCGTCGCGCGGCCTGGCGATCGGCCCGGTCAACGAGCCACTGGCCGTGGGCGGGTCGGGCGACATCGAGGCCGGCCTGTTCGCGGCGCCACCCGAACCGCAAGATCCCGAGCAGCAGCAGCTCGAATTCGCCCTGCTCGACGCCCGCCTGCTCGGTCTGGCCGGCGAGGCGCGGCGGCAGGAGACGTCGCTGCGCGAGCTGTCGCATTACTTCGACGAGCAGAGCGCGTTGCTCGAGAACACGCCGTCGGTCTGGCCCGTGCAGGGCTGGGTGACCAGCGAGTTCGGCATGCGCGACGACCCGTACACCGGTTCGCGCACCATGCACCTCGGCCTGGACATCTCGACCGCCGAGGGCAAGGCGGTGATGGCGCCCGCCAACGGCGTGGTCGCCTTTGCCGGCGATCGCGCCGGCTACGGCTGGGTGCTGGTGCTCGACCACGGCATGGGCATCACCTCCTTCTACGGCCACCTCAAGGAGATGCTGGTGCAGGTCGGCGACAAGATCGTACGCGGCCAGCACATCGCCTCGGTCGGCAACACCGGCCGCTCGACCGGACCGCACCTTCACTACGAGGTGCGGGCGCACGATATTCCCGTCAATCCACGCGTCTACATCCTGCAGTGACCACCCCGTCACCTCTTCTCGTTGCGAGCGCCATGCTGGCGCTGTGTGCTTGTCCAAAACGCGACCTGCCGCGGTTGCCCGATGGCGGCGTCGATCGCGGACCGGTGATCGATTCGCACACGTTGATCACGCCGGTCGACGAGTCGATCGACATCACGCTCGAGCTGTTCAAGCGCGTCGGCGTGGTCAAGTTCTGCAACAAGAACGGCGGCTACGTCGGCTCGAAGATGTTCGCAGCGACCGCGCAGCAGAAACATCGCCTCAAGGACAAATTCGAGTTCTTCGTCAACCCCAACTGGCGTGGGGTCAACGAGCAAGGCTGGGGCCAGCGCGAGGCCGACAACCTCGAGCAGGCGGTGCGCTGGGGTGCCAAGGGGATCAAGTTTTTCAAGATCATGGGCCTGGGCGTGCGCGACGAGCGACTCAAGCTGATCCCGGTCGACGATGCGCGCTACGACCCGATCATGGAGCGCGCGGCCAAGCTCAACGTGATCGTGGCGCTGCACATCGGCGACCCCAAGGCGTTCTTCGAACCACCGACACCGCAGAACGAGCGCTACGACGAACTCAAGCTGGCGCCCGACTGGTCGTTCTACGGCGGCGACAACCCGCCCCTGCTCGACCTGCTCGAGGCGCGCAACCGCCTGATCGCGCGCCACCCCAAGACCACTTTCCTGCTGATCCACGTCGGCAACTACCCCGAGGATCTGGAGTACGTCAGCCGCACCCTCGAGCAGTACCCCAACGTCTACATCGACACCTCGGCGCGGGTACCCGAGATCGGCCGCAAGCCGCCCGAGGAGGTGCACCGCTTTTTCATGCGCTGGCAGGACCGCATCCTGTTCGGCACCGATCTGGCGATCGGCCCCGACCACGTGCAACTCGGCTCGATCTCCGAAAAGCCGGTCAACTTCGACGACGCGGTCGAGTTTTACCGCCGCCATTTTCGCTACTTCGAGACCGACGACAAGAACTTCGACCACCCGACACCGATCCAGGGGCGCTGGAAGATCAACGGCATCAAGCTGCCACCCGACGTGCTGCGCAAGCTGTACTACGACAATGCCGAGAAGTTGATCTTCACGCGTACGGTCACGGTGCCGGTGGTCGACCCGCTCGACCAGGCGATCGGCGCCGACCCTTCGCTGACCGCCCCGCATCCGGCGCCGGAGCTGCCCGCGTTGCCATAGCTGGACCGACCGGTACCGACTTCTCTATTCTACGGTTCTGACCGTGCCGTGCGCGGGAGGGGTGCACCATGACATGCCATCGTCTCGTGGTCCTGTTCGGACTGGCGTTGCTGACTGCGTGTCCGCAGACCTTGCCCGCGCTCGAGCAGCCATCTGGCCAGGTGGTGGCGGTCGTGCCCAACCATGGCTTTGCCGCCAACGCTGCCCGCGAGTTCGCGGGCACCCGGGTCGAGATCACGCTGGCCGATTTTGGCGCAGCCGACCGCGCGACCGTCTACTTCGGCGACATCGTCGCGACCAGGACCGAACGCGCGGGCGACGTCGTGGCCGCCTGGGTGCCGGCCGGTGCGCGCAGCGGCGCGATCGCGGTCGACAGCGGTGGTGGCCGCGCCACCAGCAATGACAACTTCACCGTGCTCGGCACTCCGCAGGTCAACGCGATCGAACCGGACTACGGTTTCTCATGGCGCGGCCCCGGCGACCGCTGCGGCAGCGCCGACGACGATGCGGCCGCGCTGCTGCTGCCTGTCGGCCCGTGCCCTGACTCGGGCACGCCGCTACACCTGCGCGGCGACAACCTGGGCATCGAAGGCGACACCAGCTGGCCACGCGTGCTGTTCGGCGACCAGGCACTGCCAGCGACGGTGCGCGCCGCCAGCCGCACCCTGGTCGAGGTCTGCATCCCGGCTGGCCTGTGGAGCGCCACGTTCAGCGAGATCCCGCTGCGGCTGACCACCCCGGCCGGCGAGATCGTGCCGACCCAGCGCGCGATCATCGCCGGCTGCCCCTCGATCACGCAGGTCGATCCGCCCGCCGCCTACGAACAGGCGACGCTGACCATCTACGGCACCGAATTTGCCAACGACCCGCTGCTGGTCGCGGTCGGGCTCAAGAGCGCCACCTCCACTGCCGTGCACACCGGTGTCCAGGTGCTGTCGGCCAGCCGCGGCATGCTGGTGGTCAAGGTGCCGGGCGGCACAGTCGAGGCGGGCGATGTCCAGCAGTTCAGCCTGGTGGTGGCCACCCCGGCCGGCCGCGCCATCTACCAGACGCCTTTCTGGGTCATGGGCCGACCGACCGTCGACCAGGTTTCGCCCGAGCTGGTCTTTCGCAACAGCGCGGCGACGCTGGCCGGCAATCCCTGGTCGATCGACATCGGCGGCCGCGGCTTCGACATCTCGAGCACCGCAGCCAACGTGGTCGAGCTGATCTCGGACAGCGAGGTCGGAGTGCGGCTGGCAGCCGAGGTGATCGCAGCCGGCCCGCGCCAGCTGTCGGCGCTGGTGCCGACCGACGTCTCGCCTGGCCGCTACCACGTCATGGTCACCACGGTCGCCGGCGCCTCAGAGTTTGCGGATTGCCCGCCCGAGGACGGGACCGACATCCCAGGAGGCGTCTACAGCACCGCTTGCGTCCGGGTGGCCGGACCGCCGGCGGTCAACGCCTTCTTGCCAGCGCGCGTCGCCTGGGGCGATGTCGTCACCGTGGGCGGTGGTCCCTTTGACCAGCGCAACCCGAAGGCGATGGCGGCCGCGCTGATCGGCGCCGATGGCACGTCGCGCACAGTCGAGGTGCTGGCCGCGACCCAGGAGTTGCTGCTGGTGCACCTGGGCGATCTCTGCAGTGGTGTCGGCGTCGTGGCCGACATCGACGGCGGCGGTCGCGGTGACGTCGATGGCAGCATCCACCCCAGCACCGACGCCAGCATGCCCGGCCCGGACGCCGGATCGCCGGCGCTGGACGCCGGTAGCAGCCCGCACGATGCGGGCTGGCCGCTCGGGTCGATCGGCGAGCTCAGGCTGCGGGTGACGACGACCGCAGGATC
>Ga0315268_10006235_pt1 | contig 12700 bp, 12 predicted proteins | sample C1_top_MG_FD_204535 | JGI IMG/M metagenome (GOLD analysis project Ga0315268, IMG submission 204535) | Sediment microbial communities from Yellowstone Lake, YNP, Wyoming, USA - C1_top | ecosystem: Environmental > Aquatic > Freshwater > Lake > Sediment | place: USA: Wyoming | collected 2017-08-01 | reverse complement strand
GAATATTTCCCCTCTTGGGATTTCAAGGTTCAAATTGCTGACAGCGGTATAATCGCCGTATTTTTTAGTCACGTGTTCAAGGAATATCATTTGTAATCCATGATCTTAATATTTATGTTCCCGATTATTCCCATGAGATCAAGCTGTTCTTTCTGATCACCGGTTGAAAATCGGATATGGGTCACATCGGCGGGCATCTGGCCAAAGAGAGGATCAACGGTAATCCACTTTCCAATGTACAGGAGATTCCAGGCATGGTAATAAAAACGTCCGTTTAAGTAAACAAGCCCCGCTTCAATTTTTGCCGGTATTCCGGCAGCCCTGGCCAGCGCAGCCATAAGTACGGCATGTTCATTGCAGTCACCAGCCCTGTTTTCAAGGGTCGAAACAGCATCCGGCAAAGATATCACAGGTCTTTTTTTTATGTTTGAATCTATCCAGTTCATTATTTTTCTTGTCTTGATTAAAGGCGGATCAGAGGGATTCACTGTATTTAAGACAACATCCATTATTTTCCTGTTATCGGACTGTATGAAAGGGGTAGGTTTAAGAAAATAGAGAAATTTTATATCATTTTTATTCAGGTTGCTCTGTTCAGGAAGGCCAATCAGAGATTCTTTTTTTATTTCAAGAACCATGTTTTTAAAAGTCTGCCTATCACTGTTCATTTTTAACGATTCTAATTCAACACCTTCTATTTTCACTTTCAAAAAAGAGAGCTTTTCCGGATTATCGATTATGACATTTGAAGGCAGGGACGCAATTTTTGTCAGATCTTCGCTTGCCTGCAAAGATAGACCGCTTAATGCATCTTCGCGGGTGGTTTTTTCAAGGCTGATTCCAAGAATCCCTTGTTCCTTAAGAACTTCACCGTTGTCTCCGATCCATAAATCCTGTTTTGTTCCTTTAAATGAAAGGAGCATTTTTACCGCTGTTTGCCTGGTTCCTCCTATGCTGATTTCCTCCTTTTCCCCGACTTTTACAAGTACCTGCTCCTGGCTCATTGTAGCCGGATCAAAAATGTTAAAAGTAACAAGTTCTCCATCCTTTAATCCTGCGGCCAGAGCTGCGTCAACAACGCCGGCAACAATATACGGTTTTTTCCTTATGGGTATGTCGATTTTACGCGGAGTTCCGGAGTCTTGAGTATAGATTGAAAGTATTTCTCCGCTTACTTTACCTTTTGCTTTAAATTCAAACTTTCCCGAGCTGATGCCGAAATCAAATGTCCGGAGTGTAAAATCGGAATTCAGATTTGCCTGTGTGTTAAGGTTTATGTCCTGGATCATCCCCATTGTATTGATTTTCATAAAGACGTTTTCGTGCAGGATATACCCGTCCTCTTTTTTTGAAAGAACCGAATGGGAAAAACCGATCTTTCTTCCGCTTTGAATAATATTCATCCAGGAATCTCTTTCAGAAAGACCTTTTACCGGATTAAAGGCATATTCAGGAGGGTCGCTTCTGAAAAAACCGAGTCGAACAGCCAGAAGAGCCGCAAATAAAAGAAAAAGAGCCGTACCGGCCACCAGGAATGATTTGCTTTTATATAATTGCATAAATTACAGTTGATGAACTTTTTACAAGTTCAATGATATTAGACAACATGAGTATTAAGTCAAGCATTTGGTTGGAGATTGGAGATCGAGCCTAAACAATTCCGGTTTCAATTTCCTTACCTGTCGCATCTGATCCATAAGTTTGATTTTATGTTCTAGTGATGATTTATTATTGATTTAAACTGGTTAACGTATTGGGGACATTCGTGCAGAGCGTGCTTAGCAGGGGTTTTTGTATTCAATTGATATTACCTTATTTATTCCGGGATTATCAAGATCAAACAAGCCCAGTTTATTGCATTATATAATCGGCCGGGGAATATAAAGAAGAAAGATTTTCTTAAACAAGAATGACTTCGATGATTTCATCGAGTGTCTTGCCGAAACTGCGTAGGAGGAAGTTGGAGTATTCGGGAGCGGCAATTTTGTATAAATCGTTTTTGTTTTGCCCCCGTTGACAGCTTTCATGTATAATGCATGCTCAAGAACGAACGAGATTTTATTTGAATCTTCCCGCAGTAAGCTATGGGGAATCTTCGACCGTAGGGAATAGGGTCTGTTTTTGATTCGCTGTGTTGTTGATTGTAAAATCTCATGGTGCGACCTCCTTTAGTCGGGAGTTATGGTGATTCATGAAAATTGCTTGGATACTTATATGCTCGGTAGTCTTATTTTGGTCGGCGATAAACCCTGCTGACTATTTCACCTGGTTTTTAGAAGTGCTTCCGGCATTGATTGGTTTTGCTGTGCTCGCTGTTACCTATAAAAAATTCAAACTTACAAATCTCGCGTACACGTTAATACTGATCCACTGCATCATATTGATGGTCGGTGGACATTATACGTATGCCAAAGTTCCGCTTTTCGACTGGATCAGAGACTATTTTGAACTGGAGCGAAACAACTATGATAAGGTCGGGCATTTGGCACAAGGTTTTATCCCTGCAATTATTGCCAGGGAAATATTTATAAGAAAATCGGTTATCAGCAACACCAGGTGGTTAAACTTTCTGGTTGTATGTGTTTGCCTTGCCTTAAGTGCCTTTTATGAACTTATCGAATGGTGGGTTGCCATATCATCCGGCGAATCCGCTGAAGCCTTTTTAGGCACACAGGGCTATGTGTGGGACACGCAATCTGACATGGCCTTTGCCTTACTGGGCGCTGTCCTTTCGTTGAGTTTTCTTTCTAAAACACATGACAGCCAATTACAAAAATTAGAACTTAACAAGGCGCCGGAGCCGGAGCAGGCGTAAGCAGGGCTTTTAAAAAGAATTAGCTTAACATCATTAGATCGCAGTAAAGGACCGTTCAAAGGGCATTGCCCGGCCCATCAGCTCCACGTTAGGAGTCAGCACAGATATGCCACTCGTGAGAATTGAAGTCTGCAAGAATTGGAAACCCGAGCAAGTTCAGGCAATCATTGAGGCTGTTTACCTTGCGCAACGGCAAGCACTGAAGGTTCCGGAGGGTGACCGCCAAATTCGCTTCATCGAGCATAGACCGGAACATTTTCATGTGCCTCCGGGAAAAACCGAGAACTTCACCCTGGTCGAGATCAATATCTTTGCTGGTCGTTCAATTGAAGCAAAGCGCGCCCTGTATCAGGCCATCGTAAAGAATCTTGGGTCTGTTGGCATCGCTCCATCCGATATCTTCATAGTACTCCATGAGATTGCGCTCGAAAACTGGGGCATCCGTGGCGGTGTGCCAGCGTCGGAGGTTGATCTTGGATTCAAAGTCAATGTTTGAGTGTTCTACTCCTATAGATCGGAGAGTTAGAGAAAAATAAAATCGGTTTTTTTTGCCAGCGTGGCCGAGCTTCGGGTTAGCCCGTATATCTCACGAGGAGGTCTTAGATTAATATGATTACCAGACGCGACTTGCTCAAGACGTTTTGTGCACTTCCTTTTATTGCCTGCTTGCCAAGACTTGGGTACGCTCAGAATATCGTCGATTTTCCGCAATTGAAAACGGGATATGCGAAACGTCTGAAAAAGATTCTGGCCGCCGGCGGGTTGCCCTATATCGATATAGAAAGCTCATGCAATTCCACGAAGCTGGACATTGATTCCATTGCAAAAAGCATGGATCGCCTCAACATCGGGCTGATGGCGCTTTCTGCGGATATCGGCAAAGGGCAGTTTGAGAAAGGCGTGCGGTTTGACAACTTGTCGGAAAGGCTGCTCGCCAGTTATCCGGACCGTTTCATTCCAGTGGGAAACGGCGGGCAACCCCCGGCCCTGACGGAGGCTTCAGACGAATTTATCGACGCTCAGGAAGTTGCCGCTCGGAATAAACAGATTATGCTTCTGGGCGAATTCGAATTCCGCCATTACCCTTCTCCCAGGCAGGCAAAACGCGGCGAGATGGACCGCGACGTCCACATCCCGATTGATGGCACAACAGGACATCGTATATTTAGCCTGAGCGAAAAAGCGGGCATGCCATTCCAGATTCATTACGAGATAGAAAATGAACTGCTGGCGCCCCTTGAATCAATGCTGCAACAGTATCCGAAGGCCAGGGTAATCTGGTGCCACATAGCCCAGATACGCTATATCGAACGCGCTTCCCGCTATACGCCCGCGTACGTCGATGCCTTGATCAAACGATTCCCGAACTTGTATTTCGATACCGCATTTGGCGACGCCGGTTCGATATACCCTCTAAGTAATCAGCGGCATGCGCGTGTATGGACAGCCTTTGGCGGCCTAAAATCCGAATGGCGCGACCTTATTGTCGCCTATCCGAATCGATTTTTATCAGCCTTGGATCTGGGCGGAGACCGCCTCGAGAGAATCACCGAATACGATCAGAATCACAGGGATTTCTTGAAGCGCCTGCCGGCCGAAACGCAACATCAGGTGGCATACCGGAGCGCCTGGTCACTGTTATTCAGCGAAGAGTTCGCCTGAGCAGGCTAACTTCTGTATAGCCTTAGCTTGGCAAGAAATAACTTCTTCGATAGATCGGAGAGTTAGAGAAAAATTAAATCTGTTTCGATATTTTGATGAACCTTACGTGATGCCCCGCATTGGGCAACTTATGTTACACTAAGGACAATATCATGCATAATGAACAAATTGAATTGTGGCGACATCAACATACATTCAATATAGAAAAAAAGGCGATAGAGAAACGAACCCTTATCGTTGTTTCCATCACCTTTGTCACGATGATTGTCGAAATAGTGTTCGGCTGGCTATCCAATTCGATGGCCCTGTTTGCCGATGGCTGGCATATGGGCACTCACGCCTTTGCCCTGGGCATCTCTCTGCTGGCATATATTTTTGCCCGAAAATATTCGAAAGATCACCGCTTTACTTTTGGGACATGGAAGGTAGAAATCCTTGGAGCGTATACGAGTGCGGTTGTGCTGGGAATGGTAGGGTTGATTATGGTATTGACTTCCCTGGAACGGATCATAAACCCGCTTGCCATACAATATGATCAAGCACTCATTGTGGCCATTCTGGGGCTGGTCATCAATTTGATTTGTGCCGTCATACTCGATTTTCAAACGGATTCTCATGAACATGACCATAATCGTGACAAACATACGCATGCCCACCCGCATCCCGGGAATGATGATTTAAATCTGAAATCAGCTTATTTACATGTTCTGGCGGATGCGTTAACTTCAATATTGGCCATTGCAGCCTTACTGGGGGCCAAATATTTTGAGTGGAATTGGCTGGATCCTTTTATGGGGATTGTCGGGGCTGCATTAATCATTCGCTGGTCGATTTATTTATTGAAAGAAACAACCGGTATTTTGCTGGAACTTGCCCATGAAAAGGATGCGAAGCTGATGGCTGCAATTAAGACGCAACTCGAATCAGACGGGGAGACTAAAATATGTGATTTGCATTTGTGGAAGGTTGCGCAGAATAAATATGCCTGTATTGTGTCATTAGTCACGGGGAATCCATGTGCCGTTGAAGAGTATAAGAGCAGATTGGATGGAATTCAGGAATTGGTACATGTAACGATTGAAATGAATGCATGCAAATAGTGCCGCCTGACACCTATATGACTTTTGCTTGTCAAGAAAAACTTCTCCCATAGATCGGAGTTGCAGAGAAAAATGAAATCCGTTTTTGTTTTGCCTCCGTGGAGAGCTTTCATGTATATTGATACCCAACAGTTCCTGTGTTGTTTATTGTAAAATCTCATGGTGTGGCTTCCTTTGGATACCCAATGTTCTGCAGAATAACTGATGAGAGGAGAGAGTGTAAATCATGCTGGTTAATATTCAGTACAACAACAGGCACATTGAAATACGTGTGCCCGACGATGCTGCCGTATATCACACCTCTTACAGGGAACCGGAAAACGATGCCCGCAAGCTTGTTCAAAATGCCCTGAGAAATCCCGTCAATAGCCCTCCTTTATCAGAAACTCTGAGAAAATCAGGTGTACGGTCGGTGGTCATTGTGGTCTCAGACATAACAAGACCCATCCCGTATGCCGATTTTCTCGATACCGTGCTCGAAGAGATTGAGGATGCTGGAGTGCAAGGAGCGAACATAATCATCCTCATTGCCATGGGTATGCACCGGCCGAGTACGGCCGCAGAACGGGAGTACATGTTCGGGCCTAAAGTATGTGAACGGTATCGAATCATGGATCACCGGGCAGACAAAAGAGATGAGCTTGTGACGATCAGGGGAACAAGCCGGGCGGGGCGTCCGATAGAACTGAATCGCTGTTTTGTAGAAGCAGATTTCCGCATAGTAACAGGGCTGGTGGAACCGCACTTCATGGCGGGCTTCTCAGGCGGCCGAAAGTCGATTTGCCCGGGGTTATGTTCCCTGGAAACGGTAAAGGCATTACACAGCTTCACCTTTTTGGACAACCCCTCTGCCAGAAATGGAAATCTGGAAGAAAATCCGCTTCATTACGAATCCCTTTCGGTTGCCCGGAAATCCGGCGTAGGTTTCTGCCTCAATCTCGTGGTGGACAGAAAACACCGTGTCGTAGAAGCTGTTGCAGGAGATCTGGAAGCATCTCATAAGAGGGCCTGCAAGCTTGTGAATAAATACGCATGCTCTCCGGTGGAACAGGAAAAGGACTTAGTTCTCACCTCCTGCGGGGGGTATCCGCTGGATGCAACTTTTTACCAAAGCGTAAAGGGAATGGTTTCCTGTCTGCCCACAGTCAAAAGAGGAGGTGTTGTTGTCTCAATCGGAAGTTGTTCAGAAGGCATAGGGAGCAGCGAGTATCAGAATATCATGTATGAATATTCAGGCAGATGGAGGGAGTTTCTGAGTCACATACAGAGCAACGAGACTATAATAAAGGACCAGTGGCAATTCCAGATGCAAACCAAGATTTTGCAGCATGTTGGTGAAGACAATCTGCTCTTTGTAACCAACGGTCTCAGTGCTTCGGATTTAATCAGGCTTAATGTCAACGGCATACATGTATCTGAGGACTGCATTCAGCAAAGAGTTCAAGAGTTATTGGACAAGCTCATACATGAAGGCCGATCCGTGGCCGTTATTCCGGAGGGACCCTATTGCGCCCCCATTTTGCAGGGCTCCGGGAGCTGATAAGGAACTACTGTGACTGATGCCATTGCGTGATTACTTATGCAAAATAGAATGCCTGAATGCAATAGAAAATATCAATATGGTTGAGCGGATTATGGCCGGCAAAACCCGCAGGGCCTGTAACCTGCCGCCAAAGCTTCATTTCTGGTGCTGAAAAGAGCATCGCAGTTGATGCAGTTGTATCCCCTGCAACCGGGTTTATGGAAGATCCCGGATGAGAAGTTTCCATGGTATACCCTGTTTTGCTGAGAATCAGCGGTTGGCCGGTATGCTGTGTCCGATCCTTTATTGCGCCGGAAATCCCAGGGCGGAAGAGAACCGTTCATTGCCCAAAGGCCCGCTTTTCTTGCCCTTGCCTCTTTTTCCTGTTTTACCCATTCTCTGCATTGCAAGCGGTCGCAATACCGGATGTAGACCCATGCATAGCCGTTGTTGATAAGCTCCTCGTTCAAAGAACGGCGGCTTCCCTGATATACGATTCCGACAGTTCTGCCGTAGCGGTCTCTTGTTACCGGGTCGATTTCAACAATTCTTGAAAATATCCTGTCGGATGTAAACTGTTTTGCACGCTCCCCGAAATCCTGCTGCTTCTCGGGGCAGTCTATTCCGTACAGCCTGATCTTTTCGGCAATACCATTATGCAGAACCTCAATGGTGTCGCCGTCACTTACTTTCACAACCTTTCCCTGCCATGCCAGCGAAACGGCCGGGATAATGAATAAAGTAAAAAGCAATACAGTTACAAATGGCCTGCAGCTCTTCATGCAAGACTCCTTTTAGTTAGAAGCCAATTCAAAACCCCGTCTGAGGTCTGACCGCTGTGTTGCAAGCCTCTTCAAAATGCTCACATACTCCCGTGTATGCTGCGCTTTTTCATCGGCTTGCGCCTTGCTCTCAGACCTGATCCGAGGTTTTGAAATGGCTTCTAGTTGGAAATTATTTTCTGCGCATTTCTACCCCTCAAGGGGGTACTGAAAAGAGTGGCAGAAAATAATTTCGTAAGCTTACTTATCCCGTTTATCGGGGTTCGGTTAAAAATTCTCATCAACCTGGGATTTTACCGTAAATATCCTGTTTTGTTCGAGTTCAGGAAAGGCGTCCGCTTCAGACGGATCAACTCAGGAATACATGGAAGTATTACTTATTGAACTTTGAGCCTGACACTTAAAATCGGGCAAAAGGAAATGATAGTTTACCGCTTTCATTTTTAAACACAAGATTTGTTTTTTGACACTATAGAATCGGAGCTCTCGGAAGGAGAATTTATGCAACTATGATATAAATATGTTATAAATATCCCATTATTTAGGGCCAGGCATATCTTCCTCAAAGAAATTGGCAATCAAATACATGGGTCTCTCAGAAGGCATATTCTCTTTAAACAGAAACGGGACCGAAATCTGTTGGCCGAATAAGCTATGATAATTTTTGGGGGTGATTAACAGAAATCCTTTTTCTTCATTGCCCTTCAGCCATTCAAGCAAAGTTGCCTGATCCATTGTTTTGATGACGCGATCCAGATAAAATCCGTATTCTTCATCCCAGGAAGAGAAGCAATATACTTGCCGGTTCCCAATAATCTTATTCATGTCGGCAATATATGACCTTGTATCCTTATAAACATTAATCGGGCGCAATACGAAACATATTGTAAAGAATAGTATTGCGGCCTGTGTAATCAAAAAAGCCGTCGCGATTTTCTCGCGCTCCCTGCCGAACCAGCCATAAATCCAGACACCCGCCAGAATAATAAGAAGGAAAAGCAAGTAAGGGAAAAGGCTGTTAAGAAGATCGGGAGGAAGTCCGCGCTTCAATGCGGCCAGGGAAGGATATAGGGCTGTCAGCCATTCATTAACAGCGGGAATGGTTAGAGCCAAAGAAATAAGCGTTAAAAGTATAGAAAATAATCCGATAGCCAGAAAAGAGCGGCGAAAGGCCCTAAAGGAAATAGTGTTCCAGAGATATTCTGCCACAAGTAAAGCAGCGGCAGGATAGACAGGCAGAATATAGTCGCTGCGCTTTATCCCGGTTAGAGAGAAAAACAGAAAGGTCCAGATAAGATAAATTACCAACAGACCATCATACCCACTCTGCCGCCACTTGTTTCTCAGAATATGATAGATCGCCGGAGGAACAAAAAACACCCAGGGGAAAAATCCGGCTAAAAAATAGGGCAGGTACAACCAAAAAGGCTTGCTTTTGAAATCAGTGAATCTGAATACACTGAATATGTTTGCAAATCTGGAAAGATTTTCCTCCAGGATAAATTGGCGAATGAAATGGCCATCGGTTTTAATGCATGCAACCACAAACCAGGGCAGGGCTATCACGAGGAATAACAATATCCCGGGCCCAAGAAAAATCATTTGCAACTCTTTGAGAGTACCTCTGTAAAGCATAAAAATAAATACTGAACCTCCGATTATGATAAAACCTACCGGCCCCTTTATCATGACTGCTAAAGCGGCAAAAATGTAAAAAAGGCAATACCAAAGACGCCATTTACCTGATGGGTATCCCTCAAGATAACGATTAAAGAATACTATTGATGAAAATATACAAAACGTCAAAGACAGATCAATACGGGCTGTATGGCTCATAGTCAGTACTTTGGGGCTGGTTGCCAGAATTGCTCCGGATAGCAGAATTAGAGGCAGCGGTCGTGGCTTACCAGATATAATGCTAAACAAAAACATTATTAACAGAAAGCTGACAAGCGATGGCAGGCGGCTGGCAAGCTCCCAGTCAGCTCCGGTTAAAATCTTAAAAAAACCAATAAGCCAATATACAAGAGGTGGTTTGTCATAATCCTCAGCCCCGTTCATGTGATTGATGGACCAATCCCCCAAACGGAGAAACCATCGGGCAGTATCTGCCGACTCAGCTTCCAAAGTGCCATTAAGTGGAAGTGAAGCGGATATCCAGATTGAAATACCAAAAAGAATTAAAATAATAATAAAACAACTTATTTTAAACTTTCGTGATTGATATTTCATTCTCTCGATTCCTTGATATTAAAAAGAATTCATTGAACGGGTTTAAGTGGAAGCATCTGTTTTGATATTTTCTTTCCAATTTTTTTATCGAGAGCTTTATTAAGCCTTTTTCCCTTTCTGCCAAGTCCGGCCTTGCTCAAATAACTTTTAATAAATAAATTCCAGGTATCATCTCCAGGCCACCGGGAGTGTCTGAATAAAGCACCAAGATCGTGAACGGCAACCGAAAAGCGGGATAAACCGGAATGCATTTTTTCAAGGTCTATCAACCGGGTGTCAGACGGCTCTTCTTTTCCAGTTTTAACAAAAACATGCTTTCCGTAAAGACAACTGTGTTGAAAACGGTGGGAATGGACTTGAGCTATCATTCCGGCAACCGAATCAATTATGTAATTTTGTCCGGAAACTTCATTCTCACCAGCTTCTTTAAGAACCTCGTCAAGATTTCTGTATCCCTCAAGAAACCGGATAACCAGAACAGCCTGAATATTGCCTCCTGCACGGCGCTCCCCGTAATAAAGGGGTTCCAGTGTCGGAATGGCGCATTTTTCGAAACGGCATATATTGTTGTATTCTCTGAATAAAGTTGGAGTGCCCCTTAAAGGGTGAAGAAGAGATCTGAAGGTGTGATTTTCCTGGCGCTTTATTACTATTTTTAACGGCTGCCCGTTTTGAAGCCGTATTTCATAGAGTATTATGCCGCTCCACCCGCCCCGGCGATAATTAGGCTCTTCTATGAAGCCGCTTTTTATCTCCCACAGATCTTTAAATGAACCTAAGCTGTTGTGAAGAAGAATTTCCCTGTCTTTCCCGGAATGGAAAATTTCTTTTAATTTCATTCTGCTATTGCCTGTCTTCCATCAGCAGATATCATGATCTTTTTTTCCGCAGAACATAAATGCGCCACATGGAATAATATCTTGCAAAATCAATTTGCCCCATTATTTCAAAACCGGTTTCAAAAAATTCGGTCTCGATGACCTTGCTGTTTGCTACAAAACGGTTCTGATATCCTTTTCGGTTTCTTCCTGCTTCAAGCCGTTTCCTTCGCCATGCCTTGTAATTTCCGTCTACCCAGAGTGACAAGCATACAGTATCGCGTGTAACCCTGTTAAATTCATTTAATAATACCATGCGGTGTTCCTTGTCTACAATATGATGCAGAAGGCGCATGCAAAATATGGAATCGATGGAATCAGATTTCAGATTGATGCTGAATGCGGATGCCTGAAAACAGGGTATGCGTTTTACGATAAAAGAATCCTGAAGCTTTTTTGCAACTATAATCATTGGAAGGCTATAGTCTGACGCATAAATGTTTCTATCAGCCATTTCAGACAGCAGGGGCCAGAAACGGCCAGCTCCGCAAGGAATGTCGAGAACAGAGGCAGGATTCCCGGCAATTTCCAATGCTTTTCTAGCGATATTCTGTTCCCGCCAGTTGGATAATCTGCGTCCCAACCCGTCATTGTGTTTTTTATAATAATCGAGAGAATGCTTCGAATCGTATTTTTCAGAAAACTCCAGCTTGATTTTTGAATTGGGACTCATTTTTTTTAAATCCTCGTTTCCCGTCCTTCCCGTTTACTCCCCCATATTCCCAGGGTTTCAGCATATCCCGAATCTTTTTGAAGTATTTTTATGTCAGACAGGCATGAATATGTCAACAACCAAGGCATTTGCTTTATGTCAGGTTGACAGAAGGAGGGTATTTTATGTATTAACTCAATCACACATAAAAAAAAGGAGGGGAAAATGTCAGGTCTTAACAAGGCAATGATCATAGGAAGGCTGGGGAGGGATCCTGAAATCCGTTACACTCCGGGCGGAGTGGCTGTCGCCAATTTCAGTGTAGCAACATCTGAAGAATGGAAAGACAAGGAGAGCAACGAGAAAAAGGAGCGCACGGAATGGCATCGCATCGTTGCTTTCGGAAAACTGGGTGAAATATGCGGTGAATATCTGTCAAAAGGGAAACAGATTTATGTCGAAGGCCGGATCCAGACAAGATCCTGGGAAGATAAAGACGGGAACAAAAAATACACGACCGAAATCGTTGCATCCGATGTTCAGTTTTTAGATAAAAAAGATTCCGGTTCAGGGGATTATCCCAGAAAAGGACAGGATGATAAACCGGAACGTGGTGCAGGCGGCCCGGCATATCATGATTCTAAGGATGACGACATTCCCTTCTAAAAGATCATATCCCGGCGGTCGTTATTATATTCTGTTTGATTTATTGGACAGGCCGATAAGAACGTGAAAAGAGACGGGCAGTTTTTTGTTAAACTGCCCGTCTATATGTTATATTTTGCAGTAAAAAATTGAAAAAAGCCTGCTATCAGGATTTTTTTACATCATCTATTTTCTCCGGCTCTTTTTTTTCAGGTTCTGAGGCTGCACCTTTGAAATTTTTTATTGCCTTACCCAGACCCGATCCTATTTCAGGAAGTTTGCCGGCTCCAAAAATAATCAGAACGATGATAAGTATTACTATAAGTTCCTGCATTCCTATTCCAAACATACAAACCTCCTATTTTAATGCTCTTTTTATTTTAGTTCATGCAGAAGCTGCAAGAACTCTTTT
>Ga0315268_10006234_pt1 | contig 12700 bp, 16 predicted proteins | sample C1_top_MG_FD_204535 | JGI IMG/M metagenome (GOLD analysis project Ga0315268, IMG submission 204535) | Sediment microbial communities from Yellowstone Lake, YNP, Wyoming, USA - C1_top | ecosystem: Environmental > Aquatic > Freshwater > Lake > Sediment | place: USA: Wyoming | collected 2017-08-01 | reverse complement strand
CTAAAGCTGCATTCTTACTGTTCAGTTCGGGTAAGATTGTTTGTACCGGTATTAGAAAAGTTGACGATATTGAGAATGCTATTAATACTATATTCAAAAGATTAAAAAATATCAATGCCCTTAAAAAATAAGGCTTATGAAGAAAGATGAAATCATAGATAAGTTTTCAGAATTTTTGAGAGATAATTACTATAAGGACTTAGCTTTGGCTGTCACAGAAGGAAAAAAATCTCTCAGCGTGGATTTTTCTTTAGTGGATAAATTCGATCCCGAGCTTGCTGACACGATACTAGAAAAACCAGAAGAGACTATTGAATTCATAGAGAAATCTGTAGAAGAGATAGACCTGCCACAAAAAGGGAAACTTCATATAAGATTCTTCAACACACCCGACAACACAAAAATCAGAATAAGAAACATCAGGGCAGAGCACATAGGAAAATTGTTGTGTGTCGACGGTATAGTCAAGAGGGCATCTGAGGTTAGACCGGAAGTTGCAGAGATTGTCTTCGAATGCCCTGACTGTAACAGGAGAATAATCATCATACAGACAGAAAAAGAAAAAACTATAATCTTGCCAAGAAGATGTGATTGTGGATGTAGAAAAGGATTCAGACAAGTAGGACAGAGATTGTACGATGCAAGATGGGTTGCCATCGAAGAGCCGTTCGAGATAACCACTGGTGAAAGACCTTCTGAAATTATGATTTATTTGAAAGAAGATTTGACTTCTCCAAGGATGCGAAACAAGACAGATCCTGGAAACAGAATAAAAGTCACTGGAATATTGAAAGAAATTCCAAGGAGAACTGAGCGTGGAAAAAAGACAAGGCAAATGGATATTCTGTTGGATGCGAATAACGTTGAAGGCGTTGAGATAGAATGGGAAGAATTGTTTACAGACCCCGAGGAGGAGAAAAAAATAAAGAAACTGGCGAAAGATCCTGATATCTATAACAAGTTGGTTGCATCATTAGCCCCTACAATGTATGGTATGGAAGATGTGAAGTTGGCTATCATGCTTCAATTGTTTGGTGGAGAACCTAAACTTTTAAAAGATGGGACAAGAATAAGGGGGAATGTCCACATCCTTCTAGTCGGAGACCCAGCAGCCGGAAAAAGTCAGTTGATGCAATTAACTTCTAAACTTATCCCTCGTGGTAAGTATGTTTCTGGAACAGGCGTGACCGGTCCAGGATTGACCGCAACTGTTGTCAGGGATGAGCAGTTCTTAGGTGGATGGGTTTTAGAAGCAGGAGCATTAATCATGAGTAATAGAAGTATATGCGCGATTGATGAATTCTCCAAAGTATCTCCCCAAGATCAAGTTGCATTACAAGAAGCCATGTCAATGGAAACCATCTCAATAGCAAAGGCATCAATAGTCGCAACTTTACCAGCTCAGACGGCTATATTAGCAGGTGGTAACCCTAAACTAGGGAGGTTTGACCCATACATACCGATAAGAGATCAAATCGCTATAGACGATGTCCTACTCAGCAGGTTCGATTTGAGGTTTGCTCTACGTGACATACCAAACCCTGAGTTGGATGCTCAGATGGCTGAGCACATCATGAAGATGAGACATTTTCACGAAGAAGAGGCCAAACCAGTTATAGAACCAGATTTACTCAGAAAGTATGTTGCCTATGCTAGAAGTTACATTCATCCTGTTCTAATGAGAGATGCTGCAGAAGTCATAAAAGATTTTTACTTAAAAATGAGGGCAAAGGCTGGCGGTGAAGCACCCGTCTCCATCACTTTAAGACAATACGAGGCATTGATAAGATTGGCGGAGGCATCGGCGAAAGTCAGGTTTAGTGACAAGGTTGAGATGGAAGATGCAGAGAGAGCGATAAATTTGATGAAAGTTTCTTTAAGACAGTTTGGTTTTGATCCTGAGACTGGAATGATAGACATAGACAGAGCAGAAGGATCTATGACAAGTGCTCAGAGAAGCAAGATAAGAATTGTCTTGGATGTCATAGAGGAATTGACAAAAATCATCGGCAAGATCATTCCTCTTGAAGAAATAGCAAGAAGAGCAAGAGAAGAGGGTGTGGAAGACATAGATGAAATCCTTAAAGGAATGAAGAATGAAGGACTTGTCTTTGAGCCGAGACCGAACTTCATCCAGAAAATATAATCGTTATATTTTAGTCTTTATTCACACATATAAGAATCATGGAAAATTTAAGACAGACCACAGTCAAGGCAAGAATTTCTGATGTAGTCAACAGTAAGTTCATAAAAAAAGAGGGTTTAGAACCCAGCTATGTTTTAACAGAACTAGGACAAAGAATTTCCAGAGCAAATCTAGTCGGGACGATCGTTGACAAGTTTATGAGTGAAGATGGCAACTACTCTTCTATAACTTTGGATGACGACTCTGATTCTATCAGAATAAAGGCTTTCAAAGAAGATTCGAATATTTTTGCTAACTTTGAGATAGGAGATTTAATCGTGGTTATAGGAAAAGTGAGAGAATATGCTGACGAGAATTACATTATTCCCGAAATAGTCAAAAAGATCGCCAACCCAAACTACGAATCTCTGCATAGATTAGAAGTCCTTAAACAATTAGCGAAACAGAAAAAAGATTTTGAGAACATTAAAAAGGATAAAGACAAGTTTAGTAATCTACAAGAGCTTAAAGCATACGTAAAAAAAGAATATGGTATCGATGAAGATGAAGTAGACGCAGTGATAGAGTCATTATCTGCTGAAGGGGAGACAAAAGATGATTACAAGCCCCTTCTATTAGAAACTTTAGAAAAATTAGATAAAGGGGAAGGAGTCGACTTCAAAAAATTGTTAGAAGAGTCTAAACTGCCTGAAAATGTTTTCGAAGAAGTTGTTAATGAATTGCTATCAGAAGGAATATGTTATGAGCCGTCTCCAGGAGTGATGAAGAAGGTGTAAAAATGAGGACGTACGAAGAGATGTTAAAAGAAGCTATGGAAAAAATTCCAGATAACGTAAAAAAAGAAAGTAGGTATGAAGTCCCTTCGCCGCAGACAAACATTCAAGGTAACAGGACATTCATAATTAACTTCGGCGAAATAGCAGAGAGTATAAGGAGAGACCCAAAACATCTCTCTAAATACTTGTTCAAAGAGTTGGCAACTCCTGGTCATATAGAAGGTAATAGACTGATACTTCAAAGGAAGGTAATAAAAAGCCTTATAGAGAAAAAGATAGAGGATTACATCAACGAATTCGTCTATTGCAAAGAATGTAAAAAACCTGATACACACTTTGAGAGAAGTGACAGAATGACCTTTTTAAGATGTGAGGCATGTGGGGCCAAACATGCTTTAAGAAAATTTTAAGCTTATATAAATTTTAAAATCTGTTATTTTATAGAATGAGGTGGTAATTTTGACCGAAAATCCAGAAAAAAAAGAAGTTTTACCTTTACCAACTGCCCCAATAATCAGGATAATGAAGAAGAATCTTGACAAAAACAAGCTGATAAAGAAAGAAGTAAAAGAAGATATGAACAAATGGCTGGCGGGAATGTGTGAAAAAGTGACAAAAAAGATGAATGAAAAACCTTATGCATCAGTCGACATCAGCACGTTCAAAGAAGCCATTCAATCATACAGTAACTTGGAGGAAATAGAAAAAGAAAAGCAGAGAATCCTTGTGAGCCTTGAGAAAATAAAACAAGACTGCGATGCCTTGATGAGAGACTTGGATAGAAAGTTTAAAATTTAAATCTTCCTTGTTTGTATTAACATGTTCTGGGCTAAATGTCACTCAGTTAAAGAGTATTTTATAGTCGCGATCTGCGATAGAGATTTACTCGGTAAAAAAATCGGGAATGGATTGAAAGTTATCGTTGAAGAAAAATTCTACGGCGGAGAAATCATCGACGATGCTAAAGCTTTAGAGTTGATGAAAAAGGCAAACATCTGCAACCTTCTTGGAAAGGAAATCGTCAAACTGGCCCTTGAAAAAAAGTTTATTACAGAAGAGAATATTATTCTTATCGGTGATATTCCCCATGCACAATTTATCCAGTAAAAAAGCGCAGTTTTTCATTCTTACCACTGTTGTCATAGTTGGTGTATTCTACACTCTGAGCAAGTACATAAACCCCTACAGTTTTGTGGACACTTCTCAAGCTATGATAGGGGGAGAAGAATCATTCTTTGATAACGTGAAAGAAAAAGCGATTAAAACAGTTAACATAAGTTCTAAAGATACAAATATTTTGAAGAGCAACCTTGGAACCTATAGAGATTTTGTTGAAAAAATGGCTAGCGATAAAGGATATGACCTTTCTTTCAATTACACAGTGGAAACGGTTAATGTCAGCATGAGAATGGTTTTAGTATCCCAGAAAATTACACTTAAGTCAAACTTCACTGTTCCCAGACCTTTATGAACGGGAGAAATTCTTCTCTTATTTTCTTCTTCGAACAATGCAACTGCTTGGAAAGTTCAATTAACTTTTCTCCTTCTTCCTTTCTTTGTACTTTTGACCTTCCCAAGAATATCATTCTGTCTGGGTATTGGTATCTTGAGAATTTTCTGTACATCTCTTTCTTCGCCACTGCAACGCCGGCAGTCATCAAATCGATCATGTATTTTTCAAACTTCCAGTCCTGTCTGTTCTTGACTCTCTGCTTGAATAAGTCAGCCCTTGAAAGCATCTCATAAGCCTTTGCTATTTCATCTGACTTTTCATACTCGTTGATGATGTTCTGTTCAATCCACAAGAATATCTCATCAGGGTCTTTGTCCAAGTTTTGAATCGACAACTTTGCTGCCAACGCGATCTTAGTCTTGAATATCATCTTCAATACATCGAACATGTTTGCTTCTCTTTCTCTTATGCCTAAACTTTCCAAGTCGCTGAGTTTTATTTCTTTTTTATCTCTCGTCAAAGTCTCTAAATCGTTTATGGCTGAACGTAAATCCCCTTCTGACCTTTTTGCTATCTGTATCAGGATTTCTTTATCGCATTTTATTCCTTCTTTTTCACAGATGTACTGCAACCTCTTGATTACATCCCAGTAAAAAACTCTTCCGAATTGAATCAACTGACAATAAGAACGCAAAGAACGTAATCTTGTATCCCATGGATTGTTTGCGGTTAGGATTATTGGGTATTGAGATTCTTTTATGATTTTTATTATTTCTCCAGTTCCACCCCTATCTTCTTGTCCTGCCAAACCATCAATCTCATCTATGAAGAATATCTTTCCTTTTTTGAACAACGATTTTTGTTTTATTGACTGACCAATAACTTCTTTTATCTGTGATGCTGAACGGTAATCACTCGCGTTTAATTCGATAATTTCAAGATTCTTTTCTTTTCCTAGGGCTTCTACTAATGCCGTCTTCCCAGTTCCGGCAGCACCATGAAATAAAGCGACTTTTTTTCCAGGTTTCCAAGATTTTAGCCAAGTTAAAAACTGTTCTACTGCTTTCTTCTGTCCGACAACTTCTACTATTTTTTGAGGAGCATATTTTTCGGTCCAAGGCATGTTTATCTCTTTTTAATTTTATCGTAAATCCTGACTATGAGGCAGGAGAGGAGATACCAAATAATTGCAAATGGTATCATGAAATCATATATCATATCATATTCTGGAATTGGACCGCATTCAACATTAAGAGGGCAAGGAGGGAGAAGATAAAAAATGTTAAAAGAAAAATAAAGTGCAATCAAAACACCTATTACAAATATAACAATTTTTCTCCAGTCTGGTTTCAAGAATTGTTTCCAAGACATACAATCATTTCTTTTTGCTGAACAACAAAAATTGAGCTAAAAGTGCTTCTAATTGAATTAAGTTAGAACCACCTTCACTTATTCTGAAATCATACTCTCCTGTCTTGTCAACTAGTTTAATCTTATCTTCTTCGGAAATATCCAAGTTATAGATTTGTCTGTGTATTTCTTTTATGATATCTTCTGCTGCTAAACCTTGAATCAATATCATATCGTTGAGTTTCTTTCTCGCATCCTTAAAATTTCCTTTCATAACAGTCTTTAACATTTCTTCTACATCCTTTGGTTTGGCTCGAGAAGCAGCTTCATAAACTACATCTTCAGTTATGTTCTTTTTCAAAGACGAAGAAGCCTGGAGTAAGTTGGCAACTCTTCTCAAATCCCCTTCAGCTAATATTATCAGAGCTTTTATCCCATCAGGAGTAATCTTCAATTTTTCTTCTTTGACTATTCTCTGGATGAATTCTTTTACATCTTCTTCTGAAAGAGGCTTGAACCTGAAAATAGCACAACGACTCTGAATCGGATCGATAATTTTACTACTATAATTTGCGATTAAAATGAAACGCGTTACTCTGGTGAAACTTTCCATCGTTCTTCTGAGAGCTTGTTGTGCATCTCTAGTAAGGTTATCTGCCTCATCCATGATTATAAGCTTATATGGTACATCACTTATTGCCCTCATTCTCGCGAATTCTTTAACTTGCCCTCTGATTACGTCGATGCCACGTGTATCACTCGCGTTCAACTCCAAAACATTCTGTCTCCAAGCATTTCCATATAAATCTTGGGCCATAGCCAGGCTCGCAGTCGTTTTTCCAACGCCTGCCGGACCTGCAAAAAGACAGTGTGGGATATTTTTATCTTTGACGAAAGATTGTAAACGTTCAATAACATGTTTCTGGTTAATTACGTCTTTCAGACTTTTAGGTCTATATACTTCAGCCCAGACTTGAAAATCCATATTACATCACCCTGAAAACCTTTTCTCCTTCTTCTGTGGGTTTATAAACATAACCTGATGGAAGATACTTACCTCGCTTTAGCTTTTTTCTTTCGAAGGATATAAACCCTTCATTTCTAAGTTTTGTTAAGTATAGGTAAGCACTAGCTTGCGATAGAGTAAGTACTTTAGCAGCTTTTCTATTAGTTATAAATCCCCTCCTTCTTATTTCCTTAAGCAGAGTAAAATAATGCTTTTTCTTCGTTTGAATACGCTTATAGGACTTCAAAAGAATTTCTAAATTTCTCTTTTTACGCCCCAGACCAAATCCTACTTTTTTTGTAAAATTTTGGATATTTTTATAGGATGTGATACGTAAACTCCATTCACAATGGCATATTTTATCTTTTGTTATGTAAGCTCTTTCTGGATAAATTCTTGATTCTATTCCCATCATTTTAAGTGCTAATTGCATTGTGACAATTAAACGAGGTGGATTGTCGAGAAGAATTATTTTTATCTCTCTATGTAAATCTCTGAAAGATGTATCCCTTTCTCCACTTGACTTTATGGAATTAGTAAATAAACCAAAATCAGTGACAACTGTTTGAGAAAATTTTAACTTTTTATCCTTTTTTCCGATAGTACCGTCAGTATCCCACATTTTCCTTAAACACAAACTTAAAAAATGAGCAGGACTAGAAAACACCCAGAGAGGTAAAGGATTGTTTGTTATTACTTGTTTTATATCTGTATCATAACCTGCTGTATTGCAAACATCTCGAAGAAGGTTAGTTGCATAATAGCGGGTCATACCGTTATTAAGCTGAGGTTGATGATCCTTAAAGTTACCCAGAAGATTATGAGAGGCTTTTCTGAACTCATCTATAAGTTCCACATCTTTACATGAAAGAACATAACGATGCACACCTATATCAGGAAAACTACCCAAGATAATCGCTCCATCTTTGCTCAACATGTTAATAGGCATCTTGTTAATTTTTATGATCTTGGAATTACTGGATGGTTTCAGTGTAACGACATATTTTTCCAAATCATTAAAACTTAGTTCCAACCTTTCAATTATTTTTCTAAGATGCGCAATCGAAACGCTCTTCGTCCTTCCGCTAAGATAATAAAATAAACCACTTCCAAAAATTCGCATTAATTCTCTTTTATTTCGATTGACAATTATTTTATAAAGTTTTCGTGATATTTCTTTCTTTCCTTCTTCAGTAAAAGAAATGCATACTTTATCTGGTAAATCTTCCAAATGAATCAGGGGCTTTCCTGGTCTTTGACTGTAATATTCAAGAAGATCATAAAGCCAACTCCTCCTAAAGTGATACTTATGATTTTTGGTATTTCTTATTAGATCCTTCCCAAGTTCTATTACTTTCTTCAAAGTTTTACCAATCCAATCTTTATTCAAAATCATGTTTTCGTTGTTTTCTATAAGTTCATAAGTCATAACTATCGCTTTAACTTTTTTTAAGAAAATCCCTTATTAAAATTTCTATCTTAGTCGACATTTTATATCCATGTTCGTTGCATACCTTTCTAAACTCTGCTAAAAGATTTTTATCGATAGTTATCGTAAGTCTCGTCTTCATACTAATTCATACTAATACATATTTATATCTATAAAGATTTAGTTACTTGAGCATACACTTCACCTTTATACTGAAAAAGTTTATTATTTTTAAATATGGTCACAAAAGTATCTGAAGTAAAAGACATAGTAAAAAAAGGAATTGTAAAACCCAAAGCCGTTTTTCCCGAAATTAAGAAAATGGCTGAAAATGATGATTGGAAAGTAAGGGAAGTCGCAGCGACAGTTTTGGTTGAAATCAGTAAAAAGAAAGTAGATGAGGTCATTCAAGAGATGATGCGATGGGTCGATGACAGTGATCCTAACGTTAGAAGAACTGCAAGCGAAGGACTAAGGGATGTTGCTAGAAAAAATCCTGAAAAAGTGTCACCAGTTATCGAAAAATTAAAGTCAGATTCAAACATCTATGTTAAAAAATCAGTGGCAAACGTGATGAGAAATGCCAGCAGAAAGAATCCTGAATTTGTTTTAAATCTATGCAAGAAATGGATAATCCTTAAGGATACAAATACAAACTGGATTATCAAAGATGGTTTGAGAAAATTGAAAGAATCTCGACCAAAAGAAGTGGATGGAATACTGAATTTAATCGGTGAATAAAATGGTAAACGAAAATTTAATTGGTTGCTGTGGCGTATATTGTGGAGCATGTCCGTTTTATAGGAGTGAGATTCCAAAATTATCAAAGAAATTAAAGGACGTTTTAAAAGAAGAAAAATTCAATAAAATAGCAATTCCTTTTGAATGGGTTGGTAATTACAAAGAGTTCAAGAAGTGGGTTAATTTTTTAGCAAGAACAAAATGTGAAGGTTGTCAAGCAGGAGGAGGAAACCCTTTTTGCAATATCAGAAAATGCTGTCAGAAAAATGGAATAAAAAGCTGTGCTGAATGTGATGAACTCCCTTGTAAGAAACTCGGTTGGATATCTGAGAGATATAGAAGTTGGAACATAAACAATCTGGAAAGGATAAAGAAAATAGGCTACGAAAAATGGCTTGAAGAGAAAGAAAAAGAAGTAAAAGAAGATTTTAGAACCGGTATGATAATAAAAGGAATGAGAAAATGAAACTCATTATAAAACCAAACCCACCTTACAACTTTGACTTACATTTAAAGTCTTTTTCCTTTAGCAAGCCACAACCAGAAGCGTATGAAAATGGAACGTGGAAAAGAGCACTAAGGCTTAACTCTGGAAAATTAGTAGCACTAGAAGTAAAATCGATTGGCAGTGCTAAAAAACCAAAATTAGAAGTAACAATCCTTTCAAGGATTACTCCAGCTGAGAAAAAAGAAATAAAGGATAAACTTTCTTGGATATTTAATACAAAAGCAGAATTGACGGAACTTTATAATTTTATGGGAAAAGATCCTATTCTAAAAGAAGTGAGACAAAAACTTTACGGCTTAAGACCGTTCAATTATTCTACTGTTTTTGAAGGGTTACTAAAATCCATAATTCAACAGCAAATCTCAGTCATAGGATCCATGTACATAACTAACAGGTTAGTTGAAAAATTTGGAGAAAAAGTAAAGGTCGGTAAAGAAGTTTATCACGAATTTCCATCTCCAGAATCGTTAACTAAGGCAAACATAGAAGATTTGAAAAAGTGTGGATTGAGCAGACAAAAATCGAGTTATATTCAAGGAATATCTAAAAAGATAATTCAAGACAAGATCGATTTAGAGAAGTGGAAAGGATTACCAAGTGAAAGAATCATCGAGAAATTGATGAACTTCAAGGGAGTAGGAAGATGGACAGCAGAATTAACGGTTGTAACTAGCACTGGAAAAGATGTTCTTCCTGCAGACGACTTAGGAGCTAGGAGAGCAGTATCGAAATTCTATTTAAAAGGAAAATTGATGAGTGGAGAAAAACTCAGAGAGTTCAGCAAAATATGGGATAAGTTTAGAGGTATAATCACTTATTATTTAATTTGTGCAGAACGCTTGAAAGAGTGAGAAAATGGTCCATAAAATTCAAGTGAGATCAATTCTAAACAAACATAAAAAACGTGACGAATGGTTTTTGGACGATTACTCAGTAAACCCTTATGAAGCTTGCAGCTTCAACTGTATATACTGCTATATTAGAGGAAGCAAATACGGAAAAAACATGGCAAAGACCTTATCGGTAAAAGTGAATGCACCTCAACTTTTAGAAAAACAGTTATCAAGAAGAGCAAAAAAACGAGAATACGGAATTATTGCATTAGCTTCAGCAACAGAAGCATACATGCAAATCGAAGAAAAATTAAAGCTGACAAGAAGGCTTCTTGAAATAATTCTGAAATATAGATTCCCTGTTAGTGTTGGGACAAAATCAACATTAGTATTGAGAGATTTGGATCTGCTAAAAAAGATTGATAAGAATGCAATATTTCCAAATGACTTAAAACCAAAACTAAAACGAGGAGTAATCATTTCTTTCTCCATTTCAACTCTGGATGAAAAATTAGCAAAGATTTTAGAGCCAGGAGCACCAATGCCAAGAGAAAGATTGGAAACGATGAAAAAATGTAAAGAAGAAGAATTTTTTGTCGGAATAAACTTTATACCAATTTTACCATTCCTATCTGATTCAGACAAAGAACTTGAAGAGATGATAAAAACTGCAAAAGATTATGGAGCAGATTTTGTTTTTGTAGGAGGTTTAACTTTGTTCGGTAATGAGCCGGCAGACTGTAAAACACTCTATTATGGATTCTTGAAAAAGTATTATCCTGAACTTGTACCCAGATACAAAAGTTTGTTCAGAATCTTTTTTTCAGCACCTAAAGAATATCAAAAAAGACTGGAAGAAAAATCTAGAAGGTTATGCGAGCAGTATGGAATTAAATATGGTATTTTATAATGGTGTTTAACTTGACTGTTATCAGCATTTCTGGAACACCTTGCACAGGAAAAACAGAAATTTCCAAATTATTATCCAAAAAATTAGGTTACAAGTTGATACAGATAAACGAACTCGCAGAGAAACTGAAAGCTTTTATTGGATACGATAAAAAAAGACAATGCAAGATTCTTGACATGAAAAAATTAGAAAAAGAAATCAAAAAAATAAAAGAGAACGTTATAATTGAAGGTCACACTTCTCATTTATTTCCTGTTGATATAATAATCGTTTTGAGATGTAATCCTGAAACATTGAAGAAAAGACTCGAGAGAAGATATCCTTCTAATCATTTGAAAGTTCAGGAAAACTTGGAAGCAGAAATACTCGGAGTAATTACTTCTGAGTCTGTGATGAAAAACAAGAAAGTTTATGAAATTGATACTTCTGAGAAGAACATTGAAGAAAATGTCAATGATATTCTTAAAATCCTAAAAGGTAAGACGGATGATTTTAAAGTTGGAAAGATTGATTGGCTAGAAAAATATTATGATTTAATTAAACTTTGAATAAACTAGTGATGAGATAAATTTTTATTTTCTGTTGACTCAGTAAAGACTATGACTAAAAAACATTTTTCAACTGAAGAAGCTAAGAGAGTAGGTGAAGTACTCGGTATAAATTGGAGTGAATTTGATATTGAACAATTTAGGATGGGCATGGATGTAGAGCTCGAACACGGTATGATAGATACTCACACAAATGTAACTAATGACGATCCGATAACGACTGGTAAGATTGCTTTGGCGCACTTGAATGAATTTTCAGATTATTATACAAGACTCGAAAAAATGGAAGAAGAGGCAAAGAAATTTCATAAGAAAAAATTCAAGCCTTAGGTTTTAACACTGGAAGAAGTTAAACACCGATAATATTCGGCGAGAGTAAGAATGTTATCAGATTGAGTGAAGAAACTTTCAAAGAAGGTTTGTTTGCTAAACCAATAGTTTACCCGTTGGTTTCAAAGGATACATCAAGAGTTAGGACGATTGTTACTGCGATTCACACGAAAGAAGATTTAGATGAAGCTGTTGACATTTTTGAGAAAGTTGGGAAGAGATTGGACTTGATATAACAGTTAAACCGAGATAGATTTTCTTTCTTGAAAACTATTAAAGGATAGAATTTATAGTTTTCTTGGAAATAATGAAATTAGCAAATGTATTACTAGTGTTAACTGTATTAATGATATCGATATCGGTTTTTTTAATGATAGATAGAAAAATTCTTGGTATAAGAACAATACCTGTATCAATAGTTTTATTTGTAATAGGATTGGGTTTATTCAATACTTGGTATATGACTAGGTTACAAAAAAGAAAATAAAAAAATATTTAGTAAATTGTTAAAAAGACAGGACAAGCAGACTGTTATCTTCAAGAATGGGTTTTAGATAGATAGACGGCATGTTTGAGGTCTTGTTCTAAAATAATCCTCCGAAAAGCCATACGATATTCAGAGGTGTTAATGTGGAAGAAGTTGTTGGGTTAGACATGCATCTGAAAAAGA
>Ga0315268_10006233_pt1 | contig 12701 bp, 11 predicted proteins | sample C1_top_MG_FD_204535 | JGI IMG/M metagenome (GOLD analysis project Ga0315268, IMG submission 204535) | Sediment microbial communities from Yellowstone Lake, YNP, Wyoming, USA - C1_top | ecosystem: Environmental > Aquatic > Freshwater > Lake > Sediment | place: USA: Wyoming | collected 2017-08-01 | reverse complement strand
CTCACGGGCTCCCGGAACCTGTGCCTGGCCGGCGGGGTCGCGCTCAACTGCGTGGGCAACGGCCGCATCCTGCGCGAAAAAATATTCGACCGGCTTTGGATCCAGCCCGCCGCCGGCGACGCGGGCTGCGCGCTGGGCGCGGCGCTGTTCGCCTGGCACGCGGTCCTGGGCCGCGTCCGCGACGCCGACGGCGTCCGCGACGGCCAGCGCGGCTCCCTGCTCGGCCCCGAGTTCGGCGCCACGGAGATCGAGTCCTTCCTGAAGAGCGCGAAGGCCCCGGCGCGGCGCCTGGCGCCGGACGAACTGGCGCGGGAGACCGCGAAGCTCCTCGCCGCGGGAAAGGTCGTGGGCTGGTTCCAGGGCCGCATGGAGTACGGTCCGCGCGCGCTGGGCGCGCGCAGCATCCTGGGCGACCCGCGCGACCCCGAGATGCGCTCGCGCCTCAACCTCAAGATCAAGTTCCGGGAGACCTTCCGCCCCTTCGCGCCCGCCGCGCTCGCCGGGCGCGCGGCCGCGCTGTTCGACCTGGACGTCGAAAGCCCCTACATGCTGCTCACCGCCCAGGCCCGCCCGAACGCCGGCCTCCCCGCGGTCACGCACGCGGACGGCTCGGCCCGGGTGCAGACGGTGACGCGCGAGTTCAACGCGCCGTTCCACGACCTGCTGACGGCGTTCGACGCGCTGACCGGCTGTCCCGCGCTGATCAACACCTCGTTCAACGTCCGCGGCGAGCCCATCGTCTGCCGCCCGGAGGAAGCCTACGCCTGCTTCCTGCGCACGGGCATGGACGCCCTCGCTCTCGGCCCCTTCCTGCTGGAAAAATCCGCCCAGCCGGCCCTGGGGCCCGGGAGGTCCGCATGGGCGCCCGACTGAAGTCCGCCTTCGCGGCCGCCCGCCGCGCGCAGACGCGCGCGCTGTGCGCGATCCTGTATTATCTGGTCCTGGCGCCCTACGCGCTGGTCCTGAGGCTGTTCGGAATCCGCTTCCTGGACACGGAGATCGACGGGCGCGACAGTTATTGGACGCCGCGCCCGCCGCGCGATCCCGCGGAGACCGCCCGGAGGCTCTACTGACATGAAGCGACGAGAAACTCTCCGCGAGCTGTGGCGCTTCGCCTTGAAGCGCAAGATGCTGTTCCTCGCGCCGCTGGCGATCCTGCTCGTCCTGCTCGGCCTGCTCCTCTTCTTCACGGCGGCGACGCCCGTCGCGCCGTTCGTCTACACGCTGTTCTGACCAAGACGCTGCGACCGAGGCTTTCGCCGCCGCGTCATGGAACATTTCCAGGGTCTCAATCGTATAACTGTAGCCGGCTACAGTTGGGAGGTCCCATGGAATTAAAAAATATTTCAAATGACGAGTTATTGAAGCACCTGATCGTATTAGTCCGACAGGAACGCGAGGATACGGCCGCGGTGGTCGAGCATTTGGCGGAAGTGGATCGGCGGGATCTCGTCCAGAAGCGAGGATATCCGTCGCTCTTCGAGTACTGCGTCAAAAAACTGGGTTATTCCGAGCCAAGCGCCTATCATCGCATCCGTGCCGCCAGGGCGATCAAGAAGAAACCGGACTTGCTGACGCTTCTTAAAACCGGAGACCTTCACCTTGAGGCGATCGTCCTCCTCCATCCGCACCTCGATGACGCGCGGGCCGAGGAGCTGGTGCAGCGGGCGCGAGGCAAAAGCAAGCGCGAGGTCGAGACGTTCTTGGCGCCGCTCTCCCCCCGCTCGGAGCCGCGCGACGTGATCCGCGTCCTGGCGGTCGCACCGGAGCCGATTGACGATATGCCGCTGTTCGAGACGGCAGCGCCGGCGCCGACGCTCGAACAACCCGAACTGCGGTCGCAATTATCGTTCACCGCGGGTCCGGTGCTTCTCAAACTATTAAACGGCGCCAAGGGCCTGCTCTGGCACAAATTCCCGGAAGGCCGTCTGGAGGATATCTTCACGGAATCGCTGCGGGTCCTGATGGAGTCTAAAAATCCCGCGCAAGAGGCGGCCTCGGATCGACAGACGCGAAGCCGTACCCGTAAAATTCCTAAATGGATCCGGCGACAGGTCTGGAAACGAGACCGGGGAACGTGCGTCTATCAGGCCGCGGATGGGCGCCGCTGCGGAAGCCGGACCGGCTTGGAGCTTGACCACATCCGGCCGTGGGCGAGGGGAGGCTCATCGAACGATCCCGCCAACATCCGTCTACTCTGCCGGGCCCACAACCAGTTGATGGCCCGGCGGGCCGGACTTCAGCGTCCTGAGAAGGTGCCGATCGCCGCGCCGCCGATGATCAGGGCGCCCGCGACGGCGGACGAGAGGGTGAGCTTTCCCTCCCCCAGCGCGGCGATCAGCGCGGTGGAGAACAGCGGCGTCAGATAGGCGAGCGTGCCGATCACGCGCGGGTCGCCGTCCTTCAGCGCGCGGTCCCACAGGTAGAAGGAAGCGCCCATGGGGCCCAGGCCCATGAAGAGGATGTAGGGCGCCTCGGCGAGAGTCGGCGTGTAGCGCGGCTCGAACGCGAAGTGGCAGAGCAGCGACAGTATTCCCGAGATCAAGCAGAAAACGGAAACCGTGGAGGTCGGGAAGCCGCCGAAGCGCTTGGTGAGGAGCGAGTAGGTCGACCAGATCGCGGCGCCCGCGACGGCGAGGGCGTAGCCGGGAAGCGCGCCGGCGGGGAAGCCCAGGCGGCCGCTCCCGGCGACGAGGAGCGCGGCGCCCGCGAAGCCCAGGACGGCGCCGAGGACGTGGCGCGGCCGGAGCACGGATCCCCTTATGATGAGCGGGCTGAGCAGGACGATGAGCAGGGGCCACAGGTAGTTGAGGAGGTTCGTCTCCACGGGCGGGGCGAGGCGCAGGGCGGTGAAGAGGCAGAGGTGATAGGTGAAGAGGCCGTAGACGCCCAGGAGCAGAACGCCGGGCTTGAGCCCCCGGAACTTCAGCCCGCGCGCGCCGACCAAGGCGCCGAGCGTCAGCGAGACGCCGACCAGGAGGAACGGCGGGACGAAGCGCAGCTTCAAGGCGAGCGCGGCGACGGAACTCCACAGCGCCAAGGCGGACAAAGCCATGAGCGTCGCGCGGCGGCTTTTCTCGGAGTTCGTGACGGAGTCCACGGCGACTAGTGTAGCAACCTGCGATTTCGCTAGTATCCTCTTTGTGAGCGAACGGGTGAAGCGCCTGACGGGACTTCTGCCGCTCGCGGGCCTGCTGGCGGCGGTCGGCGGGCTGGTCCTCCTGACGCGGCCCACCCAGCTGGGACGGGTCCTCGAGCTCAAGACCTTGGACTGGCGCTTCTCGCGCCTGGCCGTTCCCGCCCGCCGCGACCCGCGCATCGTCCTGGTCGCCGTCAACCAGGCCAGCCTGGACTACTTCGAGAAGCAGAATCTGTATTGGCCGTGGCCGCGCAGCATGTACGGCGCCCTGCTCGGCTTCCTGAAGAAGGGCGGCGCGCGCGTCGTCGTCTTCGACGAGCTGTTCTCCAACCCCTCGCCGTACGGCCAGAGCGAGGACGAAGTATTCGGCAAAGCCCTGAAGGACTTCGGCCCCGCGGTCATGGCCATGGACTCCGGCGCCTCGCCCCACGCCCTGCGCGCGACGCCCCCGCCCGAGCGCTTCGCCGCGAAGGGCGGGCCCGTCCTGGCCGCCGCGGCCCTCGAGCGCAAGTCGTTCCGCCTGCCGGAACCGGAGATCATGAACGCCGCCGCCTTCCTCGGCGACACCACCGTGGACGCCGATCCCGACGGCGTGTTCCGCCGCGTCCCCATCGCCGCCGCGATGGGCGGCCGGCTGATCCCCACCTTGCCCGCCGCCGCCGCGATGGCCTTCACCGGCAAATCGCTGGAGGAACTCGCCCCGCCGCTGACCGACGGCCGCATGCTGGTGAAATTCCACGGCAAGTCGCTGACCGACGATCCGAGGCTCAAGACCTACGACTCCTATCCGATCGGCGACTTGATGCTGTCGTGGCAGGCGCTGGAGGACAAGCGCAAGCCCGACCTGGACCCCGCGCGCTTCAAGGACAAGCTCGTCTTCGTCGCGCTCACCGCCCCGGGGCTGATGGACAACCACCCGTCGCCGATCTCGCCGGTGTTCCCGGGCACCGAGATCGTTGCCGCCGCGGCCGACAACCTGATCAACCGCGACTTTCTCACCCCCGCGCCGATGATCGCCGTGCTGACGCTGCTGATGGCGGCGCTGATCGCCGCCGGCGCCGCCTCGCGATTATCCGGCCAGGCCTGGACCGCCCTGGGCGCCGTGCTGGCATCGTCGGCCGCGCTCGCGGGAGCGTCCTGCGCGGCGTTCCAGCATGGCGTCTGGCTGGACATGGCCGCGCCCCAACTGGCGCTGTGGCTGGGTTTTGCCGCCGCGTCGGCCTACGGCTACGCCGTCGAGGGCCGCCAGAAGCGCTACATCCAAGGCGCGTTCTCCCACTACCTGTCGCCGGAGATCGTCCGCCGGATCTCGGAAAATCCCGAATCGCTCGCGCTGGGCGGCGAGAGGCGCGAGGTGACGTTCTACTTCTCCGACATCGAGGGCTTCACCACCATCTCCGAGTCGCTGGAGCCGGAGAAGCTGACCCAGCTGATGAACCGCTATCTGGGAGAGATGACCGAGACGATCCTCGCGAGCGGCGGGACGCTCGACAAGTACATCGGCGACGCCATCATGGCCTTCTGGGGCGCGCCGCTGCCCTGCGAGAACCACGCCCTGACCGCCTGCCGGATCGCGCTGGCGAACCAGAAGAAGCTGGCGGCGCTGGGCGAGGAGTTCAAGCGCCTGGGCTACCCGCCGGTGCGCAACCGCATCGGCCTCAACTCCGGCCCGGCGTCCATCGGCAACATGGGCTCGCCGCGGCGCTTCAGCTACACCGCCATCGGCGACAACGTCAACCTCGCCTCGCGGTTGGAAGGAGCGAACAAGGCGTACGGCACCTACATCCTCATTTCGGACAGCACCCGGCAGGGCGCGGGCGGCGCCGTCGAGACGCGCGAGCTTGACTTCGTGAAGGTGAAAGGAAAGAATCTCCCGATCCGCGTTTACGAGCTGCTGGGCCTGACGGGAGAAACGGACGCCGGCCTCCTGCGCAAGGCCCGGCTGTTCGAGGGCGGTCTGGCTTCGTTCCGCGCGCGGGAATTCGGCGGCGCCGCGGCGATTTTCGAATCCGTGAAGAAGGAATTCGGCCCCGACCACGCGTCGGACGCGTACATGGAACGCTGCCGCCATTTCGAGAACGAACCCCCTCCCGCCGACTGGGACGGGACCTACGCCTTGACGGAGAAATGATGATGAAACGAACGCGAGTCTGGCTCCTCCTGGCGGCGGCCGCGCTGTCCGCCTCGGCCGTCGTCGCCGCGACGATCACCGTCCTCGTCCAGCAGACGACCTTGCGCAAGCGCCCCCAGTTCTTCGCCGCCTCGGCCGGAACCGCGAAGCTGGGCGACGCGTTCTCGGCCTCGGGCCCCGACGCCGGCTGGTACAAGACCGACGGCGGCTACATCCACCAGAGCGCGGTGACCGCCAAGACGGTGAAGCTCGGCTCCGGCTCGTCGGTCGGCGGGAGCGCCTCGGCCGAGGAGGTCACCCTCGCCGGCAAGGGCTTCAACTCCCAGGTCGAGAAGTCCTACAGCGAGAAGAACGCGGGCGCCAACTTCGCGGCCGTGGACGCCATGGAGCGCCGCTCCGTCGCCGAGGACGCCGTGATCTCCTTCCTGCGCGCGGGCGGCCTCCTCCCCGAGGGAGGCGCCCAGTGAAATCCTTGAACCTCCTCGTCCCGCTCCTGGCCGTCCTGCTCGCCGGCTGCGCGTCCCTGCAGAACCTCGACGTGAGCTCGCTGACGCGCGGCGGCTCCGGCGGCGGAGGCGGCTGGGACATCACCAAGCTCTCGAACGCCGGCAAGGCCCTGCGCAGCGGATTTGCCGACATCTCCGAAAGCGAGGAGTACTACATCGGCCGCGCGGTGTCCGCGCAGATCCTGGCCCGCTACAAGCCGCTCCAGGACCCGGGCCTCAACCTGTACGCGCAGAAGATCGCGCAGGCCGTCGCGCTGGCGTCGGACCGCCCGTCCATCTATAAAGGCTACCACGTCCAAGTCCTGGACACGGACGAGATCAACGCCTTCGCCGCGCCCGGCGGCTTCATCTTCGTGACCAAGGGCATGCTGGCGCTGGCGAAGAGCGAGGACGAGCTGGCCTGCGTGCTGGCGCACGAGGTCGCGCACATCTCGAAGAAGCACGGCCTCAAGACCATCCAGACCGCGCGCCTCACCTCGGCCTTCACGACCCTAGGCGCCGAGGCCGCGAAGCACTACACGCCCGAGCAGGTGTCCAAGCTCACGACCGCGTTCGAGGGCGCGGTGGACGACGTGGTCAACAAGCTGGTCGTCAACGGCTACAGCCGCGACAAGGAGTATGAGGCCGACCGCTTCGCCGCCGAGTACGCGAAAAACGCGAACTACGACCCGCGCGCGCTGACGGCCTTCCTGACCCGCATGGAGCACGCCTCCGCCTCCGGCGGCGGCATGTTCAAGACCCATCCCGACGCGGCCAAGCGCGTCTCGGAGCTGGGGACGCTGACTCCGCCGGCCGGCTACCGCGCCTCCTCCGCGCGCGAGGCGCGCTTCGCGAACGCGGTCTCGCTCTAGGCCATGAACGAGCCTGCGCGATCCCCGCTGCCGATCGAACTGTCGAACGTGCGCGTGTTCGACGTCCTGCGCAACGAGCTCAGCCTGGAGCTGGGCGTCGTGGTCGGCGTCGTCGGCGACAAGATCGACCTGGTGGACAAGACCGGCGCGATCGTCCGCTTCAAGCTGGCCGCCTCCTTCACGCGCGTCTCCGAGGACGAGGCCATCGCCTTCCGCGCGCTGACCCAGGCCCTGCGCCGCGAGCGCCTCCTCGCCAACCCCCGCAAGAAAAAGCCCAACCGCAAGCCCGCGGCCAAGAAGCGCCGCTCCGCGAAGCGCCGCCGGTGAAAGTCCTTCTCCTCGGCGGCGGCGGGCGCGAGCACGCGATCGCGTGGAAGCTCGCGCAGAGCCCGAGACTGACCAAGCTGTGGGTCGCGCCGGGGTCCGACGCGATCGCCGCGCTGGCCGAGCGCGTGCCGCTGGACCCGCTCGACCCCGCGGCCGTCGCCGGCTTCGTGACGGCCAACCAAGTCGATCTGGTCTTCGTCGGGCCCGAGGCGCCGCTGGCGAGCGGCTCCTCGGACGCGGCGCGCGCCGCCGGCGCGCTGGTGTTCGGCCCGTCCCGGTCCGCGGCGCGGCTGGAAACGTCGAAGTCCTTCGCGAAGGACTTCATGGCCCTGAACGGCATCCCCACGGCCCGCGCGCGCGGCTGCGTCACCGCCCGGGAAGCCAAGGAGGCCGCGCGCGGCTTCTCCGGCCACTGCGCGGTGAAGGCCGACGGCCTGGCCGCGGGCAAGGGCGTCATCGTCTGCCGTTCGATCGCGGAGGCCGAGGCGGCGGTGGACGCGCTGGCGTCGACCACGGCCGGGCGCACGCTCGTCGTCGAGGAGCGCCTGGAGGGGCCGGAGCTGACCGTGATGGGCCTGGTCGACGGCAACGGCTGGGCGGTCCTGCCGCTGAGCCAGGACCACAAGCGCCTGCTGGAGGGCGACGCGGGCCCCAACACCGGCGGCATGGGCGCGCTCGCGCCGGCGCCGCTCGACGGCGAAACCTGGGCCCGGATCAAGGCCGAGGTGCTGGACCGCACGCTCGCGGGCCTCAAGAAAAATAATTTCGACTACCGCGGCGCGCTGTACGCCGGCGTCATGCTGACCCCGGACGGGCCCAAGGTGCTGGAGTACAACTGCCGCTTCGGCGACCCCGAGACCCAGGCCGTGCTGCCGCTGCTCGACGCCGACCTGCTCCAGCTCGCCGCCGACTGCGCGGCCGGACGGCTGACGCCGGGGCTGCTGCCCGCCCGCGCCGGCGCGTGCGTGGGGATCACCTTGGCCAGCCCCGGCTATCCCGAGGCGCCCAAGACCGGCGCCGCGATCGACTTGAACGGCGCCGACCGGCTCCCGGACACCCTGATCTTTCACGCCGGCACGAAGAAGACGGCGGCGGGCTGGACCGCGACGGGCGGACGCGTGCTGACCGTCGTAGGCCGCGGCCCGGACCTGGCCGCCGCGCGCGCGCGCGCTTACGCCGCCGTGGACCTTTTGCGCGCGCCGGACCTGCGCTACCGCCGGGACATCGCCGCCAAGGCGCTGGGGAGAGTCATCGCATGAAACGCTCCGGAAAATCGCCGCTCGTCGGCCTGATCATGGGTTCCGCGTCGGACTGGGAGACCATGAAGGCCGCGGCCGAGGTCCTGAAAAACTACGGCGTCGCGTTCGAGGCGGAGATCGTCTCCGCGCATCGCACCCCCGACAAGCTGATGACGTACGCCGCGTCCGCCGAGGCCCGCGGCCTCAAGGTCCTCATCGCCGGCGCCGGCGGCGCCGCGCACCTGCCCGGCATGGCCGCGTCGAAGACGTGCCTTCCCGTCCTGGGAGTCCCGGTGGCCTCGAAGTCGCTCAAGGGACTCGATTCGCTGCTGTCCATCGCGCAGATGCCCCGCGGGATCGCCGTCGGCACCCTCGCGATCGGCGAAGCCGGAGCGGCCAACGCCGGCCACCTCGCCGCGCAGATTCTCGCGCTGTCGGACCCCGCGCTGTCGCGCCGCGTGAAGGCGTTCCGCGCCCTGCAGACCGCGGCGGTCCTGAAGGGGCGGCTGCCGCGGTGACGGCGCTTCCCCCCGGGAAAACCCTCGGGATCCTGGGCGGCGGCCAGCTCGGCCGGCTGATCGCCGAGGCGGCCAAGGGGCTCGGCTACCGGACCGCCGCCCTCGACGCCTCGAAAGATTCTCCGGCGCTTCAGTTCGTCGACGTGCCCGTCGTCGGATCGGTCGACGACCCCGCCGCCGGGAAACGTTTGGCGGACGCGAGCGATCTGGTGACTCTCGAATGGGAGCTGATCGCCGCCCCGGTGCTCGACGAAGTCGCGCGCCTGAAACCTCTCTATCCCGCCCCTTCCGTTTTGGCCGTGATTCGCGATCGTTTAACACAACGGCGATTCCTCGAGAAGCACGGCTTCCCGCAGACCGGCTACGGCGAAGCGAACTCCGCGAACGATCTTCCTTATTATCCGGTCATCGTGAAGCGGCGCACCCACGGTTATGACGGCAAGGGCCAGGCGCGCCTGAACTCGGCCGACGAGGCTCGCCGCAGCGTCGATCTCTTTCGAGCGCCGTGCGTCTGGGAAAAATTCGTGCCGTTCGTCAAAGAAATATCCGTGATTCTGGCCCGCGCCCATTCCGGAGAGACGGCGGTTTATCCGGTGGCGGAAAACATCCACCGGAATGGGATATTGCACGCGACAAGAGCCCCCGCCGAGATTCCTCCCGAGACGGCTCTGCGCGCCGAGGACTTGGCGAAGCGGGTCGCCGCGGCGCTCGGCCACGTCGGGGTCATGGCCGTCGAGATGTTTCTCTTGAGCGACGGCGAACTGCTGATCAACGAGATCGCCCCGCGCGTGCACAACAGCGGCCACTACACCTTGGGCGGCTGCGTCACCTCGCAATTCGAGCAGCACGTCCGCGCCGTGTGCGGCCTGCCGTTGGGCCCCGTCGCGATGAAGGGCCCCGCCGTCATGGTGAACCTGATGGGCGAGCTGTGGGCGAACGACGAGCCCGACTGGAGAATGCTCGACGGCGTTCCCGGATTGACTTTGCATCTCTACGGCAAGTCCTCGGCCCGCCCCGGGCGGAAGATGGGGCACTACACCGTCGTCGGCCCCGCCGCCGCGGACGCATGGCTCCGAGCCGACGAGCGTTTGGCCGCGCTGGCCCGCAGTTCCCGATAGGCCCAGGCCCGCCGAGGACCAATGCCGCGCGCGTTCGGGACCGGAGGTCCCGGTCGCCGTCCAGGCCCTCGGTGCTAGTATGGCCGCTATGCTCAAACCCTCGATCGCCTCGCGCGCCCTGTCCGCCGTCCTTGCCGCCGCCGTTCTGTGGACGGCCCCCGGGCTCGCGGCCCACGCCGCCGCCGCGACGATCGTGCGCGCGCTTCCTCCGGCGCTGTCCGCGATGGCCGGCGCCCCGGCCGCCGTCCTGAGCGCCCCCTCCGCCCTCGGCCTCGGCGCCGCGCCCGCGATCCTCTCCGCCGCGCCCGCGCTCTCGGCTCCCGCCGCCGCTTTCGCCGCCCCCGTTCCCGCCGCGCTCCCGGTTCCCGCGCCCGCCGCGGCCCCGGCGCTGAACGCCGCGCCGGCCCCGGCCGACGCGCCGCGTCCGGCGCTCGGCTCCGCGCGCTCCGCGGCCGCGCCCGCCCCCGTCGCGGCCCAGCCTTCTCTCCTCGGCCGTCTCTTCGACGGCGTCCTGCCCGCCGCCGCCGACGGTCCCGATTTCGAGCTGCCCGCGCCGGGCCCCGGCCGCGTGCGCGTGACGCTGACCTTGAATATCCCGCCGGCGCCCGCGGCGCTCGCCGGGGCCCTGCGCCGCCTCGAGCAGTACTACGGCTTCAAACCCGACCGCGCGCCCGACGTCTCCGCCGGCAAGACCGTCGTGACCGGGACCGCGCCCACCAGCACGGTCCTCGCGCTGGCGAACGCGAAGCTGGTGCGCGAAGTGCAGGTCCTCTCCGGGGCCCCGGCGCCCGAGTCCGGCTCCCCGGCCCAGGCCGCGGCGTCGCGCCTGACGAAGGCCGTCGCGCCGGCCCCGGCGCGCGAGCCATTCGTCGCCGCGACGCGCCGCGTCGCCGAGCTGGAGGCGTTGGCGAAATCCGACCCCGATAAGGCCTACGCGCTCTCCGTCGAGTACATCACGGGCCGCCGCGAGACCCGCCGCGAGGTCCGCCTCGCCGCGCTGCGCGCGCTCGAAGCCCTGCCGCTGACGAAGGTCCTTCCTTTTTACGAGAAGATATTGACCGCCTACGCCGACGCGCGCGTGCAGGGCGCGAAGGCCGCGGGCGCGGACTCGATCTGGTACATCCAGCGCGCCGTCCTCCTGCGCCTGGCGCGCGAGGCCGAGGCGCTGAAGGCGTCCGAGTCCGCCGTGGCGCTGATCAAGACGCACTACGCCGACCGCAACCCCTCGGTGCGCCTGGCCGCGGCCGCCGTCCTGCGCGCGCTGGGCGCGGAGCCCGGCCCCGAGAACGAGTATCTGGATCCCGCCGCCGCGGCCTCCGCGGCTCCCGCCGACGCCCCGGCCGTGGACGTGCCCTCCGCGCCCGCGCCGAAGGCGCCGGCCAAGAAGACGTTCTGGCAGCGCTGGAAGATCGCGCTCGTCGGCCTGGCGGCGGTCGCGATGATCGGGATCGTTTCAATGGAGTACCGCTCCGCGTCCCCCGCGGCGCCGCCCGCGGCCGTCGCCCAGACCCAGATCAGGACGGCCCGCATGCCCGGCTCCCCGACGATCTCCGCCGCGCCCGCCGCGAAGGCCGACCCGGCCGCCGCCGCGCCGAAGGCGGACGAGACGATCACCGACCACCAGCTGCTCGAGCAGATCGCGAAATCCCAGGAGCGCATCGCCAACGTCCAGGAACAGCAGCTCGCGGCGCAGTTGGCCGCGGCCAAGGGCGGCGGCCTGTTCTCCGGACTCCTGGGCATGATCTTCAACGCCGCGATCTTCGTGGGCATTTTCATGCTGATCGGCCGGCTCTTCCGCGGCGGCGGCGCGTCGAACGGCGGGATGTCCGCCTCCACCGAGGCGAAGACCGACGTGGAGAAGCCGACCCAGCGCTTCTCCGACATCGAGGGCATCGACGAAAGCCTGGTCGACGTTCAGGAGACGCTCGACTACCTGCGCGACCCGGCGCGCTTCACGCGTATGGGCGCCAAGGCGCCGAAAGGCATCCTGTTCGAGGGCCCTCCCGGCACCGGCAAGACCTTGATGGCTCGGGCTCTCGCCGGCGAGACGAACTCCGCGTTCTTCGCGGTGTCCGGCTCGGACTTCGTGGAGCTGTTCGTGGGCATGGGCGCGCGCCGCGTGCGCGAGCTGATCACGAAGGCGTCCAACCACAAGCCCGCCATCGTCTTCATCGACGAGATCGACGCGGTCGGCAAGGCGCGCGGCGGCGGCCTGAACGGCTCGGACTCCGAGCGCGAGCAGACGATCAACGCGCTCCTGACCGCGATGGACGGCTTCGACAACTCGGGCGGCATCATCTTCGTCGCGGCGACCAACCGCGCCGACACCCTGGACCCGGCGCTGCTGCGCCCGGGCCGCTTCGACCGCAAGATTTACGTGGGCAAGCCGCACATGGGCGGCCGCGAGGCGATCGCCACCATCCACGCCAAGGACAAGCGCCTGGCGCCCGAACTGGACCTGATGTACGTGGCGCGCCGCACGGCCGGCCTGGCCGGCGCCGACATCCAGAACATCATGAACGAGGCCGCGCTCCAGGCGATCCGCCGCGGCGCCGACGCGATCGGCATGGCGGACGTGGACGAGGCCATCGACCGCGGCACGATCGGCGCCAAGCGCAGCCTGCCGATGCCCGACGCGCTGAAGAGGCGCGTCGCCTATCATGAAGCGGGCCACGTGCTGGCCAATCTGCTGAACGAAAACCCCGACGTGCGCCAGCGCGTCAACAAGTTCACCATCGTCCCGCACGGCTCGGGCGCGCTCGGCTTCGCCGAGATGGGCTCCGACGAGGGCGACAAGTATCTCTACACCCGAGAGGAGCTGGAGGCGCGCATCGACCACGCGCTCGGCGGACTGGTCGCCGAGAAGCTGATCT
>Ga0315268_10006232_pt1 | contig 12703 bp, 12 predicted proteins | sample C1_top_MG_FD_204535 | JGI IMG/M metagenome (GOLD analysis project Ga0315268, IMG submission 204535) | Sediment microbial communities from Yellowstone Lake, YNP, Wyoming, USA - C1_top | ecosystem: Environmental > Aquatic > Freshwater > Lake > Sediment | place: USA: Wyoming | collected 2017-08-01 | reverse complement strand
CCGACCCTTCGAGAAGAACATGGTCTTCGAGATCGAGGCCTGGGAGCTATTCAGCAACACGCTGATCGGTGTCGAGGACTGCTACGTCGTCACTGAGACCGGCTGCCGGAAGATCACCACCCTCGACAAACACATGATCAGCGCACAGGGGTCATAAAGGCTAAGCCGTAGGAGGCTCCGATGAACCCCTTGATAATGACGGCAACCCCCAATACCTGCTGGCTGCATCCCGAGGTGGAGTATCCCCGTACCCCGGAAGAGATCGCACTTGAGGCGCGCCTCTGCCGCGAAAAGGGCGCTGCGGTTCTCCATATCCACGGCGAGGGACACTGGCCCGAGGTGATCAGCGCTATCCGCTCGTCCTCGGACATCATCATCCAGTGCGGCATGTCGAGCCTAACGCTCGAGGAGCGGATCGATGTCTTCGAGCAGAAGGCCGACATGATCTCGATCATCCTCAACCATCACGACGAGGCCTTCGTCGAAGTGGAGTGCAACGTTCTCCACACGAAAGAAGAACTCAGTGCGTATGCGACGGCCTGCACGAAATACGATGTGCGACCGGAATTCGAGGTGTGGCACACCGGTTCCATCTGGAATTTGAACTACCTCATCGGCAGAGGGCTTCTGAGGCGGCCCTACATCACCACCCTCTTCTTCGGATGGCCCGGCGGCACATGGTCGCCACCGACGATCGAAGAATACCTCTACCGACGGAACCAGATGCCTGAGGACTGTATCTGCACCGTGAGCATTATGCACGAAAGCCAGATCAAGATCGTAACAGCAGCTATTGTGCAGGGAGATCACGTCCGGGTAGGGACGGAGGACTATCCGTTCAACAAGAGCGGTCGTGTCGCCTCAACGTTCGAGCTCGTCGAGGAGGCGGTTGATATCGCGAAGGCGATTGGCAGACCGATCGCCACTGTGAAAGAGGCCCGAGACATTCTTGGGTTTGAAGCGAGGAGGTAGATGACAGATAAGCACGTAGCGATCGTTACCGGCGGAGCGAATGGTATCGGGGAGGCCACGGCGAAACTATTCGCACAGAACAACTATGCTGTTGCGACAATCGATATCGTGGATCGAGTAGAGCAGGTGGCTAGAGAGATTGAATCCGAGGGAGGCGAGTGCCTCTTCGTAAAGGGAGATGTGTCAGACGAGAGCGACGTCAGGGCCTTCGTGGATCAGGTGATGAGGGTGTACGGGCAGATTGATGCGCTCATCAATAACGCCGGCACGGTTGTGGTGAAACCTCTGGAAGAGGTTGAGTGGGCTGATTTCAGAAGGGTCGTGGATGTCAATCTCGGTGGTATCTTCCTTTTCTGCAAGCACGTCCTTCCGATCATGAAGAAGCAGGCAAGCGGCGCTATCGTCAACATGGGGTCGGTCTCGGGTCATGTGGGACAGATCAATCACGCCATCTACGGAGCAACGAAGGGCGCTATAGTTGCTTTCACTCGTGCCGTTGCCTGGGAGGTAGCGCAGCATGGCATACGGGTGAACTCCATCAGTCCAGGATCAGTGGACACTCCGATGCTCCGCAGCGACATCGAGCTCGAGTCAAAACGGACCGGCATTCCATACGACAGGGTGAAAGAAGAACGGGAGGCCGAGCAAGCATTCAACCGGTGGGCCGACCCAAGAGAGATCGCAGAGGCCATCTACTTCCTGGCCAGTGAGAAAGCTTCATTCATCACCGGCACTGACCTTCTGGTGGATTGCGGCTGGGTTGCGAAGTAGAGGGTAGAACCATGGGCGAGCGGTTTCTTGTCACAGGAGCCACAGGGTGCATTGGGGCCTGGGTGGTGCGCAATCTTGTGAGGGAGAATGTTCCCGTCTGCATCACGATTCGCGACTCAAGTCTTCATCGTCTCCAACTCATCATGAGCCAGGAAGAGATTGAGAAGCTGCATTTTGAGAAGGGCAACATTGCGGATCTTTCGTTTCTGGAGAGAGCCCTAAAGGATTTCGGTGCAACCCACGTCATCCATCTTGCAGCCATGCAGCTCCCGTTCTGCAAGGAGGATCCCCCGCAGGGGGCTCTTGTGAACGTAGTCGGAACGATCAATGTTTTCGAGGCCGCCAAGCGGTCTGGACTCCGCAAGGTTGTCTACTCGAGCAGCGCTGCCGTGTACGGGCTGAGTGATGAGTACCCGCCCGGAGCGCTTCCACATGAAACTTCGCTTAAACCTCGCTCCCATTATGGGGTGTACAAACAGGCTAACGAGGGAAACGCTCGCGTCTACTGGATTGACGGCGGCATCGCGAGCATTGGTCTTCGGCCGTATGTTGTCTACGGCGCGGGTCGCGATCAGGGCATGACCTCCACGCCAACCAAGGCAATGCTTGCGGCGGCACGAGGAGAACCCTACCATATCTCCTTTGGCGGGCGGTTCGGATTCCAATATGCAGACGATGTTGCCAAGGTGTTCATCAAGGCGGCTCGAACTGACTTCCAAGGTGCCGAAGTGTTCAATATCGGCGGCATATCGGTGACAATGCAAGAGATCGTCGAGACGATTGAGGCTATTGTGCCTTCTCAAGAGGGCACAATTACGTTTGAGGACAAGCCGCTGCCATTTCCTGAGGAGATGGACAATTCCCAACTGCTGATGTGTCTCGGACCTCTCCACGAAACGTCTCTGAGAGAGGGGATATCAGAAACAATTGCGATCTTCAGAGACGCCTAGCCCCTTCAGCTCCACCGCCGCCTGAGCAATTTCTGTGGGTTGCCGTCGGCGTGTAGAAGCGCCCGACAACGAGTAAGACCACATTCCTTGGGAAGAGACAGACTTCATGAGCACCAAGCGCCAGGGAAAGAACCAGACCGGGAGAGGCTAGAAACGCTTAGAAGGACTGGCTCCCCGGGCAGGTTCCCAACAAACACGTGTCAACCTTTAGCAGAGGTTGATCCTTTGCCCCGCATCCTGGGGATGCAGGCGCTTGATCTAGAAGCGCTGGCGGCCCTCTAGCCTGGTCCTGGCCTGGACCGTTCCCTTGACGGATCGCCCGTTCTCGTGTATTAACAAGACGCTGGCCTGGTGGAGAGGGGCGGCCCGTGAGCTCGACTTGGCACCGCGTGGTCATCGCTGGCGGCCTCGCCCTTGGCGTCGCCATAGTCGGCCTGGCCGTCATCGCCTACGCTCTGCTTAGCGGTGACGACAACGGACATGGCGCTGAGGTAGCGCGTATCACGCAGACCGCTACCGCCAGCCCCACCACAACAATGACGCCGCGACCCACGCCTACGCCGCGCGCTGCAACGCCGGAGCCGACACCACAGGCTACGCCACAGCAAACCCAGGAGCCAGCCCCTATCCAACCGATCGTTCAACAGCCCGTGCCTCCCTCTGTCGAAGAACAGGCACCACCGCCGCAGGAGGAACCCCCACCTCCCGAGGAGCCACCAGCGCGCACATCAGAGTCGTCAGCGCTTACAGTTGCACCGCCCCCTCCGACACCTACAGCGCTTGCTCCGACGCCGGAGCCGTCCTCCACCACCTCCGGCGGGGCCCCGCCGGTAGTCGCCGCCAGGTGCCAGGCATGGATCGATGCTGGGCAACCGCCGACCGATACTGAGGGCCTCTTCGCGTGCGTATCCGTTCTCACCGAGCTCTGCCTCGCCTATCAGTCGAACCCCTCCGTTGCGGGTGGCGCAGAGGCTTGTCAGGCCCTAGATATTCTTGTCGGCAGCTATCCGCAGCCCCCCGCTGGCACAGGGGGCGAGACTGTAGTTGAGAGCTGTATAGAGGGTGACTTTGAGGGATGGGAGGGTGACACGGTCTTTGAACTTTGTAACGGCCAGGTGTGGGTACAATTGTCGCCTGGCCTTCTTCTTCACCTTGCGCTCCGGCCAGATGTGACCATAGTCTCGACAGGCGAAGGCTACCGCATGTTCGTAGAGGGGGTTTCAGACTCGATCCTCGTCTCCCAAGTTACTGACTTCATTCGCACGTGCATCGACGGAGAGTTTGAGGGGTGGGAAGGCGACACGGTGTTCGAACTTTGCAATGGACAGGTGTGGCAGCAAGCGTCCTATGACTACACCTACCACTACGCCTACCGCCCCGATGTCCTGATTTACCGATCAGGTGCTGGGTATCGAATGAAGGTCGAAGGCGTCCGGGATACCATAAAGGTTATCCGCTTGCAGTAGGGGATGCGCTGGGGCCTGGCAGAAAGGGGCGGGCATGAGCCCGTTCTGGCGACGAGCCGTGGTAGTGGGCGGGTCACTTGGTGGCGTTGCCATCCTGGGACTGCTGGCGTTCAACACCTACGCGATTCTCGCCGAGAACGACGGGGATGGCCAGGCTCCTAGTCGGTCGGGACCGGTGTCGGGGCCGGTATCGTCTTCACCACAGGCAGCGCCCACCTGCCCGTCCCAACAAGTCTACATGCCGGGTTTGCATCGATGCGTCTCCGTCTTCCTATCGTGTGCTGAGGGTGAGCGCTATGACACTCTCCGTCAGAGGTGCGTACCAGACATTAGGGAGCTAGAGCCGGAAGAGCCGAAGCCCTCTTGCGGATTCGGTGAAAACTGGGACTCTCTAAGCCAACGATGTGTGCCAGGCCCGCTCTCTTGCACCTCGGATGAGGAGTACGACTGGCTGCGCAAGCGGTGTGTCCCCAAAACTCCGGGTCCCCGAGACTGTGAGAGCAACGAACAGTACGATTACCTGAAGAACCGTTGCGTCGCCAAGACAGTCAGTCCCCTCAGTTGCGGGTTCGGCGAACAATACGACTACTTCAAGGGCGAGTGCGTGCCCGGCCCTCGCGTTTGCGGCTACGGCGAGCAGTACGACTACCGTACGCGTGAGTGCGTGCCGCGATAGAGTATTGACACTAACGTCCCTTAGTCATCTCACCGGGCTAGGTTGATGCTACCACCACGTGCGGCGGGAACGGCACGCGCACGTTCTCCTCGAGGAAGGCGCGGATCAGGCGGCGGCGCAGCTCGCCTGTCACCTCCCACTGGCTCACGGGCCGCGTATCGCCCAGCACCTTGATCGCCACGCCTGTGTCCGACATCGACTCCACCCGTAGGGCGCGCGGCGGGCTAATGATCAGCGGCGCGAACTGCGGGTCGGCCGCCAGCTCACGGCCCACGCGGTCGATGATCGCGAAGACGCGGTCGATGTCCTCGCCGTAGGCCACGCTCACGTTCAGGTTCACCCGCGACCACTCCTGCGTAAGGTTGCTGGCCACGGCGATGGCGCCGTTGGGCACGTAGTGCACGACGCCGTCCAGGTCGCGGAGGACGGTGCGGCGCAGGCCCACGTCCTCCACCCGGCCGGAGATGCCGGCCAGCGTCACGACGTCTCCCTGGGAATACTGGTTGTCCATGAGGATGAACAGCCCGTTGATGGTGTCGCGCACCAGGCTCTGGGCGCCGAAGCCAACGGCGATGCCGACGATGCCGACGCTGGCCAGGATGGGCGTGATGGTGACCCCCGCCTCCGGGAGGATGGTGAAGATGGCCCAGCCCACCAGGACGGCCCGGCCCGAGCCCTCGAGGACGCTGGTCAGGGTGTGGAGGCGCTGCTGCACCTCCTCGTCGGGCTTGCCCTTCATGCGCTGCTGGAGCAGCGGCCGCAGGATGTGCGGCACCAGCCAGCGCAGGAGCAAGTCGGCGGCCAGGGCCAGGGCGACGACGAGGACGATGCGCAGGCCGTGGGTGAGGAGCCAATCGCGGACGCGATCCCAATCGATGTTGGGCATGGTTGTTCCTCCTTCTACCGTGTTAACGGGTGCTCTGTACTGTCATTCTGAGTCCGCCTCTGGCGGACTCAGAATCCGGGGAGGAGGCGCGGGATGGCCCCACCCGGCCCCAGACCCTTCGCTTCGCTCAGGGTGACGCAACGCCGTCGATCCGCCGTCAGCCCATCCGCTCCAGGGCGGCGAAGGAGGCGAGCAGGCGCTTGAGGCCGGCGTCGCCCTTGAAGGCGACGGTGACCAGCAGGTCGCCGCTGGTCTCCTGGCAGCTCACCACGATGCCCTCGCCGAACTTGGCGTGGCGCACGCGGTCGCCGGGGCGGAAGGCGTCGGCGGGGAGGGACGACCCTTGCGCTGCCGCTTCGACATCCGCCGGAGGCGGACCCGCCTCTGGCGGAAGCTCAGGGTGAGCCTCCCCGCTCATCCTGAGCCTGTCGAAGGATGAGCGGAAGTGCACGTTGGCGACGGGGCGTTCGCGGGCGGTCACCAGGTGAGGCGGGATGTCCGCCAGGAAGCGGGAGGGCGGGTTGTGGCCGCCGAGGCTGCGGCGGAAGGCGCGCACCAGGTACAGGCGCCGCTGGGCACGGGTCATGCCCACGTAGCAGAGGCGGCGCTCCTCCTCCATCTGGTTGGGGTCGTCGTAGGAGCGCATGTGGGGCAGGAGGCCCTCCTCCGTCCCAACGATGAACACCACCGGGAACTCGAGCCCCTTGGCGGCGTGGAGAGTGATGAGAGTGGCGGCGTCGGCCTTCTCATCGTATGTGTCCACGTCGGTGATCAGGGCGGCGTCCTCCAGGAAGCGGGCCAGCGCCTCGGCCGGGACGAGCTCGTCGTACTGGGTGGCCACGGCGCGTAGCTCTTGGACGTTCTCCCAGCGCTCCTCGCCCTCGGGTCCGCCTCCGGCGGAGTCGAGCAGAAAGCGACGATAGTCGATCCGGGCCAGGAGTGATTCCAACAGCTCGGAGAGGCTCTGTTGGGGCGCATCGGTGATGAGCTCATTCAGCAGGGCGAGGAAGGCCAGTAGGGCGGCAGCGGTTCGTTTCTGAAAGGGGTGGCCACCGCTCATCCTGAGCTTGTCGAAGGATGGTTCGACTGCCTCACCCTTAGCGCGGGCCGGCTCACCTGGTTCGACGGGCTCACCATGAGCGGTCTGTGCTTCCGATTCGGCCAGCAGCTGGAGCGCGGCGTAAGGGGGGATGCCCTGCTCCCGCGACCAGCGGTTCAGCTCCTGGACGGTGCGCTGGCCGATGCCCCGCGGCGGCACGTTGATCACCCGCAGCAGGCAGACGGAGTCGAAGGGGTTATGCACCAGGCGCAGGTAGGCCAGCAGGTCTTTGATCTCCCGCCGCTCGTAGAAGCGGGTGCCGCCCACCAGGCGATACGGGATATTGCGGCGGACGAACGTCTCCTCGAAGGGGCGTGACTGCGCGTTGGTGCGGTACATGACGGCGAAGGCGCCCGGCGTCAGGGAGTCGCTCTTCATCAGCGCCTCGACTTCGTGGGCCACGAAGGCAGCCTCTTCCTCTTCGTTGTAGGCCTCGTGGACGACGATGGGCAGGCCGCGCTCATTCTCCGTCCAGAGGCTCTTCTCCTTGCGCTGGCGGTTGACGCTGATTACGTGGCTGGCCGAATCGAGGATGTTCTGGGTGGAGCGATAGTTCTGCTCCAGATAGACGACGCGAGCGTTGGGGAAATCGCGCTCGAAGTTGAGGATGTTGCGCAGGTCGGCGGCCCGCCAGGTGTAGATGGACTGGTCGGGGTCGCCGACGACGCAAATGTTGCCGTGGCCGCTGGCCAGCTGGCGGGCGAGGACGTACTGGGCGATGTTGGTGTCCTGGAACTCGTCGATGTGGACGTGGAGGTAGCGCTGGGCGTACTTCTCCAGCACGTCAGTAGCCTCGCGGAAGAGGCGGACGGTCTGCATGAGCAGGTCGTCGAAGTCCAGGGCGCTGTTCTCCACCAGCATCTCCTGGTACCGCTTGTAGACGCGCGAGACCACCTCCTGGAAGTAGTCGCGCACCAGGTGGGCGTAGGCTTCGGGGGTGGCGAGCTCGCTCTTGGCACGGGAGATCGTCGAGAGGACAGCGCGCGGCACCGTGCGGCGGGGGTCGAGGCCTAGCTCCTGGAACACCTGCCGGGCCACCGCCAGCTGGTCGCCGTCGTCATAGATGGCGAAGGTGCGCGGGATGCCGATCCGCTCGCCGTCGACGCGCAGGATGCGAGAGCAGACGGCGTGGAAGGTCCCCAGGGTTATGTCACGTGCGACGTCGGGTCCAACAAGGGCGAAGATGCGGTCGCGCATCTCGCGGGCGGCCTTGTTGGTGAAGGTGACGGCGAGGATGCGGCGCGGGTGGACGCGCTGGTGGGCGATGAGATAGGCGATGCGGTGGGCGATGACGCGGGTCTTGCCACTGCCCGGCCCGGCCAGGATGAGCAGCGGCCCGTCGACCGCTTCCACTGCTTCCCGCTGGGCGGGGTTCAGGCCGGCGAGGATGTCCATGGGGGCGAAAAACTTAGAACCAAGAACTTAGAACCTAGAACCAAGGGCGCCCAGACGCACAGCCAGGAGGATCATGCAGGCTCATTGTAGCATCGGCTGGAGCAGGACGGCGAGCCGAGACTATAATGTGTGGATCGTCGACTGTGGCGAAGGAGGACGCTATGTCCTACGGACCGCCAGCCCATCGGCTGCTGTTCGAGAACGAGCACACGCGAGTGTGGGAGATGCTCCTGCAACCGGGGGAGGTCTTCCCCCTGCATTCTCACGAGTATCCCTATCTGTCGCTGATCATCGAGGGCGCTTCCCTGATACTGAGTGAGGAAGACGGCACCGAGAGGAGGCTGGAGGTTGAGGCGGGCCAGGTCGTGTGGGGCGACATCCCGGACGTTCACGCCGTGAAGAACGTGGGCACAACCGCCTTCCGCAACCGATTGGTGGAGTTCAAGAGGGTCTGACAACGGATAGGGAACGGATAAGCGGATGGCGGAGCGTACTGTCATTCTGAGCGAAGCGAAGAATCCGGGGCGGAGGCGGGGGCCGGCTCCACCCCGCCAGACCCTTCGCTTTGCTCAGGGTGACAGGAGAGAGTGTCCATCCGTTGTCAGACTTGGAGAGGGCAATCCCTGCACTCCGCCGGCAGGCCGGCGAGATGCCTGTCCGTTATGTCGAGACCGGCGTGGCGGAGGAGGCGGATGACGGCGCGCAGGGGCAGGCCCACGACGTTGCAGTAGCAGCCATCGTAGGAGGCGACGGGGTGGAACGCTTCGTCCTGGATGGCGTAAGCGCCGGCCTTGTCGAAGGGCTCGCCGCGGGCGATGTAGGCCGCGATCTCCTCCTCGGTGTAGGCGCGCATGCGGACGGCGGTGGTCACGTGGTCGACGAGCGTGAATCGGGCGGCGTCCACCAGCGCCAGGCCCGTGATGACGCGATGCTCTCTACCGCGCAGGCGGCGGAGCATGGCGGCCGCCTCGGCGGCGTCGCGGGGCTTGCCCAGGAGGGTGTCGCCGTCCACCACCACCGTATCGGCTGCCAGGACGAGGCCGCCGCCTTCGCGCTGGGCGACGCTGACGGCCTTCGCCCTGGCCAGGGCCTCGGCCATCTCCTCGGGCGTGAGGGCGGCTGGCGAGGGGGCATCCTCGTCCACATCGGGGACGACGACTCGAAACGGCAGGCCCAGGCAGGAGAAGAGCCGGCGCCGTCGCGGTGAGCCGGAGGCGAGGATGAGGGGGATGGCCTAACCTGTCATTCTTCGTCCGCCAGCGGCGGACGAAGAATCTGGGGAGGGGATGGAAGAGTTGGCGTGTCTGGGACGCCTCGCCCGACACCCTTCGCTTCGCTCAGGGTGACAGCATGGGGGTCGCCGGCTATTGGGCTCATGTGAGCAGAGCTACGGGCGCTCCAACGTAGCTACCACTTCGATGTGGTAGGTCTGGGGGAACATGTCCACCGGCTGCACCTCCATGAGGCGGTAGCCTCCGCCAGGGGCGGACTCGCCTCCGGCGGGCCCGTCGCACAGGGCGCGGAGGTCGCGGGCCAGCGTAGCGGGGTCGCAGGAGACGTAGACCAGGCGGGCGGGCGCCAGCGTCAGGACGGCGGCGAGGGCGTCGGGGTGGCAGCCCACACGGGGCGGGTCGAGGATGGCGGCGTCGGGCCGCTCGGTCAGTTCGGGCAGGATGGCCTCCACCTTGCCTTCGTAGAAGGTGATGTTGTCGATTCCGGCCTGGTTGATGACGGCGTCGGCCACGGCGGAGGACGATTCCTCCACCGCTATCACTCGCTGAACGTAGGGCGCCAGGAGCACGGCGAAGGTGCCCACGCCGGCGTAGGCGTCCAGCAGGACATGGTGGGGCTCCAGGGCCAGCTTCTGGCGCACGACCTCGGTCAGCACCTCGGCCTGGAGGGTGTTGACCTGGAAGAAGGATGCGCCGGAGATGCGGAAGCGCTTGCCCAGGAGTTCCTCCTCGTACCAGGGCTGGCCGGAGGGGATGGAGGGGTCGATCTCCTCCAGCGAGGGGTGGATGAGGACCTGGTCCGTCTTCACCCCGTAGCGGACGGCGACCTGGTGCAGGCCGGCGCACTTTCCCTGGAGGCGCGCGAGCACATCGTTGATCCAGGGATGCATGATGAGGCAGCGGTCGATGGGGAGGAAACGGTGGCGCAGCGGGGTGGTGAATCCCAGTTCGCCGTGGCGGCGGCCGACGCTGAAGCGGGCGTGGTTGCGATAGCCCCACGTCTCGACGGCGGGGATAGTGGGCAGCACCAGCGCATCCGAGAACTTGCCGATGCGGCGGAGTTGGTCAGCGACGACTTGCGCCTTGAGCTCGATCTGGTGAGCGTAGTCAATGTGCTGCCACTGGCAGCCGCCGCAGGTGCCGAAGTAGGGACACGGGGGCTCGACGCGATGGGGCGAGGGAGAGAGCACCTCCACCACGCGCCCCATAAGGTAGTCCTTGCTGCGCCGCTCGATTTGGACGATCGCCTCCTCGCCGGGGATGCCGTAGGCAGCGAACACCACCTGGCCGTCGTGGCGAGCGATAGCGCCGCCCTGGAAGGCCATGTCGGTGAGCGCGAGGCGCAGGGTCTCCGGAGGGGCCTGCGCCTGCGGCGCGGCCTCGGTCTGTCTACCGGCGGGAGTTCTCTCTTCCATGAGACAATGCTCGGGAGCGCGCCTCCAGTGTATCTTGAAAGCGCTCGGTAGGCCAACGCGGCTTCGGGTGACACAGAGAAGGGGGGCATGGTATAATCGGCCAGCTTTACAGGGGGATGGCGCATGGGCTTGGGTGACGGTTGGCAGAATGCGGCGGCTCTGGCGGCGACGCTGGCCGGCGCCTATCTACTGGTCTTCTGGATCAGCATCGTTGCTTGGACGTACCGCGACATCCGGGACCGCAGCCGCGACGCCGCATTCCAGGTGGTGGCGGTCCTGCTGGTGCTGGTGTTCAACGTCCTCGGGCTGGTGATCTACTTGGTCCTGCGGCCCCGCGAAACCCTGGTCGAGGCCTATGCCCGATCGCTGGAGGAGGAGGCCCTGCTCCAGGAACTAGAGGAACAAGGCATTTGCCCCTCGTGCAAGCGCTACATCACCTCGGACTTCGTCATCTGCCCCTACTGCCGCACGCAACTCAAGGAGCCCTGCATCAAGTGCGGCCGGCCGCTGAGCTTTAACTGGGTGGCGTGTCCCTACTGCACCGCTAGCCGCTCCAGGGCGGGCGTTGCCGTCCCTCAGGCTCTGCTGGAGACGGCTCCGGAGGAGGGGGAGACCGTCGAGCAGCCCAAACGACGGCGGCCCGCGGCCTCCTCTGGACCCGCCGTCGACACCTAGCCCTGAGCCCTACTTCCTCCCCGAAGCCAACGCCTTCCGCAGCGCGTCGTTGTCCAAGTGTTCGGCCACAAGCTGCGCGATGCGCTCCGCCTTGCGCTGCCCACTGAAGTGACCGCCGGCGTATAGCGCCTCCAGGGCTTGAACGGCGGCCGGGGTGTCCTTGGTGGTGATGAGCAGAGGCACGCCCTCGCTCTCCGCTCGCTCTGTGACGTAGGCCAGGGGCATGCGGCCACCGGTGAGGATGAGGCAGAGGGTGGAGGTGTGGAGGGCGGCTAGATGGAGGTCCGGCTTGTCGCAGCGGACGATAACCGCCTGCGGGCCGAACTGGACGAAGTAGCCCTGGCCCGGGTCAGCGGCGATGGAGGCGATGGTCATCCGCTCGACGATGGTGTCGGCGCGGCCGTCGAGGAAGAGGGCCTCGGCGTCCAGGGCGGCAGCCATCTCCGCGATGGTGGGAGCGGCGAGGAGGCGGTCCTCGGGTAGGACAGCCAGGAGGGGAAGCCCCCGACCGGCGAGGTCCGCGCTGATGGCGGCCTGGCGCGCCGCAGGAGTTGCGGTGATGATGACGCCAGCGAACGAGGCGGCCAGCGTCTTGCCGAAGGATGCTGCCTTCGCAGCGTCCAAGTCGGCGAAACGCTCCACCAAAACGGCTGAGCCGTCCTCCGCGCGGGGGGTCTCGCTGGCGGGCAGCTCGAGGAGGAAGGTGGTGTCTGGAGCGCCCTGCACCTGTCCGGCGGCCTCGTCGGGGGACGAGGGCTCGGTGGCCTTGCCTCCTGCCAGCCCAAGAGCGGCGAAGCAGCGGGCATCGGCGGCGGCGGATTCGTCGTCCGGCGGGCCGAGGCGGACGAGGGCTGCCGTACGGTTGTCCTGACGCAGGCGCTGGGCCAGGCCGACCGCCACGGTGCTCTTGCCCGCGCGCGGGCGCTGAGAGAAGAGGACGAGGGCTGGCATCGTCAATCCTCCACGCTATCGACTACCGCGGGCAATTATAGCAAACGCAGGGGCGGTGGTCTGCCGTCCTTGACAGTTGAAGGGGGCTTTCCTAGAATTGGGCTGCTCCGCCAAGCGTGCCGAGGTAGCTCAGGTGGTAGAGCACTTGACTGAAAATCAAGGTGTCGGCAGTTCGACTCTGCCCCTCGGCACCAACTAACAAACACCGTCGGCAG
>Ga0315268_10006230_pt1 | contig 12704 bp, 12 predicted proteins | sample C1_top_MG_FD_204535 | JGI IMG/M metagenome (GOLD analysis project Ga0315268, IMG submission 204535) | Sediment microbial communities from Yellowstone Lake, YNP, Wyoming, USA - C1_top | ecosystem: Environmental > Aquatic > Freshwater > Lake > Sediment | place: USA: Wyoming | collected 2017-08-01 | reverse complement strand
CATTTTCCTCGCCCGGTTCGCGTACAGGCGGACGGGGCAGGAGTGCCTCTGATTTGATCTGCAGCAGCTTGGCTGCGATCACCAGGAAGGCCGATATTTCGTCGGCGCGGATCTGTTCGAGGCCGTGAATATAGACAAGATACTGGTCGGTGACCATCGCCAGCGAGACGGAAGTAATATCCAATTCAGCGCGTTCGATCAGGCTGAGTAATAAGTCGAGCGGGCCCTCATAAACGGGAATGTGGACGGTATAGGCTGTTTGGCGACCGAGCATGTTTTCCATAAGTGGGCGAATTATATCATTTGGGTACTGTGCCAATGGCGCTGGCGGAGTCTTGTTGGGGATCAGCCGTGCCAGCCCATGCGCAAGCTGCACCTATTCGGTAACCACCGGTCTTTCCCTGTCGGTTAAATTTACAACGATGGCCTTGCTGGCCCGGATCAAATTCTGCGGGGTGATGAAGATCTCCTCGCCCCACTGCCCGGCGCCCACACCCAGGATCGGCTCACCGGCGATGGAGGCCTCCAGAAAGGACCGGAATCCCTCGGGCTGCCAGCAAAATGGCGGGATGGAGCCGATGATATATCCGGTTGTTTCCCTGACGACCTCGGGCGTCGCCATTTGAATATTGCGCGAACCGATCGCCTTTTTCAGGTTACCCGAGACGGCATTTTGATCGCCGCCCAGCATGACCAGCACCCGTTCGCCTGTATCGGCCTGAAAGACCAGGGTTTTTACAGCCTGTTTCTCAGCAAAGCCCAGCACGCGCGCGACATTGGCCGCGCCTTTTTCAGTTTCGGGCGGAAAGCTTTTTCGTTCGTAGGGAATTCTTTGATCGTCGAGAAAAATGTGGGAGGGCAGTTTCATGTTCTATCCTTGATCGTTTATTTTCGTCATCATTTGCCGCTTCCTCGTGAAGCGAGGTAGATCCCGGTTAATATCAGCATACCGCCTCCAAGGATCGCGGCCGTTGGAGATTCATTCAGGATGAAATATGCTAGGACTGCCGAGCCGATCGGTTCCCCCAGAGTGGTGATCGCCACGAACGCAGCGGGCAAATGGGCCAGCGCCCAGTTGTAGGTGGAGTGGCCGATCAATTGCGGCACCAAGGCCAGTAAGATGATCCAAAGGTAGGTGATGGAGGAAAGCCCGAACGGGCTTTCTTTTGCGAAGACCATGAAGACCAGCAGGCATACCGCCGCCGTTGCATATACAAGGAATATATAAGGGATCAGCGATATCTTCACGCGCAATTTTCTGCCGATGATCAAATAACCGGCCACGGTCAGCGCTCCGGTCAAGGCCAGCAGGTTGCCGATCATCGCTCGGCCATGCAGCACCTGTTCAAGGGACGGACAGGCCAGGCCGTTGCTCCATGTGCACGAATCCGACAGACCGATCACGATGCCGCCCACCAGCGCCAGCGCCATCCCGATCAGCACCGGACGGGTGAGCGGCTCCCGTAAAAAAAGCGGCGACATCAGGGCCACCCATAACGGTCCCGTGCTGACCAGCACCACCGAACTGGCTATGGTCGTGTATTCAAGCGAGGTGATCCATGTGGCAAAGTGGATGGATAGAAAAAATCCGGAGAGCAAGCCAAGGGTCACATCCCCGCGGCTTAGGCTGCACAGTTCAGCGCGGTGACGCGTCAGCGCCAGGGGCGCCAGCACCAGACTGGCAATGATTAAACGCAGGGCGGCAATGACCAGGGAAGGGGCCTCTTCCTGCGCGAACTTAATGAAGATGGAGGCTGTCGAAACCGCCAGGATCGCGAAGAAAAGGGCCGAGGGCAGAATGAAGCGGGTGCGGGGTTGTTTCATGGTGTTACGCTCAGGATTTTGAGATAATCGGCTAGTATACTTTATAAGTAAATTGTTAATGTTTCCGCCATCTGCTTGACAGTCATCCCGTGAAGTAATACAATTTATATGAAAATTATCATAAAAACCCGCACGATTTCTGATCAATTTGAAGGAGAGAAAAATGGCTTTTGAACTACCAAAACTTCCGTATGCTGTTGATGCGCTGGAGCCCTACATCGACGCGCAGACAATGACCATTCATCACGATAAACATCATAATGCTTATGTCACCAACCTGAATGCGGCAATCGAGAAGCATCCCGAATTGGCGGCCAAATCCATCGAGGAACTATTGCGCAATTTGAACGCAGTTCCGGAGGATATTCGTACGGCTGTCCGCAATCATGGCGGCGGCACCTGGAATCATTCAATGTTCTGGGAGATCATGGCTCCCAAGGCCGGCGGAGCGCCCAAGGGCGAACTCGCCAAGGCGATTGATGCATCTTTTACGTCTTTCGACAATTTCAAGGTTGAATTTGAGAAGGCCGCCAATACGCGCTTCGGCTCCGGCTGGGCGTGGCTGGTCAAAAAGGGCAGTGGTCTGGCCGTTATTTCGAGCGCCAACCAGGACAACCCTTTTTCTGACGGCCTGACCCCCATCCTGGGCCTGGACGTTTGGGAACATGCCTACTATCTCAAGTATCAGAACCGCCGTGCTGAATATGCCACCGCCTGGTGGAACGTCGTGAATTGGGGGGCTGTGGCCGCCCGTTACTCGGCAAAGTAATTTAACTTTGCAGATCATAAGAAGCCAGATATAATGGATATATCTGGCTTTTTGATTCCACATAAGGAGATTTCACTATGACTCACATTATTACCAGTCTGTGTGTTCGCGATCGCGGTTGTATCGAAGTTTGCCCTGTCGAGTGCATGGTCCCCGGTCAACCTGTCGCCGAATGGCCATGGATCTATATTGACCCCGATACCTGCATTGACTGCGGCGCCTGCGTCCCCGAATGCCCCTACGCGGCCATCTTCCCTGAAGATGAAGTCCCCGCGGCCTATACGGCCAAAGGCGGCGAGTACATCAGCAAGAAGGGCCTCACCGGTCACTTCGAAGGCACCAACCATCACGGCAACCAGATCGTCCTGGATACCGTCAAACAGCTTGCGGCGGGCGAAAAGGTCGATCTGACCCAGGATATTAAACCCAATTATGATTTCTTCAAGGGCGGTCCTGGATACGGCGCGAAGGACAGCGACAAAGGCATGTAGTTTCGACTTGGCATACAGCCCGTTCAAATGAACGGGCTGTATTATTTTTATTTTGGCAGGCCCGTTTTACGGATGGGTGACCGTTTGAAGTAATTGTTGTCCCGCCCGGATGCCAACTGAAGGGCTGCACATTGGTTCCTCCGGAGCCAGTCCATGGTGGCGGCTGAAAATTCATTTACCGGATCGCTTGGTGCCGGCAAAACCACCCAGCCTGTTAGTAGGGACTTCGAGACACTTGGGGGAAATGACATACGATATAATCTTCTTTTCCTTCACAGATATGAATGAGCCGATTTCAACTACTACATACCTGCAGATAATAACCATAATAGGATTTGGAACTTTATACCTTATACAAGGTATAAGAGAGACGCATCTTTTAACCAAACAAGCTCAGGATAGACCACCATTTAGCTATGACAGCGACACCCAAAAACTTCATTGGCTTATCGTCGTGAAAATCATTCTGACCTTAATAGGCACGCTTGGAATGTGGACAATGGTGGTACCGTTTTTTATTCCTGACACAATTATTGTCCGATACGGATTTGCACTTGGAATTTTGATTTTACTTTTGGCGCATATGATACTAGTGCGTCTTTCAGATAACCTGAAAAGAAATATAAATAGCTAGGGTGTGGGCCTGCCAAGGCCTAATGCTAATATCGTCTAAAATTGGCGTTGACGCTATTGTTTTTGTTCATCCAGTGTTTTGACGAATCCTTGGCACACAGCCCGTTCATGCGAACGGACTGTATTATTTTATTTAGACGGCAGGTTTTACGGGTGTGTGGCTGTTTGTAGTAATTGTTGTCCCATGCCTTTTGCATTGGAGGAGTGGTTTCCCTCAAGCAGGACGACTACCGTCAAAGGAGTGCCCTGCCACCTGGACAATGTCCCTCCCAGGTACCAACTGACCAGCTGCGCATTGGATCCTCCGGAGCCTGTCCATTCCCAAAAAGGTTGATCTTGTGTTGAAAGCCGCTGAGTAATTTTTTCAGCAGCGGCGGCTGAAAATACGTTTACCGGATCGCTGGAGGCCGGCAAAACCACCCAGCCTTGCTGCGGTGTATTGACGGCTAGTGCGATGCGCGGCGCCGGACGCGTTCCGGCGTTGCTCAGGGATGCCGCGGCGATCGCCATTTGCAGAGGGCTTACCCGCAGATTGATTAGTTCACCCACCGGAGTGGCCGGGCTGACCGGCAGGCTGGCCTGGGGGGCAGTATAAAAGCCAAGGTTTTCGAACAGGTCGATTTTCTGTTTATCGGCAAGCCCATTAACCGAACCAAATGAATATAAAAACGGCATGACCGCATCACCCGTTTGATACATTCCCTGTGCGGCTCGGTTTACCAGCGGCGCGTTCGGATCCTGTGCAAGGAAAGTGCCGGTTTCGTTAAGTTTATTGGGGTCATACACCGGATGGGACGCCATCACCAGGATCTCACCTGTCTGGGCGTTGAGCAGCACGACCGCCCCTTTAAATGGTCCGAGGAGCTGGTCGGCTTTTTTCTGCAATTCCAGGTCGAGGCTCAGCCTCACATTCAGGCCGGGAGGCGGTGTGCCATACAGGAGAAAATTCCACGCGATGGTGCTGGCCGGATTCCCTTGAAGTCCGCGCAGGTAATCATCGAGCGAGGCCTCCAGCCCGGCCTGCCCGTAAGTGGGTTCTATATAACCGGTCAGCGGAGCCAGCTCGGGATAAAGATAGATGCGCTGGTATGTTCCACTGCTGCCGGTGGTCGTGTCTATGGTCAGGCTGTTCCTGTCCAGCAATTGGCCTCGCAGCACATATCGGTCAGCGATGGAGCGCCGGGGGTTGTCGGTCCGTGTCAGCAGGTCAGGGCTGCGGACCACTGCCCACCATGCACCTGTAAGCGAGGCGGTGATCAGCCCCAGCCCAAGCAGGGATGCGATCAAAAAATAGGATTGTGGGTATGCCAGTGCGGCAGACTCCACTTCGTCGGCCCGGTTGCTGATAATGATGAGCAGCCCGATGGCGATGAAAGACGTGAGCAGGGAGGAGCCTCCGTAGGAGACGAAGGGCAGGGTTACGCCGGTCAGGGGCAAAATGCGCAGGTTCCCGCCGATGATGAGCAGTGCCTGGATGCCGAGATAAACGGTCAGCCCTGCCGCCAATAAGCGGCGGAATCGATCAGCGGCTCGCAGGGCGGTGATAAAACCGCGGACAAGGATGATGCTGAAAATTGCAAGCATCCCCAATGTCCCTGCGAGGCCTGTCTCCTCTGAAATGGCTGCGAAGATGAAATCTGAGTGCGCAACCGGAACGACGCCTGGGCTTCCCAACCCGGGCCCGCGCCCGAATATTCCCCCGTCTGCAACCGCCAGCAGGGATTGGATGATCTGGTAGGAATGCCCTGTCGGGTCGTTCCATGGATTGAGCCAGGTATCCAGCCGGAGACGGACGATGTCAATGAAAACATATCCGACCAGGCCGGCAATGACCAGCGCGGCGGCGGCGGCCAGCAGCACACGGCGGCTGCCGGTGGAAATATACAGTATCACCGTATAGAGTGAAATGAAAATGCTTGCAGTTCCCAGGTCCCGCTGGACGAGCAGAAGCAAAAGCGCCAGGCCGGTGGCGAATATGGTCGGAACAAGCAGGGGGAAAAAGCGCTGACGGAGGGGCAGGCGGCTGGATAGGTAGGCCGCGAGATATATGACCAGCAGCAGCTTGAGGGGTTCGGATGGTTGAAGATAAAAACCACAGCATCCCAGCCAGAGACGGGGACCGAAACCTGCCGGGTTCGTTCCCAGCAGAAGAGTGAGCGCGGTCAGGGCCAGGCCGCTGGTCAGAAGGATATATTTATAACGGCGCAGGAAGCTGAGGTTCTTTTTTGTAAAAAGCAGGCCGGCAAAGGCCGCGATGCTTACACCAAACCAGACCGCCTGTCGTAATCCAAAGCCGGAATCAAGTCTCCAGATCGTAAGGATGCCCCAACCGCTCAATAGGGAAGCCAGGGGCAGGAAATACGGATCACGGTCCGGCAGTTTGTGTACGCTCAGGCGGTGTGCGATAAATACACACGCGATCCAGATAACGAATCCGATCCAGTGGGAGAAGCGGAAGGATACGTTCCAGGTCCGTTCCCTCACCGCCGGTGAAAGCGTCAGGATGATGGAATATAGGAAAAGAAAAACCGCCGCCGCACTGAGCAGACGGCTTTCGCGTTGGTTGACCATTGAATTTTCTGTAATCTTACAACCTTTGCGTGGGTGTGGCGATCACGCCGCCGCCCAGGTCCACCGTCACACTGGCTTTTCCGCATTGGATCTCATCGCCGGTGGCAAGCACGGTGGCCGTGGTGAGCTTCTCATTGTTCAGGCTCGTCCCGTTGGTGGAGTTCAGATCATCGATCCACCACTGCCTGTGGTGATAACTGAGTTTGGCATGGCGGGCAGAAACAGTTGCATCGTCGAGCGGGACATCGCATGCGGGTTCGCGTCCCAGGATGATCTCAGATTGGGAAAATATCTGGGAAACAGCGGCCCGCCTCTTCATCTGGACCTCGAGGCGGATGGCCGGTATTTTATGGGTCACGGTCTGTTGACCGGTCCTCTTCAAATCCTGCCAGATCGTCAACAAGGTCATACCCAGGAAGGCGTATAAGGCCAGGATCAGCAAAATACGCAAACCCAGCACGATCGGACCACTCATTTTTTCTTTTTCTTGGTGGGAGGCAGGGTGTGGATAACGGCAGTTGGGCGGTCTGCGCCTGCTTCGTTGAGAGGCGATGTGTTTGCCAGGTCCGGACGGGGAGGCGGGTTATCCTGTCCAAAGATCAGTGCCATGCCCGCCAGCGAGATCACATCGCCCGGATACAGCACACTTTGGCTGGCGCGCTGCCCATTAACGAACGTGCCGCCTGTGGAATTGAGGTCGAAGATCACGTAGCGGCCTTTGATGGCGCGCAGCTGCGCATGGTTGCGCGAGACGCGCGGGTCATCGATCACAAGGGTGTTGTCGAGGCGCCGGCCTATATTGACCACTGCCTGTCGAAGCGGGAATACCTTGACGCCTTCGATGATCAAAAAGGCGTTCTCCGGGATCGTTTCATTTTCCGTGTTTTCGTTCCCTGGCTCGATTGGCATATTGTCGGTTTCTTCCATTGTGCTGATCCTGTGAGATGCAATTACGTTAAATTCCTCAGGCTGCAGGTTTGGGTCTTCAGCCAGGGTGATCGCAGGTGCGGTGCTGAAGCGCAGGCCTTTCTCCAGGCTGAGGGCTTTCAGGATTTCCACCAATGTCTCGAAGAGGCGCGCGTCCTGCCAGCGTACGATCGAGAGAGGGTTTACCACGATGGTGAAAACGTGAGGGGCGATCCGCGCTCCATCTTCCCGCGTAAGGAAGTTGGATTGCATTGCAGCGGACAGCTTTTGAACGATCAGGTCTTCCTTTTTTTGCCCCGGCAGGGCGTTGACAAGGTGTACCTCTATCAATGCCTGGAGTCGGGCTTCAAGTTCTTCCAGATTCATTTTTGAGTTTGATCTCTCCGGGATTATTATAGAGGCGAGAGGATAATTCCGCAAGCCCGGTTTGCAGGAGAGATCCCTGATTCGGACCTTCCAAAGGAGTTGTCCATTGCGGCCGAACTGTAGAAAAGCGTTTATTTTTGCATTAACCTTGAGGGCTTTCGGTCACTTAAGTTTGGAGTTGAGTATTGAACCGCCATCCACGAATTATTTTCCACGAGTTTCACACGTGCCTGCCGTCTCGCACCGTAGTGCTCGCGGCACGAACGGTGGCGGCAGTGCAGGCGGATTTATTAAAGCAATCCGTGTAAATCTGTGAAATTCGTGGCTGGTTTTTTAGCTGGACTCAAGTAAATAACGCCTTGACAGGGCTATAACCCACAGCCTGCTGATTTGAGGTCGGATCTTTCACGTACTGGTTATAGAGCCTGCCCGCAGTTCGGGCACCTCAACTCATTCGGTTTCACGACAAATCCGCACTTGGAACATGTGCCAGGTTGGGATCTTCCCATCGGCGCCCCGCAGGCAAGGCATGCCCCCTCTCCGGCCGGGTTGGCTGTTCCGCAGTACTCGCATGTCAGGCGGTTGAGTCTTTCAGAGAGTTCGTGGCTGGCCCCAACCGCGCGTGCGGCCTGTGAGATCACCTGCCATATGTGCTCGTTCAATTGCAGGTTCTCCACATCCTGTGCGATATCATCAAGCCGGTTGATAAGACTAAATGGATTGCGCAGGGCGGTGAAGGCCGTCCAGCCGAGGGAGGCCGCGAGGCTGAACCATTCCTGCTCTCCCAGCTGGATGAGTACACCATCGGGAGCTTTCTGAATGGTAACGGTCAGCGCGGTCTGGCCTCCGGAGGAGGCTCCCGGCCGGCTCCCGATCTGGACTGCGATATTATCGCCTTGTCCCAACATCTGCGCCCGTAAATTGCCGCGATTGAATTCAGCCAATAGTGCCTGCGCCACATCCGCCGGATTAAGGTTGCCGTGAAAAATTCGTTGATCCATGATTTCGATTATAATCGCGAAGCGATTTCCCTTCAGGATATACTACGATAATGAAGCGTTTTTGGTTTCGACTCACATTGTGGATATTTGTTGCCGCGCCCGTTTTTGGGCTCTTGCTGGCCGCGCCCATCCGCGCCTCTGTGCGCGCCCAGGCTGCCGCCACGGATACGCCGGGTGGACCTGCACCTTTCATCACCGTTCTGGATGTAGGCGAGCCTGCCATAAACGTCCGCACCGGACCCAGCACCGTGTATTATCCGATCATCGGACAGCTTACCATCGGTACGACTGCTCAGGCATTGGGCAAATCCCCCAGTTCCGTCTGGATCCAGATCTCGTATCCCTCCGCTCCTGGCGGTGTGGGTTGGGTCTATGCTGCGAATGTATCCCTTTCACCGGGATTTCTCCCGATCGTGGAACCTCCGCCGACCGCCACGCCGGTCGCAACACAGACTTTTGATCCGACATTGGCGGCAGCTTTCATCGTCCAGCCGACGTCAACCCGTTTGCCCACCTATACCCCATCTGCCCCATTGGTCATTCCCACATTTTCCAATGATCCATCCCCGTCAGGCGGTTTTCCAACCGGAATTGTCATTGTAGCCAGTGCCTTGATCGGTTCCGTGGTGTTGTTGATCTCCTTCCTTGGTCGGCGCTGATGCAGGCTCGCAAGCTGTCTCTTCTCTCCATATTATTGCTGGGAGGGGTGCTGTTGGTCGTGTGTATCCCTTCCCGTTCCCCCGTCCAGGCACAACAGGCGACCGGTTCAGTCCCTACTGTAACCGGCACTCCCAACGGCCCCATGGTATCGGTTGACCCCAGCATGCAGCAAATTGACGTATACGCCGGCCCCAGCAAATTTAATTATCCGGCTATTGGCGTGCTGCTGACTGGCGTGAGGGTGCCGGCACTTGGCCGCGCCCGCGACGACGATAATTGGATCATGATCCGCTATGAGGGCGTGCCGGGTTCGATCGGTTGGGTATATGCCTTGTACGTTTCCCTGATCGGCGGCCCGGGAGGCTCGTCTGTTCTGCCGCTGATCGATTCTCCATCCACGCCCACGCCCGCTTCGACGCCCACGATCAATCCAACCCTCGCTGCGGCTTTCATTGCCCCGCAGGCAGCCACGCGTCTCCCAACCTACACGGCGCCTGCGCCATTGGCCATTCCCACTTTTACCGACCAGGCACAACATCCCAGCCGTATTCCGGTGGGGTTGTTGATCTTTGGGTTTCTGTTTATTGGGGCACTCGGGGTTGTTATCTCATTCTTAAGAGGCAGATAAATAAAAAACCGGACACGAAAGTGTCCGGTTTTCAATTCCTGTGGAAATTAGTTATTGCAGGAGCACGAGCCGCCGCAGGCGCAGCCTTCTTCACCTTCTTCGTGGCTGTGCGATTTTGCATTCGGGCTGTCCACCACAAATCCGGCTCCGCGTTCGGGATCATTGACGAAGTCGATCTTTGCGCCGCGCAGATAGTCGATGGAGGTCTCATCCACAACCACCTTGACCCCTTCGGATTCAAAGGTCGTATCCACATCGCGGAAGTTGTTGTCGAGAGCCATCCCAAAGTTGACCCCGCAGCAGCCGCCCCCGGCTACGAACACGCGCAAGGCATAGCCCTCAAGTTTGCGCTCTGAAAGGATATCGTTTACCGCCTTGGATGCGGCAGTGGTCAATGTAACGGTCTGAATTTCGATTTCCTGTAACATTCTTTCTCCTTGTACTGATAAGTCGAGCGAATTTGACCTATCTTATCAAAATAAGGTTTAACTGTCAACGATGAAGGCATTTCCAGTTTTTCTTGACACAAACCCTTTGCGCCTGTAAAATCCCTCTGCATTTCGACCAACGGGCGCAAGCCCTATATTTTATTTCAGCTCGGGAGGAATCACCCCACATGTACGCTATGCAAGGACTTACTTCACTGGAGGTAATCGCGATCTGGGTCGTCTTTGGCATTGCCATCGTCGGCCTTTTGTACGCGGTCTTCCTCCGCTCCCAGATCCTTAAGGAGGATCAGGGAACGCCCAAGATGCAGGAAGTCTGGGGCGCGATCAAGGATGGCGCGGATGCTTATCTTCGCAAGCAGCTGCGTTCCATTTTGCCCTTGATCGGTATTCTGACGGTGGCGCTCTTCTTCTCCGTCTACATCGTTCCGCCCTCGCCTGAGGCCCTGGAGCGCTTCAGCACCATGACATCGGACCAGGTCCGGTTGATCATCGGCGTGGCGCGAGCCCTGGCCTTTATTATGGGCGCAGGCTTCTCGCTGACGGTCGGGCAGATCGGGATGCGCATGGCGGTCCAGGCCAACGTCCGCGTTGCGTCCGCCTCCAAACGATCCTTTGCTGACGCTCTGCGGATTGCCTACCGCGCCGGCACGATCACCGGTATGTTGACCGATGGCCTGGGACTGCTTGGCGGGACCACGATCTTCATCTTGCTCGGCATTGCTGCCCCTGATGCCCTGCTCGGGTTTGGTTTCGGCGGCACGCTGCTCGCGTTGTTCATGCGCGTGGGCGGCGGCATTTTCACAAAAGCAGCGGATGTCGGTGCTGACCTTGTCGGTAAGGTGGAAGCCGGGATTCCGGAGGACGACCCGAGAAACCCGGCCGTAATCGCCGACCTCGTCGGAGATAACGTCGGTGACTGCGCCGGTATGGCCGCCGACATTTTCGAATCCTACGAGGTCACGATCGTGTCCGGACTGATCCTCGGTCTGGCACTCTGGCACCTGACCAATCGCCTCGAGTGGATCATCTTCCCGCTCATGGTGCGCGGTATCGGCGTGCTTTCCTCTATTATTGGTACTTATGTTGTGCGCGGTGGTGAGACCGGTAAGGCTGGCGATGCGATGAAGGCCATCTTCAGCGGCTTTCTGACCTCGGCCGCGATCTCTGTAGTTATGTTCGGTGTCGCTGCTGCTTGGTATATTCGTGATAATGTTCCAGGTGGTGTAAATGTCTTCGGATTTTATATTGGTGGGTGGTGGCGGCCATTTGCAGCTGTCACTGTCGGCGTGATTCTCGCGATTGTGATTGATCGCTTGACAGAGTATTTTACAGGAACGGAAGCGGCTCCAGTTAATGACATCAAAAAAGCTGCGGATACTGGACCGGCGACTTTGATCCTTCAGGGCATTGCAACCGGCTTTGAGTCGTCTGTTTGGTCGGTCCTGGTGATCGCGTTGACTATCGTTGCTTCCATATTCATCTTCGGAACCATCCCTGGTGTGGGAGACGCTGAACGTGCAACCTTCATTTTGTACGGCGTAGCCATGACCGGCATTGGCATGTTGACCCTGACCGGCAACAACGTTGCCATGGACTCCTTTGGCCCGATCTCTGATAACGCCAACGGCATCGGCGAAATGGCCTGGTCCGGCAAAACCGACAAAGCCACCAAAGACGCCCAACAGATCATGGCTGATCTGGATGCGGTCGGCAATACCACCAAGGCCATTACCAAGGGTGTAGCGATCGGTTCAGCAGTAATTGCCGCAGTCTCCCTGTTTGGCTCATTCCTGGTGGATGTAAGCCGTGCCCAGGCCAGCGCCGGCGTGGCGGAAGCAAACCGCATCGGCACCCTCGGTATCCGCGTGGATATCCCACAGGTCTTTGTCGGCATGTTGATCGGTGGCGCCTTGCCGTGGCTGTTCTCTTCGTTTGCGATCCAGGCTGTTTCCCGCGCGGCTTCCCTGATCGTTTTGGAAGTCCGCCGTCAGTTCAAGTTGGGTGTGCTGGAGGGCAAGGTGCCTCCGGACTACAAACAGGCTGTTGAAATTTCAACCACTGCTGCACAGAAGGAATTGGTCTCACTGGCGCTGCTGGGGATTGTCACGCCGATCGTCGTTGGCCTGCTTTTACATGTTGAAGCCCTTGGTGGTTTCCTGGCCGGCATCATCGTCTCCGGTCAAATGCTGGCTGTATTCCTCAACAACTCCGGCGGCGCCTGGGATAATGCCAAGAAGTTGATCGAGGACGAACCCAAAGATCCGAAGAAGAATCTCGGCAAGGGTTCGGAACGTCACAAGGCAGGTGTGGTTGGTGATACCGTCGGCGATCCGTTCAAGGATACGGCTGGTCCGGCTTTGAACCCGATGATCAAGGTGGTCAACC
>Ga0315268_10006229_pt1 | contig 12706 bp, 12 predicted proteins | sample C1_top_MG_FD_204535 | JGI IMG/M metagenome (GOLD analysis project Ga0315268, IMG submission 204535) | Sediment microbial communities from Yellowstone Lake, YNP, Wyoming, USA - C1_top | ecosystem: Environmental > Aquatic > Freshwater > Lake > Sediment | place: USA: Wyoming | collected 2017-08-01 | reverse complement strand
AAAAAATTCTTAAGAAATCGTATGCCATTCAATTGTCATGAAAGACATAAAACCCAAGTTGATTCGACTCTTCAAGGAAGGCTATTGCACGCCTCAGATATCTAGAATTGCCAAAGCTATTGACGAACCTTCGACGACCATTCATTACAACATAAAGAAGCTGGAGGAAGAAGGCGCAATAATAACGTACAAAGCCGTTTTTGACTACACAAGAATCGAAGAAGGATTCTGCGCGTACGTCCTGATCAACGTGCCCCCGTCAGAGTACGAGCATGATTGGTCGAAATACGAGACGCAAATAGTAAGAGAGCTGGCAAAGCATAAGGAAGTCGAGAGTTTGGACATAATCACGGGAGAATGGGATATGCTTCTCAAAATCAGAACAAAAGACCAAAACGAGTTCTATGACTTCCTAGAGAAAGTCATCAATCAAGTAGCTATCCAAAAAAGCATATCCCTAGTCTCGTTGCGGCAAGTCAAAAGCGATTTCATCCTTAGATAACGTGCGCTTCAGCGCGCGCCAAGGAAGGAATCAAACTTTACCCCAACCAACCAAACGACGTTGCGGAAAAGTTATAGCTGAACCCAACGAATGTTGGACCATCCCAATATATGGTGTCGAGAATGGCTGAAAAGGCCCATTTTCTGCCAATTGACTTGCAGGTTCATCGGTCTCAAGTATTCGATTTAATGGTGGAATATTTTGAATGGAATGCAAAGGAGGTTTGGGAGCATTTCAAAATCGACATCCTCGCCGCTAGAGGGATTTCTTCCGCCCGTGAATACGTAGCAAGCGATTTTGACAGACTCATTTCCGAGGTCTCATCACGAGGAGTCTTTTACTTGGTTGAATTTGAAGGGGTGATAATCGGTATGGGCGCACTCGATCAAATAAGGGAAAAAACAGGTGCAATAAAACGAATGTATATTCGACCCGAATACCGAGGAAAAGGTTATGGCAAAGTCTTATTGCAGCAGCTACTACAAAAAGCGAAAGAATTCGGATACCATGCCATCTATCTCGATTCTGCACGATTCATGACTGCTGCACACAATCTCTATCGTTCTTTTGGGTTTGTTGAATGCGAAGAATATCCCGAAACGGAAATCCTACCGCGTGCACGGTCTCACTGGCTTTGCATGAAGAAAACCCTAGAAGACACGACCAAATGAAGTCACTTCTTTCTGTCTGAAAAAAGAAAAGAGAGCAATTTTAAGTGCCAGACCAAGTGGCACGCTTTTCCGTACTCTGGTCCTCAGTTTTTCTATTCGCGCGCGCTAGGGTCGATCGATCGATCGCGCGCATTGATACCAACCTAAACTGATATTTAAACCCCTGTGAAACAAAGTTCCCTAGTCTTTTGCGTCTAAATCTGAAGCGCGCGCTATCTCTTGCAACAGTGTTAAATACAGCTTCATCAAGCACGTGAACTCATGAAGTGGAATGACACAGGAACAGAAATATATGAGCTCCTCCGACTGAGAACCCCGCCTGTTGGAGTCGTTTTTTCCAACAGCGTCGAAGTCCCTGAAGATGCCTTTGTGCCATCCAAACATGGAGTGCAAATAGCCGTATGCCAGGCAATCGCATTCGCAAGGTTTGCCGAAAGAACAGTGGTGATGAAGTATGACGATTTTGCTTGCCCTCCATCGATGATCATTTATGGACTTGTAAAAGGAGACTTGAAGGAGATTCTGGTCAAGGCAGGATGGATCAAAGACGCTGAATGCAAAGTTGAAGAAGAATTCTTCTCCAAGGGACAGTACAAAACATTCATTTTCGGAAGCATGAACAAAATGAAACTCCAACCTCAAGCCATTCTAATCTTCGGCAGACCCGCCCAGATCGGACGACTAATTCAAGCCCGAACATATTTCGGCGGAAAAATCAAAGTTGAACTCTTCTCAAAAGCCGCAACATGCTATGAGGCACTTGCTCCAGCGATAAAAGGCGAAGTGGGAGTCTCGATCCCAGGCGCTGGTGACCGTGTCTTCTCGGCCATAGAAGAGGACGAAATGATATTCGCGATGCCTCACGAGTGGGCAGACAGAATTGTTGAAGGACTGAAAAGCGCGGGAAAAAACATAAACATGAGCTATCCAATAGTGCCTTTCCTTTTCTACAGTCCAAGATTCCCGAAAATATATAAGGAAGCTCAGGAGAAATTCGAGAAAGTATGAAGAATGGCTCATGCTAGCGCGCGTGCTAATCGATTTGTTACGTTTGATGTTTCTCTCAACATTCCAAAAAGTTCTCGCGCGCGCAGTGAGAGACAATCTGAGAGAGACTTAAGTCTGTAGCCTAGCAATCATAGAACATGGAAAGTAACTTGAAAAGATGTTGGAATACAGACAACCCAGTATACATCAAGTATCATGATGAGGAGTGGGGTGTTCCTGTTCGTGATGACCGAACACTGTTTGAGTTTCTAACGTTAGAAGGCTTCCAGGCGGGTCTAACATGGGAGCTGATACTCAAAAGAAGAGAAGCCCTGAGAAAGGCTTTCGACAATTTCAACCCTGAGAAGATAGCTAGGTACAATGATGAAGACGTGAAGCGTCTCATGGCCAATCCCAATGTCATCCGAAATAGAGCCAAGATTTTAGCCACAATTAACAATGCCATCCGACTTAAAGAGGTTCAGAAAGAATTCGGCTCTTTCGACGCATTCGTCTGGAAGTTCGTTCAGGGCAAAACACTCAACAATGCCTTCACAGACTTCTCAAATATTCCCGCAGAAACTGAAGAATCAAAAGCGATGAGCAAAGAAATGAAAAAGGGGATTCAAATTCGTAGGGCCGACCATATGCTACGCCTTCATGCAAGCTGTCGGTCTAGTTAACCACCACCTGATCTACTGTTTTCGTTATGGCGAAATCGAGAACGCGGCATCAGACAAGACCAAACGCCTTAGCGTATAAAGGCGCGCGCCAGCCACGCAGGAACAACTCGCCCAAAGGTTTACGCGCGGAATCACTTGACATACGATGCTTGGAGTTGACCATGCAGGGCGAGACTGCAAAGACAAATGAGAAGGACGCAAGGCGCCGCAGACCAATTAGCGCGCGCGCTAATGTGTTTTGGCAACCCTCCGTCGAACAACTCAGGTCAATTCAAGAAACCAGACTGGCAAGGCTTACGCATGTGAGCTGCCCAACCAAGGTTCATTCCCCTGAGTCGCATATTCCTTTCAAAAACACGCAGTGCATTATTGATAATCTGCATCCACAAGAGATTCAGAGCCTGACGCTGATCTCAAGACCATCATCTCCAACCTCAACGTATCTGCTACTGTACACCGAAGAAGACCTCAAATACTCCAAGTAGTCCTTCATCTGATCCGCAAAGATCCCTACATTGTCCGCGACCAAGACGCTTCCAGTGTGCAGCTTATCTTCAACCAGCTTGAGGTATTGAAAATACTCGGTTTTTTCAGCGTCGATGAAGACCAGATCGAACGGACCCTCAAGCTTCGGAATGACCTCGAGCGCGTCACCGACAAGAACCTCTACCTTGGCACGTATTCCAGCCCTCCTCATGTTCTCCAGTGCCATTTTTGCTTCGTCCGCGTGGATCTCAATAGTGATCAGACGCGCATCCTTGTCAAGCTCCTTCCCGATGATAATCGCAGAATATCCAATGAGAGTCCCAACCTCCAACACACGTTTGGGCCGGGTTTCACGAACAACCTTCGCCAATATCTCACCCTTTTCTGGTCCCACTATTGGAAGAAAACGCATCTCCGTCATCTCCTCGATTTCCCTCAAAACACTTTCAGCCTGGCTCAAAACATTTTCCCCAAACCAGACAAAACGGCGCACGCATTAATATTTCATTTGTAATCCCAATACTGTATCAAGAACTATCAGACGGAACGGCATTGCCCTCAGAGCATCTGCGTTAGCAATGAGCAGTTTGTCTTTTGTTTCGACAGCAAGCGCGCGCCCAACTTTCAGGTACGCGTTTCCTATCTGGAGTTTGGCGAATTTTGCTTCTCCAAAATAGAAAGCTTGGGACTTATCAGGAATTCATAAATGACTTATTCAGGGTCGCTTCCTCACACTATTGAATCAATGATGCAATCCCAGTGAGGACTCTTGTTGCCGAACCTTCGCCCTCTTTTGCCCGTTGCCTTAGAAAAGATTGATAGAAGTGTTAGGAACTGATTGAATGCAAAGAAAAAGGGACAGAAGCTTGGGAGAATATGGAATAATTGTTCTTTCTCTTATTTCTGGACTTTCTGCTTACGTAGTAGATGCAGCGGTAGACACGTTCATTTTCCATGACGGCCCTTTCTTGGACGTACTAATGTTCAGCGTGCCTTTGGGCGAGCTCTACATTCGGTCTTACATTTTTGCGTCTTTTGTCATATTCGGTGTTTCGATCTCGAGATTCCTGAAAAAGCGCCGAAAGACGGAGAAGATGCTGCGGGAAAGTGAGGAAAAATACCGAAGCATTTCCAAGAGAATGGAAAATCTGATGAAAAGTTCTGCGACAATGCTTCATACGACTGATTTGCGTGAACGCCTTGCAACAATTGCGGAGGCCGTTCGTGAACAGGGCTGGAAAAGAGTTGTCATAACACTGAAGGATGAAAACCTGGACACAACAGACATCGTATCTGCGGGCCTGACTCCGGAACAAGAAAAGCATCTGACTAAACATCAACCATCAGGAGAAGTATGGCGCCAGCGCTTAAGTTCCATGTTCGAAAAGTACCGTCTCGGCGAATTCTATTATCTGCTTTGGAGCGACCCGCTTGTCCGAGAGCAATTCAAAAATGCAATTCCAAGTGAGGTTCCAAGAGAGGAGACGATTGACTGGAACCCGGAGGATCTGTTGTTCGTGCCGTTGCGACTTCCTAGCCGTCAGGTGGTTGGAATCATGAGCATGGATGACCCGCAAGACGGAAGGCGACCGACCAAGGAATCGCTGGCTCCGCTTGAGCTGTTTGCCCATCAAGCCGCTGTGGCCATTGAAAACGCTAGGTTGATACAACAGTTAAACAGTGCGAAGAATCAAATCAAGGAACATGCGGAGCATCTGGAGGAAAAGGTGGAGCAGAGAACCAAAGATTTGAAAGAAAGTGAAGAGAAGCTCAAAAGCATATTTGCCGCCTCCCCAGACACTATAACAGTCGCCGACCTAAATGGAAATATCATTGAATGCAGCGAACAAGCACCAAAAAAGCATGGCTATCTATCGAAAAACGAGTTGATTGGAATAAACGCTCTTTCCCTTGTTGCGGCGAAGGATCGTAAGAGAGTCATAAAGGACACGAAGAGAATTCTGGAGCAAGGTTCGACGAGGGATGTTGAGTATGCGTGCTTGAACAAGGATGGTAGTGAGTTTCCGGCTGAACTCTCCATGAGTCTTGCGCGGGATGCTTCAGGTAATCCAATAGGTCTTGTGGCCATAGTCAAGGATGTAACGGAACGCAAACAAATGGAAAAACAGCTCTTCAGGTCTGAGAGACTTGCTGCCATTGGAGAATTAGCCGCGATGATCGGTCATGATCTGCGAAACCCGTTGACAGCCATCACGGCTGCCGCCTACTATCTGAAGACTAAGTATCTCCAGAAGAAGAATGAAAAAGCAAAGGAGATGTTCGAGACTATCGAGAAGGGTATTGGATATTCGAATAAAATCATAAACGACCTGTTGGAATACTCAAAAGAAATCAGATTAGACCTGAAGAAAACAAGTCTAGAATGCATGATAACGGACGCCTTGTCTTTTGCGGAGGTCCCAAAAAGCATTCAGGTAATAAATCTGACGAAGAACACGCCGAAGCTGGAAGTTGACGTTGATAAGCTGAAAAGGGTCTTCGTGAATATCATCAAGAACGCTGTAGACGCCATGCCAAAGGGCGGAACGCTAACAATAGCAAGCAAAAAGTCAGGTGATAATATGGAAATTGACTTCTCCGACACAGGGATGGGGATGACGAAATGCATGCTAGGGAAAATCTGGTCACCCCTATTTACGACAAAAGCGAAGGGGATGGGTTTCGGCTTGGCAATCAGCAAACGAATTATAGAGGCTCACGGAGGAAAGATCTCAGTCAGGAGCACTCTTGGCAAAGGGTCTGCATTCATGGTTACTATTCCGATCAAACCAGAAATAGAAGAGAGGAATGATGAAATCTGGATAAATGTGCCCAAAAGGGTTTCTGAACTTATGCGCTAGCATCCTTCGTCTGCACAGTTCAGCGTATTCTTGAAGGTTCCAGCTCAATGTACCGGAATATTCTCCAATAAAACTGAAATCATTTATACCATTTTTGCAATAAATGTGTGCCCACAGTGGAAACGTGCTTGTAACGAATAAAGACTTGCTAGTGCCCGCCAGGCGGAAAGCCTACGCCGTAGGCGCCTTCAACATAAACAACCTAGAAACTCTCTTAGCCGTCTCCGAAGCAGCGACCGAAGAAAAGTCTCCAGCGATAGTTGCCGTTACGCCGAGCGCAATCGAGTACGGCGGTCTGTCCTACCTGGCAGGGATCGTTGAGACCGCGGCACAATCCTCTCCTGTTCCAATGTCGTTGCACCTTGACCATGGTGAAGATGTTGAAATGGTTTCCAAGTGCATAAGTGCAGGTTTCACGTCAGTTATGATTGACGGTTCTCACCTGAAGTTCGAAGAAAACGTCGCCCTGACCAAACGCGTCGTTGATCTGGCGCACCCGAAAGGGATCTCGGTTGAGGCGGAACTCGGACGATTGGGTGGAGTTGAAGAGAAGACTGTTGAAGAGAAGGACGCCATCCTGACCGACCCTAACGCCGCCAAGGAATTTGTCGATCGAACCGGTGTCGATGCGCTCGCGGTGGCGGTAGGCACATCTCACGGCGCCTACAAGTTCAAGGCCGAACCCAGACTCGACTTTGAAAGACTGAAAACTATCAGCAAAGAGGTTGAGCTGCCACTCGTGTTACACGGAGCCTCAAGCGTTCCAGCGTGGATCATTGAAAAAGCGGTGAAGTACGGGGCCCAACTTGAAGGCGCAAAAGGAATTCCGGAAGAGCACATAAAGAAGGCCATTTCCCTAGGAATTGCAAAAGTAAACATCGACACCGATTTGCGCCTCGCGTTCACGGCAGCAGTTCGAGAGCTTCTCACGAATTCACCCAAAGAGTTTGACCCCAGAAAAATCTTGGGTCCTGCAAAAGAGGCTATGAAAGAGGTTATTAAGGGCAAGATGCACATGTTTGGAAGTTCAGGAAAGGCATAGGACGGGGAAAAATGAAGGTTGGAATCTTGAGCGGAGGCGGCGATGCTCCTGGAATCAACGCCGTCATACGTGCAGTTGTCAGAAAAGGAATTCAGAATTATGGTTACGAGATCTTGGGCATAAAAGACGGATGGGCTGGACTTCTCCAAGGAGAATACTTGGCTTTAGACTTGAAGGCTGCTTCAGGCCTTCTTCCTCGAGGAGGCTCAATTCTGGGCACTTCGAGAACAAACCCGTTCAAGGCTGAGAAGGGGCCCGAAAAAATAATGAAGAATGCGAAGAAAGCCGGCATTGACGCGGTGATCGTCATCGGCGGAGACGATACATTGAGCGTGGCACACAAGATGGGTGAGCATGGACTAAAGAGCGTTGGAGTTCCTAAAACAATCGACAATGACTTGGCCGGGACAGACTACACTTTCGGCTTTAACACGGCAGTCACGATAGCAACTGAAGCTCTTGACAGACTGCACACAACAGCGGAAACACATCACAGGGTCATAATCCTAGAAGTCATGGGCAGATACACTGGTTGGATAGCGCTTGAGGCCGGACTCGCTGGAGGCGCAGACATCATACTGATCCCTGAAAAACCCTTCGACATAGGCGAGGTCTGCGAACTAATCACGCGAAGACAAAAAAGAGGCAGAAACTTCAGCATAGTCGTCGTCGCAGAAGGAGCCAAACCCAAAGGCGGAGTCGAAATAGTCTACAGCGAAAGCCTCGACGAGTTTGGACACATCCGCCTAGGTGGCGTCGCCTACTACATTGGCAAAGAAATCGAAAAGTGTCTGAACGTCGAAACACGAGTTGTAGTCTTGGGTCATCTCCAACGCGGCGGTACTCCAACACCCTTCGACAGAATACTAGCAACTAGGTTTGGAATTGCAGCCATAGACCTCGTTCACGAAAGAAAGTTCGGATACATGGCCGCAATCAAAGGAAACAAGATAGTCTCAGTCCCACTGAAAGACATAGTAGGGAAACGAAAAACTGTGAACCTGGAACTCTATGACATAGCAAGCGTGTTCTTCGGCTAGAACCATTATTTCTGGACCTAGCTCGCCAAAACGGACGCCAAATCCAGAAGACTCAGGTCCAACGGTTTCTCTGTCTCACATGATTTCTTAAGATCTAACGCTGAAATTCTACCATCCCGTAGGCCGACTATTCTGTTTCCCTGCTCTTCTGACAAAAGCTCGACAGCCCTGTCCGCAAAAAGACTGGCCAATAATCGACTTCTTGCCGTAGGACTCCCTCCTCTTTGAGCGTACCCCAAAACGCTGAGCCTAACCTCAGTTCGAGTGTCTTTCTCTATCTCTGCCCCGAGCTTGCGCGTGTCTCCAATGCCCTCCGCCGCGACGATGATGCCCGACTTCTTGCCCTTCGCGCTGTTCTCCTCCAAAGTCTGGATTATCTTCTCTTTGTCAGTCTTGACCTCAGGAACTAATATTACCTCAGCCCCGACCGTAAGCCCCACCGTCGATGCTAGAAAACCTCTGGTTCGCCCCATGACCTCAACAATAAAAATCCTTTCATGAGAGATCGCCGTGTCTCTGATCTTGTCAATCTCAGCCACCGCAGTGTTCACAGCCGTGTCAAACCCTATCGTTTCGTCAGTCCCGAAAACGTCATTATCAATCGACGCCGGAACCCCAACGAGCAGCGTATCAGTCTCTTTACTCAACGCAAGAGCACCACCAAAAGAGCCGTTGCCACCAACGACCACGAGCCCATCAATGCCATTCAAAGCCAAGCTCTTAGCGCCCTTCCTAACACCCTCCGCGGTCTCAAACTCCGGACACCTCAAAGTGTGCAAGACGGTCCCTCCCAACTGTATTATTCCACCCACAGAACGAGGAGTCAATTCTCTGAACGCGTTGGTTATCAGCCCTTCCCAACCCCTCTCAAAACCGTAAACCCGATAACCCTTGGAATATGCTACGCGAGTGACGGCTCGAATGGCAGCGTTCATGCCAGGCGCATCTCCGCCGCTTGTAACCACCGCTACTTTCCTCAACGAAACCACCCGTGACTGGCTATCTTGTTTCCGACTATGGTTATTAGAATTTGCTGTTGCCCAGGCATGACTTCGTTTGCACTTTGTACGGTGTTGGCGCGCTTCGCGACAGGTTACGAGACTTGGAAGAATGCTTTTTGCTTCCGGACAAGAATGAACACTCAGTAGAAGCAGGGAAATAGATGGATAATTGCAACAGCCAAGTGTAACACAACTGTCATTTTCCCTTTTTTCTGGAACTGCCAAGAAAGCCAAAGGAGAAAATGACGGTGTTCACAAAACGAGGCCCTTGGCGAGAACCCATCCTCTGCCCTTTCTCGTCCGTCTTCTGAATTGGCTTGGAACAAGGCTTCTGTTCACTGTTTGGAATCAGAAAAGGGTTGGTCTAGAAATGTCGTCGCCCTAGCCGTTTGGTTAATTTGAAACGGGCTTTCTCTCTGCTCTCGCGCTTTTTCTTCTGCACATTACGACTGCAAGCAGCGTTGCCATCATTAATGGGTGCAGAACTAGGAGAGATGAGAATTCGGGTATTATCTGCACTCTTTCTTTTGAATGGGCGTAAGTGAAGTATAGGTAGCTACCTGTGCTGTTAGAACCAGGCAGGAGAGTGCTTGGAACTTCAGTGCCATTTACAAAAACTCTGTATGTGCCGTTGAACAAAGCTGCCGGAATGTACACTCTGCAAAAACCGTGCGTTCCGTCTTCACCAGAGACGTAGAAGAATATCTCTTCAAAAGAGGTTCGATCCACAGACTGGGTGGATAGATTGATCCAGCTCAAGATGACATAGCCTATCTGATCTGACACTGTGGAGTTACTAATAACGTTCACCGGATACGTCTTCTCCTGCCACGTTATTGCGAAACCGTGAAATCTGCCCATCAAGGGACAGAGGTCCGTGTTGTTTGAATCTATGAAATACGGTGTGTCACCTATTCCATCCTCGTTTGCATCCATACCATCATATTCACTCCAGTGGTTTCCTTCAAGACCATCGTCCCAGATATTTGTCGAAAAGTATCCTGAAGAGATGTTTTTAAAAGGGTAGTAGTAATCTGAGATTACATTTCTATCGTTGCCTATGAAGGAGTTGTGATAGAAAAGGTTCCAGTCAGAACGACAAAGGCCCACCCCGCAACTGTTGTTGAAAATCCTGCAGTTTTCAATCGTGTTGTTGAATGATTCAAAAAACGTCAAGCCTCCCCAATACGAAGGATAAGATCCATTCGTTCCAGCATAAGGACAAAAGTATAAACGATTGTTTCCCAGCGTCACATTCGCCAGAGTGCAGTTGGTCGATCCAGCCAGCAGCAGACCATCTTTATTCGACGCGAAGTCGAGATCTCTTACGGTGGAATCTGTGCAGTTCACAAGTGCCAAGTAGCCTGCGTCTGGATAACTTGCAGGATCAATTTCAAGACTGGCACTGTTCGTCAGGTAATAGATTCTCTTGTTGTCCGCAGTGTTTGAACTGTCTATGTCTTGGACAAAACTGGCGAGATTGAAGCCCCACACGATCAAGTTGTGATGCTGTGCGTTTGTCAGGTTGTTTCTGCGGAAAACGTTTGTATAGCATTCCTGTGAGCGACCGCGAGCTCCCATGACCAACAAGTTTACTTCGGAATTGTTTGATACGATGTTCCCGTCGATCAAGTTGTTCGAGGGGACTAGTAGATTATGTACGTTAGGCGCCAAGTCTATGCCAACAGAACCATTCTCCACGGTGTTGTTGATGATTGTGCAGTAGTTGCTGTTGCCGTCAATGTTTATCCCGAATTCCCCGTTGTCATGGATGAAGTTGTTGCTAATCGTAACGTTGTGTGAAGTGCCCACATCCATTCCATAGCCCACGCCATTGAAGATGCTGTTATTGTTGACTTCTATCAAGGATGCATAGCCAATAACGATGCACCTGCCAGCGTTCATGATAACATTGTTTTCAAGGACGACGTTCTGAACGTATTCGCATTCAATACAGGCGTCAGAATGTCCAACGCCCCAGTTCGGACCAGCGTTCCTAATCGTGAAATCTGATAAATTGACGTAATTGACTGCTACAATTGCGATCACGGTGCCCGTCCCGTTGCCGTCGATGATAGCGACATCCCTGCCTTCTCCGATAAGTGTTATTGACTTGGTTATGGTAATGTGCTCATAATAGGTCCCAGCGTCCACCCTTATCGTGTGCCCATTCAGAGTCTCATAAGCATCTATCGCTTCCTGAATTGTCGTGTAGCTCAACCCTGTGTTGAGGTTGTGAACAGGATAAGTGTAGGAGGCGATAGTTTCAAGATGATTGGTTGCTGCTTGCAACAAGCCTGATAAGAGTAATGAAAGAGTGAAGAGAAAAGCAAACTTGCTTCTCATAATGACTTATCCGACATCTGTTCAGTCTTGTTCTTATGACTTGTGGAAGAACCTTCTATTGAAATCGTGATTATCTGCCAAAAAAAGAGATCGTAACAAATTGAAATGCGCGCGCTATGTTGAAAGCCATTTCCAGCGTATGTGAGAAAGGAGCATGACCTACATCGTGCAGCAATGCAACCAGTCTTATTAGCTGAGCATTATGATCATCGATATCCAAGCTTTGGCGCATCAGCGAAGCAACGTGCATCGTACCTAGTGAATGTTCAAACCTTGAATGATTGGCCCCTCACGCTAGGGCGTTGCGCGCGCAATGAATTTCATCAGAATCAAAAAGACGCTGTAAGCTCTAGCCTGAAGGATTTTCGAATCTGAATAAAGCCAACCAGTAAGATGACAAGATTCTTAAGCAGAGTGAACTGCATTCACAAGCTGCGGTTGGGAATGACAGTTTTGTCTAATTCGGAAAAGGTCAAGCCGGAACAAGATGCCAAAGCAGTCGCAAAAGCGAGAATAGCAGAATTGGTGCAAAAATGTCGCGATATCAATTCAAAGACAGGCCGCAAACGAAAGGACTTCTCGGAAGAAGACACAGCTACGAAGTTTATCAGACCTTTTTTGGAGGCGCTTGGATGGGATTTTGGTGACATTGATGAAGTAATGGAACAGATTACATTGCGTGACAAGAAGAGGAGACAGCGCCTCGACTGTGTCTTGTATTTGCCGAACGGACCCTTTGCAGTGATTGAATATAAGCAATTGGTTGGCTCAGGGTCTGTTGACTCGGACTACAATTTTGAATATGTGATACAGGCAGCAGGAAAACTCGGAGCTAAATATGCGGTTCTATCAAGATTTTCTGAGGTGAAAATCATTACGCTAGACACGCTAGAAGAGCATCGTTTCGAGGTTGCAGCATCGTCTGATTACCAAGAAAAGTTCGAAGACTTGTGGGATTTGTTGTCAAAAGAATCGGCTGTAAAGAGCGTAGCATAGAGAGAATGAAACCCAAGACGCGCGCTAGGGCATATTTGATCATCTTATTCGAAACTGTCGGTCTTGAGCAAGCGATAAAAATGCTTGATGA
>Ga0315268_10006228_pt1 | contig 12706 bp, 9 predicted proteins | sample C1_top_MG_FD_204535 | JGI IMG/M metagenome (GOLD analysis project Ga0315268, IMG submission 204535) | Sediment microbial communities from Yellowstone Lake, YNP, Wyoming, USA - C1_top | ecosystem: Environmental > Aquatic > Freshwater > Lake > Sediment | place: USA: Wyoming | collected 2017-08-01 | reverse complement strand
CGCCAGGGCGAATGCGACAGCGTTATGGGATTGGGCGGCGGCAGCGCCCTTGACACCGCCAAAGCCATCCGGCTCGCCGCGACGCATCCCCTCCCGCTCGACCAATACGACGACCTGATCAATGGGGGCGACAAGATCGGCCCGAACGTGCCGCCGATGATCGGTATTGCCACGACGTCCGGCACCGGAAGTGAAGTAGGGAGAAGCGCCGTCATCATCCTGAAGAGCACCGACCGCAAGACCGTGATCTTCAGCCCCTACTTGATTCCCTCGGTGGCTCTGGCGGACCCGGAACTGACGGTGGGCATGCCGCCGAAGATTACGGCAGGAACCGGCCTCGATGCGCTCACGCACAATGTCGAAGCTTACCTTGCCCTCGGCTATCACCCTCTGTGCGATGGCATCGCGCTCGAAGGGACACGCTTGGCGATGAGGCATCTCGCCCGGGCGGTCCATAACGGCAAGGACCTGGAAGCGCGCACGGGCATGACGATGGCCGCCATCATGGGCGCCGTAGCGTTCCAGAAAGGTCTGGGCGCCGTGCACTCGCTGGCCCATCCGCTCTCGAGCATCGCCGGATTGCATCATGGGACAACCAACGGAATCCTGCTGCCGCACGTTCTGGAATTCAATCGCCTGACTTCGCAAGACCGCCTGCGCGATCTGGCCATGGCCATGGAGATTGATGTCCACGGGCTTTCGGTGGCCCAGGCCGCTTCCGCCGCCATCGAGCGCGTGCGCAGACTCCTCAAGGAAGTCGCCATCCCCGAGCGCCTCAGTGACTATGGGATCAAGCGCGAAATGATTCCCGCCCTGGCGAAGAAAGCCATGGAGGACGGTTGCCACCTGCTGAATCCACGCCCCTGCGCGGAGTCCGACATGGTCTCCCTCTATCAAGCGGCGCTTTGAGGCCCGCTCGTGCCGCGTTACAGAAGAAAGTCACACATGCCGTGGGCGCGCTGTCATGCTGAGCGAAGCGAAGCATCTGTAGTTGCCCCAGAGGGATAGGAAAATGCAGATTCTTCTCCGTCAGCTGACGGATCAGAATGACGTGTCATCGGATGTTTCGCCCATTTCGTTTACACGGTACTAGTTTTTCCATGCCTGGTGAAAGAGCCGCAGCCAGTTGCCGTGCATGATGGCTTCGATGTCGGAGTCGAGATAGCCCCTCTGGCGCAGCAGGGCAGGGATCTTCTGGAGATCCGCGATGGTTTCGAGGTCGCTGGGCGATTGTTCCTTCCCGAATCCGCCATCGAGGTCGCTGCCCATCGCGACGTGGCGGGCGTTGCCGGCCAACTGGCAAATGTGGTCGATGTGAGGGATAACGGCTTCGAGCGTCACCCGGGAGTTGTGCGTCTTGCCGGGCACGTAGTCGGGGAGAAGCATCCAGGAATCGAGGGCGGCGCCGATCACGGCGTCTCGTTCGATGAGACAGCGGATTTGCTGGTCCGAGAATTGCCGGTCACCCGGAACGAGAGCGCGGCAGTTGTTGTGGCTGGCGAGGACAGGCCCCCGGAAGCGCTCCACGGCCTGCCAGAAGGCCTCGTCGGCGAGGTGGGTTACGTCGAGAATCATGCCGGCCTCCTCCATCGCCTGCAGGAGGTCGATTCCCCGGCGTGTCAGTCCACCGGTCACGCCGGTGCCGTGCGCATAAGCGCTCACCCCGTAGTGGGCCAGGCCGACAACGCGCAAGCCCTCCTCCCACCATTGGAAAACGTGGCGCGGGGAGAGGAGGGGGTCGGCGCCTTCCATGCTGAGGATATAGCCGAGCGGCGCGGATTCGCGCGCGCCGGAGCGCCACTCTTCCAGATGCGCCTCGACGTCCCGCCACCCCTTCAGCATGCGCAGTTGACCCTGGCCCTCCATGATGCGGTAATACGCCAATTGGCCCTGGGCCATGGCCGAGGCAATCTGCTGATTGGGGTAATCGACCAAAGGCTCTTTGAGGCCGCTCGCGCGCGCCAGTACCGTCGCCAGGCAGATCGCCACTTCACCCTTGCGCATCTCCGGGAAGCATACCGTGTTGGCGCCGCGATGCTGCTCTTTCATCCCCGCTTCGGCCCGGCGAATTTCCTCGACCGGTAGGGTGAGGTCACGGCACCAGTTCAGGGCGTTCCAGGAAAGATCGAGATGGGCATCAATGACAATCATGTCCGCAGTCCTTGATTCGACAAAGAAGGAGATTCTTCGCTTCGCTCAGCATGACATGCGAAGAAGATCTTTCAGCATCCTGATAAGGTCTGGAAAGGCCTTATCGGCGACGCTTCGCCCGCGGCGGCTTCGCCTTTTTCGCCGGGACGCGCGCGACCGCGTCGATCTCCACCTTGATTCCGCCCCACAGCACCGATTGCACGGTAGTCCGCGCCGGGCGCACTCCCGAAAAGAATTGGGCGTAGACACCATTGAACCGGCCAAAGTCCTGGATATCGCTCAAGTGGCACGCGCACTTCACCACATCGTCGAACGTGCAACCCGCGGCCTCGAGGACTTTGCCGATGTGAGATAGCGTCAGCCGGGTTTGCTCCTCGATGGTGCCCGGCACCACCTGTCCCGTTTTCAGGTCGAGGGGCCCCTGGCCGCTGACGTAGAGCCATCCATCGATCAACACTCCCGCGGAGTAGGCGCCCGTCGAGACTTGCTTTTCCGGATGCTTCACTTCAACCTTGCTCATGCTCGCACAACCTCCTCTTTTCAGTTTCACAATCCGTAGAAGACCGTCCCGGCGCGTTCCGGCGTTCGCCTCAACTCTCCGCGGCGGGTGGTCTGGCCTTCGAATCCCGCAGTGTGATCAACAGCGTGCTCCCCAGGACCATCACTCCACCCACGATGGCGAGGAGCTGAAGTCTCTCGCCGAGCCACAGCGCGGCGATGGGAATGCCAAAGAAGGCAATCAGGTAATTGGAGAGCGCCGCCTGCATCGCGTCAAGCTGCTTGAGGGCCTTCAAAAACAGGACCATGGAGAGGTAGTTATGGAAGAAGGTCAACAACGCCATGCCCACCCACGTGCGCCCCGTGAAGTGGGGCAGGCCGGCAAACACCCTCCATTCCCTCGTGAGGACCAGCGGCGTCATAACCACGAACATCGCCACGTAGGTGTAAAAGAGCATCTCCATCGGCGAATAGCGTTCCAGCACTTTCTTGCCATAGGAATTGTAGAAGGCACTGCCCAGCGTGCCCAGGAAGACCAGCGCATTCCCGAAAAGGTATCCCGTCCCGAAGTTCAGGTTTCGGAAGTTGATGTCGGAGCAGAGCAGGACGCCGACGATGGCCAGCGCGAAACTCAGCCATCGGACCATCGTCATCCTCTCGCCCAGGAAGAGGAACGCAAGGAAGGCGGTCGAGACAGGCAGGGTCAGCATCAGCAAGGCCGCGTTGCTCGCCAGCGACAGGCGCGTTCCCCAGGTGATGAGGACCTGCCCCGGAAATACGCCCACCAGGGCGAGCAGGAAGAAAACCAGGATGTCGCTTTTCCTCCGGCCGCGGCTTCGCTCGCCCGCGGCGCGCTCCATGCGGATAAGGGGGTAGAGCATCACAGTCGCGAGGGTCATGGGACCCCAGACGGTGAAGAGGGGGCCCACTTGGTCCTGCACCAGCTTGATGCAGGTGAACTGGAGCGCCCACATCAGGTTGCAACTGAAAAGGAAAAACCACGAGCGCAAGGACATCCCTCGTGGAGGTTTGGAGAGTTCGCTCGGCGGGTCTGGCATGATTCAAGCCCTGGGGAGGCTGCTGGCTCCGGCGGCGCTACGCCTTGCCCTCCCGGTCTCCCACATCTCCCGGGTATCTCTGGGCCAGGGCGCGGATGTCGTAGCTGAAATTCATGAAGAGCCTTTCCCAGCGCCTGGCCTGGGCCGGGGTATAGCGATAGAACCCTTTGGCGTTCGCGACGCCCTGCGCGCCCGATTCCACGGCCTGTCGCATCAGGGCGGGGACTTCTCGCGAGCAATCGAGTTCGGGCAGAAGATCGTGCATCACGGCCGCATACGCCGGGATGCCGGTGAGGTCCATGTAGCGAAAAGGCCCCGCGAAGGTGATCCAGTATCCGAGGTCGTTGCGCACGGACCGGTCCACGTCCTCGATGCTGGCGTAGCCCGACTCCACCAGGTGAAACGCCTCGCGCATCAGCGCGTACATGCAACGGTTGGTGATGAAACCCCGAATGTCGCGCCGCAGGACGGAGGGTTCCTTGCCCCAGCCCTGGGCCAGTCTCTTCGCGCGCTCGGCCACCCGCGGGTCCGTCTGGTCTGCGCAGATGATTTCCATAAAGCGGGTGGTCTGGGCGGGTTCGGCCCAATGGATTCCCAGGACGCGCTCCGGATGAAGTAAGCCCTGCTGAAGTTGCGTCACCGGAATCGCCGAAGTATTGCTGCCGATGATCGCCGTCGGGGAGACGGCCGCCTCAATCTTCCTCAGGACGCCTTTCTTGGCCTCGATGTTTTCGAAGATGGATTCGAGGACGACCCCGCACCCCTTCAGGCTCGTGTAGTCCTCGGAAATCGAGAAGCGGCGGACGACCTTCGCAGGGTCCGAGCGCAGAAGCTTTTCGGCTTTCATTTCGCGCAGCAGCGACAACACTCGGCGCCGGGCGCTGCGGCGCCGCGAGGAATCCACTTCGATGCCCGCCACCGCATGCCCCGACGCCAGCAGGCATGTGACGATGCTTGTCCCCATGAGTCCCAGACCGATCACACCAATTCGCCCGAGGCTTTCGGTGGGTGACGGGCCGCTGTTCCGCCCGGCCCGAGTGCGTAAAGGCTTGCGATGCGTTGCCATAGTCTGCCCTTCGGTAAGTCCCTGCTGAGATCCTGGCTACCCTCAACGCCCGGACCACGGGCTGTCCGTGCGGCCGCGACCCGGGCGTTTGGCTAGGTAGCACAGGGCTTGCGGGCGTGTCAAGGAAAGCCGGCCCGAGGGCTGGAGACGAGTTAGACCTGCCGCGAAAGTGTCTCCGTCCGATTTCACGATGGCGAAGCCCCACAAGGCTCTTGCCCTTCCAGTACCGAATCAGGCCCCGATCGCCTCTTGGGCAGCCTGGCTGAGCGTTTCCCAAACCCGGTCGGTCCACGAACGGTGTTCGGGCTTCATCAACACGGAGCGCAGGCAGAGCACGGTATCCCGATCGGGCTCGAGCCGAGGATTCGCGGCGGTAAAGAATCGGGCGGGCAGGCGGGTGAGCGCGAGGTGGAGGTTCCGGCGGGCCGCCGCGTCAAAGACCCGTTGCGACAGCTCGGAACTCCGGCGGACCGACGGGCTGCGCGGGGCCCAAACGAGGATGTCGAGTTCGGGCGCCAGGGGCGCCATCCAGCGTGGGTCGGCTTGGAGGCGTTGGAAGAGCGCAAGGGCCGCTTCGCGGCAGGCCTCGAGCAATAAGGCGAACTCGCCCCCCGGCAGGAGCGGCAGCAAGCGTTGCGTGGCCCACAACGCCACCGCGGAAGCTCCCGGCCGCGAGCATTCCAGGCTGATTTCACCCAGGTGCAGGTCCGAAGACGTGAAATACGTGGAGGGCGATTCGTGCTTGTAGAGCGCGCCCACACTGGGATCACGGAACAGGACACAACCACACCCGTAAGGTTGCAGGCCATGCTTGTGCGGGTCAATCACGATGGAGTCCGCCTGGCCGATGAGGTCGTAAGTCGCTCGGGCCTCGGGGGTCAGGTTGCTCGCCAGGGTGAAATATCCGCCATAGGCGGCGTCCACGTGCAGCCGAAAGCCATAGCGCTCGCGAAGGGGGAAGAGCAAGGGCAGGGCATCCACGGCGCCCGTTCCGGTCGTTCCGACCGTGGCCACCACGCAGCCGACGTCACCCGCCTTGAGCATCCTTTCGAGGGCGTGGGCATCCATGCGGCCTCGGCCATCGCACGGCACAGGCGCAGAGTCCAGACCGAGGACGCCGCTGATGCGTTGGTGAGTATAGTGGGCCTGCTCGGAGGCCACGACCTTCTTCCCGGGTTGGAGTTGTCCCGCCACCCAGAGGGCCTCGAGGTTCGCCATCGTGCCTCCGCCGCACAGGTGGCCGAGGTGGGTTCTCCAGCCAAACATCCCCGCGATCTCCGCCACCGCTTCCTTTTCCATCGCCGAGCTGGCGCGGCCGCCGTCCAGAGCATGGTTGTTGGGATTGATCCAGGTGGCCAGAGCATAGGCGGCACGGGCGATGGGGTGCGGTGGCTTGAGCATCTGGCCGGCGTAGAGTGGATGGAAGTAGGGATAGTTGTCGCGCAATCGGCCGGCGACTTCGCTGATCACTTCGACCATGCGCGCCCGGCCGGGGACGACCCTTTCAAAGCCCGGCAACGTGGCAAACCCCTCATCCAGAGTCCCGAGCGCTTCCCCCAGGAGCTGTAGCGAATCCGTTTCCAGCAGCATGTCGCCCTCTTTCTCCGGCTTGACTCAATCGAAACCGGCAAAGATGAGGAGGAGTTTAGCATCGAGGACCACGGCGGTGGGGGATACCTGGGTCGGTCGGAAGATTTCCGGGAGAGAAGCATGGTGCCGCGGGACGGAGTTGAACCGCCGACGCCAGCCTTTTCAGGGCTGCGCTCTACCACCTGAGCTACCGCGGCACCGTGTTCTTCATTCTCGGGTGGATTGGTTTTCCTGTCAAGGTTTGCGGCCGGCTTCCGTGGCGGGCTCTTCACTTCCCCAATCCTCGGGCGGAAACTCCACGCCCCAAAAGCGGCGCGCTTCCAGCCACTCGAGGCCGATCAAGCCTTCCTCGGGGGTTCCTTCCTTGCCGATCCAGACCACCTGAAACTGCGCGACACGGTCGCGGTCCTTGGTGCGCACCGAGACCTCCTGGCCGGGGCTCATCACGTACGAGGTCCGGACGGCAGCGCCATGTTTGCTGATGGTGGCGGTTTCAGTCTCCTCCGCGAAGGTGATTCCGTCCACGTCCTTTCCGGTCAGGATGACCCGGGCCTTGAAGTGGAGGCGCGAGGTGCGGCGCTTGTCGGGAAATTCTTCGGTGGGCATGAGGGGTGTTCCTCCTTCGAGGGCACGGCGGCGTGAGAGAGGGAATTGTACGCGAGGTGCACCTCCCGCGTCGAGGCCAAGGGGCGGGCGCGGGCGCGTACCAGGCGCGGAGCGGCACGCCTCAGCGCAGCGACTCGTCCACCTGGTGCAGCCATTCCGGAGGCTTCAGGACTTCCCGAGGCTTCGACCCGTCGGGCGCGCTGACGATGCCGTCGCGCTCCATCATGTCAATCAGGCGCGCCGCCCGGCCGTAGCCGAGGCGGAGGCGGCGCTGGAGCAGGGACGTCGAGGCCTTCCCCGATTCCACCACCAGCCTTACGGCGTCTTCGTACACCGCGTCCAGTTCCGCGTCGTCCTCCACGTCCTCGTTCTCGGGCTCCTCGCGGTCGCGGTCCCGCACGGGCTTCAGGAACTCCTCGTTATACTGCGGCTGACACTGCGACTTCCACCATTCCACAACCTTGCCGATTTCCTTCTCAGTGACCAGCGGCCCGTGCAGGCGCAGCAAGCGCGCGCTGGCGGGCGGCAGGTAGAGCATGTCGCCGCGTCCCAGCAGCGCCTCGGCGCCGTTCGCGTCGAGGATGGTGCGCGAGTCCACCTTCGAGGCCACGCGGAACGAGATCCGCGACGGCAGGTTCGCCTTGATGAGCCCCGTGATGACGTCCACCGACGGGCGCTGCGTGGCGAGGATCAGGTGGATTCCCACCGCGCGCGCCATCTGCGCCAGCCGCGTGATGGACTCTTCCACCCCCTGCGGCTCCACCATCATCAGGTCCGCCAGTTCGTCGATGATGATGACGATGTAGGGCAGCGGGCGCTCGCGCTGCCCGTTGGTGTCGAACAGGTTTAGCGTGGAATCGGGCTCGAAAATCTTGTTGTACTGGTCGATGTTCCTCACCCCGTGCTCGGCCAGTTTCTTCAAGCGCTCTTCCATCTCCAGCACCGCGCGCCGCAGGGCATTGGCCGCCTGCTTGGGCTCGGTGACGATAGGCGTCAGGAGGTGCGGCACGCCGTCGTACAGTCCCAGCTCCAGACGCTTCGGGTCGATCAGGATGAGCTTGACTTCCTCGGGCGTGGACTTGTAGAGGATCGAGACGATCATGGAGTTGATGGCCACGCTCTTGCCGCTTCCCGTCGAGCCCGCGATCAGCAGGTGCGGCATCTGCTGCAGGTCGCTGATCTTGATCTTGCCGGTGATATCCTTGCCCATGCACAGGCTCAGCTTGGAGGGCGAAGCGGCGAACTCACTCGCTTCCACCAGTTCCCGCAGGTGAATGATCTCCCGGTGCGGGTTGGGCACCTCGATCCCCACCGTCGATTTCCCCGCGATGCGGTCAATGAGGATGGACTCCGCCTTCATCGCCAGGCAGAGGTCGTCCACCAGGTTCGTAATCCGGCTGTACTTGATGCCGGCTTCGGGCTTGAACTCGTACGTCGTCACCACGGGCCCGGGGTGAATCTGCGTCACCGCGCCCGTCACCCCGAACTCGCTGAACTTGTCTGTCAGCCGCAGCGCGCGCTCTTTCAGTTCGTCTTCGTCCACCGCCTGGGCATCTTCCGGCGGGCGCAAGAGGGTGGCGCTGGGGAGCTTGTAAGTGTGAATGCCGCGCCCCGTGATCTTCGGGGGTTTGGCCAGATGCTCTTCCTCCAGCCCGTGCGCGTGCACCACGGGCGCCGCCTTCGGTGGCGGGCCCGATGCGGAAGCGGAGATGGCGGGCGCCGGAGCGCTGGGCGCCGCGGCCCGGAGCGCGGTGGTCGGCGGTTCCCCGGGCTTCGCCGCGACCTTCTGGATCACCACCGGCGGTTTTCCGACCACCCGCGCCACTTCCAACTGCCGCTTCATGTGCTCCTTCTGGCGGGCTTCCCGCCAGGCGTTCCAGCGCGCGGCGAGGGGCCGCCCGATACTGCCAAAACGTGCCTTCAGAAAATTGCCGGAAGACGAGAACGAGAATCGTGTGACCAGGAACAGGGATGTCAGGAAAACGCTCGCCGCGACGATCACCGCGCCGAGGCGATTCAAAATATGGACCAGTCCGGCGGCCAGAAGGTAGCCGGCCAGACCACTGCCCCGGATCAGTCCGCGGACCTGCGGCGTATAAGGGAAGAATTCGAGCAGCACGGCCAGCGAAGCGCCCAGGAGTACGGCGCCCAGCGCCTTGGACCACGGTGACTCAAACGGCCGCGCCAGCAGCAGGCGCACACCCACCACGAACAGCCCCAGCGGGAGCAGATACGCGACCCAGCCCAGCGCCTGGAAGAGCAGGTCGGCAGTGTAAGACCCCACCGGGCCGATCCAGTTGTGGGGAAGGGCTCCGGGCGGAGTCGCCGCATTGAGTGATGGGTCCTGGGGCAGAAAAGAGACCAGGCTGAGGAACAGCAGCAGCCCGGCGACACAAAGCAGAAAGCCCACGAGTTCCGAAAGGCGTCGCGCGTCGAGCAGCGGCGTCTTGCCGGAGGAAGTGCGATTGCCGGATTCCCGGGCTTTGGGGGGAGCGGTCGGGGTTGCGCTGGGCATGCTCACGCCTCGCTTTGACGAACCGGCGCGAATCCAAGTTTCAGGTGGCAGGTCTCCGGTGCCGGACACTTCACATCCGGCGCCCGGTGCCTAGACCGGACGCAATCCCCATCCGAGGGCCAATACTATCACGCCCAGCAGCACCCGGTAAACAACGAAAACGTTGAAGGTGTGACGCTCCAGGTAGCGCATGAGGACGGCGATGACCAGGTAGCCCACCACCGCCGCAACCACCGCGCCCACCAGAAAGGGCAGGCGCATCTCCGCGGGCAGGCCGGAATGCCGGAGTTCCAGCCCCTTTTTCAGGGCCGCCCCGGCGATGATGGGGGTGGAGAGCAGGAAGGAGAACCGCGCCGAAGCTTCGCGCGTCATCCGGCGGAACAGCCCGGTGCTCATGGTGACCCCGGAGCGCGACACGCCGGGAATCACCGCCAGCGCTTGCGACACGCCGACCGCCAGCGCATCGAGGAAGCCGACCTGTTGCAGGCCGTGTTCCCGCTTGCCCAGCCGCTCTCCCAACCCCATAAAAAGGCCGACGCTGATCAGCGTTACGCCGATAATCAGCGGCGAGCGGAGTTGCTCCTCCGCCGCGCGCTCGAAGAGCAGCCCGGCCACCCCGGCGGGAATCGTGGCGACCACCAGAAACCAGAACAGCCGCCGGTTCTCGCCCAGGCCGGGATGGGAGGGTTGGCCCACGCCCGTCACCACCATGAGCATGTCCAGCCAGTAGCGCCAGAAATAGACCGCCACCGCCAGGAGCGTCCCGGCGTGCAGCGCCACGTCAAACGTCAACCCCGGGTCTTTCCACCCCAGCAGCCAGGGAAAGAGCACCAGGTGCGCCGTGCTGGAAATCGGAAGGAATTCGGTCAGACCTTGAACGATCGCGAGGACAATGGCTTGGTAAAGAGGCATAGGGATTTTGGATTCGCATGGGCGAACCGCCCGTTGTCGGTTGTCCGTTGTCCGTCGCAAGAAAACGCCGAGGGAGGTGCAACGGACAACTGACGACGGGCAACGAACGACCGACATTCAACAGAGGAGTTCAATCAAACTTCCAACACCACGGGAAGGATCATCGGTCTCTTCCCGGTTTCGTGGTCGAAGTGTTTGCGCAGCGCCGTCCGGATTTTCTCCTTGATGACGCCCCAGTCGCCGACTTCCTCGGGATTGGATTTCTCGATGGTCCGCAGGATCACCTCGCGGGCGCTTTCCACCAGGTCCTGAGCCTCATCGAGCGGGACGAAGCCCCGCGAGACGATCTCCGGCCGCGTCTCGAGCTGCCCGGTATGCTCGTTGATGGCCAGGATGGGGATGACGATGCCGTCTTCGGAGATGTGCCGCCGCTCCTTGAGGATGATCTCCTCCACCTCGTCGAGCGTGCCCACGTCGATGCAGATGCGTCCCACGGGCACGCGGCCGGCGCGGCGCGCCCCGCGCTCGTCAAACTCCAGCACGTCGCCGCTCTCGAGCAAAAAGCTCTCTTCCGTCACCGCCGCGAGTTCGCCCGCCAGTTCCAGGTGACGGTAAAGCTGGCGGTACTCGCCGTGGATGGGCACGAAGTACTTGGGCCGTACCAGGTTCAGCATCAGTTTCAGTTCTTCCGCGCTGCCGTGCCCGGAGACGTGGACGGGCGGCTGGCTGCCGTCCTGGTAGTGCACGTGCGCTCCGCGCCGGTAGAAGTGGTCGAGCATGCGGAAGATGGCCTTCTCGTTGCCGGGAATCACGCGCGCCGAGATCACCACTTCGTCTCCCCGCTCCACGTTCACCCAGCGGTGGCTCTGCACCGCCACGCGCGCCATCGCCGACATCGGCTCGCCCTGGCTCCCCGCGATCACCAGCGCCACCTGGTTCGCGGGCATCCTGCGGATATCCTGCGGCGGGATCAGCAGCCCCTCCGGCACGTGCAACCGCCCCATCTCCCGCGCGATCTCGGAATTCTGAAACATGCTGCGCCCGATAAAGCACAGCTTGCGGCCGCGCTCGTGCGCCAGGTCGGTGACGATCTGCAGCCGGTGCAGGGAAGTGGCGAAGCAGGAAATCAGCACCCGCCCCTTCGCCTCGGCCATGATCTGCCCCAGGCGCTCGCGCACGGCGCGCTCGGAGGGCGTCAACCCCGGGCGCTCCACGTTCGTCGAGTCGGAGAACAGCGCCAGCACCCCGCGCCGGCCGTAGTCGGCCAGCGTGTGGAGATCGCTTACGCGCTGGTCCGTGGGCGTGGGATCAAACTTGAAGTCGCCGGTATGGATGATCGTCCCCAGCGGGGTGGTCAGCGCCAGCGCCCCCGACTCGATGATGCTGTGCGTCAGGTGGATGAACTCCACGCGGAACGGGCCCACCTGGAACGGTGCGCCCGGCAGCATCTCGCGCAACTCGACGTCTTCGGCAAGCCCGTGCTCGGTCAGCTTGGCGCGCGCCAGCGCCAGCGTGAAGGGCGTCCCATAGACCGGAGCGTCCACTTCCTCCAGCAAGTACGGCAGCGCGCCGATGTGGTCCTCGTGCCCGTGCGTGAGGAGAATGGCCCGCAGGCGTTCCTGGTTGTCCCGCAGGTAGGTGAGGTCCGGAACCACAATGTCCACGCCGGGCAGTTCCTCGTCCGGAAACATCACCCCCGCATCGACGACGACCATGTCGTCGCCGTACTCGAAGGCCATCATGTTCATGCCAAATTCGCCCAGGCCGCCGAGGGGGATGGCCCGCAGCTTACGTGTTTCGGAAGGAATCGTCGTGCCTCCTTATATCTGCCAATCTTATCATACTAATAGCGGCCAAAGGGATTTAACGCACGGCGACGCTCAACTGCCGTTCTCAACCTTGGCTGTTCCACTCTTCGACTTTCCAGCGCGCTGGCCCTCACTTTTGGCCCTCAACTTCCCGCTGCCTTTCTTTTCAATAACATCCAGGCTTCGTTCCTCGATTTTTTCTTTTTGGGCGGGTTGCAGTTGTCGTCCCGATCGGCCTGCCAGATTCGTTTTCGACTCTGCAATGTCTCGACTCTTGGGCGTCGCTTTCCATTGTCGACCGCGGAAAGTGAACTTCTTTTGTTTTCAATAACATCCAGGCTTCGTTCCAAAGGAAATGATCCTTCGATTGATCTCTTAGCCGTCTGCGGCCTAAGCGTCCGTTCAGACCAATTGTCCAGTTATGATGCCGAAGGGGTTTCGGATTGTCTCGGCTGGCATCTCCGGCATGGATTCCGATTTGAGGTTGGCCGGATGCTCCCGC
>Ga0315268_10006226_pt1 | contig 12713 bp, 7 predicted proteins | sample C1_top_MG_FD_204535 | JGI IMG/M metagenome (GOLD analysis project Ga0315268, IMG submission 204535) | Sediment microbial communities from Yellowstone Lake, YNP, Wyoming, USA - C1_top | ecosystem: Environmental > Aquatic > Freshwater > Lake > Sediment | place: USA: Wyoming | collected 2017-08-01 | reverse complement strand
ATCGGCCACCTGCACGCCGCCGAGAATCAGCTTCCCGCCAACCTGCAGCCGGTGGATGTCGTAGCCGTGGCCGATGCGGTACTGGCTCATGACTGGTTTCTCACCACGAAGACACCAAGGCGCGAAGTGCAACTTGTATTCTCTGGGGATCTGGCAAGTCGCACCTCAACTATCTATTCAGAAGAGCTTCCTGCGTTCAACGCTCTCGAACAAGAATTCGGCCTTCGTGACTTCGTGTCTTCGTGGTTCCAGCGACGACGGATCGCGCTATTCCGTCAGTTCGTATTCCTTGATCTTCCGGTACAGCGTGCGCTCGCCGATGCCCAGCAGCTTCGCGGCCTGTTCGCGGTTGCCGCCGGTCATCTTCAGCGTATTGCGGATCAGCTCCCGCTCGGCCTGCTCGATGCTCATCCCCACCAGGTTGTCCATTCCGGCGGCCGGCTGCTCCCTGGGCGGGCGGATGTCCTCCGGCAGGCTCTCGACACCCAGCCTTAGCCCGGCCGACAGGAGCACCATGTTGTTGATCGCGGTGCGCAGCTCGCGGACATTTCCCGGCCAGGAGTGCGACATCAGGTACTGCTGCACTTCCGGCTGCAGACCCTCGATGTGTTTTCCATGCGCCTCAGCGGCCTGCTGAAGAAAGTAGTGGATCAACAGCGGGATGTCCTCGCGCCGCTCGCGCAGGGGCGGGATGTTGACCAAGACGCCCTTGATCCGGAAATACAGGTCCTGGCGAAAGCGCTTTTCGGAGACCATCTCGTCGAGGTTCCGGTTGGTGGCGCTGATGAGGCGGACATCGACCTTGATCGGGTCGTTGGAGCCGAGGCGTACAACCTCGCCATTCTCGAGCACGCGCAGGAGCTTGGCCTGCATCGCCGGGGGCATATCGCCGATCTCGTCCATGAACAGCGTGCCGCCGTCGGCGTGCTCGAACCGCCCGGCGCGCTCCTGGCGGGCGTCGGTGTAGGCGCCCTTGACATGGCCGAACAGCTCATCTTCCATGATGCTCTCGGTCATGGCGGCGCAGTTCATGGCGACGAGGCGGTTCTTGCGCCTGCGCGAGCTGTTGTGGATGGCATTGGCGAAAAGCTCCTTGCCGGTGCCGCTCTCGCCGTTGATGAGAATGGGCACATCGCTGGGCGCAACCTGCCGCGCGATCTGCACAGCGCGTCGAATACCGGGACTGTTGCCGACGATGGCCTCAAAGCCGCTGTGCTCGGCCAGCCGATCCTGGAGGACCTGGTTCTGCTTGGAAAGCGCGGCCTTTTCGGCGGCGCGGTTCACCTGCGTGCGGAAATACTCCAAGTCCAGCGGTTTTTCGATGTAGTCGTAGGCGCCTTCGCTGATCGCCTGCTTGCAGGTGGGGATGTCGGCGTGCGCGGTCACCAGCAGGACCGGCGGCGGAAATTCCCTCTGCCTGGCGTAGCGCAGCACGTCCAGGCCTTCCTGCTTGCCCTCCATCAACAAGTCGGTCACGACCACATCGTAGGGCTTGCGGTCCATCTTGCCTGTGGCCTCGGCCAGGTTGTAGGCCACATCGCAGCGGTGACCGACGCGTTCGAGGGCCTCGCACATGACCCGGGCATGCTCGCGCTCGTCATCGACGACGAGAATCTGGGCCTTGCTGACGTTCGACTCGGGCATAGATGCGAAATTTTAGTGCGGATCGAGGGAATTTACAGGGGCCGGCCGCGCGCCCGGTCCGGCGGTCCGGCGATTTCAGGAGAGGGGCAGAATGAGGCGAAAATCCGAGCCTTTGCCTTCCTCGCTGGTCACGGCGATTCGGCCGCCATGTTCCTCGGCAATGCGCCGGGTCATCGCCAGACCCAGGCCGGTGCCGGCCTTCTTCGTCGAGTAATACGCGTCGAAGATCCGACCGATCGCGGCGGCGGGGATGCCGGTGCCCGTATCAATCACATCGATGGCCGCATCCTTCTCGTTCCGGGAGACGGCGAGGATCATATCGCCTCCCGAGGGCATCGCCTGGATTCCGTTGAGCATGAGGTTGAGCACGGCCTGCTTGAGCAGCCGCTCGTCGGCGCAGATCTGGATCGGCTGCGGCGCGCGTTTGAGGCGCAGGTTGACGCGCTGGAGCTGCGCCTGGGGGAGGAAGAAATCGACCAGCTCCTCGCAGAGCTGGTTCAGCTCCACGCTCCGACGCTCCAGCTCGATCTTGCCGGCATAGCGGAGGAAGTCGTCAAGGATTTCGCGCAGCCGACCGGTCTCGCGCTCGCAGATGTCCAGGCGATTGACCAGGCGGCTGTAGGCGGGGTTGGTGGGCGACAGGTCCTCCTGAAGAAGCTGCAGATTGAGGTGGACGGTGGAGAGCGGGTTTTTGATCTCGTGCGCCAGCCCCCCGGTGAGGGTGCCCAGCTCGGCGAGCCTCTCGGCCTGCTTGGCGCGCTGCTGGAGGCGCAGCATGCGCCGATAGGCGAGAAGGCCGATTAGCGCAAAGATGCCCATCGCCAGAAACCAGCCGAGCAGCACACCCCAGAAAAAAACCATGGGGAATGTGATACAGCAAACGCCCGTGAGGCGAAAGTGCAACAATCCAGTCGGCTCGCGGGCGTGCCTGCTCCGCGAGGGCGGCTCAGCGAGCCCGCTGGTAGTTTGCGACCCTTCGGGGGGTGCTCACCCGCCTGACGTTCAGCGCCAGCAGTCCCTTGGGACCCTCGGCTTGCTCATACTCGACCTTTTCGCCATCCCGCAGGATCCGAAATCCATCTCCCCTGATGCAGGTGAAATGCACGAAGACGTCCCTGCCTTCGGGATTGAGAAGAAATCCGTAGCCCTTCTTCGTGTCAAACCATTTGACCGTGCCCAACATGAAATGCCTCCCATCGTCCGAGCTGTGAGATGAGCCCGGTTGCCGCATCTGCCAGGGGACCTCGCGATCGACCGGGCTGGGAGAAGCGCCCGCGCGATTGACCCACTGATCCCCCAGAAGAGCGGGAACCACGGATGAGCGGTTCCCAAAGCTCCTGGTTACAGACACAATGCTCTACATGAGCGGGTAATCTACATTCCACCACAACCGATTTCAATATGTTGTCCCGCAACGCAAAAACGGGACGATGAGATGGCGCGCAACACCCCCGCATCCTCTACCCCCCCCCCATTCCGCACCGAGTAGGTTCTGAATCACCGCTGATAGAGCGGCACGTAGTGATACGGCAGCGCCAGGATCATCGTGTAAACGGCCGTTGCGTAGATCGGTCCCTGGCCCTGGCTGTCGACGGGCTCCCAGTAGATCATGTCCCCCTGCCGCTTCATCTTGCTGGAGTTCGTCAGCCGATCGCGGACCCTGGGATACCACTGCTGCCAGGTTTCGCCCCCAAGCATGTACTGAGCGGGGGCAGCGTAGAAGTGACCATAGGTGAACCACTCCCCCGCCTGCTGCTGGTTCAGCATCTTGACCAGATACTCGGAGCCCTTCTTGACTTGCGGGTCGTTGTACTGCCCGCAGACCTGCAGCGAGTAGATGGCCGCCGCGGTGCGGGCAAAACCCGGCTGGTTGTTTCGCGGCTGGTACGTAAACCCCCCGGTGCGCTCGTTATAGCACGTGTGGACGTAGTGGACCGCGCGGTCGAGGGCGGATTGAGGGATTTCCAGCCCCGCGTTCTTGGCCGCCCGCAGGGCGACCACCTGGAGCACGGTGACGGAGATGTCCGCATCGCCGGCGTCCGGGTTGTACCTCCAGCCCCCTTCGCGATTCTGAGACTTGATGATCCGCTTGATCAGCAGGTCCAGCTTCTCGCGGATGCGCGGATCCTTACTTTGCCCGTACAGCTCGGCCAACGCGATCGTGGCGATGCCGTGGCCGTACATGTACTGGCCGGTGCGCGGGCCGATGATGCCGTCGGGCGATACCGAATTGAGCAGATATGCCACTCCCCGCTGCACCTGGAGGCTGTATTCGCCCTCATCGGGCAGGTTGCCGGCGGCCAGGTAGGCCATCAGGACATAGCCGGTCATGGCAACGGGGTATTGATCGCCGCTTCCAAGGCCCCAGGAGCCGTTGGCGTTCTGCTTGCTGGAGAACCACTTGAGGGCCCCCTTGATAATGGCCTCGGTGGCGTCATCGACTGTAACCGGGTCCACGTCGGCTTCGCGGTCGCGCCCGCCTCGCGCTCCCTGTGCCCAGGCCGCATCGTCCGTGTGGCAAATCAGAATTCCAAAGATCAGGATCTGGGCAATTCTCATGGCACCGTCTCAATTGGCATCCGGATCGGCCAGGTTGCGCAGGTATTGCTCGATGGCCGGGCCGTATTCCTGGGGGTATTTCTCGGCCTGCGACTGGATCAGGGCCTTGCGGTCGCGATCGGGCAGGCCAATGAAGCTGCCCTTGGCGGGATCGACTTTGGCTTCGCCCATGTTGAAGTTGCCGGGCCCGGCGCCCAGCCGATTTCCCGAGCTGCGCCCGCGCCCCTGCGCGTAGCCTCGCCCCATGCCGCGGCCGGGCATCATGCCCCTTCCCTGGCCTTGCCCCTGCCCCATGCCTTGCCCTTGGCCTTGACCTTGGCCTTGACCTTGGCCTTGACCCTGCGAGGCCATCTGACCCGAAAGGCCTTCCTGGGCCATGGACAGCGCCACGGCCGCCTCGCTGAGGGCTTTCTGCGCTTCGCCCGCGGCTTGTGCAGCGGCCTGGGGGTCGCTGGCGCCGGCCGACGCGGCGGCATTCGACATCGCATTGGCGGCCTGTTGCAGAGCATTGGAGGCGTCGGCGGGGAGATTGCCCATGGAGCCGTTGGCGAGGTCGCCGGTGTCTTTGGCGGCCTGGCCAAAGCCTTGCTCGGCTTGCTGCATGCCGGGCTGGGCGCCCTTGATCATCTGCTCGACCATCTCTCTAAGTTCTTTCTGCTTTTCACCGAGTGTGGGGAGGTCGGCTTTGTCGCCTTGGGCATTTTCGCCCCCCTGAGCATTCTCGCCGCCCTGGGCTTTCTCCGCGCCCTGGGCCTTCTCGCCGCCCTGGGCTTTCTCCCCGCCCTGGGCCTTCTCGCCGCCCTGCGCGTTTTCGGCCTGCTGCCCCTGGCTGTTCTGCTCGCCCTGGTTGGCTTGCTCTTTGGCGGCCTCGTTGATGCCCTGTTCGGCCTGGCCCATGGCCTTGGCGGCCTCGGGCAGATTTCCGGCGACGACCTGGTTGGCCGCCTTGCTGGCCGCGTTTTCCGCCTTGGCCAGAGGCTTTGAGTCGGGCTTGGTCTTCTTCATTTCACCCAGGGCTCTGGCGATCTCACGCTGCTGCTGCTCGATAGATTTCTGCACGTTGGCCGGGTCCATCTGGTCGGCCGCATTCTGCACGTCGGCTTTCAGTTCTTCGATCTTGGCCAGCGCATCGGGAATGGCGCCGACATCGTCGGGATTGACGCCGAGCTGGTTTTGCAGCTCCTCGATGCGCTTGTCGAGGGCCTCCTTGGCCTTGATCAGGTTGACCAGGGCCTGCTGCTGCGAGGGATGCGCCTTGGCCAGATCGGGCCTGTCCAGTTGCGCTTTGGCATCGTTCATGTTCTGCCGCGCATCCTCCAGGGGCTTGGCGGCAACCCGCTCATCCTCCAGCAGCTCGGATTTGACCTTGGCCGTGTCTTCGGCGAGTTGTGATTGCGCGGCGGAGAGCGACTTGGGATCGGACGGAATGGCCGGACGGGTTGTCGGTTCGGGGGCCATGTTATTGACGGTGGATTTCTTTTCAGATTTGGCTGCGGCCTTGCCGGTGACCATTTCCAGGTCCTGCTGGCGTTCGATGAGCTTCTGGATCTTGGCGCGCGAGTCGAGCAGTTCGGCCAGTTCCTGCTTGGCGGCTTCGAGCTTGGCGACTTCCTTGGCGATCTGTTCTTCGGCCTGTTTCAGTGAAGAGATGGCCGCGGCCTGCGCCTCCTGCGCGCCCTTGGCGTTTTCGCCCTTGGCGAGAGTCTTCTCGGACTTGTCCATCTGGTTGGCGGCGTCGCCAAGGGGCGCGATGGCGTCGGGTACGACCGGCGCGGTGTCGCGCTGGAGATTCTTGGTCTGGGCCTCGGCAGCTTCCTGCTTGGGCGCGATGTTTTTCAGTTCCTTCTGCTTGTTCTGGTTGGCGGCGGTTTCGCCCTTGATCCCCTCTTCCTTCTTGATCAGTTCGCGGGTGCGCTCGAGCAGCTCCTTGGCGATCTCGAGCTTGTCGCCGCCGGCGGGCGGCTCGTTCTTCGCGATCTGATCGAGGATCTCCTTCCCGGCGGCCTCGAGCCTGGCGACGGCCGCCTTCTCATCCTTGACGGCCGCGTCGCGCTGCTTGCTCTCCAGGTCCCCGCGGGCATCCTGCATCGAATCGGTGGCCTTTTTCAGCTCGTCGGAGGCGGCGGGGGCCAGCGCCTGCACGTCCTTGCGGATAACATCGGTTCTGTCGACGAGGTCGGCCTGCGTCTCGGCCAGCTTTGGCGCATCCTGCAGTTGCATCTTACCGGTCTGCTCGACAAGCCTGTTTTCGGCCTCGATCGCCTTCTCGACTTCGCCGAGGGCCTGCTGCAGAGCCGCCAGCGCATCCTTCGGAGGCAGGATGAGGCGAGCCAGATCGCGCAGCAGCTCGCGGATCGTGCGCTGCGTGCCGGCCGCCGCGCCGATCTGCGCGGCTTTCAGCTCATCCACCGCTCGTTCCAGGAGGGGTTCCAGCCCCGCGGTCTTGGCCATCTCGAGGGCCTTGATCAGCCGCTCGTGGGTCTGGGCGTCGGTCTGGTCGGCCAGCCGGCGCAGCACCTGCAGGATGGTCTTGCCCGCCACGGGCATAGTCGTGGGCAGGGCCTGCGGCTCGGGGGCCACTTCCCTGGCGATCGCTTCCTGCTCGGCCTGTTGCAGCGACAGGTTGTTCTTTTCGCTCTCGTCGAAATTGGCGCCGGTCCGGCCGTTGAGCCTGTTGAAAAGGCTCACGGCGTCCTTGAGGTTCTTTCCCTGGCGGCGGGCGAGAATCTCGAGGCGGATCGCCAGCGCATAAATCTCCTGCTGCTGGCGGAATTCGAGCAGGAGCTTCCGGAAAACAACGACGATGTTGCGCTGTGTCACCACGGCGTTGGTGAGCTGCCGCGAATTGGCCGGATCGACAGCGGCGCGGGCCTCCTGGAGGGCAACGATCACGCGGCGCATGTCCTGCTCGCTGAGGCGGTCGAGTATCCTGCGGATCGCCTCCAGGACCTGCACGTCCTGGCCCTCCAGGCCGTTTCTGCGGAATTCCTGAATGATGTCGTCAAGCTGCCTGGCGACCTGCGCGGTGCGCAGCTTGATCTGCTGCTGCCGCGATTCGCCTTCACGGATGCGCTCCGAGGGCGGCAGCGTTTTGGCGGGGTCGCCGTTGCCGTTGCCGTTTTCCGCCTGTGCAAATGCCCTGACGGGACACAACACAAGACCTGCCGAAACCACCAGGGCCCAGAGAGTGCCGAATGTGCCGTTCATCGTGGCCTCCGAGCTGCGCATGGAACTGCTTTAGCGTTTCTCCTGGATCAGCGCGCCCAGGTTGCGCGAAACCTGGTCCTGATCGTCGGTTACCGTCTGCACCATGCCAAGCTGGTCGTTCAGACGGTTCATCAGATCGGCGCGTTTTTCTTCCTCTGAGACGACCTTCACCCTGTAATGTTCGCTGTTGGCCTGGCCGGGAACGGTCTGGTCATTGGCGTCCAGAACCTGCACCCAATATTCAATCACCGACCCTTCCGGCGCCAAGGGGCGTAATCCGGCGAGGTTGAATTCGTGTCGCCGCTTGACACGCCGCAGGTCCACCTCGGAAACGGCCTGTTCGAGGCTCCCCAGCGCGGCTGCGGCATTCTCGATCGCCGCATCCCGGCGCCGGCTGTGGATAAATCCCGCGGCCATCGCCATGCCGTCGGCGGCATTCTTGACATGGGTCGCCGCCTCGCCGCCGAAACCGGGGATTCTGTTCCGCAGGCCGGCCATTTTCTCCCCCAGCCTTGCCTGCTCGTCGCGGATCGAGGCGCTGTTGCCAGCGTTGTCCTTCAAGCCGCGAAGCGAATTCACGACCTGCTTCTGGGTCGCGATGGCATCCTGGATCTGCACCCCCGCATCGCGCAGCGCTGCCGCGTCGGCGCTGTCGAGCAACACGGCCGTCCGCGCTGCGCTGTCATCCTCCGACTCGAACTTGTAGCGCAGGTTGGCCTTCGCCAGCCCGAAATCATCCGTGGCCTCGAACGCAATCAGCATGCGCGCCTGCTGCGTGGCCAGTTCCTCGCGCCGGGGCGGCCAGGTGATCCGCACCAAAGGCGGCTGATCGGCGACGATGTCGATGGGGAAGATCGTGCCGCCTCGCGACGCGAGGTCGTAGTCATCAACGAACTCGAACGAAACGCCGCTGGTGCCGCCGTTGACCTTCATCGCGTAGGCGAGCAGGGTGCGGTCCTGGTCGTCGATCTCCATGGCCTCGGTCTTCTCGGGCGAGCCGGCCACGCGCGCGACAGCCTCCTTCACCGGCTTGTTGGTTCGCGCCTTCACGTGCAGGATGCTGCCCGGCAGCAGCGGCAGCGATCCGGGCTGGCGCTTCTGGTTGGGCTGGTTGGTATATCGCGGGAATTCCTGCTCGAACTCGACCGACACCAGCGCCGGGCGCGGCTCAGCTTGGACGTGGTAGGCGCGGCTCCGGCCGTCGTTGAGCCTGACCACGTAATCGAACGACTCGCGCACGTTGTCGATGGTCTTGACGAATCGCCGCCCGGTCTTGTCCTCGGCGGCGGGTTTGATCTCGACGGTTGCCTTGCTCCTGGCGTACTTGAGATCGATGCGCCCCACCTCGGGGATTTCGCCGACGGCGACGGCCTCGATGGCCACGCCGTCGCCGATGGCGACGACCTGGTCCTTGCTCAGGCACACCACCTGCGTGCGCGTGGGCACCTCCTGGTCGCTCAGCAGCAGCGCCCTCAGCAGCATCACCTTGCTGGCAGGAGCGCCCCACACGAACGCGCCCGCTCCCAGCAGCACGATGAAGGCCGCCACCGACAGCGTCTTGAGCATGGCATCCGGCTTGATGATCTGGGTGAAGCTGCGCGGGGCGGCCATATGCTCGGTCTGCGCGATCATCGCCCGGACCAGCGAGTGGGAAGCGCCGGGCGGGATGGCCTGCGGATTGGAGAGCTGCACCGACGCGATAAGCCGCGTGCGGAAATCGGGCATGGCCCGCTCGACCATCAGCGCGATCGATTCATCATCCGGGCCGAACACGATCGGGCCCACCAGGTGCCAGAGCACGATGTAGCCCAGCAGCAGCGCGTCGATCGCCAGCAGCGCCAGTCGCGCCGTGCGGGAAAGCTCCATCGCCCAGTCAAGGCAGATCCCCAGCGCCAGCAGCAGCGCCGCCGCGCCCGCCGCAGCCGCCAAGCCCTGCCCCAGCGTCACCAGGGACTGCTTGCGCCGAACGGCCGAGATCTTGCTGAATAGCATCTGGCTCATTGTTTGTCAGTTGTCATCGGTCATTGTCCATCGGTCATTTGAGCTGACACATCTTGCGGATTACCCACTCCGCCGTCACGGCCGCCATCAACAGCAGGAAGTACATCGGGCTGCACCAGATTTCGGCCGGCTGAATCTTCTTTTCGCGTTCGGTGCGGGCTGCCAGCTTCTCGGGCAGCGCAAAGAGCCCTTCCTCGCGCACAAAGAGGCCGCCGCTCGTTGCAGCCACCTTCTCCAGAAGCGGCCTGTCCATCGCTGCTTCGTGCATCTCGGGATCCCTGTCGTTCACCTGGACGTCCAGGGGCACGGTTTTATCCAGGTCAACGGTGAAGCGGTACGTGCCCTTGGTCGGCGGGGTGAATTGCCCGCGATACATGCCCGGATGCCCGGGAATCGCCTGGAGGACAACCTCCGTCGACTTGTCGCCATTCACCTCACGGCAGGACGCTTTCACCGTCGGGTCGGTCAGCGGCTCAAATCCGCTTGAGTAAAGCGTCGCGTAAACCGTAACCGGCGTGTTCGGCTCGTATGAATCCTGATCACAACTGAGCTGCACCTGTTTGCCGGCGCCCAGCAGGTGCGGCCGCGCCATCCGCTGAGTGAGCTGCGCCCAGATCAGCCAGTGGAAACGCTCGCCCTTGTTGCGCCGCCATCGCCAGAGATTGTCGGTGCCGATGTAGAGCACCGGGCCTACGCCGTACTGCTGGGTGGCGATCACCGGCATCTTCTCCTGGCTGATCGCCTTGGCCTGGTCGGGGTCGACCACCAGCACCTGCGCGCCCGGCTTGGCCCGACCCACGCGGGCGGTCCAGAAGATCGGCGGAAGCTGGTCCCACGCCGGCACGTTCTTGGCCTCCTCCTCGGTGGGCTTGAGCACCCGGCTTTCCTTGCCCATAGGGGTGAGCTCGAGCCTGATGGGGCGATCGGCCGCGGCGCCCGAGGCGGAAGTCATGCCGTCGGTGGCCAGCAGCTCGACCGGCAGCAGCTTTTCCAGCGGGGTGCCGCGATAACCCGATGGGTTAAATCGCTTGCCCGCGAGAAACACCAGCCCGCCGCCCTTCTGTGAAACGAATTCCGTGATCATCTCGATCTGCGGGGGGCTCAGGAATTTCGGATCGACGTCGCCGAGCACGAGCACGTCATACGCAAAGAGCTCCTTCTTCTCCTTGGGGAACTCCGGAACATAGATGGTCTTGTCCGCATCGGCCGCGATGCCCCTGTCGCCCTCCAGGAGCAGGCACTTGAGGAGCACGCGGCGATCGTTCGCGGGGCCCTGCCGTCGCAAAATCTCCTGTATATACCGGAACTCCCACCGCGGAGACTGCTCAACATACAGCACCCGCAGGCGCCCGTCCTTGATCTTGATCGGGCGGCTTGACCTGTTATCGGTCCTGGTCGCCTCGTCGTCGAGCGGCGCGATCTCGGCGGTGATCTGCTCCGTCTTTTCCTCGCCGGCCTTCAGTTCGCCCTTGGGCATCAGCTCGACGGTGACGATCTGCTCGCCGTCGGCCCCCAAATTCACCGTCTGCTCAACCTGCTCCTGACCCATTTTCACGACCAGCGGGGCTGATCGCCCGGCCATTCCGACCGACCGCACGCGCACGCTCACGAGGAGCTTGTCCTTGGTCAGGGCGACGGGCAGGGCGAAGATACCGCTGCGCGCGTCGATGCTGATGTCGCGCATGCCGCTGGCGCCGACGCCATAGACGTAGATGGGGATCTTCCGCCCGGCCGCCGTCTTGGCGGCGTCCAGCGGGTGCAGGCCGCTGTTGCTGACGCCGTCGCTGACCAGGACGATGGCCGAAAGGCGATCGCCGCCCTTGCGCACGATGGCATCGCGGACGGCATCGCCGATGGCGGTGGGCCGGCCGTCATCCGGCAGGTCCTTGACCCAGGAAAGGTCCAGTTGCGGCGGCGCATCGCCCGCGTCGATTGCGGGGGCCGCCGCCTGCTCCGCGGCAGCGCTGCGCGATCGCGCGGTGGCGATCACGCCCCAGAGCACCGCCGCGGCCATCGTCGCGGTCGCCAGGTATTTTGCCCATGCGGCCCGTCCGATGGCGCCTGCGATCAGCACCGCCAGCCCCACCAGCAGCAATCCGCCCGGCAGCAGCCAGGGCATGCGATCCAGCAGCGCCCGACGCAGGCGCGGCTTCTGCCGGTATTCGGCGGCGTTGATCTCGCTGAGGGTCTTGTCGAATGTGAAGACCGACACGTCGTAGTTCTTCGCCAGGCGAGGGATGAGGTTGATCTTCTCGTTGGTCAGGGCCGCCTTGACGACCTCGCTGCGGGGCACCTGGGTCAGGTTCGCGATTGACGGGTCAAGCCGCTGCTCGATGCCCTTCCCCGGATCGATCTGGTTCCTGGCGATGGCCACGCGCTTGCGATCGTCCTCGTTGACGCGCTTGTCGGGGATGCTCATGCTGCCGCTGTCGTCGACCAGCAGCAGCACCGAGCGTCGGACCACGTCCTCGAAGGTGATCGTCAATTCCGGCCGGAGAAGCAGCCCGAGGATCAGCACCAGAAACAGCCCGCGGAGGCTCGTCAGGGCGATGCGGCGCGCCGGCGGCAGATCGGCGGCCGCGCGGCGATACATCCACCACACGCCAACCAGCAGGACGATCCCCGCCAGCATCACCCACAGCGGGTGCATGCCGCGGAAGGCAAGGGAGCTGTCGGTCACGTGGCCGGCCTCGGCAGCCCTGATGCCGCACATTTTCAGCAGAACGTCCATGTGGATCTCAGGTCTATCGACGCATCATTCACCACGGAGGAGCGGAGACGCGGGCCGGGTGGCGCCGGCAATCCAAGGCGCCAACGCACGGAGGCACTCAACGAAGGGAGTGACAAGGGCGCAAGGGCGGCCCGCCCATGTTATCCATCAGTGAGCCATCGCGTGCGTCCTTCTCGCATCATCCGTGTCCATCCGTGTTCATCTGTGGTTCCATGCCTCTGTCGCTATTTCGATCTGCTGAACCAATGCGCCAGCAGCGTTTCGGCGGCGGCCAGCGCCAGCGCGATCCAGATCAGCGCCATCCATAGCCTCGTGCCGCCGCGCTCGGAAGCCAGCACCTTCTCGACCGATGCGCCGCCGTCGATCCGCACCACGGTGGCCAGTTCGCCGAGCTGTCGATACTGCTTCTCATCCAGCCGCTGCGGGGCGGACTCGTCGCTCTCGCTCTGCGCGGCAAACCGCACGACGGCCAGCTCGCCATCCTTGACCTCGTACGAGCCCGCAAAGCTGGTCCCCTTGAATCGCAGCGTCGGCGTGCCGTCTTCCAGCTCGATCCGCCGCGTTTCTTCGC
>Ga0315268_10006225_pt1 | contig 12714 bp, 7 predicted proteins | sample C1_top_MG_FD_204535 | JGI IMG/M metagenome (GOLD analysis project Ga0315268, IMG submission 204535) | Sediment microbial communities from Yellowstone Lake, YNP, Wyoming, USA - C1_top | ecosystem: Environmental > Aquatic > Freshwater > Lake > Sediment | place: USA: Wyoming | collected 2017-08-01 | reverse complement strand
GGGCCGCATCATTCCATGTTCCTGAACGTTTCCTGGAGCGCGCGGGTCATCTCGTCGAGGGCTTTCTTCGCCTCGGCCAGCTTCAGGTCGCCCGCGATGCGCTGCATCTCGGCGGCGAGGCTCGTGGCGGCGGCCCTGCCGTCCTTGCCGTATTTGTCCTCGATCTCGCGGCTCTGCTGCGTGGTCGGTTTGCCCAGGGCGTTCATCTGCTTGCCCACGTCGAGCAGGTAGGCCTGGATCGCCTTGATTCTGGGCACGGCGGCCTTGGCCGACGCCTCGTCGCTTACGTCCTTGAGCACGGCATTGAGCTCGTTGATTCTGGCGAGCATTTTGCCGGCCAGGGAATCAAAGGTGGGCTTTTCTTCGGGTTTTGAGTCCTGGGCGAAGCACGCCCAGACCGCGAGGCAAACAGTGAGGCTCACGACCGCAGCAAACTTACGCATCTGAATGGCCTTTCTGTAACAGGGACTACGGAGCGTATCGTGAAGCAGAGGGCTTGTCCATGTGCGAAGGCGATTTGCAGGCGGTATGATGGAATTGCGGGGTCGGTGTTCGCATGGACCAGCAGGCCGTCAGCCAACTCGGCGATTACACGGTGGACCGGGAGCTTGGCGCGCATTCCTATCTGGCCCGCGATGCGGGCGGGCGGCACGTGGTGCTCAAGGCCATCGGCGAGGATTGCCTGTTGCGGGGGCAGTTGCACCCGATGATCAAGGACCGGCTGGCGCGCGTGCGCGAGCTGGCGCACGTGGGCGTGGCGAATCTGCTCTCCGCGGAGCTTCTGGACGGCGGGGCGTACCTGGTGTGGGAATACGTGGAGGGGATCACGCTGCGGGACTATCTCCAGGAATACCCGCAGCGCTCGGGGTCGCTGCGCGCGCTGGGTCGCGAGCTGGCGCTGCACGTCGAGACGCTGCACGCGATGGGCATCGTCCACGGCAGCCTGCACGAGCGGAACGTGATCGTGACGCCGGCCGGAAATCTGCGGCTGACGCACGTGAGTCCGCTGCTTCACCAGGACGGGCAGGTCGATCTTGATGCGCTGGGCGTCGTGCTGGGGCGAATGCAACTGGGATGGGCGATGGCCGATGGGGGCGGCGGACGGGCCCTGCGCGACATTATCGCCCGCCTCAGCCGCGCCGGGGAGAGAAACGAAGCGGGCGGCGCTCGCCCGAGGTCGGACGAGGAGAGGGGGATCCGCAGGCTGGCTGTGCTGGGCGCGCTGGCCGTGGCGGCGCTGGGCGCTGCGATGGCGTGGGGGATCTGGCGATGGGTGAGAGCCGAGGCGCAGCAGGAGAGTTCCATGGCGTCCTGCATACAGCGCGTGGCGTGATTGGCCGCGCGCGGCGGCGCAGAACGGGAGCGGTGCTTTGGGTTTTGTGAGCCGATATCTCGATCCAGCGCTGGTTGAGCAGCTCAACCAGTTGCAGCTCTCAGCGCGCAGCGTGGTGCAGGGCCCAACCAGCGGGCAGCACCGCAGCCCGATCAAGGGCGCGAGCGTGGAATTCAGGCAGCATCGCTTCTACGTGCCGGGTGACGAGCCGCGGCGTCTCGACTGGCGCGTGCTGGCGCGGACGGATCGACCGTATGTCAAGGAGTACGAGGAGGAGACGAACTTGCGCTGCGTGCTGATGCTGGACCGAAGCGGCTCGATGGCCTACGGGAGGCAGTTTGGCACGAAGTTCGATTATGCGGCGCGGCTGTTGGCGGCGATGGCGTACGTGATGCTGGGCCAGACCGAAAGCGTGGGGGTGGCGATGTGCGGCAAGGGCGTGGAGAGCTGGCTGGCGCCGCACGCGGGACCGACGCAGCTTGGGGCGGTGGTCAACGCGCTGGAGGGCTCGTCCCCGGAGGGCGAGAGCGACCTGGGAAGGGCGATGCACGATGTGGCCGAGCGGCTGGAGCGCCGGGCGCTGGTGATCGTGCTGTCGGATTTTTTCATGCCGCCGGAGGAGCTGCGCGGCGGGCTGGCGCACCTGCGCCACGAGAGGCACGAGGTGGTGTGGATGCAGGTGGTGGACCGGGACGAGGAGCAGTTTCCGTTTCGCACGTGGATGCGTTTTCGCGGGCTGGAGGGCGAGTGCGGGCAGCTTTGCGAGCCGGTGGTGTTGCGGAGGGTGTACCTCGAGGCGTTCGCGCGCCACCGGCGGATCATCCGCGAGATGTGCCTGGGGCTGCACGCGGAGTTTGGGTCGTATGTCACGGACAGGCCGGTCCTGGAGGCCCTCAAGCAGTTCGTGGGCCGGCAGGGCAAGGCGTAGGTCAGCGAGCGGCGATGAGCCGCAGCGGAAGCGATGTTCGTCAACATTTACATTCTGGCCGGTTCGGGCGGGGCGGCGGTTCCGCTGATTCTGCATCTGCTGGCGCGGGCGAGGTACCGCAACGTGGATTGGGGGGCGATGATGTTTCTCAACGGGATCAGTCCGCGGCAGTCGCAGAGCGCGCGCCTGAAGCAGTGGGCCCTGCTGGGCCTGCGCATGCTGCTGGTGGCGCTGATCGCGGTGGCGCTGGCGCGGCCGATCGCGGGGGCCAGGTGGGCCGAGGTGGGAACGGAGGCGCGGGTGAGGGCGGTGATCATCCTGGACCGGTCGGCGAGCATGGGGCTGGAGGAGGCGGGCAAGAGCAGGCTGGAGAAGGCGAAGGAAGCGGCGCTGGGCGTGCTGTCGGCGCTGCGGCGCGGCGACGAGGTGGCGCTGGTGCTCATGGGCGAGCAGATCGAGGTGAAGGACCCGAAGGCCAACCTCCAGGCGGCCGCCCGCGACGTGTCGGAGGTGCAGATTACCAGTGGTTCGGCCGACGTTGCGGCGGCGCTGGAAGAGGCCCGCAACATCCTTCAGCAGGAGGGGCGATTCGGGCGGGAGCTGTACCTGATCTGCGATCAGCAGGCGGTGAGCTGGCGCAACGTGGGCGGGCGGGGCCTGGACACGCGCTGGCTGCGCAACCCGCGCGCGCCGGTGCGATTCTACGTCGCGCCCGTGGGCGGGGCGGAGGCGGAGAACGTCGCGATCGAATCGGTGGAGGCGGCCGATGCGATCACGGTCAGGCGGCATCCCACCGAGCTGGAAGTGCGGCTGCGAAACTACGGATCGCATGCGCGAACGGGTGTGGAGCTGAGCATCTCGTCGAATCCCCCGACTCGGAGGCGTCCGACGACGGTTCCCGTGAATCTTCCGGCGCGGGGCACGACGACGGTGCGCGTGCCAATGACGTTTGACCGATCGGGATCGCACATCGTGACGGCGACGGTCCGGGCGTCCGACCTGGATATCGACAACCGTCTTGACAGCGTCGTCGAGGTGATGGAGCCGCTACAGGCGATGATTGTCAGCGGCGACGAGAGCGGCAGCGAACTGCACCGCAAATCGGCTTTCCTGCGGCTGGCGCTGGCGCCCTACCAGACGCGGCGGGGAGAGGCGGGCGACGAGGCGGTGGTGACGGTGCGGACGGCGGAGGATTGGGGGCTGGCGCCGCTGGGCAAATACCAGGTGATCATCCTGGCCAACGTGCAGGAGGTCAGCGCCGACCTGGCGCGGGCGCTCGAACAGAAGGTGTATGAAGGCGGCGGGCTGATCGTCTGCCCCGGGGCGCTGACGCAGATCGACGAGTACAACAATACGCTGTACCGCGACGGGCAGGGCCTGCTGCCGGCCAAGCTCAGCACGCCCGTGGCGGCCGACGGATCCGAGGCGACGACGATCGGCAAGCTGGATGGAAATCACCCGGTGTTCCGGTTCAGGGCCGGCGCCGACTGGATGCCCGACGCGGTGGTGGGACGGTATTTCCCGGCGACGCCACGGGGCGATGCGAAGGTGCTGGGGTTTTATGACTCGGGCAGACCGTTTCTGATCGAGGGCAGGCGAGGCCGTGGGCGTGTGCTGCTGCTGACGACGTCGCTGGACGGCGATTGGAGCACGCTGCCGCTGGACGGCAGCATGCCCGAGGCCGACGCGCGGGGCAGGCCCGGCGTGCCGAAGCATCCGTTCTTTCTTCCGTTCGTGCAGTCGATGGTGCAATACGTGTGTGCGCCGCTGGCGCCGAACCGGAACCTCTCGCCCGGCGAGTCGCTGGGGGCGACGTTCGATACGGCCCTGGCCAGCGCCGAGCTTTGGCGAGATGACCAGCCGATCGGAGCGGCGCCGATCGTCGCGGGGGGCACGCAGGTGCGCTACACCGAGACGCGGACGCCGGGGATTTACCGGCTGCAGGTGAGGTACAAGCGAGGTGGAACGCACAGCGTCTATTTCGTGGTGCAGGGCTCGCGAGGCGAGCCGGATCTGAGCGGGCTTTCGGCGCAGCAATGGCAGGGCTATCAGCGGCTGCTGGGCTTCTCGCGCATCGACCCCGCGCGCGAGCCGATCGCTGCGCGGGTGGCCGCGGACCGCGGCGGGCGCGAGCTTTGGCTGCCGCTGCTGGTCGCGGCGATCCTCATGGCGATGACGGAGCTGGGGCTGGGGCGTGCCTGGTCGCGGGAGATGGCATGATGATGGGCGCACTGACCTGTCGCGGGATCGAGTATTGGCCGCTGGTGCTCTGCGCGCTGGGGCTGGTGCTGGCCGCGACCGCGTTCCTCTACGGGCCGCAGATGCGGCGGCTCGGAGGCGCGGGGCGATGGGCTCTGCCGGCGCTGCGACTGGCGGCGCTGCTGGCGCTGACGGCTTCGATTCTTCGGCCGGTGATTATCCGCGATCGCAGCGCGGAGGAACAGGGACAGGTGCTGCTGCTGGTGGATCGGTCGATGAGCATGGGCGTGCTGGACCGGTCGCTGGCCCGACCCGGAGACCGCCGCGCGGTGGTGGGACAGCTCGTGGCGATGGCCGACGCGCTGGGAGCATTGCCCGAGGGCGTGCGTCCGCGGACGCTGACAGGGCTGTACGACATTCAGCGGCTGGAAATGCTGGCGGACGAAATCGGGCGGACCTGGCGCGAGGCGGAGTTTGCGCGGCTTTCGGGGCGAGCGCCGCAGGAAGCGACAGCGCGATTTGACCGGGCGGTCGCGGAATTCCTCGACGTGGCGCGAAAAGCGGAGCAGAGCGTGAAGGCGGCGGCGCCCCGCTCGGCCCTGGACCACCTGGCCAACCTGGCCCGCCCGCCCAGGGGCGACACCCGGAAAAAATGGGTCGAGGGCCTGCGCGCCGCGGTGGCGGCGGCCGCCAGGGATGCCCAGCGTTCGCAGGATGCGCTCGATGAGCAGTTGTACGGCACCGATCCGCGTGTGCGCAAGCAATGCGACGCCCTGGCGGCCTCGTCGCGGCTGGAGCTTGCCTGGCAACTGCTGGCGGGAGGCAAGTGGCCGTTGCTTGCGAGGCTGGCGCCGGCGCCGGTCGCGGCGCTTTCGCTGGGCGAGAAGGCGGCGCGGGTGCCGCCGGAGTTCGGCCGAATGTCGCTGCGCGACTTGGGGATCAGCGCCAACGCCGCCAACAGCGACCTCATCGGCGGGATCGCCAGCGCGATCCGGCAGACCGGTGGACAGAACGTGCAGGCGGTGGTGCTGGTATCGGACGGAAGACAGGTCGGCGGCGCGCATCGAAGCCTGCCGACGGGGCTTCTGCCGCCGGGCGTGCCGGTGTTCGCGGTATACGCGGCGTCGCCGAGCATGCGCGACATTGCGATCGATCGCGTGGACCTTCCCGAGGCGGTGTTCGTCAACGAGCCGGTGCCGGTGCGGGTGTCGGTGCGGACGCTGAACATCGATCCGCTGACCGTGCGCGGCAACGCGAGCATATCGGTGCGCGATTCGCTGCCGACGACGCGACCGTTTCAGCTCAAGGACCGCCGCACGATCCAGATGCCGCCGGTTCGATTGCCCGAGCCGGGGCTGGATCGGCTCGTAGTGAAGCTGGCGGCGCAACAGGGCGAGGCCGACATCGAGAACAACCAGGTGGAGCGGTGGGTGAAGGTGCAGGCGCAGCGCCTGCACGTGCTGCTGGTGGGCGGGTCGAGCAACTGGGAATACCGCTTCATCCGCGGGGCGCTGAGGCGCACGCTCTGGGTGCAGTTGCGCGATGCGCTGGTATCGCGATCCAGCCCTTTGAACATGGGTCGCGACGAAGTCCTCCAGCAGGACCTGGTCATCCTGAATGACGTCGCGCGCGATTCGCTTACGGCCGAACAATGGTCGGCGGTCGTCGAACTGGTGCGCGGCCGCGGCGGCAGCCTGATCATCATCCCCGGCACCAGTTATCCGCAGCAGCAGTTTTCGGGACATGCTCTGGCGGGGCTGCTGCCGTATTCGCCGGGGGCCGCCAGGCCGGCCTGGCGCACCTGGCTGGGGCAGGACCCGTCGTTTCACCTGATGCCGCACGCGGCGGCGACGAACCTGCCGCTCTTGAACGAAGCGGATGGCGAGGGCGAATCGCGGTGGGATGAGCTGCCCGGGTTCTATCGTTACCTGGAACTGCCCGATCTGAAGCCGACGGCACGCCCGCTGCTCGTGGAACGCGAGACGGGAGGCGTGGTGCTCACCGAAGAGCACGTGGGAAGCGGCCGAGTGTTCTTTTTCGGAATGAACGAAACCTGGCGCTGGCGCCAATCGGCCGGGGCGGACGATCACGATCGTTTCTGGCAGCAGATGGTTCGATTCGCGGCGGACGAGCCCTATACGCTGGCGCAGGGACCGGTCTTTTTCGACGCCAATCCGCTGGTCAGCGAATCGGGGAAGCAGATCCAGCTCCGGGCGCGCGTGCTGCCGCGAAGCGGCGGCTCGCTGCCGGAAAAGCTCAATGTCCTGCTGATGAAAGACGGCGAGATCCTCGACTCGCGCGAACTGCCCGGCGTCGGCGAGGCCGGCGCCGGGCGCTATCGCGGCACGCTCGACGCATTGGGCGTCGGAGATTACGACCTGAAGCTGATCGCGCCCAGCGATGAAGGCGAGAGCATCGTGCTGGGCCTGCCGCTGAAGATCCAGCCCAACCCGCTGGCGGAGCTGGCCGATGTTTCCGGCGATCGCGATTTTCTGCAGCGGCTGGCGGATGCCACCGGGGGCAAGTGCCTCAACCTTGAGCAGGTGCCGGCGCTGCCGGCGATGTTGCAGGAGGCGCGCCGGCGGCATCCGCAGACGATCGAGCTGCGGTTGTGGGACAGCGGTTATCTTTTTCTGTTCGTGCTGGCGTGTCTCAGCGCTGAATGGGCGCTGCGCAAACGGTTCGGACTGGCCTAGGTACGAAAAAGAACAGAGGGTCCGCAGCAATGTTGTGATGATCATGACGAGCGTCGCCCTTCCAGCCAGTGTGCATTCCTATCTGCGGCATTTCGTGCGGCGACGGCGGCTTTTTGCATTTCTGCGGGCGATCGCGGTGGCGATCTGCGCGTCGGGCGGCGTGCTGCTGGCGAGCTGCCTGGTCGATCGAGTGTTGCAGTTGCCGGGTTATTCGAGGCTGGCGCTGTCCCTGGGAATTGTGGCGCTGTTCGCGGTGATCATTGCGAAGCCCGCCGGGCGGCTGCTGCAGCAGGAGATCGACTGGCTGGATGCGGCAGCAGACCTGGAGCGCTGCAGTCCGGCTTTCACGCAGCGTCTGCAGACGGTGGTGTCGCAGATGATCGAAGACCCGCGCTACCGGGGCTCGCCGGCGATTCTCGAGCACCTTCTGTCGGAGATCACCGAGCAGGCGGTGCGCGATCGTCCGGGACAGTGGCTCCAGTGGCGCACAATCGTGCCGGCGTGGTCGATGGTTGGCGCGGTGGCCCTGGCCTTTTTCGTACTGGCGATGATCCCCGCGGTGGGGCTGCCCACGCTGACGCTGCGGTTCGCCCGGCCGCTGGCCGGGATCGCGCCGGTGACGACGACGCGGATCACCGCCAGCCCGGGCGACATCCGCCTGTTGCGCGGCAAGGAGCTCCTGGTCCGGGCGCGCGTCAAGAGGCTGGGCAGCGGCTCGATGGACATCTTCACCAGCCAGGATGGCAAATCGTGGTCGAAGTTTCAGATGCAGGCGGTTTCGGAGGACCAGTATTCCTTCTCGCTGCCTTCCGTCGATCGCGATCTGAGCTACTACATCAGGGGCGGTGACGCCACCACGCCGACTTACAGCGTTACCGTCCTGCGCCCGCCTACCGTGGCGGAGTACCGCGTGCGTTATGAATACCGGGAGTATACCAAGCGCGGCGTTCATTCCGACAGCAACACCGACGGCACGGTTGAGGCGCTGGTCGGAACGCGCGTAACGCTCTCGCTGGTCAGCGCCGAGCCGCTGAAATCGGCCAGGCTCTCCAACGGGCTGGACCTGGAGCTGCATCGAACAACGGATCCGCTGGTGTACGAGACGCAGTTTCTGATTGAGGACAATCGGCAGAGGGAGCTTGACCTGGAGATGACGAGCCCGGCGGGGCTGAGCGCGACGGTGAAGAAGGCGGTGACGATTCGCGGTTTGGCCGATCGCAAGCCGCTGGTCCGGCTGCTTGTACCTTCAGAGAGCCTGCGGCTGCACCCGCGCGATCTGCTGCCGATCCAGTACCAGGCGACGGACGATTACGGCATCAGCTCGCTGACCCTGAACATCCAGATCAACGGCGTACGGGATCTGCCGGTGCCGCTGCCGATACAGAGCGATCCCTGCCGGCAGGAGGGCCAGTTCTACCTGGAGTTGGCCAGCCTCGACGTACACGTGGGCGATGTTGTCCGGCTGGAGCTGCTGGCCAGGGATGAAGCGAAGAACGAGGTTCGCAGTGACAGCGATCGCGAGCGAGAGCGGCGGCTGATTCTCATCTCACCTCGATCGGTCGACGTGGGCACGCGACTGCGCGTCACCGAGCTTCGGCAGGCATGGCACCAGGCCAACGTGGCACGGGAGGAGCTGGAGCACGCGGGCGAATCGCTCGAGCGGTCGAAGCAGCAGTCGACGCCGGAGGCCGAGCGCGCCGGCGAGCGATTGAAGGTGGGGCGTGCGATCGCCCGTGCGGCGGATGCCTCGCTGTCGGCGCACCAGTCGATTCTGCGGGCGTGCGCGCGCAGCGGCTCGCCTCAGCAGACGCGCTGCCTGGCGGACCTGGCCGACCAGTGCCGCATGCTGCTGTGCATGGCCGAGCGCCTGGGCGCGGATTCGGGCAGCGTCGCCGATCCAACCTTCGGGGAGCGCCTGCGGTCGGCGGTGGGAAGCTCGCGTCAGCTCGCGTCGCACCTGTCGACCCTCAGCGAAGGCGAGGAGGCGGCGATGATCCTCATCGAGCGGCAGAACCTTCGCGCGCCGCCCGCAACGCAGCCGGTTGACAGGGCGGGCAGCGCGCGCAATGCCGCAATCCAGTCGGCGCAACAGGAGCTGGCCGCGATGATCCGCGAGCTGGGGCTGCCGGTCGGTTCGCCCGACCTGGACAACCAGCTCCAGCGCAAGGCGGATGCCGCCAGGGGGCTGATAGGGGCCTCGCGCCAACTCGATTTCGAGGCGCCCGCCGCGGAGTGGTCGGCGGCGATCCGCCGGGGCGACCCGCGCCCGCCGCTGCTGGAGGAACGGCTGACATCGGCATCGGCCGTCGAGGCGATGCGCCCGGACTCGGACCCCGTGCGAGCCAGGGACCTTCAGCTCGTGGCGCGGGCGGCCGAAAGGCTGGGGCCGATGGCTTCGCAGGAGGAGAAGACGGCGCAGGACGCGGCTCGCGATGCGCTGGTGGAGCTGCCCCGGACGATCGCGACCCTTCAGCGGGAGCATCGGTTGAACCGGCGGCCGGGCGAGGTTTCCGCGGAGGAGGTCGACCAGATCCGCAAGTCGGCCGCGACCGCGCGGGCGATGCTGGCCGAATGGGCCGCGCAGAGCGACTCGGCGATCGCATTCGAGCAGCAGCTCGATGTGGAGCCTGAGGACCTGGCGCTGCAAGCCAACGTTGAGACGTGGCGGCGCAGTTATGCCGGTGCGGTGGCGCTGGACCAGCGCCTGAGCCGGCGCATTCGCGCGCAGGCGCTTGAGGATTCGGCATTGCTGCTGAATATCAAGCTGGCGATGGACAGCGTGAGGACGATCGACCAGCTCATTTCGCAACAGGAGGACCTGCGCCGGCAGGCCAATGCGCCGGCTGCGGGCGCCACCGCGCAGATCGCCGCCGAACAGCATCGGCTGGCGGCCGAAATCGCCCGTGTGCGGACGCCAGACCGGCACATTCTGCAGCCGTTGAGCAAGGGGGGCGATTCGCGCCAACTCGGGATAGCGGCCCTGCAGCAGGCGCATCAGCAGCTTGCGCAACTACCCGAGCAGCTCAAATCGGCATCTGCTGCGCTTCGGGCGCAGCGGCAGGCGGCGGGCAAGGCTGCCGAGGCGCAGCGCGCCCTGGGCGCGGCTCGCCCGGAGAACAAGGCCGCCGCGACCGTGGCATGGGAGCAATCGCAAAGGGAGCTGAAGAAAGCGACCGAAACTCTGGCGGCGCTGACGGCGGCGGTTTCGACGCAAGCGATCGATCGGATGGCGCGGCAGTTACGGTTGTACGAGCCGGAATCGCACGATGCGGTGGAAATGCTCGTGACGCAGCTTCAGCCGGCGCTGGCGACATTTCACCAAGCTCTGAAGGCCGGCGACGGCGGCGCGGCGGATCGAGCAGTGCAGCCGGCTGGCGATGCGGCGGCGCGCGTGCAGCGGCTGCTCAACGAGGCGCAGCTCCGGCTGGTTGATCGGGATGCGCTGGCTGCCGCGAAGTGGCTGGCGACGGCCGCCGCCGCAGCGCTGGCGGGCGCCTCGCCTGACTTGCAGCAGGCTCGATCGTACCAGGACAGCGCGATCGTGGCGCTGAACCGGGCCTGGCACGATGCAGCGCGCGAGGCGGCGCTGGCGCGGCTGGCGGCGACGCCGGCATTCCGCGTGATCCTCAACGCGCAGCCGGTTGAGACGGGGCGACCCGGGCGATCGATCGCCGACGTGCTGCCGGCGATCCGCCAATGGGCGCCGCTGCGGCAGCGGCAGACATCCGAGCTGTCCATGCCGACCCGGGAGGCGGACGCGCCGGGGTATCTGGAGTCGCTGCGACTGTATTTCGAGGGAATCTACCGAGCCCAGGAGGCCGGCCGGAAGAACTGAGCCCTCATGCGGTTGCTGCCTCAGCGGCCTCTTCGCGCTCGAGTTCCTCCTTTTCCTGCTGTGTCGGGGCGTGATAACCGCCGCGGACGACGAAGATGCCGCCGGTGAGGTTCCAGAGGATCTGCACGATGCGGATGGCCATGGTGAGCGCAAAGGCCTGACTGACGGTGGTTCCGTATTGCCGGGTGAGGTGAATGGCCAGAAATTCCATCACCCCGGCACCCTGGGGCGAGATGGGCAGCGCGCCGCCGAGGACGATGACGGGGACGGCAACGAAGTAGTAGGCGGCCGGGAGAGGCAGTCCCAGGGCCTTTCCGGCAAACATCGCCGAGAGCACGACAGTGATGTGGACGGGAAACGTCACGAGCAGCGCCATCAGCACGGGCAGGGGCTTGTCGCGGTAGGCCCGCATGACCTGCACGCCGTGCTGGACCTGCTTCTGCATCGGGAGGCGGGCGAGGATGAAATCGATGCCCAGGATCCGGCGCACGCCGGACTGCGCCAGCAGAGCGATGCCCAGAAGGGTGATGCCGAGAATGGCGGCCGATCCGAGGGCGATTCGCCGGCACGCGACGGTCGCGGGATCGTGGCGATTGGCGGCCGCCAGATACTGAACTGCGGCCATGGTCCCGCCGAGGATGACCAGCGCCAGCAGGCCGATGGCGCGATCGATGACGACCGAAAGCACGGCGTGGGTCTTGCGGGGCGTCTGCCGGGCGGCGTAGTAGGCCTTGAAGACATCTCCGCCCGTCGATCCGAGCATGAACGTGTTGTAGAAGCATCCCACCATGTTCAGCACGAACGTGCGGGCCTGCGTCAGGCGGATGCCCAACACGCGCAGCAGCGCGTTCCAGCGGGCGCTGGTGATCACGAACACGATCGGGAAGATGAGCATAGAAACCCAGATCAGTTTCTGGTCGGCCGTGCTCAGCATGTTGATCACGCCCGCTTCGACGCGCGGATGGGGCACCTCGATCTGGTATGTGGCGGCCAGCTCGGATGGCGGTATGGCCTTGGCGCGCTCATGGTCCTGCGGATCGACGATAATGAGCCGATTCACGCGCCTGAGGTCTTCGCTGAGGTCGAGCGCGAGCAGCGATGCGCGGGTGCCGTCGGCGAGCTCGACGGTCTTGCGATCGGGCAGGTTGACGGTTTCATTGCGACGCAGGGTCTTCTGCTCGCCGCTGCGCGGATCGTGGATCACAAAGGCGGTTGATTTGTCGTTGGCCGGCCGGGCGAGCGTCGCCTGCGTCGGCCAGGGATAGTCGTCGTTGAAGATGGTGACGTGGTCGCGCAGGGTCATCTGGGAAATGACCCACCAGATGCCGGCCACGGCAATGCCCCACCTGAGCACAAACATCGCCCACCTCTTGGCCGACTGCTTCATGGGGGAGATTCTGGCAGAATCCGTGGATTCGAGCAACAGAGGGACAGGCCGCTCTTGCCCACCGCGGCGAAGTCGCTATTTTAGCCCGCTTCATGCTGGCGGGCCTGCGCATGAGGGCGGCCGGCAGTTTGCAGAACCGGAGTATCCAAACCCAAGGAGCACCTGTCATGGCCCTGATCGCGCCCCACGGGGGAAAGCTTGTCAATCGCCTTCTGGATGCGTCGGCCGCGGTGCTTGCGGGCAGGGAGGCGGCGGGGCTGGCGTCGATCACGCTTTCAGCGCGCGAGCAGTGCGACCTGGAGATGATCGCCATCGGCGCGTTTTCTCCGCTGACCG
>Ga0315268_10006224_pt1 | contig 12714 bp, 8 predicted proteins | sample C1_top_MG_FD_204535 | JGI IMG/M metagenome (GOLD analysis project Ga0315268, IMG submission 204535) | Sediment microbial communities from Yellowstone Lake, YNP, Wyoming, USA - C1_top | ecosystem: Environmental > Aquatic > Freshwater > Lake > Sediment | place: USA: Wyoming | collected 2017-08-01 | reverse complement strand
GAGCTCAAGCCGCTCGCGGCCAAGCATGGCGCCGATCCGCAGCTGCAAGTGGTGCAGGCGCGGCTGCAGGTCGCGCGCGGCGACGTTGGCGCAGGTGAGGCCGCGTTGCGCTCGGTCGTCGATCGCCACCCCGATCACGCGCTGGCGCGCGGCTACCTGGGCGCAGTGCTCGCCGGGCAGCGGCAATACGAAGAAGCTTTGCCGCTGCTCGAATCGGCTTTGGCCGCTGGTGCCAGGTCGCCCGCGCTCGAGCATGCGGTCGGCGTCGCACTGGGAGCCAGCGGCCGGCACGCCGAAGCCTTGCCGCACCTGGCTGCGGCGGCCGATGCCATGCCGTCCTGGGCGCCGACCTACTTCTATCTGGGTGTCTGCTACGCCGAGCTGGGACAGTGGGACCTGGCGGCCGATGCCCTGGCCCAGAGCGCGCGACTGGCGCCAAGCTATACCGACGCATTCGATGCGTTGGCCCGGGTCGAAGTCGAGCGCCAGCAGCCCAAGGCGGCGCTGGCCGCACTGGACGCCGGGCTCAAGCACAATCCTGGGCAACTCGACTTGCGGCGGCTGCGGGTGCAGATCCTGCTCGACCACGGCGACCTGGAGGCCGCCGCAGCCGATCTCGAAAAGATCCCGGCCAAGCAGCGCGACGGCGACGACCTGTGCACCATGGCCACGCTGGCCATGCGCGAGCAGCGCTTTGATCAGGCGCTCGACCACGCCCGGACCGCGGTCAGGCGCGATCCGCGCAGTGCGCGCGCGCAGCACGCGCTGGGGCTGGCGCTCGAGGGCCAACAGCCGCTGGACCGGCCCGCCGTCGTGGCGGCCTATCGCGCCGCGATCGAATGCGGCGATCCGGACGGCGCCGCCGGCACCCGGCTCGGCTTCGTCCTGCTCGAGGAAAGCACTGTGGCCGCCTGGCGCGAGGCGCAGGAGGTGTTGGAGGCTGCGGCCGTGCGCAACGGTCGCGACCCGGGTACACTGCTCAATTGGGCGCTGGCGTGCGCCAAGAATGGGCAACGCGCCAAGGCCGCGGAGCTGTGCCAGGCGATCGCGGCGGCGCCGACTGCGAACGCGAACGTGCGCGACCAGGCGGCGCGATTGGCGAAACAGATCTGACCGCTGTTGGCGCGGCACGGCGCGCGGCGGAGTGGGGGAGCCATGCCACGACCGACCGAGCTGAGACCGGCTGGTTCGCCACGCGCGCGCGCCGCGGTCGAGACGCCGACCACCCCGACACCTGCGTCGAACGTCGTCGCGACCGGCGCGGCTGCGCCCCCAGTCCGCGCCGATGACGGCGTGCGGCCGATCCCGCCCGCGACCGCCAACCGTCCCGACGAGATGATGTTGATGCAGTACAACGTCGAAAACCTGTTCGACACGGTCGACGATCCCAAGAAGCAGGACGAGGACTTCACGCCACAGGGGCGCGAGCGCTGGACCGACGAGAAGCTCAGCTTCAAGCTGCAGAACATGGGTCGGGTGGTGCGCGGCGTCAATGGCGGCCGCGGCCCCGACATCCTGGCGCTGCAAGAGGTCGAGAACAAGCAGGTGCTGGACCAGCTCAACCGCGGCGCGCTGCGCGGCCTGGGTTACCGCGAACCGATCCTGCTCGAGGGGCAGGACGCGCGCGGCATCGATGTCGCGCTGATCACGCGCTATCCGCTGGCTGGCCAACCTAAGATCCACGACATCTCGGACCCGTCCTGGCGTGGACCGTCGCGGCCGGTGCTCGAGGTGCCGCTCGACGTGGACGGCCGCGAGGTCACCGTGTTCGTCAACCACTGGCCGTCCAAGGGCGGCGGCGCGCAGGCCGAGGTCGAGCGCGCAGCGGCCGGCGACCGGTTGCGCCAGCTGGTGTCCGACAAGCTGCGGCGCGACCCCGACGCCGAGGTGCTGGCGGTCGGCGACTTCAACTCGGACCTGGGCGAGGCCCCGCTGCGCGATCACCTGCGCGCGGCCGCCGATCCGACCGAAGCTGCGCGGAGCAGCGCCGAGGCGCCGGTGCTGTACGACGCGATGTACGATGCGGCCCAGCATGGCGCCGGACACCAGGGCAACATCACCAGTGACGCACCGCCGCTGCGATCGGGTGACCTGAAGGCCGAGATCTCGGCGCGACGCGCCGTGCTGGCGACCGCGACCCGGCCGGCGCCGAGCGGCAATCCCGACGAGGCGGGCAAGGTCGGCACGCACTACTACAAGAAGGACAACAGCTGGAGTACGCTCGACCACGTCGTGATGAGCCGCGGCCTGCTGGACGCCAAGGGGCTGTCGTACGTGCCAGGCTCGGCGCAGGTGGTGCACGACGACGACATCGAGAACCGCGACGGCTCGCCCAAGCGATTCATGCCGCCGCCGCGGCGTGGCGACCAGGAGCGCGGCCTGCCGCCACCGCAGGTGCTCGGTTACTCGGATCACTTTCCGGTGGTGGCGCGCTTCAAGCGCCAGCGCGACTAGGCGGCGGGGAGACTCCATGAAATGGGCACTTTTCGACTGGCGTGAGGGCGTGTTTCTGCTCGCGGCTGCGGCTGTGCTGCCGGTGATCGGCTGCGTGCCGTCGGCAACCAGGGGCAATTGCCAGTGCTCGGCCTACCAGAAGTGTGAGAACAACGCGTGCGTCGCCATCAGCTGCTCCAGCGACGGCGACTGCCCGGCCGGCGGCCACTGCCTCAACCGGCAATGTGGACCGACCGGCTGCCGCGTCGACGACGATTGCGGCGCCAATCGCCGCTGCGTCGAAGGCGGCTGCTACGACATCGTCTGCCAGGAGCCGGCGACCCGCGATTGCAGCACCGCCTGCGGCAGCGGCACCGAGTCGTGCGTCAACGGCGTCTGGCGCGGTTGCACGGCACCGGCACCGCGCAACGAGATCTGCGGCGACGGCATCAACAACGACTGCGACACCGAGACTGACGAGGGGTGCAGCGGCTGCACCGAGGGTACGGCACGCGACTGCCAGACCGAGTGCGGCAGCGGTACCGAGTGGTGCCTCCAGGGCGCCTGGCGCGGCTGCGACGCGCGCCAGCCGGTACAGGAGATCTGCAGCGACGGCATCAACAATAACTGCGATGCCGACACCGACGAGGGTTGCAGCGGCTGCACCGAGGGGGCCGCGCGCAGTTGCAGTAGCGACTGCGGCAGCGGCAGCGAGACCTGCATCGGCGGCACCTGGAACGGTTGCAGCGCGCTGCGGCCGCTGCCCGAAGCGTGCGACAACCGCGACAACGATTGCGACAGCTACACCGACGAGGGTGTGGTTCGCGACTGCTCTACCAAGTGCGGTATTGGCGCTCAGCTGTGCAGCGCGGGCGCCTGGGGAAACTGCTCGGCGACCAGCGACTGCGCCTGCTCCGACACCGAGACTGACGAGCAGGTGTGCGGCGTGTGCGGGCTCCGCCACCGGGCGTGCACCAGCGGCGTCTGGGGCGCCTGGTCCGGCTGCGAAGAGCCAGGCGCTGGCTGCCTGCCCGGCACTGCCGAGACGCGCACCTGCGAGCGCTGCGGCACGCAATCCCGCATCTGCCGGGACGACTGCACGTTCACCGACTGGAGCGTCTGTATCAACCAAGGCGAGTGCGACGCCAGCACGACTGCCGACGAGGCCTGCGGCAACTGCGGCCTCAAGCAGCGCACCTGCAGTGCCGAGTGCCGCTGGGGCACGTTTGGAACGTGTGTCGAGTCGGGTACGCACGACTGCACGCCAGACCAGGTCGAGACCCAGCCGTGCGAGAAGTGCGGCACCAGGAGCCGGGTCTGCTCGGCCAACTGCACCTGGGGCGCTCTTGGCCAGTGCGACCGCATGGGCGATTGCGAACCGCAGCAGGAGGAGGCGTTTCCGTGCGGTAGTTGCTCGGTCCAGATCCGGACCTGCGACTCCCAGTGCCACTGGGGGCAGCTCGGCTCGTGCACGGGTAGCGGCCAATGCCAGTCGACCGACCCCGACGAGACGCAGACCTGCGGCAAGTGCGGCAGCCAGACCCGCAGCTGTGGCAGCGACTGCATCTGGGACAACTGGTCGACCTGCAGCGGCGAGAAGACTTGTACGCCGGACGACATCAAGTACGAGGATTGCGGCGCCTGCATCGCGGCCGGCAATTGCAATCGTGGCGTCTGCAAGTCGGGCAAGAAGGCCGCGACCTGTACCGGCCAGTGTGAATGGGGTACTGCGGGAGCGTGTCAGGGCAACGTCGACGCCAGCACCGAGATCCCGTGCGACGGCATCGACCAGAACTGCGACGGCAGCGATGGCTCGGTGACCGACAGCTGGGAGCCCGACGACACCTGTGGTCTGGCCAGCTATCTCGGCACCGACCCGAATCAGTACATGGTGCACTCGACGTTCTCGAGCGCGAACGACCACGACGACTACTTCTACTTTGCCGGGGTCGACACCTATCTCAGTAGCGAAGGGATCTGGGTCTGGCTGCGCAACATCCCGGCCAACTCCGACTACGACATCTCCCTCTACCAGGTCGCCACAGGTGCCAGCTGCTCGGGGATGACATTCAAGACGTCGTCGGCAAACGGTGGAAACGCCGACGAGAAGATCCACTGGACCGAGGGAAACGGCTTTGACGACGCCGACTACTACGTCCTGGTGACGCGCTACGCGGGTGCCGCCTGCGGCAGCAACTACGAACTGATCGTGCACGGCCTCAACGGCGACCCGGGCTGGGGCTGGTGATTCGCTTCTGGCTGGCGCTGCTGCAGCTGGCGCTGACGTCGTCATTGGCGCAGGCCGACGAGCCGCGACTCGCTGCGGCACGGCGTGAGCCGAATCGTACCCGGCGCCTGGCACCGCCACCGGCAGAGACCCGGCCCGAGGATCCGGCCGACCTGGCGCCGATCCCAGAGGTGTGGACGCTGACCGAACTTCCGCTCGGTCGTCCTGGCGGCGCTGATCTGCATTGCCTGGCGCGGTCGGCCGGAAACCCCGACGTCCTCTACGCGGCCGGCGACGATGGCCTGGTCTATGTCTCGCGCGATGGCGGACGCAGCTGGGACATCCGGCGGCTGCTCATACCGCGCAGCGGCATCGCCGGCAGCTACTGGGGTATGGCTGCGCCAGCGCTGATCTGGCTGGAGGAGCCGTCCTACGACATGCCACACTGCGTCGGGGATGCGGTCAAGCCGTCGGCCATCTTAAACTTCCTCGAACCGCTCGAGGACGAACAAGTGCCCGAACTGGAATTCGCCGGCGCCGACGAGATCCGCGAGACCATCGATGACACGCTGCGCGGTGCGCGGTATCGCGCCCAACGCGCGCCGCGGCCGCTCACGCCACCAGAACTGGACATGTCGATCCGCACCAGCACGCCTTGGCTCGCCCGCGCAGTGGCCGATCGCGCGGCCTGGACCGCGAGCCACACCTCGCAGCAGACCTTGATCGATTACCAGTACCCAACGACCGGCGTGCTGGCGCTCGACGTCGACCCGCACGATGCCGATGCCGTCTGGGCCGTCACCGACGTCGGTTTGCTGCGCTCGCTCGACGGCGGCTTCAGCTGGCGCCGGGTGTTCGACCCGGCGACCGGCGAGGCGCTGGTGGTCGGCCGCTTGTATCGACCGCCGGGCCGCAGCGACGAGCTGTGGGCGACCAGCGAGGCTGGCGTGCTGGTGGCGCGCGGCGGCAGCGAGCGCTTCGAGCCGCTCTCCGACCGCCTGGCCGAGAGCGCGTGCACCTGCCTCGCCTTTCACCCGCGCGACCGTGCGCTGGTCTACGTGGGCAGCAGTGACGGCTTGTTGCGATCGCGCGACGGCGGCGGCCAGTTCGAGACCGTGTCCGACGCCGGTGCTGTCAGCGCCATCGCGATCGATCTGGCTCAGCCCGACCGCCTGTTGCTCGCCACTGACAACGGCTTGCTGCGCTCGGTCGATGGTGGCGCGAGCTGGGAGCCGGCCGGCGGATCGCTGTTCGCCGACACCCGGATCGTGGATGCGAGCGCGGGCTCGCTGTCTGGTCAATTTGTCGTCGCCACCGAGCGCGACCTGTGGGAAACGCGCGACAGCGGAGCGAGCTGGCGCGCGATCGCGTTTGGCGCGGGCGAGCGCGCGATCGTGGCGTTGTTGCCAGCGGCCGGAGCAGAGCGCCGGATCCTGGTCGTCACCCGGCGCCATCTGCTGCAACTGGCGCCGGTCAGCGGAGCCACGCTGGCGCCGGAGTTGCTGGCCAGCTACTGGGCAGCGGCGCGCCGCGAGCCGACAGCGAGCGAGGCGGTCGAGCTGGCCGTCACCCGCGCCCAGGTCGATTTTCCGACGACCAATGCCCTGCGCCATCGCGCGCGCTGGGCCGGGCTGGTGCCATCCATTCGGGCCGGCTTTCGCTACGTCGATGTCGCAGCCACGGGAGAGCGCACCCACCTGTCGCTGGTGAGTCCCACGCCGGCCGCTGGTTCGTTGCCGCCGCCGGTGTTTGGCACCCGCGCGCTGTTCGACCACTTTTTTGGTGGCGTCGGTGCGCGCTGGGATCTCGACCGGATGATCCACGACAGCAACGAGACACCTGCCAACTGGGCGTCGCGCCAACAGCGAGACGCCTGGGCGGCGTTGCGCACGACCGTGCTTGAGGCCTACGCCGAGCGCCGGCGCCTGCAGCTGGCCGCGCTGGTCGACCCGGGCGATGCTCGCGCGCGCATCCAGCGCGCGCTCCGCCTCGAAGAGCTGACCGCCCTGCTCAATCTGTTGACCGGCGACGCATTTCCGCCGGAGTCCGCTCGTGCCGTGATCGCTGCCGAAACCGAGAAGGAGTGAGGTGTCGCCATGAAGACGTCCGTCATCTTCGCCGTGCTGTGCTTCGCCATCGCTGCTGCGGCGCCAGTTCGGGCCGCCGAGCCGGATCGGTTGCACGATCCCGAGGTGCGGCGCGCGCTGGTCGCGCTCGAGCAGGAGCCGACGATCCAGGAGACGCAGCTGGCCGCGCTAAAGTTCTTTGATATCGATCCAGACACCATCGGATCGTTGCGCTGGCGCGCTGCCTTCAAGTCGGTGCTGCCCTCGCTCGGCAGCAGCTACCGCTACGGCAACAGCGTCGTCGACCTGCAGAAATGGGACTACATGCAGTACCCGGACCGGGTAGCGGGCAAGGACGCGGTCGCCTATTCGGTCAACGAGGTCGAAGTGTCGGCCAACTGGGATCTGTCGCGGCTGATGTTCAACCCCGAGGTGCTGGACGTCGGCTCGCTGGTCGTGCTGCAGGAGGGCGTGGCCAAGGAAGTCACGCAGACCTACTTCACGCGGCGGCGGTTGCAGATCGACCTGATACTCAATCCGCCGGCCGACCCGGCGGTCGCGCTCGCGCAGGACCTGCGGCTGCAGGAGTTGACTGCGACCCTCGACGCGATGACCGGCAACCTGTTCAGCAAGGCCAAGGCCAAGCCGGCCGGGGACGGGTCTGTTGAGCAAAATGCGCGCCAAGCTAGCCGGTGATCGGATATAATCTGCGCATACGCAGAAGGGTCCCAATGAACATGGGGTGGGACATGGCAACGATGGTGCGATGGATCATGGCAGGTCTGGTGGCGGGCTGTCTGCTTGCAGGGTGTCCTCCGGCCACCCCAGACAGCGGGCCGGTGGTGCGCGACCTGTCGACCACGTCGGTCGTGCTCGGCGAGACGATTTTCTTCTACGGCAACAATTTTCGGCGCGGCGGAGATGAAGGCGTCACCCGGCTGACCTTCAACGGCGTCTACGCAGGCGACGACGGCAGCAGCACAGACGCTCAGTTCAGCTTCGAGCCGCTGTTCGACGGCAAGGCCAAGCGCGGCAGCGACGAGTACGAGGTGCTGCGCTGGTCGCGCTTCGGACCATTTCGCATCCCGTTCGCCGCTGACCTGCGCGTGCCCGGCCTGTTCCGCGGCGAGATCATCGCGACCAACGTACTGGTCGACGGCACCCAGAACAGCACGTCCGAACCGGCCACCTTCGAGCTGCGGGTCGAGCCCTCGGTCGCGATTGAGGAGCTGCAACCGATCATCGCCGACTGCGGCAGCCCGGCGTTGCGCGGCCTGGCCGGCATGGCGTACCGGATGCAAGTTCGTGCCATCGGACTGACACCCACCAACTTCAGCTACACGATCAACGAGATCAACGGCCAGTCTGGCCCGACCACGATCGGCCACGCAGCCTATGGACCGACCGACGTGCTGGGCGAGCTGGAGCCGTTTGTCCTCAACCGTGTACCCGACGACGTGGCGTCCTACGTGACCGATATCCGGGTGGTGGCGACGTCCGAGGATGGCCGCGTGGTCGAGACCGCGCTGCCGTTCACGGTGCACCGGCCGCTCGAATTCTACTACGACGGGACGCTCGGCGTGGCGCAGTACTACGAGCCGGTGCCGGTGTCCGGCTGCATGCCTGGGACGGTCGGCAACCGGGTCGTCTACAGCGAGAGCACCACCGAGGCGCTGCAGCGCAGCGTCACGATCGCGGTGTCGCGCAACTGGTCGACCGAGCACGGGGTCAGCAACAGCAGCAACTGGTCGGAGGGGTACGGCGAGGAGGTCAGCAACAGCACCAGCGTCGGACAGGACGTCAGCCTGTCCGAGACCAGCGGCACCGAGGAGACCTACGGCGTCAGCTACGATCACGCGTCGTCCAACGAGGTCGGCTACGAGACTTCCAGCGGCGAGAACTGGAACTACAACATGACCGAGGGGACGACCAACGCGACCGAACAGGCGCGGCTCGAGCAGATGTCGACCGACGTCAACCTGTCGGACACGCTGTCGATCAACGGCTCGGTCTCGATCCCGGGCGTGGCCGACGTGGGCGGCGAGAACTCGGTCACCGCCGGCGTCGCCCGTGGCACCATGTCCAACGAAACCAACACCACGCGCACCGAGCAGCGGCAGGATCGCGGGTACTCGGTCGGAGGCGAGCAGAGCGAGACCGAGAGCTTTGGCAGCACCACCACCGACAGCAGCGGCACTTCGGTCGGCGGCAGCTATGCGCTCAGCTCGACCAACTCATCGAGCCGCAGCATCGAGGACACCCAGGCGCGGTCGCAGTCCCACACCATGGAACTCGGCGGTGCCACCGACATCTCCACCGTGTCGTCCGAGGGTATGACCGAGAGCGAGGAGCGCACCTGGGTGGTGTCGTCGGAGCACACCACGTTGACAGAGTATAGCGGCTTTATCCCGGTCGACCGGTTCGGCGTGTTCTACCGCCAGACGTTGCGCCTGGTGCGTACCGGCTACCTGCGTTCGTATGACCTGTGCGGCCGTTCCGAGGTGCAAGGCAAGATGAACTTCAACGAGTGGACCTGGGCGCCGGCGCTGGCGATCGGCGAGAGCTGCACGCCCAGCCTGCCAAAGTCCGACCTGCCGGCCGCGCAGTGCCTGATCCCACCCTGCGACTAATCGCTACTTCTTCCAGCGCTCGCGGATCTCTTTGGCCGCGACGAAAGCCTCAGCGGTCGATGATTCGACCGCGGGCAGACCCTGCCCGTCGGAGTGGGCCAGGTAGACCGGACCATGGCGCTTGCTCAACTTGGGCAGCCACTTGGTGTACATGCCCGGCTGATTGATGATGATGGCGTGGCCCCAGCGCGTCATGTGCACTTCGCGCAGGCTCGCGGTCGCGCCCGGCACGATCTTCTCGAACGCCTCGACGATCGGCATCGCCATCTCGTGCGGCTTCTTGTTCATCATGCGCCAGCGGCCAACCCCGGGCCGGTGCTCGCAGGCGAAGCAACTGATCGACTGACCGGCCTTTTTGGCCTCGAGCTGGGTGTGCAGATCGCGGTCGACCCAGGTGGTCGGGATGAAGTCGTCAAAGGCGCCCGCCGCTGGCACCCAGCTGTCATAGGAATCGAAGCTGACCACTTTGTCGAACACCAGGCTGCCGACGAAGTAGGCAGCGTACTTGGGCAGGTTGAGCATGTAGCGCTGCGCATCCGAGATACCGGCCAGGATGCGGCTGGAGACGAAGTAGGGGGTGGCGGCGATGACGCGCTTGGCCTCGACGCACAGGCTCTCCTCGCCGCGCATGTAGTAGACCCGCACGTTGTCGTCGGACACGGGGTCGATCTTGTAGACCACACAGCCGGGGACGATGCGGTCCTTGCCCGCGGCGTTGAACGCCTCGACCATCACCTTGATCAGGTGGGCATTGCCCTCGGGGAACGCGTAGATGTTGCCGAGAAATTCGCTGTAGAAGTTGAGCGAGCCAAAGGCCGACAGGGTCTCGGCGCTGGCGCCCATGGCCGAAAAACAGTAGCCGTTGATGAATCCCATCAGCTCGGGCGTGGCCCACGGCTTGAGCCACTCGGCGAAGGTGATGGTGTCGAGCTTGAGCGCCTGGGCCGAGGCCTTGACGAAAGGCGTCTCGGGAAAATCCTTTCCCTTGAGCAGCTCGGCCATGGCATTGCGGATGGCTGCCATGGGCTTCTGGAGCGAAGGCGACGCCTTGGCGATCGACTCCTCCTCCCACGGGCTGGGGATCCAGTTCCCGTTGTGCAACCAGCGATCGTTGGGCACTGCGACCGGCTTGAGGTTGAGGCCAAGCTCGCTCCAGAGCTGCGCCTGCTCGCCCTCGACGCCGGTAAAGTAGGCCGCGCCGATGTTGAACTCGTGCTCGCCGCTGCGCAGCGACTTGGCCATGCCGCCCAGCCGCTTGTCCTGCTCGAGCACCAGCACGTCCAGGTCGCGCAGCTTGAATGCGGCGGTCATGCCGGCAATGCCCGATCCGACGATCACGACGTCGTGTTTCTGCGAGACTGCCGGCAGCTTGGTGAAGGCGTTGTCGCGCACCTTGTGGCAGGTCTCGTACGCGTCGCCGTGCCAGCCGGTGACCTGGTATGGCAGCGCTGGTGCATCGGCGGCCCACACCGGGCGGGCGAGGGCGGCACCGATGGTCGCCGCAGCGCCGACCTTGAGAAACGAGCGGCGGTCGACGCCGTTGTCGGAAGCGGCAGTCGGCGAAGGTTGCTTCGGATCGCGGATCATGTGGCTGACCCCCAAGGGCGGCGCGGTCGCCGCGCGGTTGCGAAACGTGGCGTCTGGCGCCGAGGCTATTCGTACGGGTTGTGGCCGGTGCCGCGGTGGCACATGACGCAGGGCAGCTTCTTCACCTCGTCCGAAATGTGCAGGCCGCGGATCTCTCCCTCGTCGGTCTTGATCACGTCCTCGGGCGTGAGCACCTGCTGATGGCAGCTCAGGCAGTCCTCATTGGTGGTCGTCGCCAGCGTCTTGTACTTGAGTCGGTAGTAGAACTCGGCATCTGGTTCGCTGGTCGACTTGACGTAGGTGTCGACCACGCCATGGCGCAGCTTGACGAACACGGTGTCGAACGGATGGCTCCACGACGGGATATGGCAGTCGCGGCAGTCAGCGCGCTGCTTGCCGTCCCTGGGCGCGTGCTCGGACTTTTGCCAGCTGGCGACCACCGGTCCGATCTCATGGCAGACGTTGCAGAAGGCAGGCACCGACGTGGCCTCGACACCGCCCCAGGTGAACAGCGGCAGACCGATCAGCACCGCTGGTAGTGACCAGTATTTGTTGCGCCCGCGCAGCGCGCGGACGACCAGGTTCGGCTTGTCACTCATCGATGACTCCACCCCGAAAAAACCAGCAAAAAGCATGCGTCAACAACGGACTCGGTGGCAAGGGCGTTGTGTCTCGGCGCGTCTGATTTGGTACGATGGGTCCATGAAGACCACCTCCCTGATATCGGCGATCGTGGGGCTGTCACTCTGCAACCTCGGCTGCGTCACCGTGCTCGAGCGGGTGCGGCGCGACGACACGCCGATCGGCCGCGGCAAGGTGCTCGAGGAGCGGGTCGTGGCGTCGAACGTCGGTGCCCGCGCCGAGCTGCGGGGCAACGAGCTGGTGGTGCGGCTCGACCAGCAGCAGACCTGCCAGCGTCGGGTCGAGGAGAAGGTGCGCCGGGTTGACCGGGTCGATCGCCGGCTGCACCCCTACAGCTACAGCATCCTCGGCTGCGAGCTGCTCGGCGGTTGCCTGGCGAGCTCGGTCGCGCTCAGTGCGCTGCTGTTGCCGGCGTCGGCCAACGACGCTGCGATCGTCAACCGGCTGGTCTGGGCGATCGGTGCGACCGCGGTCGCGGGTTGGTTGTTCGGTGCATTTGGCTATCAGATCTACTTTCTCAACGACGAGGGCGATCGGACCAGCGAGGCGCGCGCCGAGCGCTGGACCGCGGCCGAAGTTTGCAGAAGCGGGCCGCTCGCGGCCGCCGACCTCACGGTGAGCATCGGTAGCGTGCAGCTGCGCGGCCACACCGCCAGCGACGGCGCGGTTGCGATCGCGCCCCCGGCGGGCCTCGATCTGGCATCGTTGCTGGCTGGCGCCAACTGGCGAGTGCAGGTCGCCGTGGCCGAACCAGCGACCAACCTGGTGGTCGATGTGACCGCAGCCTCCGGGAGCGGGCGCGGCACGGACGCAGGTGGCACGGGCCAGGTCGAGCGCGGCAGCCGTCTGCGCCGCGCACCGCGCGCCTATCCCAACAGCGGATTGCCAGCGTCTGCCGCTGCGCCAGCGGCTGCTCCGGCCGCAGCACCTGCTGCCGCACCTGCCGCAGCCCCGGCCGCGGGCAGCTATGGCGACGAGCCGCCGCCCCTCAACGGGCCGCCGGGCGGCCTGCCCGCGCAACCAGAAACGGACGCCAGCGGCAGCTGAACCATCGCCACGCTATATGGTGCGACAGACGACGCGTTACGTCGCGAGGGTCGGATGCGGTTGGTCATCGTTGGCGCCGACA
>Ga0315268_10006223_pt1 | contig 12714 bp, 8 predicted proteins | sample C1_top_MG_FD_204535 | JGI IMG/M metagenome (GOLD analysis project Ga0315268, IMG submission 204535) | Sediment microbial communities from Yellowstone Lake, YNP, Wyoming, USA - C1_top | ecosystem: Environmental > Aquatic > Freshwater > Lake > Sediment | place: USA: Wyoming | collected 2017-08-01 | reverse complement strand
GATTCAAGCTTCGGCAGGGTGAATTCAGGAGGGTTCATATCAATGATAAGCGGCATCGGGATATCGATGATCGATGGAATTTCAGTTCCTTGCGTATTTGCATCGAAATCGAGGTGTGATAGTTTTTTCCCTAGATCCACCGATGTGGAGATATATTCCCTTCCGTGGATCCCGTCCCTTGTAGGCCGAACAATTTCAGACATGTCCGTCCACATGGAATCAAAGCCCTGGCCCGCAAATTTTCCTCGATAGCCGGCCCCCGAAACAGGAACCGCGGCCGTCTCAGCCTGCTGCCAGGTAGTATGAATGATTTCAGGGGTCCAATATCTGTTGCCCATCTGTTCATATTCGGAATTAATCGTCAGGCACAAAAGATTTTTGGTGCAGTTCTGGACACAGGAAAAACATCCCATGCACTCGAAAAACAGGAAATTCACATGTTCGAGTTTTCGGATATACTCCGCCTCCTGTCGGTGACGATCATACACGCACGCTTTTTTCACGCAGTTATGGCACTTTGCGCAGTCTTCACGCCAATCCACGATACCGTGTTTCCCGATTCGCGGAAGACGGGGGGGAACAGGGGTTGTATGAATGTGATATTTTGCTGGCATTATCTTCTCTCTAGATTCCGGATGCAGAAATAATTTCAGGCACGACATTCTCCTTACCACCTGAAAAAATATGGATCCCACTTACCCCATCCGTGCCTTTTAGCTTTTTAATCGTTTCAATACAGATAGCTAGTCCTTCTTTCTGCTGGGCCGTATCATTGCCGGCCGCCTTTAGCCGTTTGATGATGCTGTCTGGAATGGATAAATCCATATACTTTTCTTTAAGACTTTCGGCTTCGCTAGCGCCCGTCAATGGCAGAACTCCTGCAATAATCGCGGTTTTGTCGGTTAATCCCTGGGCGCGGGCCGCTTTAAGCCAGGTTTCAAAATTGTCGGTGTCAAATACGGCCTGAGTCTGGATGAACCGGGCGCCGGCTTGAACCTTTTTGGCAAGACGCAGGATATTTAGCTCCATGGGTTGCATGTCCGGACTTGCCGCCGCGCCGACCAAAACAGAAAATGAACCTTTGATTTTGCTCCCGTCCAGCAGGACGCCTTCATCGCACATTTTCTTCACCGCAGCAATCAACTGGATCGAATCAATATCATATACGCTTGCAGATTCATGACTCTCCGTAAGGACCTGATGATGTCCTGAAAGGCATAAAACATTCTTAATGCCTAGCGCGGCCGCGCCCAAAAGATCAGACTGAAGCGCGATACGATTTCTGTCCCGTGTGACAATCTGGTAAACCGGTTCAATACCAATCTTGCTCAAAATCACTGAACCAGCAAGGCTTGATAAAACCGGTCCGTGTGGATTATCAGCGACGTTGACAGCCGTCAGTCCGTTTTTGAAAAAACCGGCCGAATCCTCAACAGATTGACTGTCCGCGCTTTTGGGCGGCAGGAATTCTGCTGTGACTATAAATTCTTTATTTCTTATCTTTTTTGCAAGATGACTGTCTTGTTGCATTTGATTGTCTCCTAACTATCGTTGTCCCCGTAGCGAGTTGCGCAGCGATTTTATTTCCTCAATGATCTGATGAATGCCGCCTTCATTTTTTTTATGGACTACGCGCATACGTCCTCTGCCCAAACCGATTTCTGCAAGAATGGCATCTACAGATTCAGACCGTTTTTGCGCGCGAAGGTTTCCTTCAATAAATTTGCATTCCCCTTGTTCGCATGTTATCAGCAGCACGCCGTCAGCCCCCTTTTCAAAAGCTTTTAACAGATAAAGGAGGTTCACTTTTCCGGAGCACGGCAAACTGACGGCCGTTAACTCATCCGTCCCGTTTTCACAGAAACTCTGTCTGAGCCTGTTGGCATCCAGACTGTTTGAGCAGTAAAACAAGTATAATTTTAATGGCGTATCTTTCATCATAAACACCCTGATTTTGCTAAACGCCGAAAATTAAATCCGGTGGTCTTCACGAACAATAACGCGGCACCCGCCGGAAAGGCTCGGTTCCCAATTCTTGGGCGGCTCTATCTTTTTAAGCCGCTCCAATTGTCCGATGTTTTTCAAACGCCGGTAGATAAGCTGCCAGGCACAGGGCCGGTCAGGGCGCACTTCGCATCGATTTTCACGGGAACCTCCGCAGGGGCCGTTCAACATATGTTTCGCGCAGCGGGTGATAGGGCAAATACCGCCGTATTTATGCAACACGCAATCGCCGCAGGCCGCACACTTCTCGGTCCAGAGCCCCCTTTCTTCAAGAATACCGATAAACGCCGTATTGAGTCCCGCATACACAGGTTTTTCAACATAACGCTCCGCAATCGCCTGGGCACCTGCTCCGCAACCGAGCGAAAGGACAACCTCATTTCTTTTGATGGCATCAGCGGCCGCTTCAATAAACACATTGTCGCACTGGCGCTCAATGGTGAGTTCTTCAATTTCAAAATCAAGTCCTTTGAGTTTTGCAGAAATCCGCAATGCTGAAGATATGATGCTGACTTCACGCTCCCCGCCGGCAAGGCAGACGGTAACGCATGTACCGCATCCCAGCACCAGAATTTTTTTGTAGTCCTGCAATATTTCAACAAGCTCGGGTATGGTTTTTCTTTGCGCTACGATCATGCACGGATCTCCTGTTTCACTGATTTTTGATTCTGTTTTTGAGCCATCGGGTTTGGACCGAGATTGCGGACGGTTTCAATTATATCCTTTACAATATCAACAAAACGGTGGGCGTCGGCTGCGCCGATATTCACCATGCGCAGGCGCTCCTTTTCAAGACCTGCTTCGGTCAGAATCCCGCGGGTATAATTGACCCGTCGCTTTGCCATCAGATTGCCTTCGATAAAATGGCAGCTCCCTTCCTCGCACCCGGCAACCAGAACGCCATCCGCGCCGTTTTCAAACGCCCGCATAAAATATTCCACCTCCAGCTTGCCGGTGCAGGGCGTTCGAATAATGCGAATATTGGTTGGATATTGAAGTCGCATGGAACCTGACAGGTCCGCCGATGAATATGCTCAGTAATGGCAGCAAAAAGCGACAATTTTCGGTTCAAAATTTTCCATATTATTTTTCATTAGTTTGCTAAAAGTTCGTTACACCCAAACAGCTCATCCAACATGACATTAAAATGCTTGGCCTCGAAATGATTGAGTTCAATGGCGCGGGCCGGGCATTCCGATGCGCATATGCCGCACCCCATGCATTTGGCGGCCGCGATTTCGGCTTTATGGTCTTTGTTTACAAAAGGCGCGCCATACGGGCATGAATGCACGCATGTCAGGCACGAAATACATTTGCTCTGGTCGACCCGTGAAACCTGAGCGCCAACTTCAAGATGCGTCTTTGACAGGACGGTGGCAGCCCGCGCGGCGGCCGCACGGGCCTGGGAAATATTTTCATCCATAAACTTGGGCGAATGGGCCAGGCCGCATAGAAAAATTCCTTCATTGGCAAAATCAACCGGCCGCAGCTTCAAATGCGCCTCGACATAAAAACCGTCGGGATTCAATGGAACTTTGAGCATATTGGAAATCACCTTATTATCTTCAGGCGGGGCAAGGCCGGTGGAAAGCACCACATAATCCGCCTCTATCTCTATTCTTTCGGGGAAATCCGGGCTGTCGAGGGCGACCATAAGGCCTTTGTCATCTGAGACAACCGGTGGTTTTTCCTCAGCATAGCGGATGAAAACCACGCCGGCCTTGCGGGCCTGCTTGTAAAATTTTTCTCTAAAACCATAGGTTCGGATATCTCTGTATAAGACAAAAATGTTTGCATCAGGATTTTTCTTTTTTATGCTAAGGGCATTTTTAATCGCCATGGAGCAGCAGATCCGACTGCAGTATGCCCGTTCCTGGTTGCGCGATCCCACGCATTGGACCATGACGACGTTCTTACCGGATCCATTAAATGATTGAGCATGCAGACGTTTTTCAAGTTCCAACTGGGTGATTACAGCGTCGGATTCATGATGGCGATATTCAGAAGTTTCAACCGGATCAGCCCCTGTGGCAACAATAATCGCACCGCACGGGACTTCTTCAGGTTTGCCGTTGGTTGACAGTTTTATATTAAATTTGCCCACATGTCCCGCGACACCGGCGAGTTCTGTGTGCAGGTGGAGAATAATCTTGGGATGCGTTTCAACCTTGTTTACCAGGGTGTCTCTAAAATCCGCTAGATCATCGTGTTCAAGCGTGCCGGAAATATCGCGAAGATGACCGCCGAGATTCCCGGAACGCTCGACCAAATGAACCTTAAACCCCTGTTCGGCAAGAGACAATGCGGCCGTCATTCCGCTTAAGCCGCCGCCGATCACCAGGCCGACTTGATGAATGGCAAGGGCTTCTCCGATCAATGGTGCAAGATGCCGTGCCCTGGCAATGGACATTTTAACCAGTTCGATTGCTTTGTGAGTCGCCGCTTCAGGCTCAGATGAGTGCACCCATGAACATTGATCCCTGATGTTTGACAGATCAAAAAGATAAGGATTTAATCCTGCCTCCCGCAATGTTTCACGAAACAACGGTTCATGCGTTCGGGGCGTACAGGATGCCACAACGACACGATTGAGCCTGTGTTTGCTGATCGCTTCCTTGACCTCGGACAGGCTGGCATCTGAACAGGCATACATGGCATGGGTGGCAAAAATGACATCAGGGTCATTGGCAACAGCCGCCGTAACTTTTTGCACGTCCACTGTTGAGGCGATATTTATTCCACAATGGCATATGAAAACGCCGATTCTCGGTTGCTCATCTATAATATCACGCTCAGGCGGATATGCTCTTTTTGTAACCAGCGTATCCCGTGAGCCGGCAAGGAGTTCCATGGACATGGAAGCTGCGGCGCTGGCCTGGGTAACTGTCTCAGGAATATCTTTGGGTTCCTGGAATACGCCGGCCACAAATATTCCCGGCCTGGATGTTTCCAGGGGAAAGAAGCGATCGGTTTTACAAAAGCCGTATTCGTTAAGATCTATGCCAAGTCGTGCAATCGTCTCGGAAACAGACTTTTTTGGATCCAGGCCCACCGACAGAACTACAAGATCGAACTCTTTTTCATCGATTCCATCTTCCGTTATAAACCTGAGTCTTAAGTCTTTTGTTGACGGCATCTCAATGATCCGGGAGGGGATGCTTTTGATATAGGCAATGCCGTCCTGTTTTTTGGCGCGCTCATAATACTGATCAAAATCTTTTCCAAACGCTCGGATATCCATATAAAAAATAGTCGCCTCAAGCCCATTGACATGTTCCCCGGCAATCATCGCCTGTTTGGTGGCCGCCATACAGCAAATAGAGGAGCAGTATTCATTATGGCATCGTGAGTCACGCGACCCCACGCACTGTATGAATGCAATGCGTTTGGCTTCACGCCTGTCAGACGGTCGTAAAATATGGCCCTGAAAAGGACCCGCGGCCGAAAGCATTCTTTCAAACTGGACACTGGTCAGCACATTGGCATATCGACCAAAACCAAATTCCCCTTTTCCTTGGGCTTGAAATTCCTGAAAACCCGGCGCGAGGATGACCGAACCCACGTCAAGCTCAATTATTTTTTCTTCCATGCCATGATCAACAGCCTTCTTTTCGCAGGCTTCCACACACTCTCCGCATTCGGAACAAATCGCGCAGTTTAAACATCTCTCGCATTCCGCAATCGCTTCGGCTTCGTCAAAACTCATTTCTATTTCTGAAAAATCTTTAATGCGCTGGGGAACAGCCAGTTCTTGGGCTATGGCGCGGGATCTTTTTGCAACATCTTTTCCCGAAGGAAGAACTTCTGCGGGCACAGGTTTGACTGTGTCTTCAAAGCGCGGTGATTCCGGAGGAAAATTGCGAATATATCTGTCAATGGATTCGGCCGCCCGTTTGCCGGCGGCCACCGCCTCAATCACCGTGGCTGGACCGGTGACAATGTCGCCCCCGGCAAAAATTCCCGGGACTTCTGTGATGCAATTCTTATCGGCGATTATGTTGCCCCATTGATTTACCTTTAAGTTGGGTGTTGATTCGGATAGGGATTTATCCGGTTGACTGCCGATCGCCAGGATTACCAAATCCGCATTCATCTCAAACTCAGATCCCTCGACCGGAATCGGCCGGCGGCGTCCGGATTCATCGGGATCCCCCAGTTTCATCCGGAGGCATTTCACCTTGCCGAGTTTACCGTTATGATTGTTGATAAATTCCACCGGACTTGTGAGAAATTCAAAATTAACGCCTTCTGCAAGAGCATGATGGACTTCGGCTTTGAGCGCCGGCAGCTCTTTTGCACTTCTTCGATACACAATGCTGACTTTCTGAGCGCCCAGACGGATGGCGGAACAGGCCGCATCCATGGCCACATCCCCCCCGCCGACAACGATCACATGACCTTTCAACCGGGGTTTATTGTCAGCGCTGCTCGCCCGATAAAGAAAATCAAGGCCCGACACAACGCCTTCAAGGTCATCCCCTTTTATCCTCATGGGAGTGTTTTGCTGCGCGCCGATGCCCACAAATACGGCGCGGTATTCATTCCGCAATTTTTCAAAAAAGATGTCTTTCCCGATACGGCAATTATAAACAAAGGTTACGCCTTTTCTGCGAATCAGTTCCACTTCATAATCTAAAATATGGACCGGCAGGCGGTAATCGGGAATACCCCAGCGGAGCATGCCGCCGGCGGCCGGTGACGCTTCATATACGGTCACGGCATAGCCCCGGTCTGCAAGATCCTGAGCGGCGGTTAGCCCGGACGGGCCGGCGCCGATAACCGCAATTTTGGGCGCATCCGGCAATGGCGTTTTTTCTTCCGGCAAAGTGATTGCACCTGCGGCCACCATTTCCATTTCTTTATCAGCTGCAAACCTTTTCAGCTGTCGGATGGCAATCGGGGAATCGACATTGCCACGAGTGCAGGCGGTTTCACAGGGATGGGTGCAAACCCGGCCGCATATGGCCGCAAGCGGGTTTCTGGCCCTGATTAACTTCACCGCTTTGACATACTCTTTTTTCTTGATCAGCTGGATATATCCCTGCACATTGATGTTGGCCGGACATGTTGTCTTACAAGGCGCATGACCAAGTTTAAGAATTCCCATAATGTTGGGCACGGCCTGGGCCGAGTATTTGGCGATGGCTTTGCGCGTCCCGAGGTCTCGGTTGAATTGGTCTTTGACTTCAACCGGACAGACCGGAGAACAATCACCGCAATCATTGCATATTTTTGAATCAATATATCCGGGAGACTGCTTGACGGTCGCGGTGAAATGACCCGGCGTTCCCTCGACTTTTAACAGTTCCGAATATGTCATAATGTCAATGTTTAAATTGCGAGCGCATTCCACGAGCTTGGGCGACACAATACACGTCGCGCAATCGCCGGTCGGAAAGGTCTTATCCAGATGAGACATCATGCCGCCGATGGCGGCAGTTCGTTCGATAAGGTAAACCTTAAAACCGGAATTGGCGAGATCCAGCGCGGCCTGAACACCGGCAATCCCGCCCCCCTGAATCAGCACTGCCCCGGTTTTTTTATTTTCCGTCTGTGACATAGTTTTTTTCAATTCCCTAAAACTTCAGGTTAAGCGTTCGCTTTAACAGCATGGATAATTTTTGACGCAGACACCACAAGCTTGTTTAAGCCGAGTGTCTCCTCGGGAATGCCAAGGCCTAATCCGATCAGTTGGGTAATATATAAAATCGGCAGGTCATACTGCCGGCCGGTCTGCTTTTTAATATCCATCTGCCTCAGATCTAAATTCACCTGACACAATGGACATGCCACAGCGATACATTCAGCGCCGGCCGCCTTGGCCATGCCGATAATTGAATCAGACAGATTGACCACCAGATCTGACCGCGTCGTCAATGAGAGGCTGTTGCCGCAGCAGTCAACCTTGCCTGGCCAGTCAAGACTTTCACCCCCCATGGCGGATATCAGATTGTCCAAAGATTTCGGATTTTCCGGGTCATCAAAATTTGTCACTTCATGGGGTCTGACCAGCAGGCATCCATAATAGGAAGCAACCTTCAACCCGGCCAAGGAACGGGTGCATGCGTTTCCAAGAGCATCCGCGCCATAATCTTTCAGAAGAACTTCCATGAAATGTTTGACGTTAACCTTGCCGTCATAGTCCCGGCCGATCGCCGCCGCAATTTTTTTACGCCGGTCTGAATGGCTCAACGCTTCATAATTTGCCATTTTCAACCTGCTGTAACAGGCCGCGCAGTTCACGACGACATCAAGCCCCATAGCCTGAGCCCAAATCAGATTCGCCGCCGCTAAGGATGCCGCCAGGACGCGGTCCGTCTGGTGGCCCGGCGTGGCGCCGCAACAGGACCAGCCTTCTATTTCAACAAAATCGATGCCAAGCGCTTTGGCAACTGCCATACTGGATGCATGCTGGTCACGGGCAGACGATTCCGCTGCGCACCCGGGATAATAGGCGTATTTCATTTTATAGTTCCTTGTTTTGCCTGGCTTTTTTAAAGATCCGCTGGACGATTTTACGATTGGCGCTCCAGGACGGCAGCAGCGCAAGTTTTCTTTTTTTAAAAATGACCGGGAGTTTGTCAGAATCCTGAGTATATGAGGATGTGCCGATTTTATACATTGCCATCATGGCCAGATCATATGTGCGACCGAAAATGCTTACCGTTTTAAGAAATGCTTTATTAAATAACGGAACATTACCTTCCGGAATTGTGGCCTTTCTCTCAAGGGCCAGTTTGCGCAACGCATCCATAACTGCTACCATGTCAATGCCCATCGGGCATCGTGCAAAACATGTTTCGCATGAGACGCAGGTCCAGATGAGATCATTGTTAAGCAGTTCATCACCGGCACACAGTTGCAGCCGTCTGATTATTTCCGCAGGCGGTGATTGAGCATGCTTTGCTACAGTACACCCGCATGAACATTTTTTGCACTGATAACAAACGCTCAGATCAACACCAGACATCTTGGCGACGGTATTGAGCAGCCCTTTGCCCGTTTGGCCTCTTTTTATTCTGATCATCATATACATCCCTATCAATTATATAGATCGCCAACAGTTTCCATTTCGCGAATCAGGTTTTCTTTTGCTTTTACAATGGCGGCCCCAACCGCTGAAGGCACGACTTTGCGGTAGACTTTGCCAGGGGGCCGTAACCGACCCTCAACAGTTAAAAGATCCTCAACCTTTATGCCGAAAAGCCGTTCATTTTCTTCAAGGTACGGTGATATCAATTCCCAGTCTTTACCGGTCAGGGGTAAAAACATGCCTCCGTTTAACTGTCCGTCAACCATAATTTTGTGAGGGTCGCGGATAAAAATCGCCCCGCCTGAGGCAAGGGAAAATATATTACTGCCGGGATAGGGTTCAGGCAGCGCAATGATGCCGCCATCATCATCGAATCTGAGACCGTTTAAAATGACGAAGCCTCCGCCTTTATGAGGATCACCTGCCATAAATGATTCTGCCAGAAAATCAAGAGAGGTTCCGTTGATCACTACTCTTGGTCGGCCAACGGAGTTGATCAGCGGACGTCCTGCGGCATTGCCCATTATATAGACAACGCCGCCTTTTGCGCCGTACATGAAGGTCTGACCGACATCTCCGTAAACGACCAGTTTGCCGCATTTGATAATCTGCCCCAGTTGATCCTGAGCGTTGCCATGAACAGTAATTGTCAAACCATCAATTCCGGAGCCCAGATAATCTCCGGAGCTCCCGTAGACATCAATTAGCACATCATCTGTTTCCGGGCCGAAACCGCATCCGACATATCTCTGGCCTGAACACTTAAATGAAATAAAACGCCGCCATCCTTTCATATAGGCATCAACCATAAGGGCCGCATCACAGTCATCGCCTTCGGGAGGAAAGATCTTTGCATTGATTACCAGAGTTATTTCACCGGCCTTAGGAGCTCTTAACAAATGACGGCTTTCATAATCAATCAGACGATATTTGCTCCCATCCGCTATTGCTGCTGCAAACGTAGGGAGGCTGGTAAAAAGATTATCCAGTTCACCGCGAATGATATGCAGAACATGACTCCGTTTTTTAGAACCCGTCGAGTATCGAAAGTCATTAAGCAATGTTAATGCCCTGATGGCAGTTTCTGTATTTTGGGGATTTTGGGACTGCTTTCGAATGGCCTGACACATTGCATAAACATCATCGAAACTCCCGGCCGGAATATTTTCGCAAACATAGTCAAAAACATGTTGCGCGTCACCGGCGTCAAAACAGTTCTTTATTTTATTTTCAATCTGCGGGTTTGATGCAGAGGATCTCTCTTTTGTAAAGTCACATGGTTCAGAAGATTTGGGCATTGGAATCGGGCAGCCGAACTTATCCGTACAGTTCATGCGCATATTACCGGAAGAATCAGCTGCAAGATTGAAGATAAATGTCCCGCCATCTGTATGGCTTCCGCCCCGCGCATTCCAGTAACGGTCAGCCACCGGACAGATGCGTTTATCATCATGCGCCAGGCTGTTGAGGGTAGCGTCAATTGCCTGTTTCTCTGAAGCAATCAGCCCCACCTGCACCTCTCCGTCTGAGAATGCAAATACCTGGGGGCGCAGCATGGATGTGTCGGTTATTCCAAGAAGTTGAAATTTATTCTGATGGGCAATATTCCGGGTGATGATAAAAAACCAGGGCCCATCGGGCGAACCGTGCATATGCGTGGCCTGTATCGCCCTGTAGACAGATTGTTTATCGCTGGGGAGATGGTCAAAATCCAGTTCAGTCGTTGGCGCCAGAGCTTCGATGATATACTCGAGCGGATACTTATAGGTACGGTTGAGCAGATCGAACATAAGGGCTGACACCTCCGTATCCGTAATAAACTGTGGATAGATATTACGCTGCAGAAGATATTCGGAAACAGAATGATAATTTGCAAAATCACCGTTATGCACAAGCGCCATATTGATGCCTGCAAAGGGATGGGCGCCACCGGGATGCCACACACGTCCTTTGGTGGGAAATCGCTGGTGAGCAATCCATACATGAGCAGAAAGCTCTTCAATTTTATAGTATTTTACAATAGCCTCAGCATATCCCACAACCTTAAGGATCATAATGTTTATGCCGTGCGATAAGACAAAAGCCTTTTGCTTTTTAAGCGCTGCGTAAAATTCCTGGTTCAGCTTAAAGCTGTTTTGATTTATGAACTCTTCTTCAGCTTCCTGAACCGCCATATTTTCGAATTTATTTTCTTTTATAAAAGCCTCAAGGACATCCGGCTTCACACGAACAAAATAACACCATACATCTGGCGGTCGTACTTCCAGTCCTTGGACGGATTTCCAGTCATCCACAGTGTCGAACTCTTTTGTGGTCTCAATCTTGAAGCAAGGTGTAATATATTTATCTTCAAGCTCTATTCTTACTTCAGGATCTAAAAAAGCCACATTGATCATATAGCAACTATCAAGGATTTCCCGGGTAACGCCAAGCTGTTCCGGAACAAGCCCTACCGCCGCAACACCGCCCCCTTTTCCATTGCCGCGATTGTGCATTAATCTTGAGGGTTCATATATGTGACGTCCGGGAACAGGTTCGGTGCAACAAAAGCCGACAACCCCGCAACCGCCTTCTTCCTCTCCTTTTAAAACCGTGTGTGGAATTTCAAGCTCTTGAATAAGGCGCTTTTTCGATTCCAATAGCTTTTGGATTCTGTCCATATTTAAATACTCCACCCTGTTGATGGCTTCGTAAAAAGTCCAATTTCTGTGTTGCGCTTCATTCCGTTGTGATTGCGGCGTACGATCAGTACGCCTCATCACACGGAATTCGCGACGCCTTGAACTTGAACTTTTTACTTTGCCATCTGATTTTCAACTTTTTACGAGATCATCACTGTTGGTGCTCAAAAATTTATTCAATGAGTCCTTTAACCGACTGCATTAAAATAAAAAAACGTCTTTCCGGAAAATGGCTAAGACGTCTTTGTCTATTTTTTTATCTTGTTCATTAAAACACACCGTTGTGTTTTAATGAATACGGCAAGGTAGTTAAAATATATTTTTTAGCGAGCTATTTGTCAAGCAATTAGAAACCCAAATTCCGACTCTTAACCTCGTTGGTTTGTGATAAAACTCGCAGGCATTTATAATGTTACTTGCAACACATGTGCCATTTCACATTATTTCAGGTTTTAATTATGATTGCTTCGTAGAAAGTTTGTCGAAACGTCATGCCGGCCCCTGGTTCAAATCCAGGGCCGGCTTTGATCCGGCATCCAGAACATATTGAAATTGCTTAATGCCTGCCTAACGGATGGCAGGTGGACCGGCTTTCGCCGGCAGGACGGAGCCAGTGTAAAATTGAGTTTTTACGGGACCATCACAAAACCTTAGATTTCTCTCAGGCGGGGGATTATAGAAAAAACTTAAGATTTTTAATTGACATTTTTGTAATAAAATTGTCGATTGAATTGCAAAAATGTTAAAAGTTGACCATGATGCGCCTGCAGAGCAGCACTGTCTAAAGATAGTATTAGTTAATTGGTTAGAAAAGTCCTTGCTTGCCTGCAACAAGTATTTATCAAGGAAAAGATGGTTCCATCCTTTATAGTTGACAGGATTGGGACTCTTTTTTATGATACTTCATAAAACTTTCACCAGACCGCAGGGAAATGACCATGCCAAATTCTGCACTTGATTTTTTTTACAAGCATACCATCAGCCGCCGGGAGTTTT
>Ga0315268_10006222_pt1 | contig 12716 bp, 9 predicted proteins | sample C1_top_MG_FD_204535 | JGI IMG/M metagenome (GOLD analysis project Ga0315268, IMG submission 204535) | Sediment microbial communities from Yellowstone Lake, YNP, Wyoming, USA - C1_top | ecosystem: Environmental > Aquatic > Freshwater > Lake > Sediment | place: USA: Wyoming | collected 2017-08-01 | reverse complement strand
ACATTGGAATCCGTATCAGGTGTCGAATCTCCGATCTTCGGCGTTGAATGTTCGATGTTCCCTTCAACTCACTCAACCCTCAATCCATCCGGCCAACCCTCGCTCCCGGATGACTCTCCTCGCCAACCAGGGAGACTATCCGCAGTCCGTTTCGGCATCTCCCAAACGGGTTTTGGGGTCTCCCCATCGTCGTCTGGGGTTTCCGGATGGACTTGGGCGAGCCACAAACCGGATTTGGGGTCTCCCCATCGGCGTTTGGGGTTTCCCTTTTCACGTTCGGGGCCTCCTCATAGCGTTCCGCGTTTCCCGAACGGCGTTTGGGGTTCGACAAATTGATTTTGGGGTTTCTCGAACCCGGTTTGGGAACTCCCGAAGGCGGTTCGGGGTCTCCCGAACGGCGTTTGGGGTTTCCCAATCGGTGTTTGGGAGACACTTTTCTGGCTTTGGGAGAACCCGGAGTTGAGATTACTGGCTGGAAATGAGCGTCTTAGGCCAAAACCCCGCGAAAACTGCCAAATCGGCCTCCCCCAGCGCCTCACCCATCCAACGGACTCGTTACTCCCATCCCCGGTAGGGCGCGCCACTCCGTGCGCGCCGCCACACCGACCCGACCGGCGGCGGGCAGCGGACTGCCCGCCCTACCTCGCGTCCCATCCTTCACCCGATGAAACACCAAATACCGGCGAATTCAATCCACGTACGACTCCTCCGTCCGGAGCGCCATTGATTTGAAACGCAACACCTCCCGGCACGGATCCAGAAACCGTAGCTTGGGATTGGGAACGAACCGGCTGATCGGTCGCCCCGGGTAAGCAGGATCAAATGGCGCGCTACTGAATAGGCCAAACTATTCCTTGCCAACCGCCGGTCAACAAGCATGAATAGCACAGCAATGAAACCTGCTCGGCCTAACCATGCCGCACTAGACCAAACCCACGTTTGGCCGAATTCCTGTTAGGCGACTTCGCGCGTTATGAAGACCGGCGTTCTATTGGCACTTGCCTTCGCGATGGCCTCGGCTGGTTGCGGTGGCGTAGCCGACGGCATTGCGAGTCACCGCATCACTCTCCATGTCGCTCATGCCGGGCAACCGTTTGCAGGCGCGCCACTCGGCGTTTCCATTCGCACCTACAGCGACATTCCATTTAGTCAGCCTCAGCCGATTTCCACTGATGCAGACGGCAGGGCTTCAGCCGAATTTCGCGCTAGGTGGGGCAGCGCGTTCCTGATTATTCCTCCCATCGGTAGCGTTCCTCGCCACCCTCCGAAGCCAAGTTACCTCGTCACCACGACGAACGGCAGCCAGTTTACTGTTTCACCCTCCACGCCTCAGTGCCAGTATCGTTGGCGTGATGGTGGATGGCAGACCGACGCGAGACTTGATGTGCCATGATTATGGTTTTGAGGAAGTCGTCGCCTAACCATGCGCGAGGCCGTGTGAAAACTCCTGGCGGTTTTGAGGTCGGCGCGGCGGGGCGGCTTTAGGTTGTAGGCCAGCGTCATCAATCCTTCGTCTTCTTCGTGCGCACGCTGAACTTGACCGTCGGTCGCTTGGCGTTGCTGGTGAGGCGCGAATTGCTTCGGCGGCGGCGGCGTTCCTGTTTGGCCTCCTCGGAAAGAAAATGCGTTACCACCCAGTAGCCCACAACGACTACTACCAGCCCGATGACCAACAGCGCCAAGGGATTTTCAAAATTCATGTCTTCTATTTACCGCATCGCGCGCGGTTGTAAAGGCCGGGTAGTGTCCTAATCCAGAATTGGCGGAGCGCGGCTGTGCGCAAAGCGTCAGCCGCAGCAACGTCCACACTACTGCGGCTGGACTGCGACACAGCCGCGCTCCTGAAATTAGGATACTACCAAAGATCGCACCGGCTTGACGCGAGAGAACGCAAAACCATAGTCTGGCACTGCAATTGGAAGATCCATTGTTTCACGGGCGTTTGATGAGCGGCATTTCATGAAAATCGGCATTGTCACCGGCGGCGGCGATTGCCCCGGACTCAACGCGGTCATTCGCGCCGTGGCCAAGGCGGCGACCAAGCGTGGCTGGGAAACCCTTGGCATCATTGGCGGCTATCAGGGTTTGCTGCCGCCACAGAGCTTTCGCGTGCTCGACTACAAGGCGCTGGATGGCTTGCTGGTGCGCGGCGGGACGATTCTTGGCACGGCGAATCGCGGCCAGTTCTCCGCCAAGGTCGGCCACGGTGAAACCCGCCAACTTCCCAAACAACTGCTCGATGACACGCGCCGCGGCATGGAGCAACTCGGCATCGAAGCGCTCGTCGCCGTGGGCGGCGACGGCTCGCTCACCATCGCGCACCAAATGCACGAGCACGGCATCCCCATCGTCGGTGTGCCCAAGACGATTGACAACGATCTGGCGGCCACCGTCACGACGTTCGGGTTCGATTCCGCAGTGGCCTGCGCCACCGATGCGCTCGACCGATTGCACACCACCGCGGAAAGCCATAACCGCGTGATGGTGCTCGAAGTGATGGGCCGTTACGCGGGCTGGATTGCGATTTATGCCGGCGTGGCCGGCGGCGCGGACGTGATTTTGATTCCGGAAATTCCGTTTCGCTACGAAAGCATCTGCGCGGCCATCGCGGATCGGGAAAAGATTGGGAAGCATTTCACGCTCGTCATCGCCGCCGAGGGGGCGAAGCCGGCGGGTGGAGATTTTGTGACTTCCGCCGCGCAGCAGCAAAATCGCGAGGCGCGACTGGGCGGCATCGGCGCGGTGGTGGCGGCGGAGATCGAGAAACGCACCGGCAAGGAGACGCGCATGGTGGTGCTTGGCCATCTGCAACGCGGTGGCAGCCCGACGAACATGGACCGCGCGCTTTGCACACTCTTCGGCGCGAAGGCGGTGGAGATGATCGCCCAACGCAAATTCGGTCAGATGGTCACGCACACGGGCACGTCGGTGGAGAGCGTGGCGTTATCCGAGGCCATTGGCGAACTGCGGACCGTGCCGCTCGACAGCGCCTACGTCCGTGCCGCCCGCGCACTTGGCATCAGCCTCGGAGATTGAGCGGAGGATTGACAGACGTTCGTCGGATTTCAGGTGACGGCGTCCAAACCACCTGCTGCGCCCGCAGCTCGCGGCCAGCGAAGGAGGCAGAATCAGATTACTGGTGATGGTGAACCAGAATGGACTCGCCTGCACAACGAAGCTGACATCGCTGGTCAGGCTCGCGCAGTTTAGGCATACCCGGGCAAGGGCATCCCGAAAAAGCCGATTAGGACTATGGTACCCAGAAATCCACCTGGACCATTGCGTTGGCCTTGAGCGTGGTGGTTATTGTAGCCCGATATGATTCAGGCGGAGGGGTGACGATGGATACGTAGTAAGTCGCTGCCTTGCCGGTATGCTTATAAGCGATCAGGTAGAAACCATCCTCGTCCGTGACTCCGGAGCCGACCCGCACGCGTCTCGCGTTTACCAAAGTCACCACGGCCCCCGGCACAGGATCGCTCGCGGCTGAGTCCCGCACGAGGCCGGCAACGCCAGGGATCCGCTTGAAAACATTGTCGCTCTGGATGCTCGTGATATCGCTCTGCGCGCCGCTCACTGCGAACCAGTAATTGTCGTAGTTGGGAATAAGCACGTTTGTGCCCGTGGCGCAATCAACGGCGTCATTAGAAACATTTTTCGTATAGCCGCTCAGCCCCTTGAGTCCGTAATCGAGATGGACAGTGAGGTAAACCACGCCCGAACTCGGGACCGTTAGCGTAACAGGGATAGTCGTGGACTCGCTTGGCTGGTTTCCATAGTCCGCAAGCTTAACCTGCTGCGAGCTGACGAAGAACTCGTTGCCCGGCGCCAAGCACTGTTGGGCGTCCTCGCCCATCACGGTCACCCAGTCGTAGGCATGGATCGGATTGGCGCCTTGCGTCACAAATGGATATGGCAGCGTGAGGTTGAACGTGACCTGCTGACCCGGAATGCCGGTGAAGAACACGTTGTAGAAGAATTGTCCCGGATTGCTGGCGGCAATTTTATAGCACGGCCAGTTCCGCGGATCTTGAATGAAGATCAACCGGAAGTCCTGCACGGGTGTGGTCGGATCGCGGTCAAAGATGCATCCAAAGCCGGCGGTCACCAGACTCGGGGGCAGGCAGGTGATGGTCTGCACCGAACTGGCGATGTTCCCGGCCCCGTCCGTCGCCGTCCACGTCCGTGTCACGACTTTCGGACAAACGCCGGTGACCAGATCACTGTAGGTGACCGTGACACTACAATCGTCCGTGGCCGTGGCCGTCCCGGTGTTGGTGGGATCCGTGTTGCAATTGGCGCAATCCAAAATCACATCCTTTGGGCCGATGATCGTCGGCGGATTCGTGTCGCCTGCACACCCCGTATCTGCCGGCACCATCACCACGTCCACCCAGTAGTTGGCTGAATTGACGGTGGTGCTAGGGAAAGTTTCCACAGGCCCAGAGTTAAACACCCCATTGCCTCCATCCGCCCCGTCAGCCAATGCCACCAACGGAGGATTGGTATGCCCTCCGCCACTGAAATAGCCCGAATCTAGCGAGAAAGCCCCGCTGGGCGAAAAATACGACGCCACATACGTCGTGTTTGAACTGATCGCCACCGGACTGTCAAACAACTGCTCCTGCCACCCGCTGGGCGTCTCGTTGGTGAACGTCACACTGGCAAGATTGCCCCCTCCACTCGCCCACAGCGTGCCCACATGCGGACCTGTGTTGTTGCTCCCCTTGTAAAACCGGATCCCTTTAATATAACCGTTCACTTCACTTTGAAACTTGACGCCCAACGTAAGCGGGTTCGGGTCCGCAGTCGCTGGAACCGCCGGCGTGAAGGAGTCATCCCAGATGCTATAGACCGGTTGAGCCCACGTCTGCGGTGTACCCAGCACAGTCAGACTCAGTAGTACGCCCAATTGCACCGGGAATCTCCAGGTCGGCCAGAATTGGTGGGTAATAGCTGCCGACGAACTAATTTCATTTGATTTGGAGGTGAGGATGTTCATTGTTTTCATAATTGGCGTCGGGGTTAAGTGAACCGTTTGCTATCTGCTTCGCGGTTCGGTTTGTGTGGAGACTAACTGAAAGTAAAACTGACTGATTGAGGGCGAGAAGAATCAAGCTACCGTGCGGAGTTGAAGCGGTAACACCTTGCTTGGAGTTTATGTGGCTTGAACTCAAAAATTCGTCAGACTGCCGCATATACCAATCTTTTATCGCAGATCACGAAACCTGTCAACTCGTAAATACTGATTGTTGAGCGGAGGATTGACGGAACGTCTGCTTGTGCGCGCCAGACACTTCTGCAAGATTGCCTGCGCCGTCGTTGGAATTGCCGGTGTGGCGAAATGGCAGACGCACAGGACTTAAAATCCTGGGACCATAAAAAGTCGTGTGGGTTCGAGTCCCACCACCGGCACCAACCAATGCCACGCAGTTTGGTTGAGCGTTCAAACTGTACCACTCCTGCGGTCCGGTTGATAAAAAACGCCGTTTCCGTTTTCCGGTTCTAGCATATCTTTCCGGCGTGCCAACGCTCGCCTCCCAATTCGCAGAACATCCCGCGCTCAACCAGGTCGCCGTGCCCGACCTCTGGCAGCAGTAGGCAGTGACCGTGTTGCGCGACGGCAAGGACGTCGTCGTCCAAGCACCCACCGGCGCAGGCAAGACGCTGATCTTCGAGTTGTGGTCCAACTCCGGCAAACCACGTGGCCAGGCGATTTACACCGTGCCCACTCGCGCGCTGGCCAATGACAAACTGGCCGAGTGGCGGGCGCGTGGCTGGGATGTGGGCATTGCCACCGGCGACCTCGCGGAGAATCTCAGCGCGCCCGTGCTGGTCGCGACCTTGGAAACGCAGAAAAACCGGCTGATCCACGGCGACGGCCCATCCCTGCTCGTCGTGGATGAATACCAGATGATCAGCGACGCCGACCGCGGATTGAATTACGAACTTGCCCTCGCCCTCGCGCCGCAGCAGACGCAACTGCTTCTGCTCAGCGGCAGCGTGGCCAATCCCCATCACGTCGTCCAATGGCTCAATCGCCTGGGTCGCAAAGCCGTTTTGATCCGCCACGAGGAACGCCCCGTGCCGCTGGAAGAAGTTCACGCGAACAACCTGAACTACCACGTGCCGTCGGAAATTCGCGGCTACTGGCCGCGCCTCGTCGCCAAGGCGCTCGCCGATGACCTTGGCCCAATTTTAATCTTCGCCCCGCGCCGACAGGCCGCCGAAAGCATGGCCGCCGAACTCACACGCCATTTGCCCACGCCCAATCCGCTGAAACTAAGCGCCGAGCAAAAACAGATCGCTGGCGAACATCTCACCAAGCTGCTTAAAAGCCGCATCGCCTATCATCACAGCGGACTGAGCTATGGCGCGCGCGCCGGCGTGATCGAACCGCTGGCCAAGGCCGGCCAATTACGCGTGGTCGTGGCCACGATGGGTCTGGCCGCCGGAATCAACTTTTCACTCCGCAGCGTGGCGCTGGCCGGCGAATCATATCGGCGCGACGCGGTCGAACAACCGTTGCGCTCGGATGAAATCCTGCAAATGTTTGGCCGCGCTGGTCGTCGCGGGTTGGACGAGACCGGCTTCGTGCTCATCACCGCCAACGAACTGCGTCTGCGTGACGCATGGCCGTGTCACCTCGCCCGCAACGGCGCGGTGGATTGGAGCGCGTTGCTCGGCCTGATGACCGTTGCCGCCGAACACGGTCGCGATCCATTCACCGAAGCCGTGCGCGCGCAGGAGCGCCTGTTCACCACCAAACCTATTTTTCTCGGCGTCGAAGAATCGTTGAAGCATCCCGATGTGCCGTGCGGCCTGCACACCGATGCCGAGCGTGCTCGTCACGTCCGCAAGCGCCAGCGCGAAATGTTCAACAGTCGGGGGGAATGGGAGACTTTTCCGGCAGTGACCGAAAAACCTTTGCGCGAAGTCGTCGCCGGGGATGACGTGTTACGTGCTCCTTGTCCTGTCAAGCAGCAGCCGGACGCCCCTGAAGCACTTAACGCAACATGCAACACGCAACTCGCGCCGGTTCTGATCCCGGTTCTCTCAGTTCCCCAAGCCTTGGAGAAAATCGGCACGGGCACGCTGGTCGTCCTCGACGAGACAGATGGCCGGAAAACTTACGGTCGCGCCATCACCGTCGCGGAACGGCTTAACGACGACCGCGTCATCATCGCCAAGTGGATTCGCCGGCTCACGAATTGGAACGGACGACAAGCGCCGATGAACTTGTGGAAGGAAAAGATCGCGCCACTAGTCGAACAACGGCTGGCCAGCCAGAAAACACCCGTTGTGCGATTTGTGCCTCAAGCCAATCGCATCGTCGCTCACGTAAGTCTCGCGGAACTCACGATGCGTGTGCCGATTGATAAACACGGCGTGGCGTTATGGCGACCGGCCGAGCGCGAGGTGTTGCCTTACGACTGCGCGCAATGTTCGCTCGTCGAAACCTGTAAGAAACTGCTCACTTCGACGGGAACGGCCTTGCTGTGGCGGCGTTTGAATCTGGTGGATGCGCAAGGCGTGCCGACATTGCGCGGACGCGTGGTGAGTTTTTTCTCGCAAGGCGACGGACTCGCCATCGCCGCTGTGCTTGAGGACGAGAGCTATCCGTTGGATGAATTGATTTACGACGTGGCCAACCTCGACGCCGGTTTCCGTTTTTGTGGCGACGACAACCGTTGGGCCGGCCGGTTGGCGATTGCGTGCCATGAAAAGTTTGGCCTGCAAACCATCACCGGCTATCTCGAAAACGGCTTGCCGCCGAAATACGGCGCGGGAGCGGAAGCCGTCGTCGCGTCGGTGCACAAGAACCCGCTCAACAAGCACGGCTGGATCACGGATCTGGTCGGGCCGGGCGACATTGACCGCGTCATCATTGAATGGCGGAGTCTGCTGCGGCAAATCGCGCATGCGCCGGAACTGGACTGGCCGCGCTGGCGCGCATTTCAGGCCATGGCGAAAACGATTTTGAACGAAACCGAGTCGCCCACACTCACGACCTTGCCACCGCTGGAGTTTCACCAGACGCGCCGTGTGGAGCATCGGTTGATTTTGCGGCGGCATTGAATTTCGCCACCCTGTTCGGACGATAATCCTTTGCGTCCCGCTCCGGTTAGAGTTGTTTCCGCAAATCTGCGGGCAGCCACCAACGCAACAACGGCCCGGTCATCGCCGTCGTCAACAGCGCCATGATCACCAACATGGTGAACAGATCGCGCGTCAGAAGTTTCAGTTCCAGTCCGATGTTGATCGCCACCAACCCCATCAGCGCGCGTGTGTTCATCAGTGCCGCAATGCAAGCTGCGTCACGCGCGGGTTGTCCGGTTAGGCGCGCCGCGAAGTAGCATCCGCCAAGTTTCCCCGCGACGGCCGCCGCCAGCAGCAACGAGCAAGCCCACCACTCCGTCGCCGTATTAAGTCCGCCGATGTCGGTGTGCAAGCCGGTGTTAGTAAAAAAAATCGGCACCATCGCCACGAGCACGAAGTCGGAAAACTTGTCGCGCCACGCTTTAACCAGCCCGATTTCCTGGTGCAGCGATACCCCGAGCAGGAACGCGCCGAAAATCGCGAACACGCCCAGCCGGTTCGTCACCAAACAACACGTGAACAGCACAACCAGCAGCAGCGCCAGATACGAAGGGGACAGGCCAGCGCCGTTCGTCTTCTCGACGCTTCGTCGCCAAACCCGTCGCAGCCACGGCCCGACTACTTTTTGCAACAAGACAAAGAACAGGAGAACTCCGACCACCTGCCCCACCAACGCCCAGCCTTCGAAGTTTGAGTTGACCAGCGCCGTCGCGACGGCCAGCAGAATCCACCCAATCACGTCGTCAATCGCCGCCGCACTGATGCCCATGGCGCCGATGGCCGTCCGCTCCAGTTTCATTTCGAGCAGGATTCGCCCCATGATCGGCAGCGCGGAAATCGAAAGCGCAATGCACAGAAACAGTTGAAATCCCAAGACTGGTGTCTCGGGGGCGAACTCGCGGTGCAGCCACGGCCCGATGAGCAAGCCGCACACAAATGGCACCGCGATCCCGCAAATCGAAACTGCCGTGACGGTGCGCGAGCGCGAGCGCAGGTGGCCGTAGTCGAATTCCATGCCGACCTGGAACAAAAGCAAAATGATTCCAAGCTTGCCGAGCAGTTGCAGGGATTGCTGCGTTGATTGAGGGAATAGTTCGGGCCAGTCTTTTGGCCAAATGAGTCCGAGTGCCGACGGGCCAAGCAGGATTCCGGCGAGGATTTCACCCACAGCCAAGGGTTGGCCAAACTTCTTTCCCAACCGGCCGAACGCCCACGCCACGGCGATGATGATCATCCACTGGAGCAGAACGAGTTTGAGATGTGACTCAATTGCGGTGGGGTTCATGAAATGGTCGCGCTGCAAATACCGTTACAGCCGGCGCGGCGCAAGAAGGAAAATCACCGAATCAAACCGCCCGTTGGCACATTGGACAGAAGAACGTGCTCCGCGCCGCTTGCAAGATGCGTTTGATCGGGCCGCCGCAGTTCCAGCAAGGTTGACCCTCACGGTCGTAAACCCGCAAGCGTTCCTCGTAGAAGTCCGTAGCGCCCGCCGCGCGCCCGAAATAGAAAAAGCCGTCGCGCTCCCGGTTCTCGCCAAAGTTCACCGGCACAGTGCTGCCGCAAGCGATGGCTTCCGCCAACACTCTGCGAATCGTCCCTCGCAACCGCTGGATCTGCGCCGCACTCAGTTTTGCCGCCGGCAATCTCGGCGGGATGCGCGCGCGGAACAAAGCTTCGCTGGCGTAGATGTTTCCAATCCCGGCGACGAGGGTTTGATCCAGCAGCTTCACCTTGATGGCCTGTTGCGACCGTTTCAGTGCCCGTGCAAAACTTTGCCCGTCGAACCTCATCCCCAACGGCTCCGGCCCGAGCTTTGTCACCGGTGAAGTGTCCAGCGTCAGCCGGCCAAAATAGCGTGTGTCTTCGTAAATAAATTGTCCGCGACCCAGACCGAGCACGACTGCGGCGTGTTTAGGCAACAGGTCGCCGGTCCGGGCGAGAAACATCCGTCCGGTCATGCCTAGATGTCCGAGCAAGGTCACCGGCTGGTGACCACGCTTTGGGCGCAACTTGAACAGGAGATATTTCCCACGCCGGGTAATCCCCACGAATTTCGCACCGAGCAGGGCCTGCCGGAATTGTCGTGGAGAAGTTGGCGACAACACCTTTACTCGCCGCACCTCCACGCGGCGAATCGTCTCGCCTCGAATCAGCGGGCGCAGGTGACGCAAGAGGATTTCGACTTCTGGAAGTTCAGGCATTGCCAAACAGGTGAGCGTTTCTCAAATCACCATGCAAGCGAAGTCTCACGCAGGTTGCTCCCCTGCTCGCTTCTCCGATTCGCGCAACGCTGCCAGCACCTCTTCGTCGCTTGTCTGATCGAATACCTCGTAATATTGACCAACCGCCTCGAAGTCCGGGTCCACCAAAAGGGCTTTCACGTCATCCGCCATGCGCTTGAGCCGCTCGAACGCACCGATGGACGCCACGGGCGTGGCCACGATGATTCTGGCCGCGTTTCGTTTTCTCGCTGCCAGAACCGCCGCCGCAGTTGTCGCGCCGGTGGCCAGGCCGTCGTCCACGAGCAGGACCGTTTTGCCACCAAGCTCCGGCACGCCGCCGCCGTGAAACTTCGCGCGGTACTCTTTCAGACGCTTGGTTTCCTCGGCGATGACGCCGTCCAACTGCGAGCGGGCAACCGGATTTCCGCCCAGCGAGTGCTCATCCAGAATGACCACGTCCGGTTCGGCCAGCGCGCCGACGGCGAATTCGCGGTGCAGCGGATGGCCGATTTTGCGCACGATCAGCACGTCCAGCGGCCGTTCCAACTCGCGCGCAACCTCCGCCGCCACGATGACCCCGCCGCGCGGCAAACCCAGCACGATGCCAACCTCGACGCCTTCGGCCCTCAGCAGATGGCCAAGCCGGCGGCCCGCTTCTTCGCGTGAGGCAAATGTCATGACCAATGGATCGCCCCCAACCGGGAATAAATCAATTCTTGAAATGGGAGGGCGCTCACCCGAACCAATAAAGTCAGGTCGAGGGCGTGTTCACCCTGTCACTAACGTCCCCACCGCTTTACCCATCACCACGCGCTTGAGATTGTGCGCTTTGAAGAAATCAAAAACCACGATCGGCATCTTGTTGTCCATGCATAGCGAAAACGCGGTCGAATCCATCACTTTGAGCTGCTGTTGCAATGCCTCCAGGTAACTGATGTGCGCGTAGCGCCTGGCTTTTGCGTTCTTCTTCGGGTCACTGTCATAAACGCCGTCCACCTTGGTCGCCTTCAAAATCACTTCCGCGCCGATTTCGTTCGCGCGCAACGCCGCCGCCGTGTCGGTGGAGAAAAACGGATTGCCCGTGCCGCCGCCGAAAATGACCACGCGGCCCTTTTCCAAGTGCCGCACCGCACGCCGCCGGATGAACGCCTCGGCCACCTGCGACATGGTAATGGCGCTCTGCACGCGCGTGGGCACGCCGAGCTTTTCGAGCGCGTCCTGCAACGCCAGCGCGTTGATGACCGTGGCCAGCATTCCCATATAATCACCCGTGGCGCGCTCGATGCCGCGCTTACTGCCGGACAAGCCGCGGAAAATATTGCCCCCGCCTACCACCACCACGACTTGTACGCCCATTTCACGCACCTCGCGGATTTGTCCGGCCATGTCCTGCACGGCTTCCGGGCAGATGCCGATGCCACTCTCGCCGCCGAGGGCTTCGCCACTAAGTTTGAGTAAAATCCGGCCATACTTGGGATGTGGGTTTTTTTTCATGGTCTGTGCGCGCAAGTTGGAAACATCGCGTGCGTTTCTAACAGCCGGCGAGCCGAACGTCAAATCAAAGCCGTCTGGACAAATGGAAAACGAAAGTTCAACCTCCGGGTCATGGAAATTGAGAGAGTTCTAGCTTGTGGATCAATAAAAGATTAGGCGACATCACCATGCGTGTGCTTTTAATCGTCATCACTTTACTAGCTGGGGCGACCTTTGCTTATTCTTTGGTGGGCCGAGTGCATCAATGGACAGACCAAAGCGAAATTACCCATATTCTGTATCCCAAGGAAGGCTCTGGTTTACCGAAGGAGACGTTGCAGAAGCTTACGGTTCAACTCAACGCATTGGAATTGTCGCAACGGAGAGACTGGTGGGTCGTTCGGTGCGTTAGCGGCACCACGTTGCTATTTGGGTTTTCAGCTTTGGTGACAGAGAGGAGAAGACACGGTTCAAAGTTGCCGTCCATCAGTAATTAAGCCTTTGGTGTCCCTTCCAAAAACAAGAAAGGCGTCCTTGCGGACGCCTTCGTGTCATTTGACGGCGGGAATTACGCGCTCTCGCCCACCTGGAAGCGGACGAAACGACGGATCGTGATTTCGTCGCCAAGCTGCTTGGCGACCTGCGCCATGTGCTCCTTCACGCTGATCTCGGAATTTTTCTTCACGAAGCCCTGGTCCACGAGACAGTAGGTCTGGTAGAACTTCTCCAAGATGCCCTGAAGGATTTTCTCCAGCGCTTGCGGCGGTTTGCCTTTGAGGCGATCAGATTGAGCGGCGATTTCGCGCTCTTTGGCAACGACTTCCGCCGGCACCTGCTCGCGTGACACCGCGTAGGGATGGCCGGCCGCGATTTGCAACGTGATGTCCTTTACCAGTTGCTTGAAATCGGCACTGGCCA